>X301_European_Hare__coassemble_1031_pt1 | contig 23667 bp, 17 predicted proteins | sample X301_European_Hare__metabat2_low_PE_011 | metagenome-assembled genome bin X301_European_Hare
CCTTAAACTCTATAATAATGGCATTATCGCCTTTATTCAGCGGTTCAAGCATCACGTCATATCTGCCGAAGCCGCTTTCGCGGTTTGACGTGAGATGATACCTGCCCCTAAGCTCCACCAGCAGGCCGAGGACAAAGCCATGGTAAAAGCGCTCCGGTTCTGATTTGCCCGACTTTCGCCTGCCCGTGTCAAAGCAGCTGAATACCTCGCTGGACACGCGGTTCATGTACTCGTTCATTGCCTTTGTGTTGTCTGAAAGGAGTGCCTTGACGAAATCACCGTACTCCGACTCGACTACGCCAAACCAGTCGGCAATCATTGTTTCAAACATCAGGCGCACTTCAAAGTTTGTCAGCACAAGCTCATAATCAGGCTTGGCCCCGCCAAGCCAGTCTATATCATCATAGGTTTGCGCCTTCTGTACTTTCAGGTAGCCGCCTGCAAGCAAAAGACTCCATATGGCATTTGGCCTTGCGTCAAGCTGATTATATACAATCTGCTCATCAATCCTGCTTATAACAGGCTCTCCCGCAAGCAATCCCTCAAATTTTTCCTTGACATCCGCGCCTGACTCACGAATAAGTTTATTTATAAGGCTATTTGAGCTTGTATTAGCCCAGTAAGCAGAAAATTTTTTTTGCTTTAAAAAATTCAATATTGACCAGGGATTATATATGTCCTTCGTATTACCGAAGGTAAAGCCGTCATACCATGCCTTCACCTTGTCCTTATGCTCTATGCCGTACTCGTCCATAGCCGCAAATACCTCTGTTTCCGTAAAGCCGAAAGCAGTCTCGTATTTTTCCGTTGTAGTGGTTATCACTTCAAGATTATTCAGGTCGGAAAAAATCGACTCTTTACTCACACGCGTTATGCCTGTCATTATGCCGCGTTCCAGCCATGGATTTGTCTTAAACGCAGAGTTGAACATATTTCTTGTAAACGCCGCAAGCTCATCCCAAAAGCCGCCGACATATGCCTCCTGCACCGGCGTGTCGTATTCATCAAGCAATATTATAACATTTCTCCCATAATATCTGTGTAAAAAATCGCATAACTGATAAAGCGCCATTGGTGCCTCCAGCTCAGTCAGCTCCGCCATCATCTTCTCATAATATTCCTTTTCATATTTTGACAGTAGCGGACTGTCAAGCAGAAACCGGTTTTGCTCAAAAAGCTTTTTTAGAAGCTGGCATATTCGGTATATTGTATTGGGATATGAAATTTCTTTTATATTCGCAAAGCTCAGGCTTATCACTGGATATTCGCCCTGCAGCGCGCGGTATTTTTCATCGTTCCAGACAGACAAGCCCTCGAACAAATCACCCCTGCCTGAATACTTTACTGAAAAAAACTTCTCAAGCATGCTCATAGTGAGCGTTTTCCCGAAGCGGCGCGGGCGCGTGATAAGCGTCACGCTGTCGCCGCTCTCCCACCATTCCTTTATGAAATGCGTTTTATCTATATAAAAGTAATTGTTTGTTATTACAGTCTCAAAATCCTGAATACCGATTGCGACGGTCCTTGGCATGTTTTTGCCTCCCTGTTTGATGCCTTTTTATTTATAATAACATAAAGGGTGTCCAAAATGAACACCCTTTACTTAACTTTTATTGAAATTCCACTTCACATATTTATATCTTAATGGATTTAATCAAATAACGCCGCATTATTTTTCAATAAATATAATTACATCCGTTACTTTATCTGAGCTGAATGCGATGTTACCGATTTCGTTTACAACAGTCTCTCCCTTCAAGTCATAGCCTGTGCCCGTATCATTGAGCGTGTAAATATATGCCTTCTTTCCAATGTATTCAATGCCTACGTGGAAGTTGAATATTGCCCCGAATTCAAGCGGTCTGATTGCATTTGGAACTGCATGGACTACATTGAATGACTGTGTGATTGACGTATCAGGCAATAAGCTGTATGAAAGCTGTATATCATTTGTCTGCACAGGCACTGCGCTCATGTCTATTGTCAGCCCAAAGTCCGCTCCAAAAATCGCGTTCAGATACATAAACTGTCCGTAATATTGGTTGAGCAGCTGCGTCCTTAATATATTTCCACGCGTTACATCAACCTGTGATACGGTATAGCCTTCCTTAAGCGCTGCCCCTTCTATGGGAACTATATCTACAGGAACGTCCTCAGATGTCGTCACATTTGACGCGCTACTGCTGTTGTCTGAGCTGTCACTGCTTAAGCTGCTGTCATTGTCTGAATCGTCATCACTTGAATCACTGCTATCTGAACTGCCATCACTTGAGCTGTCGTTTTCCACAATATAATTCTGCGCCGCTCTCTTTAATTCCTCCTTCTCGCCCTCACGGAACTCAATACCTAATGTATGCTTTCCGTCTCCTTTCTTGGAAAGCACCTGATTTTCGATGGTTATTCTCGTGCTGCCTGATACAGCCGTATAGTCAACATTCGGTTCAAGCTTTTCACCATCAAGATAAAGCGCCTTAAAGGTATCGAATTCGCCTTGGGAAACCAAAGTCTGCGCTCCTGACTCTGAAGATACATTTCCTACGCGTTCGCTCAGCTTATAGTTTTCATCCGTTGCCTTTTCAACGTTATCATCAGTATTTTCCACTACTGTCAATTTAAACTCTTTAGGCACAGCGTTGCCCAATGAACTGTTGCTATTCTCCATTCGTACTGTAAATGTAAATTCACCAGTCTCAGTAGGCACACCATACAGCTCACCGTTTGGCATTACCTGCATGCCCTCCGGCAGCCTGCCTGACCGCAATTCATAAGTCGTCTTGTTCCAGCTGTATTTGTTATTGTTTTGTATCATTGTGCCATATGGAACATACATTACTGCATCGGGAAGCGGTGATTCTGTGGTTATGTTCGGATCGCCTATTGTACCTGTAAGAGTCAAAACCATAAGTACATTATCGCCCGATTTTATAGTTAATGTGCCTAAATTATCTCCACTGAAGCTTTCCATGCCGTCTTTTACCTTTAAACGCAGCTTCGCTACATTGTTTAGCTCAGATTTTCCATAATAGTCTGTGTTCTCTGTAAAGCCTCCATTGGTAAATCCCTTCAGACTGTAATTCCCATTGAGATTCCAGTAAGCGTCCATTACGAGCACATCTGACTCAAGCTCTGCCTTAATATTAGGAATATCTTCCTTTCCATTATTGGCAAAGAAAATGTCATGGTGATTATCATGATAGCTGTCAAGTATTATTCCTCTTGTAGAATATACGATGCCGTCATCATCATTTACATGTGTTTTTGAATCTTCATCTTCAAGACTGTTTATGTATAGACTCTGACCTTCCTTAGCTTGTATTACCCGTACCCAATAGTTTTTCAAATCTGTCTTGTTTTCCGCACCAGCACTGTAATGTATCGCTCCCTCTGAAAAGTCGTGGAAGCTTTCGCCGCTTTTCTCGGGTTCAGTTGCTCCAGCAGTGTACAAGCTTATTCCTGATGCCAGAAAAAATACTGGAGCAAGCTTTTTTAAATCCACGCCTTCATCTACCACAATGGTTATAAAATTATTTTCTCCATATGAATCATCCTCATACGAAGCTATATAACACTTAACCGACCTTTTATCAGCATCCTTGATTCCATTAAATTGAACACTTGTCGCGCTGCTAAGTGTTTGATCAAACTTTGATTTTTCTCCTGTCACGGTTTTTATATTTCTATGCAAAACATAGTCTTCACCGTCGTCACCTTTGACAAAAACAGTGAAATCAATGCCTTCGCTGTAATCAGCCACATAGTATTTATCATTTCCATCTTCATAGTATTCCGTTACATTTTCAGCATTGTCCTTCTTTGCTTCTTCTATTGTATTATATCTACCCTTATACGCTGCTGTTACGCTGCCTCCACTATATACATACTCTTTATAATAATATTGCCCGTCAGCAGGATATTCTTTATACAGTGTTATCGTGTGATAAGTACAGCCATCTTTAGTCGAACTCTGAGACGTATTAGATACATATTCCTTGCTCCCATTATCATCTAGCTTATACATTGAATACCAGCTTATTGATGGCGTTGTCGAGGAAACTGAAAAATCCAAGTAAAACGGTAGAACACCTATAACTTCACCATCAGAAGCATATGCCACCATAGTAACCCATGTATTGGTATATCTTTTTATAAGATATCCTTCATTCTGCTGTTCCATCTTCTGATTTTTGCATATCTGATCAGTAATATCCTTACCAGACTTTGTCTCATCAGCAGTTTTTAATTGTCCCTCATAGAACTTTACCGATGATATATTGCTTGACGAAAACTCAGGATCGATATTTAAGCTTATATAATATTCGTCATTATAATTATATGCACCATCTATTATTTCAATCCGCAATCGTTTTTCGCTTCTATCTTCCCAATAATCATCATATTTACATTCTTCAAGAGACATTTTGACGCGCCCTGATTCAGCGCCCTGCTTATAAACTGTCGCTGTAAGCCAGTTTTCTGTGCTTTTGGTTCTCACTGGAACTGTATAGCGTACATTAGAATCTGCAAGCTGATTGGGAACGCCAACAATCATCTCCCAATTATTTTCATTTCCATGATATGTATTATAGCTTAAGTCCAGCTTATCTCCACTCTGGCTTATTGTGTAATCTTCGTCAGAATATCTGCGTTTCCACACTATACTGTCTGTATCCTTTAATTCATTATCTCCTGTAAATACATCCGTCATCGACACCATTGTAAGCTCAATCGGCGTATAATCTGACAAATCAATTGTACCCAGATTTTTCTCCGTTAAGGGCAACAGGGAAACCGTAGCTATTCCATTTCCGTCATTCGTAAACTCTTTCTTTTCAGGATATATTGTGATAATATCGCCTGCCACATTAAGCTTCATCTGCGTGACAACATTCCCGCTGAAATTCGAATGAATATAGAAGGTATGCCCGCTTATTTCAATGCTGTCATCAGGGCTCATAAACCATTTGCTTTCAGTATTGCCATCGTATCTGAACTGCACCTCATACGGGAAAAACGCATCTTCTTCCACTTCGATTGTGAAGCTGCCGTCCTCTTCAAACGGATTAACAACAATACCGTCATTCCAGCATTCGTCATATAACTCATCGCTGAAGCAGTCGCTTGGAACTAAATTTATCTCCGCCCTGCCTGTATTGTATGCCACTACATCTTCAATCTCCTCAAATGCAATTACCTCTGCTGTCTCTTTCTCTGTTTTTGCTTCTGTGCTTGTCTCTGTTTCCGTACTTGTCTCTGTTTCTGCAATTGTTTCTGTCTCCGTACCTGTTTCCGTTTCTGTGCTTGTCTCCGTCTCCGTACTTGTCTCTGTTTCCGCACTTGTTTCTGTCTCTGTACTTGTTTCTGTTTCCGTACCTGTTTCTTTTTCTTTACTTGTCTCCGTTTCCTCATTTTCCTCTGATGAAGACGGAGCAGGCTCACCATCTCCCTCTGCTTCATCATCAGAAGATGATACAGATGCGTCATCCTGCTGCATCTCATCAGCCTGCTGAGTTGTAGGCTCGCCTACTTTCTCGCTTGCCATTACGGGCATTGACGGTATCATCAGCAATAAAGCCATAAATACTGCCAAGCCTTTTCTTATGGATTTCATATTATAAAATCCTCCTTTCATTAATGTGTTGATAAATATGTCTCTCCAAGAGCAGTAAGCTCCTGGAGGGAATACAAGCGGCACTGCCGCAGATTCCCCGCGTTGTCGTCAAAGACAAGCATATCTCCCACAATATCGCAAAGCCCCGGAAGATACGCAAGCTTCTCAAAGTCTTCATCCAGCAGAATACCGTATCTTTTGCCTTCTGTACTTATGTATTCGGTAATGATATATTCACCCACCTGAGTGACATATGTAAGATAAGACTCCTCCTCAAGCTCCGCAAGCAGCTTTTCTGAATCTAACGCATATACCTTTGGCGCAGAGTGAAGCTCCGATACAATCCGATACTTGTCCGTAAAAAACTCCTCATACAGCATTCTGTCCGGTGCTTCCTCCTTTGTCTCCGAGATAAGCGAGCCGTCCCTTGCGCTGTACCTGCGCACCGTGCCGTCATACCATATCACTTCAAGCAGGGAATCGCCTCCCTCACGCCTAAACTGCTGGTCGTAAATATTTTCCGTGTCCGGCAGCTCCTCCTGTGTGATAAAGCCGCCATCCATATCATAAATCTGAAAGCCTTTATAAGAAAAGAGCATAACCGTCTGCATATCACTGCTGACGCGCGCCTCATCATGCGCGCTTCCCGCGGCGTAATACGCAAGCTGCGCATCACTATGATCTTCAAGCTTCAAAATCCTAAGCTCTGGCTCATTGCGGTTTCCCAATACGGCAAACTCTCCCGCCAGCAGCGCAAAATCGTTTTCGATATCACATTCCTCCGACGACATCAGGCTTCCCGCGCTGTCATAAAACGAAAATCTGGCATCATCAGTCACCGCCAGAATATGCTTTTCCCCAATATCAAACGCACTGATATTGGCATTATCAGTATATGCCAGCTCATTTTCAGACGAGGCTGCCAGATCTATATTTACCAGCAGGTTTTTATCCGCGCAGTAAATCCCCCTGCGGTCCGCCTTGACAAGTATATTATCCTGCGATGTATACCCTCCTGCGTACTCGGCTTTTTTTGTATCTATAAGGGCAAACTCCGACTCGCCGCTTTTCTGAGCCGAGAATGCAAAATATCCGCCGCAAAAGCCGCCCTCAAAATGAGTGTAATCAGACTCATCATAAACGATCAAATCATTATCCGGCTGCCGCAAGTCAAAAATCCGAAGCCCTCCGCTGCTTAGGCTGACCGCAAGCAGGCTGCCGTCCTCATTAAGCTCAAATATATAATCCCCCGCATCAGCGAATACATCATTTGCAGGCACATTGAGCGAAAGTCCTTCAAAGGACAGCTCCTTTAAAACCTCTCCGTCCGATACACGGTATATCACTGCCCGGTCAGAGGCGCGGTCCACTGCCGCCGCTGTCGTACAGTCGCCTGATACGGCAATGGCTGTTGCGGCTTCACCTGTCCACAGCGCGCTTTGACTGTTCAGGTCATATACAGCCACTCCCTGACTGCCCGCATATATCACCTTATCCTCGCCCACAAAGCGGATATCAGACAGCGCCGACTCCTGTATAGTCAGGGACACAATTTTCTCCTGCTCCTCCAGCCCATATACAGCCGCCTCATAGGCATATACGACAGCGAGCCTTGAACCGCTGGGAGAAAGCGCCATGTCAAACGGGGCAGCCGGCAGCGTAATCGTATTGTACGCGTTAAAGCCGTCCGTGAGATTATATACGCCCAGCGCGTTTGTCAGCGCCAGCTGAGCCTGTGCCGAGGGCTTTGCCGAAAATATGCTCTTTTCATCAGGAAGCGCCTGCATTGCAAGCCTGACCGCGCCTGTGACGTCCCCTTCCGTGAGTTCATTAGCCGAATATTCCGACAGCGCCAGAGCCTGCTGGTACTGCTCAAGCTGCTTTAGCCCGACAAATGTACCAGCCCCGCCAAGCAGAAACGCCGCCCCGCATACGGCAACCGCCGCGTTCCTGCACTTTTTGAAATGTATCACACGCCTGTCGGTCTCATAAAGGCGCAAAAACGCGTCGCGCATCTCCTCCGCCGTCTGATAGCGCATATCCGCCTCGGGCGCCATTGCCTTGCGCAGTATCTCTGACACGCCGCGGCTGCATATCTCCTCCCCCAGAGGCTCTACCTCCAAGGCATTTTCTGGAGGTCTTTTCCCTGACAGCAGATGATAGAAGGTCGCTCCCAGACTATATATGTCAGAGCGCACGTCAAGCATTATCATATACGGCTTGCTTACTCCCTGAGAGCTGCCTAGTGCTGATGAAGTCTCTGCCTGTCCGCTTAACGCCAAGGTTTTATCATTGTCCTTAACGCTATCGTCCAATGCCAAGGTTTTATCACTGTCCTCATTAATACCGCCCAATTCTATGGTTTTATCATTGTCATTCGGCAGCACTAATGTTTTCTCTACTGCCGTGTTTATATTTTTTGCAGTTTTTACTGTCCTGTTTTTCCTAAATATGCTATGTCTTGTCCGCGCTCCTCTGCTCTCGCTAGTATAAACCATCCCGTAATGCTCCGGTGAAGCATAGCCCCTGCTAAATCCGACTTTTACGGCTCCCTCCTCACCCAGAGCAAGCGCAATGTTAAAATCAATCAGACATACATCACCATTGGGACGAAGCATAATGTTAGCTGGCTTAATATCTCCATGCAGAATACCATGCGGCGGCTGATTGTGAATATAGCTAAGCGCCTCCAAAAGTTGGCATGCCCATTTGATTACATCGGGCTGACTGGGACGCTCATTTCTTTTTAAAAGCTTATCCAGACTCTCGCCCTCTATAAAATCCATTACAGTATAAACTACGCCGTCCTCCTGCACAAAATCATACACCTGAGGAATATATGTATGGCTCAGGTTTTTGAGCAAATCCACCTCGCGGCGCAGCGCTTCCTCTCCTGCACTCAGCTTCCGTTTGTCAGCTTTAAGCACTATCTTCTTGTGCAGATGCGTGTGCTCTCCCAGATAAACAATACCGCCTCCGCCCGCTCCTATTTTTTGCTGTATCTCATATATCCCGGCAATTATCTGAGACATTTTTTGTCCTCCCCACTGATTTTGATACATTTTTATTAACGCTTCAAAACTCCATACTCCTGCTCAAGCTTTTTTTTAAGCCTTTTCCATTTAAAATTGAAAAAAATCATACATACTATAAACAAAAGTATTGAAAACACAATAATCGCTATTCCACTATAAAACAGTATTTCACTATCGGATAAAACAAGCATATCGCCGCTGTCCTCCCTTCCTGTATAAACAAAAATCGACAGGCATCATCATATAAAATCATATTTATTATAAATTTTTATTTAGCTCTTGTCAACTCTATAGAGGTAAATATTGTACTCTATAGATGATATTTGCAATATTTATATCCAGTTACACTTACCATAGAGAGGTACATTACACATTATTGCTGTAATACATTTTTAGCAGCGTGAGCTTAATGATAATGCTTGTATTTGGAGGAATTATTATGACATTGGATAAAGACTATAACTTAATGGTCGGGCTCAGAATCCGAGAGATCCGCGAAGCCTTACACTGGTCGCGTGAAAAGTTCAGTGAAGCCTGCGATATATCTCCAAGTTTTCTCGCAGACATAGAACGAGGTCAGAAAAGCCTTACCGCCAAGACATTATTCAAAATCTGCACCGCCTGCGATATTTCTGCAGACTATATAATTTTAGGTCATAAAAAAGGTTTCAATAAAGATGCTGGCATAGAGGCGCTCAATTCGTTCAACGGTGAGCAGTTGGAGCATGTCATTAACATTCTGTATGAAATAAAGGCGATTACCCATTAGCTTGATTTATACTCATCCGTATTTCATCAATATCATCAATATATTTAAAAAATGCTTTTACAACAAAATCCTTTTATGATAATATGTATTAAATTGGTGATATCGGAGGGGCTTATATGAATCCTGCCTTTTTAATTCCACTTTTTATTATACTTGCATTTTATATACTGGGCGCTTATGCTACAACGGATATTCTTCGCCTTCTGGACGGCTGCGAAATAGCGCCGTCAAGCAATGGCTGCTTCTGCCCTCTCTGCGGTCAAAAAATTCCATTATACAACCAAATCCCGATATTTTCATTTTTCATCAATAAAGGAGTATGCCGAAGCTGCCACAATCCTATGCCAAAAAAGGACCTGTTTTTGGAGGTATTCATTTTTTTATCTATGACGTTTTCATCAGTTCTTCTTGGCTTTTCATGGAGCAGCTATATATTGAATATAATAATTTTTGAAGTGACAAAAATTGTTTTCCTGTATTTGTATGGTATACGCAAAAAAAATGCGGTCAAGGAACTGATTATGTCCCTCGCCCGCAATGTACTGATTTTTGCTATTCTCGCCGCTTTATATTTCATAAATGATATTGCGGTGTATTAATCGCTTTTTCTTATTTTGCCGTCCTTGGAGCTGACTGATATCAGTCCCGCGGAAATATTGTCCGTTTCCCTTCTTGACTCCATCTCATATATCGCCTTCCGGCATATGCCGTCTATAGGCTGGCTGGCTCTAATCTGTCTCGCAAAGCCTTCTGCGTCGTCCTGCGTCAGCTTGTGATAAAATCCATCCGAGCAGAGCAAGTAAATATCGCCTGATTTTATCTCACCCTCGACTGTCGTATACCACAGTTGACTTTCCTTTCCCATATAGTTGTTTAAAAACTTTTTTGTCCTGCCGTCGCAAATCCTTATTACCGCCGCGTCAACAGTAAGCTGCTCCATTCCTCCTCTGTACCTGTAAATTCTGCTGTCGCCAACCTGCAGGATGTAAAACCTGTCCCTGATAATCATAATAATGGACATTGTAGTGCCTGACTTGATATTATTCTTAAGACAGTAGCTTAACACTTCCCCATTCCACTGCTCCGCGGCGTCTTTTAAATGGGAATATAAGACCTCTGTATCCGCGGAGGCTACGTCAATCCATTCTTTAACAGACTCAAACCACTGAGCAATACCGTTTATAACAATTGCCGATGCCGCCTCACCGCGCTGCAGCCCTCCTATCCCGTCGCATACAGCGCCCACCGCAAACCAGTCTCCCTTATGCTCGTATGAATTAAAAAATATCGCGTCCTGGTTTACCTTTCTTGATATGCCTATGTCAGTCGCAGTACCGCCTTTAATTATAAATGCCATATTGCACATCCCTTGCCATATTTTATTATATACGCACCCTGTATTTTATCGGGTTGTTGGAGGAAAATGAAATAATTTCTCCTTCTTCAAGCTTATACGGTTTATTTGGTATCATAATGTCATCATTTATCAAGGTATGGTTTGCCGAGCCTAAATCAATCAGATAATATCCGTCTGACCGCTGCTCAAGCCTTGCATGCTTTCTTCCTATATGTGTAAATTCTCTTGGAAACGCTATATCAGGCTTAATCGCATCATTGGATATTCTACCGATTAACAGATGATCGCTGTTGTTAAAATTAAGATTAATCCTTTCCGGCGCTCCCTGTATTGCGGAATATTCAAGCTGTAAAAACGCGCCTCCCGTTCCCGACACATCTCCGGCTACAACAGTTTCCTCCGAATCAGCCATTGATGGATACAAAGGGCTGTATGCTGGGACAGTAAACTCCTGCTGAGGCTGAGCATAGCCTGATGAGTAGCCAGCGTTTGCGGTTTGCTCCGGCGCAGTCTGAATATTCATGTCCTTCGTTTTTTTTGCGCCCTTTGTTTTTTCGTTCTTTTCTTTTTTATCGTTTTTTTCCTTTTTTTCGCTTTTATCGTTTTTGCTGCCAAACATTTTCTCGAAAATTCCTCCCTTTTTGGGTGAATTATCTTTATTTTTGGCAGGCGTGCCAAACAGCGCGTTCATTATATCGTCATCTTCATTTTTATCCTTTTCCTTATTTGTAAGCGTCTGCTTGTGATTGGGCGCTGGCGCAGGAACAGGTGCTGGCGCTGGATTTGGCGCTGGCGCTGGGGTAAACGATGGCGCTGGATTAGACGCTGGCGCTGGAGGCAGCGTCTGTCTTGCGGTAATGCTCTGCTGCGCTGCGGTCGCACTATTTTTATTGCCTGCTTCCTGTGAAATTATATTGTAGATGTCATTTAATGTAACCCTGCCTCTCTCAAAATACTGAAAAAGCTTAACCAATATCCTCTCGTCTCCGTTTATGTTGACTTTTCCCAAAACAGATTTTAAATAGGCAAAAATATCCTCATCCGAATTTTTATATCTCATGTCAGGAACATAAATATATTTTATGCTTCCGTTTGTCCTGTCCACATAAATATGCTGCAAATCCAAATAAAAATTGTGGTAATCCAGAAACCAGTCCTTGCCTTCTATAAGCGGAGATAATATGTTTAAATACAGCTTTACGAAGTCACTCTCATTCATAGCCGTGTCTATGTAATATTCAAGCGCTATCGCCTGTGAAATATTCGTGTACTTCACTATCAGCTCGTCATTTACCTCTACCACCTTAAAAGGAAGCAGAAAATCCGCACATTCCTTCTGTACCACCTTAGCCACTGTGTAGTCAAGATTTTTACTGCTGTCTATTTTTAAATTAAGATAAAAGCCCTCTAATGAAGCTTCCTCATATATATCCACTTTATTCATAATCTCACCTCTGCAACTTAATCAATATAATCCAAATGAAGCAGCGCCATATAATCGCCAAGCTTGACTCTTGCTATGCCGTCTTGGAACGGATAGGCTTCATCATATATGTTTTCAATTACCATTTTATTTTTAGCGCTTAAATAGCCCCATGTATCAATACTTTTTACAGGCGCCACATTGTCTGAAAAGGACTTGGCATCCTTGTACTGATAATCTATTACCAATTTGCCGCTGTGGTCTATGAAGCCCCATTTCCCCGCGTCATTTGCCACCGCTATATATCCGTCTGATTCGGGAGCTTTGGCATCCGAATATGTATCCGCCGTTACCGGAGCGCCGTTGACATCAATAAGCTGCCATTTGCCGCCGCTTTTTACCATTGCGACTCCGCCGGCAAATACAGCGCCCAATGAGTTTACTGCGACATCATCATATACAAAGTCTGTTATCTTTTCGCCCGAGTCCGTGATTAATCCCCATTTGTCACCGCTTCTTACCGCCGCTGCGCCGCAGGCGTTTCCTGTTATCTGATCGTACTGATAGCTGGGGGCAATGTTCACAAAATCATAATTGTAATAGCTGTACTTGCCGCCGGACTGTGCCAGTATGTGATTATTGCTTATGCCATATACATCTGTTATCGCATCGCCGCCCCTCGAATACCAGTCGCCATTTTCCAGAATTACTATATATTCTCCGTTCTCCTTTACAACCGCAAATCCATTTGCATCGTATGCAGTAGCGGACTGATAAAGCTTTTGCGTTGATTTCTTACCATTCCCATTTACATAAAACCAATTTTCACCGTCATACGCAGGCATCATTCCGTTTGGTCCGCCTGAATTAATTTGTGACCATACGGTCGTATAGGTACTGAATACATATCTGTAAGCCTCATAATACTGCCCAAAATCTTCAGTCCCAAATCTCGACATTCCCGCCTTAATAACTCTCAAAGCTTCGTCAAGATCTCCGCCTTCCCTATAATAGTCCGCAAGGCTGAAATATTCATCAGCTTCGGCTGTCTCACTGCTTATGCGTTTCTCAATCAGATCTGCCCATGCTTCCTCATTGCCATATGCCTGATAAACGGAAAGCAGCCTCATTTGTATTTCCGAATTATTTTCCGTCTTATATTTCAAGGCGTCTTCATAAAGAGGAATGGCTCTGACATACAACTTCCTTTCAGCAAAGGCATCCGCACTCTCCACAAGCTCCGCCTGGGCATTTCTTTCCTCCGTTCCCGAAACAGATCTCACTGACAGAAGCCAGCAAATGCCAAGTACAATTATGAGCGCTAAACTAAGCAATAATTTCTTACCCTTCATATTCCCTCTTTTCTGCGCTGTTAATATTTTACTGCGCGCATTTTTAGTATCACAGTATAAATAGTGTAATGCACATACCCATATATATAAAAGGAGCCATAGGCACGGCATCCCTTATGCTTATCTTCTTTCTAAGCATCTGTATAATCGAATAAGCGCAGCAAAGCAAAGCTCCATATAAAACAGCGCCCATAATGCGCTGTCCCGTCATATAAAGTCCAAGCACAAATACCAGCTTGACGTCTCCTGCGCCCATCTGCCCCTTAGACAATATATAACACAGCAGAAAAATAATTCCGCCTATAACTGCCCCCGCCAATGAAATGAAGAGTATCGCCACTCCCGTTTCAATATTAAAAATCATCTGTATGCCAACAATCAATATCCATATCATAAACCAGACTGCCAGGACCTTATTAGGTATAATGCATTTTTTTATATCAGTAACTGAAAGCACTGACATGCCTATTATCATTACTATAGTCGCAATATAAAAGCAGCTTTTAAAGCCCTGCCGCTGAAAAGCCGCAATATATATAACTGTTACTATATCTAAAACAGCTATAAGCCACACGCTTTTTTCAGTAATCAGACTTTTTTTCCGCTGTATTCCCAGCTCAAGTTTTTTATCCAGCCATAAGCAGCTGAAATAAAATGCCAAAACAACAACCAGCGCGCTTATCGCTCCCAATACATATTTCATTCTTTGCCTCTTTATATTACTGATTTAATCTGCAAAATCCGGCAGTTCTTCACCATCACCGCACAGCCATGCCGGCACTGATACCCTCTGTACAACATGAATGCTTGAATCAGGCAGAAACATTCCCAGAAACATTACTTCCATATCATATTCAACTACAACATCTATCATTTTTCCGTCTTCATCCTGTAAAAAACGAGTGCGCCTAAATTCAAGTCCATCATAACCCTGCGTGACTCCAAAACCTTTTAAATATTCATCAGCGCTCTTATCAGCCGTATCTATATACTTGGCGGAAAGCAGCCTGATAAGCAGACCTACCGTACCGCTTTCAAGCATTTCATATCCTCCATATATTAACCCAACCAGAAGTTCATTCGGATTATCAATATAATTTTTAATATCGCTGTACGATTTATCCAGAGAAGCTTTTAAATCATCCGCGTCAGACTCAATCTGGGAAAAATCACCGCCCGAAATTCTGCTGCCTACTTCGCCTATTTTATTATAGCTGTCTATGATATCCGCAGCAGAGCCCGTAAGCTTGTCCACGTATTTGTCTCCATCATTATGTACTGTATGAAGTCCCATTACATCATATAAATACAAATAACCCGCAAGCTCATTTGCCGACGAATTGATTGCAAACTGCACCTTATTATGAACCATATAAACATTTATAAGCGATATTATACATACCACTGCCATAATAAAAACCGTAAATGATATTACTGCCTCCACTACCATCATACCGCTTTCTTTATTTTTGCCCATGTCTAATACCCTCTTATTACTGTATATTTATAGCTGTTTTTCTCAAAATCGTTCATTCCCTGATAAGTGTCCTCGTCTGCCGCCCGTCTTGCAAAATCCTTTGGCATCACGGCATAATCCATATGAACGCCGCAAAATGCCTTAACAGCAGTATGCGCATTTTCAGGTTTAAAGCTCAGCTCTGACAATTCATCAGGCGAACCCTGCTTTACATGACTGACATTTATCGCTATAAGGTTGGCAGTCCTTTGTGCCAAATCTGATTTGGATGTCATAAATATAAGCATAAACAATACATATTCATCATACCCAAGCTCTATAGAATCACTTTTAGATTCGTCTTGCGCTTTGCCAATCAACGCTTCTATTTTGTCAATACTCTTTAAATCTCCCACGCTCGACTTTAACAGCACCACTTTATCCCCAGACTTTAAAGCGCTCCAGTCAGCGGCAGTTTCCAAGCCAGATACTGCTAATCTAAGCGCCGCATTAACGGCGAATTTAATGATCGGATTAGGGATAAGACTTGATATATTGTTAATTAAGTCACTTACCGTCTTTATTTTATACGTGCTTACAAAATTCATCATAAATCTAAAGGATACAATCCTGTTTCTTGTATCCGTCCAATTATTCATAGAGCTGTAATGACCTGCAAGCAGATATTCAAGCTCAGCCTGATACACATAATTAGCCTTGTCTGAAAACGGGATACCTGTCAAAGATTCCTCCGACGGATTTTTAACATTTGTCACACGGCTTGAAAACATTCCCGTATCATACATAACCAGATACAGATTGTCTATTATTTCATCTGCCATGCCGCCAACACTCCCGACATTCATGAGCGCCGAAACATCGCTGAAAATATCCGCTCCTGAAAATTTTAAAATGTCAAAACCATCCTGTGTGCTTTCAAGATTGAATTGAGTAGGAATATTACGTGGCGCGCTCTGACCTTCCGCCGGTTTTTCATCATCCTCAAATTCCTTCATCGCATCACTTGCCGTCTTATTGGCTTCATCTTTTTTCTTATTGCCCTCCTTATTTTTATCGCCCGTACCTTTAAACAGCTCATCAAGCGTACTCCACATTTTACTGTACGGATCCTTTGAAAAATCAATCCATCGATCCATATCCAATTCATCTAAAAATACTCTGCTGACATCCTCGGCATTTTCACAGCTTGTCTTCAAGTCATCAAGCTGTGTACATATTTCTTCTACCTGCTGCTTATAAGCTTCTACGACTGTTTTCTTTGAGCATATATCCTGAGCAGCAGATGTAAACATAGCTCCATCATAATTATCCTCCCTAAGCTTATCAAGCCATACCAGTTCTCCCTCTATTCCCGTCTTCAAATCCTCGCTGACCTGACCTGATTCAAGGGTTTCTTCCAATTCCGCACGCAGCTTTTCTATATCTGTCAAATACTCTGAAGCCTTCTCCGCCGCTTTTTTGAAATCATCCGCATAATTTTTAAATTCATCATATTTAATGCTAAGTGTCTTTGTCCCATTCTTATTGACATAGTCAATTGTTTTTGTCCGACCCTTCTCCATTTCTTTGATACATTCTATCGCAAGCTTAAGCGCCTCAAAGCCTTCATCTATTTCACTCTTTTTTGAATCATATTTATCTCCCATTTCCAAATATTTTTTGTCTTCATCAGTAAGCGTTTCCGTCGTTTGGTTTTCTTCACTATCATTTTCTTCCGCGGCGTCTATACGGTCTTTTTTCTCCCTAGCCGCATTAATAGACTCCTCATTATTTTTGTAATCTTTATATATTCCATACTCCTCAGATAAAATAAAAGCATTAAATACACTCTCCGCCGAGCTGATTTCAGTATTTATATCATCAAAATAATCCTCGTATTCTTTTATAGCGGCAAGATTAATATACATGGCTTCAAGCTCATTTAATAATTTTTCAACCTTTTCGTCTACCTTTACCTTCTTAGCCGAAGCCTCTGAATCCTTCTTGCCCTTTTGTACTTTATCTATAGCTTTAATAACAGCGTTTTCACTGACATCATCTCCCTCTCCATCAGCCAAAACCTGCACTATCCTGAATTTCATAAAATCAGCAACCTGAGTTGTGAAAACATCCTCATTACTCAAATTGGCTTCGTCAATAAATTCATAGCCAAGCGATATATCTGCTGATTTGTAAGGCATAAATCCGCTGACCTTTGCACCCTTTACTGTGGGATCAAATGAGCTTTTCATATAATCTTCAAAATCTGAAACCGCCTTCAAGCCTTCATCATCCTGTGTCACAGCAAATAAGCCATACAGCTCCTTTAAAAGATTGTCATATTGGCTCAAAACAGCGCTGCCATAATTGTCCGCAGTCATCACAGCCTGATTGCTGTACAGCTTAATTCTAGCCAAATCCACCAAAAAACCTGTAAAAAAAACAGTTGGCACCAAAATAAGCGTTACAAATACCGTAATAGAGCCTCTCCCTCTTTTCAAAAAAATACGCATATCAATCCCCCATACTGCTTTAAAAGTATTTTTCACACTGACGCCTATACACCAAAAATCTCTTTAAACCTATTATAATACTCGCTGACCTTATCCAGCATACCGCCGATTTTTTTACCCACCTCGGTTTCACTGACTATATCTATTACAAAATCAGTATTTCTGATAAATTCATCGCTGTCCTGAACAGCCACCTCACAGGCAGCCGAAATGGTAAGCGAATCTGGCACTCCTACCATTGAAAGGCTTATGGCAGGCTTTACCACCTGTGTCGCAGTTGCTTTTATCTTTTTATATACGATATAATTTTCCTTTTCTACACTAAGCTCAATATTCTCTCCTGTATCAAAAAACATATATCCGCTTATAGAGCGGAACATTGTCTCGAAATCATCCCTGTTTAAATTCATTCCAAAAAACCTGTACGGAAACAGCTTGTGCGAAATCTCGTATCTGCTTCCTTCAGAACTGACATCATTTCCGTTTTTTGCAATATTCATTGCTGGCTCTGCTGTTATAAAACTATCAGTTTCAGCGTTTTTATAATAAATAATCGTAGTCTGCAGGTTTGCCTGCAGATTTGCCTTCTGGCACAGAAAAATGGAGGCGTAATATAAGGCAATGATGGCAATAAAACAAATAGGCAGCAAAAATACAGCTTCTACAATTGCTATGCCATTTTCTTCTTTTATAAAGATTCTCATACTACGCCTCCCTCTGTGGTTGCTTGGATAAAAATCTCTTGGATTTTAAGCATTGTACCCGCGTTTGTCAACTACCTAATTTTTGGCTTGAATCAGTATTTTTTAAGTCATTTGCACTACCTGTTATTTTATCCCAAAGTTGACCAATCCACTCACTAATTGAATTCCAAAACATTGCAGCAAGAAGCACAACAATCAAAATCAGCAAAACTGTCGCAACAATAGCAGCAACCCCTTGTTCATCAGATTTAAACCGCTCTACTCCTTTAATAATCCTGTTCTTTACGTCAATATAGACTCCATCCAAAAAGCTTACCATTTTAATCATCTCCTTCCATAAAATTTATTTATATTATTATCCAAGTCAGTCCCGCTACATCATATTGAAGCCACTGACTACTGGTATAATAACCAAAATGATAATTCCCAAAAACATCAGCATTGTCGGCACCATCAGCTTTGACTGTATTTTTTCTCCCATACGTCTGGCATTATGTTTGTGTTCAAGCCAGCTCTCATCATTCAGTTCCCTAAAAAGTCTTGCTATTTCAGCGTTTCCTTTTGACATATTTTGTATGATTGCTGTCGCAAGTTTCGTAGTGTATTTGTTGTTGCAGCGCCTTATGAATTTTCCATATGCAACCGTCGGAGATACATTGTTGTCCAAATCAAGAAGCACCCTGTTCATCTCATCGTATATAACGCCCTTACCGCTCTGACAGGTAAGGCGCCATGCCTGATCCACCTCCATTCCCGCGACTGTCAGCAGCGCGAGCTTTGATGAAACCTGCGGAAATTCATTTTCTATTCCCTCAGCTCTTTTCAGCACAATACTGTTTACATTATCATACGGCAGATAGCCTATAATAAAAAACACAGCAAGTCCGACCGTTGCCACTACTATTGCCCTCATACCAAGCTGCATTGACAGTCCGACACTCAAAAGCAGAAAAAACATTCCAACTCCAAGCGCCACGTATGAAAAAAGTGAAGCCAGCAAATAATATGTATAGTGCATTGCCTCCGCCTTTTCTTTAAACTGCAGACACTTCTGATTTAATTTTTTTACTATCGGAGTCGTATAGTCCCATTTCATAAGCTGAATAAATCTATAGCCCGCCATCGGCAGCAAATCAAGCAAATCTATTTTTCCGCTGTTAAGAGCCTCCAAACGCTTCTGCGCCGTATCCATTTCCTTCTTAAGCTTTCTTACCTTTTTTACCTCTTTTTTGTCATTTATGCTGTTAGTCCTTTTAATTTCCGCCACTGCCAAATTGATGGAAAACTGCGTGTTTTTTATCTTCTCTGTTTCTTGCTCTGTCAGGCACTGTACTATCAACGAATAGCAGCTTTCATTCGCAGCAAAGAAAAATACCAGGTAAACGCCAAAAACTACCGTCGCAAAAAGCATACATATTATCATTATCATTAAAAAACACCTCCAATATCAGACATTAATCTGTGTGCTCTTTGTCGCGATAATAAATGATATTGCAAAAATAATCAGTGCAACCGTCGCAGCAATATGCCCTGTGGCAGTAGTAAACAACGCTTCCAATAAGTCGCCGCCCATAGCTGACATCGCTACAACAATTACTATTGGCATTATCAGCATCATATAGGTCTCTGATTTTGCGGAGGTGATAACTGTTTCTATTTCCTGCTCTATTTCAAGCTTATCACCTATTATTTCCTCTACCTGTGTCAGTATATCGCCAAATCTGTCACTTTTTCCTTCTATTACTGCATAAATGGCAGCGAAATTTTTAATATCCTCTATTCTGCTTCTATCAGCCAAATCCTGAAAGAGAACTTTCATTTGCTTTCCGCCATTTTCATACTGCAGCAGAATATTCTGAACTTCTATTACTATATCCGCGTCATCATTATATGAAATTTTTAAATCATCCAGAGCCGACTTAACCGCCTTGTACTCTACATTTCCCGCCCTGACTGCAACATTCATTGATTCGAGAAAATCTCTAAACTGCAGTCTAAGATTCTTCTGCCGTTTAACTATCGTAAAGTCCGCATACATCTTTTCTAATGCAATTCCGACAGCAAAACCTATAATTACAGAAACAAAAATTATATGGTAAAACAGGTAAATAATAACCGTAGCCAAGATTGAACATATTATATACGCCATGAAATGTTCTATAGGCTTCATATTACACTTATAATAGACTGTCATTTTCCGATTCATTACTGCTCCTCCTCCAAATATTTATATATACCGCTGTTTATAAATTTATCAGGATGCACCATCTTATTTTTTGTCCTCTTTAATACGCCCGACACTTTACTGACAGTAGTATTTTCATCCTCCTCAAACTTAAACAACGGGTTGAGCCTTATTGCCCCGTTTTCCAAACCTACTATCTCAGTAATCTCCATAGTTTTCCTTGATTTGTCCCTAAGCCTCGACAAGTGTATAATAATATCCACTGCGGAAGCTATCTGCTGCCGTATAGCCTCCAAAGGAAGCCCCGGAGAACCGCTCAGCACCATAGTCTCAATTCTGCTGAGCATATCCGTCGCGGAATTGGCATGACCTGTAGACAATGAACCGTCATGTCCTGTGTTCATAGCCTGCAGCATGTCGAGCGCTTCTTCGCCCCTGACCTCACCTACAACAATGCGCTCAGGCCGCATACGCAGCGAGGATTTGATAAGGTCACGCATAGTAATAGCTCCCACCCCCGCAGAATTGGCGTTTCTTGTCTCCAGACGCACCAGATTGGGAATATGGCGTATCTGCAGCTCCGCCGAATCCTCGATTGTAATTACACGCTCATCCTGCGGTATATAATTGGAGAGGGCGTTTAAAAAAGTAGTTTTTCCTGAGCCTGTTCCGCCGGCAATGAAAATGTTGTATTTAGCTTTCACAAGCTTTTGAAGGAAATCCGCCGCCTCCTTCGTAATAGAGCCATAGTCTATAAGCTTTTTTATTGTCATGCCTTCCTCTGGGAAACGTCTTATAGTGACAATAGGACCATTAAGCGCAATAGGATCAAGCACTACGTTTACACGCGAGCCGTCCTCCAACCGGGTATCAACTATTGGATTGCTCTCGTTTACCGAGCGCCCCATATTCTGAACAAATTTAGTGATAATATTGCGGTAAACCTCACGGCTTTCAAATTTATCGCTGATGTGTTCAAGCTTTCCCGCACGCTCCACAAATATATTGTCATACCCGTTTATCATAACCTCGGTAATAGACTTGTCTGTTATAATCTTTCCCAGAATGCCAAGCCCCCGAATGGAGTCGAAAACCGAATTTATCAGACTTTTCTTTGTCCTAAAAGAAAGCGATGAATAGTATGCGGCAATGTCCGCATCCTCATGCTCAATATTGGCTATGCGCGCAGTTACCGTTTCCTCTATCCGCGCCTTCAGCTCCTCCTCGGACAATTCTGAATATGATGGATCTCTGCTGATTATTTCCTTAATGGTTTTTATTTCATCTGTAAAATAATCCTTCACCTTACTTTACTACCCCCATCAAAAAGTTTATTTCCGGGCTTTGTACCAAATAGGTAAGCAGTCTTACTTCATCTGTCTCACCTATCATTTTTATGCTGCCGCTCAATGGTATGTCCACATTGACAATGTTTCTTTCGCCTATGTCAAAGTTCATTACACGCACTATTTTCGACAAGTTCTCGTTAATTATATAAGTCTGTCCATAAAAGCTTTTCAGCTTTTCCATTGAAACACGGTTGGCGCGCTCCACCACAATTATCTTGTCAGACAGCTCAAATATTTTTTTATTTTTTTCATCAAGGCTGCTGCTCATGTCTATAATTATGCAGTCAAACAGTCCTGTACCTTTTATTATCTCTAATATTTCCTGCAGCTCATCAAGCTCTATATCATAAATATCATTTGGCGAGTCAAAATGGCTTAAATAAAAAAGATTATTGCCGTGCGACTGCAGCATTCCCTGTATCTTCATTGTAAAATTTATGTCTTCCCCGATACAGCTCAACAGCTCGGAAAGTCCCTTCTGGCCGTTTTGCGGCAGATAAAAGCCTTCTGATGCCGTTTCTTCAAAATTTATGTAAAATACCCGTTTCCCCTGCATTGCCAGCTTAGACGCCAACGCAAGCGACAGTATCGTCTTGCCAGCCCCGCCTACCGGTGAATAAAACGCAACCGCTTCCACTCCAGACGTGTCATAGCCGTTCTCCGTCCTGCCTGAAACCTTTGCGAAATTCTCTAATATTCCTCTATATATACTGCTTACCCGCTGGTACTTATCTATTTTTACGTACCCGCTGCATCCGAAGGGCACGTCGTAATCATCATCCAAAAATAAAATCGCAAGAGAAACCTTATTCAACGGCAGTTCATCAGAAAAAACAGATGCTGAAAAGAGCAGTACGTCAAACTTTTTGCCCGATAATAATGCCTTTTGCAGACTGTCAGTATCTGTGTATGTGGACAGCGCCACATCATCATAGCCGTCAAATACATTCCGTATTCTCTCCACATAGTTTAAATCATCATCTGCTATAGCAAGCCTAATCGTCATTATATACCACTCCCCAAATATAGTTTTAAAGTGCTCAAATACATAACACTCAATCCATGTAAACGCCATCTATCGACATGGTGTTTTACTTTTTATCATTATACGCACAAATTTATCCCTTGTCAACTCTATAGAGTAAAATTGCATACTCTATAGAGTATGCAATTTGCAAGTCCGCCATAAAAATTTTTTCCATAATGATAGCTTTTGTTGGGAATATTCGCAGATGCCGCATAGATAGACAGCAAAAAAAGAAAGCCGTATTAAAGGCTTTCTTTTTCTACAAGAGCGATAGACGGGGCTCGAACCCGCGGTCTCGACCTTGGCAAGGTCGCGCGTTACCAACTACGCCACTATCGCATTATATCCTGTCCGCTTTCCCACGGACAAGATATAGTATAATTCATTGTTTTGACTGTGTCAACTATTATTTTTAACTATTTTTAACTATTTCTCACTATTCGCACATGTGACTTTGCCATACCTTACGCCTTTTTATCCTCCTCCACAGGCACAACCTTGACTATGCCCTTCTTCCAAAGTATCCTCGCACAAAGAATACTCAGAGGAATCATGACAAGCATAAGCCAGCTTGCCATACCCGCATTGGCGATTCCGACAATCGTAAGCACAGACACAAGCAGGGCAGGCAGCGCTACTGAGAGCAGGCGGTTTTTGACATATGTTTTGCCGCTGCCCTTTCCAAAAAGGCTGAGCGCCATACAACCAAAAAGCGCGGGCATTATGTAGTTTGCCGCCGTCGCTACATACTCGTTATTCATCAGCGGCTGCAGCGGCACTATCAGCAGCAACCCGACCGCCATAATGATGATTGTCACGATTGACGACACGGCTGTCGCAATAAGGGCAATCGCGTCGCCTTCGGGAGTGCCCTGTTCAACCTTCGCAA
>X301_European_Hare__coassemble_1035_pt1 | contig 23312 bp, 20 predicted proteins | sample X301_European_Hare__metabat2_low_PE_011 | metagenome-assembled genome bin X301_European_Hare
CTATATATGGCGGCGGAAAGGTAGTTGAAATATTGATTTAATCAGTGTTTCCCTAGATGATTAAAGCATGGACAGATGAGGCATGGGAGGACTTTGAATACTGGACAAAACAGGACAGGAAGACACTTAATCGTATCATGCAATTGCTAAAGGACATTGACCGTAACGGCTATCAAGGCATAGGCAAACCGGAGCGTCTAAGCGGTGATTTGTCCGCATATTGGAGCAGACGTATAGACGACGCAAACCGTATTGTATACCGTATAGACGGCGATATAATAAAAATAGTTCAGTGCGGTTCACATTACAGGGATAAATAGTGAGCTGTTTTGTTAAATTTGAATTAGAGAAAAATTAGAGCCTGTACATCTATAATATTTCCAGTATTGCCGTAAATGGCAATAAATCTCTATCGAAAAATAAAAACGAAAGCGAGGAACTGGAAATGAAAAAGAAAAAATACTTTTTATCAGCGGGCATCGGGCTTGTAATGGCGGTGTCTCTGGCAGGATGCACAGGCGGACAAAGCGGTGAGAGCGAAACTCAGGCAGCTTTGGAAACAGTTACATTCGGAGAAAATGCAGAAGATACAGAAAATGATGCTCAAGGAAAGAATGACGAGCCAAATGATGCTGAATGTCAAGCGAGTATGAAACGTCAACTGAAACCGATACATCTGCCATACAAGACATTGAGAATGAGCCGACAGGTAAACACCTAAACATCTCACAGGACGCAGAAATAATCGGTGGTAAAGTACGGAGTGTTTCAGAGGACAGCTTTGTAATAAGTCGCACACTGATAGATGAAGAAGGCATGGTCACAATGCCCGAAGCAGGGAGCGCTGACGAACAGCTTGTGACAATCCGATGCACAGAGTCCACAGATTTTGAAATATGGACAATCCAAGGCGGCGGAGCAGGCATTGACACAAAAGAGGCATCATTTTCCGATATTGGTGAAGGCAGCGGTATTGAGGTGGAAGGACACTTTGAAGGCGAAGAATTTATTGCGGATAAGGTCATTATAGAAATTTATAAGTAATTGTAAATAATGCGAGGCAAAAAACACCCCGACGAGCTTATGTAATGCTTTTCGGGGTGTTTTTACCGAAAATTGTTGACATACGTAAAAATACGTATTAATATATATATATAACAACGAAAGGGGATTAAAAAATGCCAATGACTTCAAAAGAAATGCTAAAGCTTTTAAAGAAAAACGGTTTTGTGGAAGTCGGACAGAATGGTTCGCATATAAAATTGCGAAATCCCGAAAATAAAAAGACAGTAATTGTCCCTTATCATATAAAGGACTTAAAAAAAGGGCTTGAGCAGGAAATCCTTAAACAAGCAGGCTTGAGATGAGAGCTGTGTACCACTTTTACGGTGTTATTTGTAAATAAGACGGAGGTTGATTACATTATGGACAAATTATTTTATCCAGCGGTTTTCCACAAGGCAGAGGAGGGTGGATTTTGGGTGACATTTCCTGATATTCCAGAGTGCATGACACAAGGCGACAATATGGAGGACGCATATAAAATGGCTGTTGACGCGCTGGGGCTTTCCATTTCCACTATGGATAAAGCAGGCGAAAAAATACCCGCAGCATCATTTCCCGACGAAATAACAGTGGAAACAGGCGGCATTATTATGGTTATCGAATTTGACCTGATGGAATACCGCAGACGCAATCGCTCACGCGCGGTAAAAAAGACACTAAGCATACCCGAGTGGCTGAACGAGGAGGCAATAAAGCAGGGAGTGAACTTCTCGCAGGTACTTCAGGAGGCACTGATAGAAAAGATAAATATTGGAGGCTGATATGTGATTTAATTTAGTGGTCGGATTTGTCTGACAGATGCAAAAGGGAATTAGCGGAAATAAAAAACGCTCCGATTGGCATAAAAAAACCGTCGGAGCGTTTTTAATAATTACTTATTATGCAATAGGAATCTTCTGATTGAGTGAACAGGAATCTGCCACATGCAGTTAAAATCACGCGTCATAACCATCACTCGAAAGCTCTGGATAAAATCGAGCGTCATAACGATAATCAGCGCAATCGCTATGATACGCCTTGCGTCATACGGAATATTTGATATTGTCGTCATAATCGGCACAAAACAGTTATCCATAAAAAATGTGATTATCACCGCAAATCCTATGCTTGTCGGAATAGACGTATATTTTCCTATATGCATAGGCAGACGGGAGTAGTTCCAATACTCAATCCCGCAGAGTTTTTCAACAATATTCCCAAGCAGTATCTCGCCGATGCTGACAATTATCATGCATATCAAAAAATAAAGCGCGACATTCAGCTTTTTGCTTATTCTTTTATCGGATATTGCCAAAATGGCAGTCTTTGAAGGAATACCGAGGAGAACATATATTGCCACGACCAGCAGCCCGTATCCCAACAGAAACGGCGCGGTCATATTTCTGTTGTTGATGTAACCTTTAGTAACAAGAAGCCACAAATTTTCAAGAACAAACCCAAGAAAGGAAATAACGCCTACCATTATCCCCATAGAATATAAATCATATTCGACATTCATATTCCAATATGCCTCCTTTGAATTAATGAAATATGCTAATAAAAATTGATTATGTATTTATACGCTATATTAATCTTTTAGCTGTTGTATATTATATCATTAAAAAAAATTTTTGCAATCGTTTAATTTGTAAAAATATAAAGACAAAAACCTGCCAACAGGAAAAATGCTGATTGCAGCGGCAAAAAAATTTTTGTATAATTATAATATTCAATCATTCTGGAAAGGAAAATCAAAAATATATGCGATTTACATTTAACAGCAGCGACTGGACAACAATAGAGCAGGGGGAAAAGGATTGTTTCCTGCTTGCAAACGGGCTTGGCGGGTATTGCAGCCTTTCTGTAATAGGCGCGGCGGCAAGGGGCGACGAGACGCTTTTGATGGCTGTGCGCAAGGCGCCGAATGTCAGGTGGCATTTGGTGACTAATGTCTTGGAGGAGCTCACGGTAAACGGCAGAAAATACACGCTTATGTCACAGCGAATGAAGTCAGACGGCGACTATGAGGGCTTTAAATATCTGCGCGGGTTTATTTATGATGATTTTGATAAATCCGCGCCCGTATGGAAATACCAGATAGAAGACATAACGCTTTACAAAACACTTGTAATGCCGCATGGGGAAAATACAGTGGCTGTAAAATACACTATTGAAGCCTCAAATAAAGCTTCAAATTTTGATGCCTTGAAAAACGTAAAACTTGAAGTTACGCCGCTTATAAGGCTTACGCCAAAGAAAGAAAGCTTTGATGCCAGCGGGAAATACGTTTCAGAGCCTTATTATATTGAAAATGCTAAAGATGAATGCCACAAAGACTTTAGCGGGACTGAAAATGTCAGTCATGCTGCAATTGAAAATACCACAACAGTAAATCCAAATACAGCCGGCAAAAAACGACACAAGTGTCACAAAATAACGCACGACGGCTACTCGCTATATATTTCCACAGACGCAGGGATAGAAGCCTTATCAGCAGACGGACAGGGACGGCTTTTCGGTGAGATGTATTTTTCACAGGACGAGCGTGATGGCCGCGAATGTTATGGCAACGCATACATCGATCCGCAGATAGTGAAAAGCTTTGAAAATACTGTGGACAATTCACTCACGGTTATTTTCAGCGATAAGCCATACGAGTGCGGTGCAGACACATATGAGAAACTTGCGGATAATGAGTCTGATTACAAAACAAGCCTGATAAACAAAGCCCCGCTTAAATCAGACTTAGGCAGACAGCTTGCGCTCAGCGCGGACGCGTATGTAGTGGAGCGCGCGTCAACAAACGGCAAAAGCATAATAGCGGGCTACCCATTCTTTGAGGACTGGGGCAGAGATACCATGATAGCGCTTGCTGGAGCGACAATGGTGACAGGGCGGTTTGACGAATGCAAAAGTATTCTGCGCACATTTGCCAAGTATGTGAAAAACGGACTTCTGCCAAATCTTTTTCCTGAAGGCGGCATCGAGCCGATGTACAATTCCGCGGATGCGCCGCTGTTATTCATAAATGCCGTGTATGAATATATAAGCTTTTCAAACGACACAGCATTTGCGCGGGAGCTTTTGCCCGTGATGGAGCAGATAGTGCAAAGCTACCAAAACGGCACGGATTTCCACATAAAAATGGACACGGACGGGCTTATCAGTGCGGGTGACGGACTTGAACAGCTTACTTGGATGGACGTGCGCGTAGGCGATTTTCTCCCCACGCCTCGCCACGGAAAGCCAGTCGAGATAAACGCCTACTGGTACAATGCCCTTATGATTATGGAAAATCTCACAGGCGACAGCAGATATAAAGACCTTGCCCAGAAAGTAAAAGCCTCATTTACGGAAAAATTCTGGAATGAGGACGAGCAGTGCCTAAAAGACGTGCTTTCGGGAACCGATGAGGAAAACCAGATACGCTGCAACCAGATATGGGCGCTGTCAATGCCCTTCACAATGCTGTCCATAGAAAAATGCGAGCTTGTACTTAAAAAGGTAAAAGACGAGCTGTACACCGCAATCGGACTTCGCACGCTCTCAAAACGCGACAAAAATTTCCACGAAATATACATTGGCAGTATGCAGGAGCGCGACAGGGCATATCATCAAGGCACAGTATGGGCATATCCGCTTGGCGCGTATTACAGGGCGGCGATAAGATTTGCCAATGAGTGCGGCTCTGAAGACAAAAAAGTGACAATCATGTCAGAAGTAAAGGAAGGTTTGGAAAAACTAAAGCCTTGGCTCAAAGAAGGCTGTGTCGCCCAGATTGCGGAAATATACGACGGCGGCAAGCCCACAATATCGCGGGGGTGCTATGCGCAGGCGTGGAGCGTATGCGAGCTTTTACGCGCGGTGTATGACTTTGAGATGGTTTGCAAAATATAAAAACTGGTAAAGAGGTTGTCTGTTTCCAGACAACCTAATTTATCATTATCTAGGATTTTTGCCAGATTTTTTAAATGCAGGCTTTTTCCAGATTTTCATGCGGTACAGCACATATAAAATCGCCGCAGAAATGCCGTTGCTCACAACCACGCTGTACCATACGCTCTGCACGCCCATATGCAGCACAGACTGGCAGAACCACAGCGTCAAAAACCTGAATACCCACAGCCTTGACGCGTCAACAAGCATAGTGACCTCTGTATGCCCCGTACCCTGAAACAGCCCGATAGTAGAGTTGTAAATGCCGTTAGTCCAGCACCAAAACGCCATTATGCTCAAAAACTCCGCCGCCATGCCGATAACCTCAGCGTCTCCGGAAAAAATTCCCACAATAGCAGTGGAAATAGGCATATACGACAAAATCATTCCGCCGATAAAAAGAAACGCAATGCTTATATTCCGCGAAATCTTATACCCGCTGTCGGCGCGTTCATACTGGTTAGCGCCGACATTCTGCCCCACAATAGTAGCGACAGCAGAGCCTACGCCGTTTGACGGCAGGGTGATAAGGCTGTTCACCTTGTTGCCGATTCCGTAAGCCGCCATAGCCTGAGTGCCGTACACATAGACATTCTTGCTCATAAGCAAAAATCCAAGCTGCATGGTAGAGCCGCCGATAGCCGTAGGAAGCCCGACACGCAGTATTGACAGCATTTTGTCTTTTTGAAATCTAAGATGCCTTAAATCAAGATGTATCAGCCTGTCCGTGCGTGTCAGCGAATAAAACGCGATAACCGCAGACGGCGCTTTTGCGAGCAGAGTGGCAAGCGCCGCGCCCATGATATTTAAGTCAAATACAATCATCAGCAGCGGATCAAGTATCATATTTATAATAATTCCGAGGAAATTCAAGAGCATAGGCCGCACGGTATCACCCTGCGCCTGATTAATCGCGCTGTAAATATTTATCGTATATAAAAGCGGCATATCAAGCACTACAATCTGCAGATAAATCTTGCCGTAGCCATATGTAGCGCCGTCCGCACCAAGCCATCGCACAATCCCAGGCGTAGCCGCAAAGCATATGGCGGCGCAGGCAAAAGCGAAAATCATCGCGCACGCAAAAATCTGATTAGCCATGCTCCTCGCATTATCATCGTCTCTTGCGCCTATGTACTGGGCGATAAGCACGGAGCCCGCGACAGTGATTCCTGTGCCGAAGTTCAGGATTATATTCTGCACAGGCGTCACCAGATTGATGGCGGCAAGCTGTTCAGTGCCGATTTTGCCAAGCCAGAAGGTATCGGTCAGATTGTACATAGTCTGTAAAAATGAATTTATAACCACGGGAATAGCGATGGACATAATCGCCCTAAGCATATTTCCGCTCAAAATCAAATCGCGGTTTACTTCTTTTTTAAGAATGTTCATATTAATCCCCCATGCCGCTTTAGCGGCTCAATATAAATACGTGAAACTCAATATTTCTGGGGCGGCATCCCTTGCGCCCTTAGTTTTTCACATTATTTCCGCCAATCAGCATAAAAAAGCTGTCATTATGCCTGAACCTCTAATTTTAAGCGCAGGCATAAAATAAACATACCTATAATCGTACACTCCTGCTTAATAAAACTGCAATTACTCATATTTTAAAGGTATGTAATGGAAACCCGTAAACGCACACACTACCATAATACAATATTAACAGTAAATTGGCTACTGAAATATTTAATTTTTTGCATTTTTTACAGCACATATTAATAAAATATTACAATAGTATTTCAAAAAAATGTAGTCATTTACATTTTTTAGTAGATATTTTCGCTCAAATGTGCTATCCTAAAACATAAGGGGCGAGGGCTCCTTGTGATAAAAAGCATTAGCAATTTCCAAATCATTGCGGAACGGAGGATTTTCAATGAATTACGAGGTCATCTATAAAACCTCAACCAGCTTTGTTGTTGAGATTAAGGACAACGGATATTTTTCTTCTGAAACAGAGCACGAGATTTATGTAAACGGCAGACTTGCGGAAAAGAGTGACAGAAATGTCACCACAGTATTCGATTTAGAGCCGTCAACTACATATGATGTGAAAATTAAATGCGGAAATGATGAGACGGATACATTCAAGGTGACTACAAATGACGAGTATGTCACGCTGGATGTCAGGGACTTCGGCGCTAAGGGAGACGGCGAGACAGACGATACCATGTTCATACAGTGCGCCATCAATGCCTGCCCCAAAGGCGGCAGAGTATATATCCCCGCAGGCGTGTACAAGATTTATCCTTTATTCCTGAAAAGTGATTTGGTGCTTGAAATAGGCAAGGATGCCAAGCTTTCGGCATTTACGGACAGAAATAGGTTCCCTATCCTGCCTGGCAGAATCGAGTGTGTTGACAAGGAAAAGGAATATCTGCTTGGCACATGGGAGGGCGATCCCCTCGATATGTTCGCTGGAATTATCACGGGAATAAATGTTGAAAATGTGGTTATCACAGGACAGGGAGTGATTGACGGCAGCGCCAGCCGCGAGAACTGGTGGGACAATCCAAAGGTTAAGCGCATTGCATGGCGTCCGAGAATGATTTTCCTCAATCACTGCAGAAATATTGTCCTGCATGGCATCACTGTGCAGAACAGCCCATCATGGAACATACACCCGTATTTTTCGGAGGATTTGAAATTTATCAATATTTCCGTGCTTGGACCAAAGGATTCGCCGAATACCGACGGCTTAGATCCCGAGTCCTGCAAAAATGTCGACATTATCGGCGTATATTTTTCAGTGGGCGATGACTGCATAGCCATCAAGTCAGGCAAAATTTATATGGGCTCTAAATACAAAACCCCGTCGGAAAATCTCACCATCAGACAGTGCTGCATGCGCGACGGGCACGGCTCAATCACCATCGGCAGCGAGATGGCGGGCGGCGTGAAAAACCTCAATGTCGAAAACTGTCTGTTCCTGCACACGGACCGCGGACTTCGCATCAAGACACGGCGCGGGCGCGGCAAGGATGCTATAGTCACAGGCATTAAATTTGAAAACATCATTATGGATCACGTAATGACGCCTGTAGTAATAAATTCATTTTATTTCTGCGACGCGGACGGACATTCGGATTATGTGCAGTCAAAGGAGTTTCATCCCGTTGACGAGAGGACGCCGTACCTTGGGGATTTTCTTTTCAAAAATTTAAAGGCGACAAACTGTCATGCGGCAGCATCATATATGTACGGGCTTCCCGAGCAGAAGATACACCATGTTACCTTTGAAAATGCGTCATTCTCATTTGCGGAAAATCCGACAGCGGGCGTGCCTGCAATGATGGACGGTGTTGACAAGCAGACAAATACAGGCATTTTCGCCAAAAATATAGAAACCCTTGAGCTGAAAAATGTTACCGTTACAGGACAGAACGGCGACGAGGTCATAAGCGACGGGATAGGCGCGTTTGTCAGATAATGTATTATTTTCTTTTTTGCTTTTGAGTTGTCTAAGGCTGCGCGGAGGGATAGTGATATGAAACGTAAAGAGCATAAACACAGGAAGACATTTCATATACTGATGATTTCGGACATAGGCGATAGCGGCAGACAATTTAATATTTCACAGTTTGCGCTGAGGGCGTCTGCGGTTTTCGGAATATTTGTGATTGCGGCTGCTGGAGCAGCGTGCGTTATAACGTACAGACTGTATTCAAGCAATAGCGCGCAGGAAAGCGTAAACCTGCAGCTTGCCGAACAGCGTGAGCTTGTAGGGCGGCTGCAGGAGGAAAATCAGGCGCTGAGGGCTGAAAATGCTACTCTTATTGCTGAAAACGAACTCTTTACGGAAAGCGCAGTCGAGGCAGAGGAGGAGACGGATTCAGACATTCCAAGGCGTTTTCCCGTGGTAGGCAGGACTACGCTGCTTGCCTCATACGCAGAAGATATGCCGTATATCCTGATTGATGTGGATAAGGGCGGCAGCATTGTTGCGGCGGGCAGCGGCATGGTTGTTGAGGTAACATCTGACGAGACGTACCCGATTATAATTGAGATTGAGCATAAAAAGGATTACAGCACGCGATATATGTGCGCGCAGAATGTAGCCTTGAATGTCGCCGAGGGCGCGCAGGTTGAAGTGGGCGATAAACTGTTTGATGCATCGGCGGATAATATACAGTTATATTATCAGATTTCTTATGAAGGAAATCCGATAGATCCGCTTAGTGTGATTGAGGCAAAAGGTTAAAAAACGCATAGGGCGGCGTTTTTCATGAGTTATGGCTGAATATGTAGAAGGTTTATAAATGCGGCGTGGAAGTGAGGAAGGGAAAATGAGGAGAAATAAGGAATTAAGTTATACTGATGATTCTAAGGCAAAGATAAGTACGCTTATAGGAAAAGATGTGGTTTTTGACGGAAATATTTCAGCGCCTGAGTCGATTCGGATAGACGGTACATTGAATGGGAATTGCGAGTGCAAGGCGCAGCTTGTTATCGGTGAGAGCGGGTTGATTAAGGGTGATATCAATGCGCAGAATGTACTGATATCTGGCAGAGTAGAGGGAAATATATCTGCATATGGAAAAATTGAAATTCTTTCATCAGGCGTACTGGCAGGAAATATTGAGGCGAAGGCGCTTGTGATAGACGAGGGAGCCTGCTTTGACGGAAGATGTACTATGACTAACGGAGATAAAGGTATTGGGAATGGAAATTCGTATGGCGAGAGTACATATGATGAGGATTAGGCACAGAGGACTATAAGGCAGATTATTTGATGCATGGATAATTGCCAGAAGTGATAAAATTGTATGTATAGGCATTTGCGAAACTCTATTTGACAACATAGAATTTAAGCAAAATATATAAAATAAGCGGCATCTCGCGGAGCGTGGCTGTCGCAACAAAGAAAGCAAGTGCAAGATATGGTATAATTAATTTAGACGCAATACCATATCTTGCATGCTTAATTCTTATTGCGACAGCCCCGTGATTTTTATATATTTGCCTAAATTCGGACAGTTTAAAACACATTTCGCAATTACCTAAATTATATGCAGGAGAAAAGAGGGGCTGCCGCAAGGAATCCTTTCTTAAAATTTTCATACAGTCAGAAAATATAGGATTTTATGCGTTTTGGCAAATTCAAATGGGCGGTATGTAATGCGGCTGCATGATTTTTAATATAATGATGATTACAAATTTGCAGTATAATCAAAACTGCCAAAGCAGATTTCAACAGGCTTTTCACCCGCATACGCATATACGCCGACCATAGCGCCTGTGAAACGCTTGCCTTTCTTGATCGCTTCATCACATAGATAATATACATTGTCTATAACGCATATAGCTTTAGCATTATTTGTCAAGTCGGCGCGTTCGCCTGATGCATTGATACTGTCTGCAAATGCATACGAAAAACTTCTTTTTAAATATTCAACATTGGATTTTAATACAATATACGGCTTATTTTGTGACAACTGTGTCATAATTTTCTCCGTTATGTCCTCGGACAATGCAGTATGCTCGTCAGCATCAATCTTTTCAAAAACGGAGAGCATATACTTTCCGTCACGCCTGAAAAGCCCGAATTTTAGATACGTATTCTCGTCATAATACATAGTTATTCCGGCGTCTTGCCCTTCAAGGAGTGGCGAAAAGTCCATAGCCACGGACACATTAAATTTAAAGGCTGTCTGCCTGCGCACCACTATGTTTTTAGCGTGCATAGAGTTTAAATCTTCATGGCTCCCAGCTATTGTGAGTATACCGTTTCTGACATTTATGCCATTTGCGGTGGGAGTGCGGGGTGTCATAAACTTGCAGGATAATGTATCAGTGCCAAAACCGACATTGGTGTCATTTTTGCGTGTATCTGCATTATCCCTTGCAGCTGTCTTGATTTGCGGCTTTATCTGCTGGCAGCTTGGACCTTGGAGATTATTCACTATAGGCCACCCGTCAGCAGTCCATGTAATAGGATCAAGCGCCGTCTCGCGCCCGAGCATACTGTATTTTCCATTAATCATGCGCCCGCACAGATATACCATATACCAGTCGCCGTCGGGAGTCATCACGGGCTTCCCATGTCCGCACCGCTGTATTGGAGCGTCTGGCAGCCACTGGCGCATAATCGGATTATACGGACAGGGCTTATACACACCCATAAGAGTACGCGAGCGTGATACCGTTATTCTATGTCCCTCGCCTGTACCGCCCTCGGCCTCAAACAGATAGTACCAGCCGTCTTTTTTCAGCAGGTGAGGTCCTTCAGGCGCGCGTTTCTGGTCACCGTAAAACAGGAGAGTGGCGGGCGAAATCTGCCTGCCTTTTTCCAAATCAACCTCTAAAATCCTTGCGCCGCGGTTTAAAAGCATATACGAGCGTCCGTCATCATCATGGAAAAGCGACGGATCAATGCCGTCTTCCTCAATATAAAACGGCTCGGAATAAGGTCCTTCGGGCTTGTCGGATGATACGACAATCTGCCTGCGGATTACAGAGCCTGTGTCGTTTAGCCTGTATGTGGCAGTCACGTAAAATCTGCCGTTTTTGTATGAGATATCAGGCGCCCAGTAACCGCGCCCGCCCTCCAAATCATCAATTTTAGCCCATTCGGGATTGGTGATTGCGTGACCGATAATTTCCCAGTGAATCAAATCAGTAGAGTGCGAAATCGGAATACACGGGAAAAATATAAATGACGAGTTTGCCATATAAAAATCATTGCCAACCATTATTATGGAAGGATCGGGAAACATGCCTGTCCGTATGGGGTTGTGATATGTGTCCTCATACTTTACGCCGTAATAATTTTCAAAATATGATTCGATATCAGCATATTTATTAATATGGGCTAAATCCCAAGCCGTCACAAGGTCTGTGTCGCCGTCAAGCGCGGACATTCCGACACGCTCGACAAGATACGGGACAGCCTCAGCCTTTCCCGACATCACTGCATAGTGCAGAATATTCCTGTATTTATCGTCGCGCAGGTTCATGCTTGCCCGCGAGTATTCCACGATATATTTGACAAGGGCTAAATTCCCGGTTTTCGCGGCAAGAAAAGCAAACGGCACGCCGCCGTCTGTCTTAAAGTCTATCGCAGACGGCTCGAGCGTCAGCAGCCGCGCGGTTTCGACTAAATCGACATTTAAAATAGCCTGTTCCAAAAGTTTTTTCGTATCCATAATACCACCCTGCATTTCTAAAAAATTAATGAGAGGAAAAGAGCCTTTCCATAAATAAAATAATAAACCAAAAATTAACAATAATCAAGCATACATATCTTGTCGAAACACACCATTATGTGTTATTATTATTTTTATAAGTAAGCATACAGCTTGCTCAAGGAATAAATGGGCATTTTCAGACGCTTTGCAAACGCCTGATGAAATAATAAAAGGAGAGTATATCTATGGCAATCGAAATTGTAGAAAAGTATGTAAACGAGCTTATTGACAGAAGCACACTCGAAGAACCCGTCTGGAACATTGAGAAAATCAGGGCGGGCAAAAAGGCTACGTGGGATTATATTGACGGCTGCATGATTATGTCGCTCCTAGAGCTTTACAAGGTTACTGAAAATAAAAAATATTTTGGATTTGCCGAGAAATATATCGACCACAGGATAAAAGACGACGGCACTATAATGGGCTATGACAAAGACGAGCTGAACCTTGACAACATCAACGAGGGCAAAAATCTCTTTACTCTCTATGACCTCACAGGAAAGGAAAAATACGCCAAAGCGACAGCGAACATTTACCAGCAGATTTTGGAGATGCCCCGCACAAAGGAGGGCAATTTCTGGCATAAAAAAATATACCCCAATCAGGTATGGCTTGACGGGCTTTACATGGCGCAGCCCTACTATATGGAATACGAAAAACGCTTTAATGACAAGAAAAACTACAGCGACATATACAATCAGTTTTTCAATGTGGAAAAAAATCTTAAAGACGCGGAAACAGGGCTTTATTACCATGCTTACGACGCAGAGCGCAAGATGTTCTGGGCAGATCCTGAGACAGGGCGGTCAAAGAATTTCTGGCTGAGGGCATTAGGGTGGTTTTCAATGGCGCTGCTTGACACACTTACGATTGCGGACAAGGGTACGCCCGACTATGAGCATCTGCTCAAAATGTACAAGGATTTGATAGACGCGCTGCTTAAATACCAGTCGCCGGAAGGAATGTGGTATCAGGTGCCGAACTTCCCAGACCGCGAAAAGAATTACCTCGAGACAAGCGGTAGCTCAATCATTGCGTTCTGCTTATTAAGGGGCGCGCGTCTTGGCTATCTGCCAAAGGAATATAGCGAGTACGGCGTAAAGGCGTTCCACGGCATATGCGACAAGTATTTATCCACGGTTGACGGCGAGATGAGCCTTGGCGGCATATGTCTGGTGGCAGGCTTAGGTCCTGAAACTAATCTCAGACGTGACGGCTCATATGAATACTATATGTCAGAGCCGATTGTAAAAGACGACGCGAAGGGCACAGCGCCATTTTTGTTGGCTTATGCCGAGATGTGCAGGCTTGAAAAATAAGGAGAGGGCAGGACATTATTTATGGAAACCAAGGAGCTGTATGTATCAGCCGATAATGACGGGGAATTTTCTACGATTGCGGACGCGCTTGCCGCTGCTGAAAAATATGCGGGCATGAAGGTGGTTATCCGCATAGCGTCAGGAGTATACAAGGAAAGGCTTGAGATAAAGCAGGACAATATTTCATTTATCGGGTCAGGTGCGGACACTACCAAGATCACATTCTCCGATTATGCAAGAGAGACAATGCCGGACGGAGAAAAGCGCGGCACCTTTAGGACACCGAGCGTATTTGTGGACGCGAATGATTTTTATGCGTGCGGCATAACCTTCAGCAATGAGGCAGGGCAGGGAGATGACGTGTGGCAGGCGCTTGCCATGTATGCGGACGGCGACAGGCTTGTTTTTGAAAAGTGCCGTTTTGACGGATTTCAGGACACGCTTTTTACCGCTCCATTGCCCAAAAAGGAAAAGCAGAAAAACGGCTTTGTAGGACCTAAACAGTTTGCGCCGCGCACAGTCGGCAGGCACTTATACAAGGACTGTTACATAGCGGGAAACATAGATTTTATTTTTGGCGGGGCGACAGCCTATTTTGAAAACTGCGAAATCTTTATGAAAAAGCGAGACAAGGAAAAAGGCGATAAGCCCCACGGCTACGCGACAGCGCCATCAACCTTTGAAGGTCAGAAATACGGTTATGTGTTCAACCACTGCCGTTTTACAAGCGACTGTCCCAGGGAATCGTGCTATCTGGGACGCCCTTGGAGAAACTTTGCAAAGTGCGTTATCATCAATTCAGAGCTTGGCGCGCATATACGCAGGGAGGGCTGGCACGACTGGGACAAGAAAGACGCTTGGGACACAATGTTTTTTGCTGAATACAACAACAGCGGCGAGGGCGCAAAGGGCGAGAGAGCGCCGTTTGTCAAGCTCCTCACAAAGGAGCAGGCAGATGAGTACACCCGTGAAAATGTGCTGGGCTTTTAAAGTGTGCTGACAGGAGGAATATATGCAAAATTCAAATCCGAGGACTATATCAATCAGGAAATACTACGGCAGCCTTAAAAATATGGAGCAGAAGTTTGACCGTTATGCGAGAAAGGATTATTTTAAGGGCAGCACCGCAGAAGAATTTGATGAGTGGAAAAAGGCATCAAGGGCGGAGTTGAGTATGCTCTTAGGGCTTGACAAAATGGACACAGACGCGCCTATGCTGCCTGAAATTTTGGAGAGAGAGACGCTTGAAGGTAGCATAGTGAGGGAGAAGGCTGTTATCCAGACAGAGCAGGATGTATGGATGCCTATGTATGTGCTTATTCCGCCTGTTTCAGACGTTGCGGAGAGCAGAGGGCATAAGCGCAGGGTATTTATTGCCCCGCCTGGACATCAGGGAGCGGGAAAATATTCTGTGGCGGGGTTTTATGACATCCCCGCAGTCGCGGACGCTATCAAAAAATTTAACTATGATTACGGCTTGCAGCTTGCAAAGCTTGGCTTTGTAGTGTTCTGCCCAGACTGCCGCGGCTTCGGCGAGCGGCGCGACGAGAAAAAGCAGGGTGATGAGGAGGAGAATTTTCTCACTTCATCATGCTTTCATCTGTCGCATATGGCGGAGGCGATAGGAGAGACGGTTATAGGCATGTGTACATGGGATTTGATGAGGCTTATCGACTACATAGAATGGCGAGCGGCGCAGGGAGATAATTTTGATACGGAAAACATATCGTGCCTCGGCTTTTCGGGCGGCGGCATGCAGACGCTGTATCTGGCGGCGCTTGACGAACGCGTAAAGAATGTGTTCATAAGCGGATATATGTACGGATATAAGGATTCGCTCATGATTTTAAACGGAAACTGCAGCTGCAATTATGTACCGCATTTGTGGGAGCATTTTGATATGGGCGATATAGCAAGCCTTATCGCGCCGCGCCAGCTTATGATTCAGTCCTGCCGCGACGACCACTTGAACGGTCCCAGGGGGCTTGACAATGTGTATGAGCAGATGGAAGTCATAAAAAAGGCGTATGCGCTCTATGACGCTCAGGACAGGGTAGTACACGATATTCATGAGGGCGGGCATTGCTGGCATGATGAAAATTTGAGGGATGTATTGAAAGGATTTAAGCTGGTTTGATGTAAACCAGCTTAAAACGTAGAAAAAACGGAGGATACCAGGTGCAGAGCAAAATATCAAAGATAATTGACACATCTAAGCAGGAAGCCCAGTATGATGCCTGCGTAAAACGTATCCTGTCTGAAAAGATAATACTTGCATGGATATTGAAGGAATGTGTTGATGAATTTAAACAATACTCAATCCCCCAGATTATGAAAGAATGTATCGAGGGCGAGCCAAAGATATCTACAGTAGCCGTAGATCAGGATGAACTGGACTATACAGAAGATATAGACGAAACCGATATGGCAATCGAAGGACAAAATACAGAGGACAACTCAATCAAAGAGGGAAAGGTCTATTACGACATACGCTTTTACGCCGTAGTTCCCGACACAAAAGAGCCAATCCACTTGATAATAAACATAGAGGCGCAAAAAAGCGACAAAACTACATACCCTATTATTAAGCGGGCAATATACTATGTAAGCCGCATGATATCAGCTCAGAAGAACAAAGTTTTCACAAAAAGCCATTACGAAAAAATCCGTAAGGTGTACTCAATCTGGATTCATCTGAACGCAGACGCGGACAAAGCGAACAGCATTACAAAATACCGAATAGCCGAAGAACAGGTTGCCGGAAACGTATCAGAGAAGGAAAGTGACTATGATCTCTTAAGCATAATAATGCTAAGGCTTGGCGCGGCAAACGAAGCAGGCGACAGGCAAATATTGCGGCTGCTGGATGTATTGCTTTCGGCAGACATGAAGCCAAACGAAAAGAAATCAATTCTTGAAAGGGATTTTGACATTCCAATGTCAGCGAAAATGAGCGAGGAGGCGAATGTTATGTGCAACTTAGGCGAAGGAATCAGGGAACAGGCATATGAAAAGGCAACACAGTCAACGCGAATAGATGATGTACTCAATCTTATGAAATCATTCAAAATAAGTGCCGAGGAAGCAATAAATGCATTGTGCATACCCGACAAAGAGCGACAGCCCATACTAGATATGGTAGGCAAAAGGCTTGCCGCAAAATAGTAAATCATTTTAAAACAACGTCTCTTTAACAACAGTGGCAGCATACAGATTCTGCCACTGTTGCCAGCATTTTCGACTATTTTTAGAATAAAATTTAATTTCAAAAATTACCTTTCCCTATCCCAGTTTCCCATTGCAAGCAACCATTTTTTAAAGTATAATAAACACAGAAATCTATACAGAAAATAAATACACAAAAACATAATAACTTTTTGTAGCATTCCAAAACCAATAATAGGAGGTAAAAACAATGCAGTTTGGTATCAGATTACATGACGCGGTACAGCTTCCGCTTGACGGGCGTCTGGCGGCAGTGCGTGAGCAGGGCTTTACATGCGCGCACCTTGCGCTTTCAAAGGTTATCACGGAAAATTCCGTAGCGGAGAGCGCGCTCACGCCAGGATATGCTATGTATCTTAAAAAACTCTTTGCAAAAAATGACCTTGACATCGCCGTGCTTGGCTGTTATTTAAACCTTGCCAATCCCGACGCAGAGCAGTTAAAGAAAATACAGGATAAATATCTTGCAAACATCAGGTTTGCAGCTCACTTGGGCGCGGGCGTAGTAGGCACGGAAACGGGCGCGCCGAATGTGGAATATAAGTTTGAGGAGGCATGCTGGTCTGACGAGGCGCTTGATATTTTCATCAAAAATTTAAGACCTGTAGTAAAATATGCCGAACAGATGGGCGTACTTATGGCGATTGAGCCTGTAGTAAGGCATATCGTATGCAATCCAAGGCGCGCGCGGAAGGTGCTTGATGAAATCAATTCACCGAATCTCCGCATAATACTTGATCCTGTAAATCTGCTTGAAATTTACAATTATGAAAAGCAGGACGAGATAATTGATGAGGCGATAGAGCTTTTGGGTAAAGATGTGGCGGTTCTGCATGTAAAGGATTTTATCATAAAAGACAACAAGCTTGTATCTGTTGGAGTAGGGCAGGGACAGTGCCATTGGGACAGGATTATTCCTTATATGAAAAAAGAAAAGCCGTATATGCATGCTACGCTTGAGGATACTAAGCCTGATAATGCGGTGGCGGCGTTGAATTATATTAAGGAGATTTATCAGAAATCGTGAAGGGTATTTTTTAATGTTAATAAGCAAAATTTGCTCGATGCAATCAAAAAATTAATGGAGGTGAGCATATGACAGATAAACAGTTGCGCTATATCAACAGGCTAACAGTTTTTGTCAGAAAACTGTTAAGGCTTGTACCGCAAGAAAAAAGGGAAGATCTTGAAAATGAGTTTGACAGTATTTTATTGGAAGTAACTCAGCCCGACGATTCTAACAGATAAAACTGATAAATAAATTAAATATTAAGTTGGAGCTGTTGCAATAAGAAATATATATTATATGATTTGAAAATAGTACCCTGTCTTGTATGCTTATTGCGACAGCCCCATCTTTTGTGTTAAAAGTTTATTGAGTATAATCATATAGCTAAAAATGCAAATAATTTATTTAATATATTGCAATATCGTTAAATTTATGTCAAAATAGCAAAGGAGTTATTGAGCGCTTACGCATTTGAAAGGACATATTTTTTGATATGAGAGGAATAGATACACAGGTACGCAAAATCAGGCGGCGGATTTTTAAGGAAGTAGCGAATATGGCGTACAATTCCACGAATTTGGTTGATGATATGGAGGCATTGCCGTATAAGCTTGTTGATGCTGAAAATTCTCCTTATTGGGGCAATATATACAGGGAGCGTGAGATTGTAAGAGAGCGCACCCGCCTTGCAATGGGAATGTCGCTCCGCCCCGAAGATGAGCCAGTTCAGGTAAGCCAGGGCGTGGAGGAGAGCAATATTGACGAGAAATATTATGAGCCTCCTCTTATGCAGGTAATTTCCTCAGCATGCAATGCGTGCCCTGAAAATAAGTATGAGGTCACGGACAAGTGTATGGGCTGTCTTGCGCATCCCTGCAATGAAGTGTGTCCAAGAGGCGCGATTACCATGGTAAACGGCCGCTCGATAATAGACCAGCAAAAATGCATAAAGTGCGGAAAGTGCAAAACAGTATGCCCCTACGACGCTATATCACATCAGCAAAGACCATGCGTAGCCCATTGCGGCGTGAATGCCATAAAGTCGGACAGCCACGGCCGCGCCGTGATTGACAGTGAATTATGCGTTTCATGCGGTCAGTGCATGGTGAGCTGCCCGTTTGGGGCGATAGCTGATAAGTCGCAGATTTTTCAGCTTATACGCGCACTGCAGTCAGGCAGGAAGATTATCGCTCAGGTGGCTCCTGCGTTTGTAGGTCAGTTCGGACCGAATGTGACGCCGGATATGTTAAAGACAGCGTTAAAGGAGCTTGGCTTTTATGACGTATATGAAACGGCGATAGGTGCGGATATAGGCGCTATGACAGAGGCGGAGCATTATGTTGAGGAGGTGGCGACGGGAGAGCTGCCATTTCTGCTTACGTCATGTTGTCCGTCGTGGTCAATGCTTGCAAAGAAATTTTTCCCCGAGACAATAGACAAAATCAGCAATGCGCTCACTCCTATGGTAGCGACAGCGCGTATCATCAAAAAGGAACACCCGGATGCGGGCGTTGTCTTTATAGGTCCGTGCGCGAGTAAAAAGCTGGAGGCAAGCAGGAGGACAGTGCGCTCAGATGTGGATTTTGTGATTACCTTTGAGGAATTGACGGGAATGTTTGAGGCAAAGGGGATTCTTCTTGACGAGATAAATGCGCTTGACACGCTGGAAGGCGCTACGGCGGCAGGCCGCGGATACGGCGTGGCAGGAGGTGTCGCAAGCGCGATAGAGGAATGCATAAAGGAGTATTATCCCGACACGGAAATTCATATAGAGCACGCGGAGAGCCTTTCAGAATGTAAGAAAATGCTGATGCTTGCAAAAGCGGGCAAAAAGCAGGGATGTCTGATAGAGGGGATGGCATGTCCAGGCGGGTGTGTCGCGGGCGCAGGCACAAACATAGCCATACCGACAGCGACAAAGGAGCTTTTAACCTTTAAAAATTCCACAGAAGAAAAGCTCCCAAAACGAAAATAAGAATTGGATTAAATAAGAATTGGACTAAATAAAAATTGGATTAAAAATGCAATGCTTGGGAGGTCTATATGATTGATTTTATTATAGAGGCATTGTCAGAGATTGCGGATTTTTTCATTACTTTTTGGGCAGATAAATTTATTGATAAGCACACATCAAAATAAATATTTGAAAAAGCGTTCTAAATTCTGACAATTGAGAAAACATTTTGCAATCACCAATACATTAAAGGGTATCAAGTATCAAGGAGGAGCAGTTATGAAAAAGATAAGATGCAGATTTGCCCCCAGTCCCACGGGCAGAATGCACGTGGGAAATCTGAGGTCTGCTTTGTATGAGTTTCTTATCGCAAAGCATGAGGGCGGAGATTTTATTTTCCGCATAGAGGACACGGATCAGGAGCGGTACGTCGAGGGCGCGACAGAAATCATATACAACACATTAAAGCAGACAGGACTTATCTATGATGAGGGACCAGACAAGGACAAGGGCTATGGTCCTTACGTGCAGAGCGAACGCGTAAAGGCGGGCATTTACGCAAAATACGCAAAAGAGCTTATCGACAAAGGCGAGGCGTACTATTGCTTTTGCGACAAGGAAAGGCTTGCCACGCTCAAGACAGAGGTTGTCGAGGGCAAGGAGATAAGCATATATGACAAACACTGTCTTGGACTTTCCAAGGAGGAGGTTGAGGAGAAGCTAAAGAGCGGTATTCCATATGTCATCAGGCAGAACAATCCGCGCACGGGCACGACCTCTTTCCATGATGAGCTTTACGGCGGCATCACGGTGGATAATTCCGAGCTTGACGATATGATTTTGATTAAATCAGACGGCTACCCGACCTACAATTTCGCAAACGTGGTAGACGACCATTTAATGGAAATAACCCATGTAGTGCGCGGAAATGAATACCTTTCATCAACCCCAAAATACAACAGGCTTTACGAGGCGTTTGGCTGGGAAATCCCGGTTTATATACATCTTCCGCTTATCACCGACGAGGAGCATAAAAAGCTCTCAAAGCGCAGCGGTCATTCATCTTTTGAGGATATAGTGGAGCAGGGAATTTTACCCGAGGCGATAGTAAACTTTATCGCGTTGCTTGGCTGGAGCCCCGAAAGCGACAGGGAGATTTTCAGCCTTGATGAGCTTATAAAGGAGTTTGACTACAGGCGCATCAACAAATCGCCGTCAGTATTTGATATGAATAAGCTCAAATGGATGAACGGCGAATACATCAAGGCGATGGATTTTGACCGCTTTTATGAGATGGCGCTGCCGTATATAAAGGAAGCTGTAGGCGGCAAGCCCCTTGATTACAAAAAGCTTGCAGAGATGGTAAAGACGAGAATAGAGGTATTTCCCGACATAATCCCTCTAATCAGCTTTTTTGATGTCCTTCCCAAATATGACACGTCAATGTATGCGCACAAAAAGATGAAGACGACTGAGGAGACCTCGCTCGAGGTATTAAGGGATATTCTTCCAATACTGGAGAAGCAGGAGGACTACAGCAATGACGCGCTTTACCAGACGCTGCTTGCATACGTGGCGGAAAAGGGCGTGAAAAACGGCTATGTGATGTGGCCTGTCAGGACGGCGGTGTCAGGGCTGCAGATGACGCCTGCAGGCGCGACGGAGATAATGGAGGTTCTCGGCAAAGAGGAGAGCCTGAGCAGAATAAAAAAAGGAATAGAATTACTTGAAAACAAATAACGCACAATCTAAAGCAATCAGACATGGAGCAGGGGCTATGCTTGTCTTGGCAGGCCCCGGCTCCGGTAAAACTCATGTTATTACCCATAGAATCAAAAACTTAATAGAGGAGTACAAGGTAAAGCCAGAGGACATACTGGTGATTACCTTTACAAAGGCTGCCGCAAATGAAATGCGTGAGCGCTTTATACGCCTTATGGACGGCAGGACATACGCTGTAAATTTCGGCACATTCCACGCGGTATTTTTTCATATACTAAGCCACACCTATAAGCTTAATGCGGACAGCATAATCAGGGAAGGCGATAAGTACAAGCTTTTAGGGCAGATTGTTGAGGAAATGCCAAAAGAAATCATTTCAGATAACGAAAGCAATAAAGATAAAGAACACAGAAAAGACCAAATCATCAAAGCAAAAGACGCAAAAGACAGTACAGGCAGTTATGTCAAAGGAGTAAAATCTGGCAAAGATCTGAAATACGGCAAAAATAATTACGACGATGGAGGCACAAAGGCTGACAAAGGCAGTTATGGCGCGGGCGGCAGCAATGCGCCAAGAGAGTACACAAATGAAATCCTGCAGCATATTCTCGAGGAGATAAGCAAAGTAAAAAACAGCGGAATAAAGCCGGAAGAACATAAAAGCGAGACAGTGTCAGACACGGAATTTCAATACATCTGCAACGCATACAAAAAAGAAATGAACGCCAGAAAGCTGGTTGACTTTGATGATATGGTGCTTTTGTGCCGCGATTTGCTTATGTCGCGCCCCGACACACTGAAAATGTGGCAGGAGCGTTTTAAATACATACTGATAGACGAATTTCAGGACATTTGCCCGTTGCAGTACGAGGTAGTAAGGCTCCTGGCAAAGCCGCGGGACAATTTATTCATAGTAGGCGACGACGACCAGTCAATATACGGCTTCCGCGGCGCAAGCCCGTCAATTATGCTGAATTTTGACAAGGATTATCCGAGCGCGGAGCGCGTGCTGTTAAATGTAAATTACCGAAGCAAAAGCGTAATAGTAGACACAGCGGCGCGCCTTATATCCAAGAATAATAACCGTTTTGCCAAGAATGTCGAGGCGGCAAATATTTCACAGGACGGCGTGAAAATTTACGCATTTGAGTCAAAGGCAAGTGAGGCGGAAAATATTGATGAGCTTATAAAGCAGTACATGCGTACAGACGGCGCAAAGTACAGCGATATCGCGATTCTTTACCGCACGGCAGGCAGCATGCCGCACACGGTTCGTAGACTTATTCAGTCAAACATTCCGCTTAAAATGAAGGAAAAACCCCACAGCATATATGAGAGCGAAACGGCAAAGGATATCACTGCGTACATCAGATATGCCTTAAAGGAGGACAATATTTCCGATTTTTACAGGATTATAAATCGTCCTGTGCGATACGTCAAACGCAGCACCATACCGCAGAAACCGTTTAAAATGAAAGAATTGCTGCAAAATAATGAAGGGCTCGACTATGTAATACAGAATGTGACACAATTTTACGCGCATTTGCAATTTATCCGCCAATTAACGCCTTTTGCAGCCGTCAATTATATCAGAAAGGGCGTAGGATATGAAGATTACATAAAAAAGCAGGGCAGGGACAAAGCGCTGGAGGAGCTTGACGAACTTCAGGAGTGTGCAAAAGCGTATGAAACATTGCCAGAATGGCTTGAACAAATTGAGAAGGAGCTTTTAGGCGGCAGGGAAAAGGACAGTAGCGGTAGTGTCAGGAAAACCGATGCAGTAAGCATTATGACAATGCACGCTTCAAAAGGGCTGGAGTGGAAAGTGGTGATACTTCCCGACATAAACGAGGGAGTGGTACCTCACAAAAGGGCAATAACAGACAGCGAGATTGAAGAAGAAAGAAGAATGT
>X301_European_Hare__coassemble_1041_pt1 | contig 22938 bp, 23 predicted proteins | sample X301_European_Hare__metabat2_low_PE_011 | metagenome-assembled genome bin X301_European_Hare
TTGCAAGAGAGTCAAGCAGCTCTTTTAAAAATAAGTCGTCGTTTATGCTTTCAAATGGCGTGCGCACAAAGCTGTTTACCGCTTTTTTGGCAATCATAAGCGCAAAATCGTTGACCTGCGCGGCTCCGTGGGCTTCCTCAAACTGCCAGTCGTAAAGCGCGGTTATTTTTGACACCATATCGCCTACGCCTGAGTAGAGAAATTTCTGCGGGGCGCTTTTTATTACCTGGGTGTCTACGATAATGCCGTATGCCATGCGCGCGGGCACGGAATTTCGCCTGCCGTTTATTATGAGCGACGCGCTGGCGCTTGAAAAGCCGTCGCTTGACGATGAAGTCGGGACGCTGATAAACGGCAGCTTTTTCAAAAATCCGATATACTTAGCCGCGTCAATAACCTTTCCGCCGCCGAGACCGATAACCGCCTGCGTTGAGTTTGGCAGGTTAAACGCAAGCTTTATGATGTCGTCAATGTCTACAGTATCAAGCTCACAATATTCCAGCACATCCACGCCTGCCGCCTTTAAGGAATCAAGCACCTTATATCCGAACATATCAATAAGTCCGTTTCCAAAGTAGATTACAACATTCTTAAATTCATTATCCTTCAGGTAAGAACCGATTTTGTCAAGCGCTCCCGCCTCCACCTTTAAGAGAGTGGGGATTGCAATATGGCTGTTTGTTATTTTACTCATTGTTTTCCTCTTTCCGCGCTGCTTTTTTATTTTGAGGCAGCAGCCACAGCGCAGGCTGCCGTTTTACCAAGGCAGATTTATGCGCCATATCCAGCCGCATAATGCCGTCCTTGACTTTTATAATATAGAAATTTAGGCGTTTTGTCAAAATTTTTATTCATCTTTTTTATTGTTTGAAATTTAAAAGCGACTGAAAAGCCGCATATTTTTATTTTCGCCGCCATATATTGAGATATGGACAAGGAGGCGGGGAGTGTGGCTGTATTAAAATCGGATAAGCTTTTGAGTTTTTTCCCTGAAAATATGAGGGCGGAGTGGGAGCGGTACGGCTTTGACTTTAATGAGGTGCGCGAGGTCAGGCTCCGCGTAAATCAGCCCGTGCGCGTGCTGTGCGGCAAGGAGATAAGGCTTTCCATGGTGTACGGTGAGCGCGATATGGAAGAAATATTCAGGTATTTGTGCCACGATTCAGTTTATGCATATGAGGAGGAGCGAAAGCAGGGATATATAATGGCGGATGGCGGGCACAGAATAGGCATAACGGGCGAGCTTGCCGCGGCGGAAAACGGGCGGTATATAGCCAAATACATACGTTATATAAATATAAGGCTTGCGCATGAGCATAAGCGCATTGCGGAGGGAATAATTGACTATATATATGACGCAGAGAACGGGCAGCCTTTGAATACGCTTATAATTTCACCGCCAGGGCTTGGGAAAACCACGCTGTTAAGAGATACAATACGACTGTTATCTAATGGCTATAAGGGCTTTGGCGGCTGCAATGTAGGCGTGGTTGACGAGCGTGGGGAGATAGCGGGCGCATACAGGGGCAGCGCGCTTTTGGACTGCGGGGAGCGGACTGACATCATAACAGGGGGAGATAAAAGGCAGGGAATATCAATACTTGTCAGAACCTTTGCCCCGCGCGTTATCGCCATAGATGAGATTGGCGGAGAGCCCGACGCGCAGGCTATATTTTATGCGGGGGTAAGCGGCTGCGGCGTGATTGCGACAGCGCATGGCGGATCGCTTGAAGACATCAGGAAAAAGCGCGAACTTGGCGGATTGTTTGAGAAGGCTATATTTAAAAGGTTTATCCTGCTTTCGGCGGATAATGCCTTGGCGCGCTGTGCGAGCATATATGACGAGAGGGGAAATGAGCTGTGTGGCAGAAAGCTTTTGCGGGAATATGCGTGATGACAGGGGCATTCGGCTTTGGATATGCGCTCTGTCAGGAAATGAACAATGTGTTATTTAATTTTAAAGAACAAAAACGTATGTTACTTTATATAATAAATGAGATTTCTTTTATGCATAAGCCGATGGAGGAGATTTTTTATTCGTTTGGCGGACGCTTAAAGGAGCCGTATGCTTCATTTGCGCTGCGGATAGCGGAGCAGATGGCATCGAGAAACGGCAGAACGCTCTGCGAAATATGGCATGATGAGGCAAGGCTTTTGCAAAAGAGCAAGGAATGTCCCAAGGCGGCAGCCGCAATGCTTTTTAAGATAGGCGAGAGTCTTGGCTATGATGGGGACAAGATGCAGATTGACGCGCTTAGGCTGATTGACGCGGAGCTTTCAGAGGAGATAGAGAACAGGACACGCGAAAATGAGGACAAATGCAAGCTGGTAAGGACATTGAGCGTGCTTGCAGGGCTTTTCTGCGTGGTGCTGCTTATATAAAAAGCAAAGAAAAGCGTTTTTCACGGCTATTTTGAACCGCTAAAGCGGAATGGGGGTTATTATGGAAGTAAGTCTGATATTTAAGATAGCGGCGGTCGGGATATTGATTACGATATTGGGGCAGGTGCTTAAACACAGCGGCAGAGACGAGCATGCGTTTCTGATAAGCCTTGCGGGGCTTATTCTTGTGCTTACGTGGATTGTGCCTTACATATATGATCTTTTTGAGATGATACAGAGGCTGTTTGGATTATAGAATGGTGGGATTTGTATGCTGCAGGTGTGTATTCTTGCTATTGCAGGGCTTTTTGCCGCGCTGATCGTGAAAAAAGACAAGCCCGAATACGCCACGCTGATTATCCTGTTTACGGGATTTTTGATAGCTATGCGGGTGCTCGGCGTGCTTGACGCCATTTTGAAGGAAATGGAAAACTGGCGCGATGTATTGAGCGAAAACGTGGTTTATATAAATCTTTTCATAAAGCTTATAGGGATAACTTACATATGCGAGTTTGCTGCCAATCTCTGCCGCGATCTGGGGTATTCGGCGCTGAGCAACCACATTGAGCTTTTTGGAAAGGTGACGATTATGGCGGCGGGATTTCCCGTAATAAAGACTATGATAGAGATGTTAGAGGAAATAATGAGATGAGCACGGAAAGTATTGACATTAATATCTGGAAGGATTTACTGCCGAACTTTGACATAATAGACGGTTTTTTAAAGGATTTGCTGCCAAATGGAAGAAAAATCGGCTCAATGGATTTGGTGGAAGATGTGTTAAAGGGCAACTGGGTATTGGAGCCGTCGCTTTTCTGGGATTACATAAAAGAAACGCTGGTTGATTTTCTTGGCAGCTGGAAAAGCCTGTTTGTCTGCATAATCGCTTTGTTTATTTTGTCCGCGATAGTGTCGAGCTTTCTGCTGGCGTTCAAAAATGACGGTGCGGCAAGGGCGGCAAGGCTTTTCTTTGTGCTTTGCCAGATTGTGGTGCTGATAAATGCGTTTAAAGATGTCTTAGAGATAGCGACGGAGACGATGGTGAAAATGATTGAATTTCTGAAGGTAATCATACCCGCGTATATGATATGCATAGCCGCGACAGGATCAGGGCTTACGGCGCTTATATTTTACAAGCTTCTTGTCGGTTTTCTGTGCCTTATTGAAGGAATTGTCGTGGCGGCGCTTGCGCCTGTGGTAGAGGGATATGTCCTGCTTGGCATAATTGAAACCATATGGGGCGAGGAGCGGTTTAAGGGTTTGATGGAGCTTATAAAAAAATGTGTCCAGTGGGGGCTGAAGACAATGATAGTGCTTTTGTCGGGCAGCGGAATACTCCAGATAATAATAACACCTGTTTTGGATAAGGCGAATGTGTCCGTTATTCAAAAAACAGCGGGTGCTATTCCTGGAATCGGCGATATTGCGGAATCCGTTTCAAGCATAACACTTGCTTCCGCAATCGCGCTGAAAAACAGTATGGGTGTTATGATTCTGCTTGTAATTATTTTGATAATTACGGCGCCTGTGATACGGATTGCGATTATTTTGGGAACGATTAAGCTTGGCGGAGCTATAGGGGGCATCTGCGGGGAAAAACAGATGATTAACTGCGTGGATTATATATCGGAGGCGGGGATTTTGCTGCTGCGTATGCTGATTACTGTGACGACGCTGTTTTTCATAACAATAGCGGCTGTTACCAGTGTGACGGGGGGCGGTTTATAATTTTTCACACGCAAATTCGCAGATGTATTAAGAATGGGGGGATTGGTATGGAGCAGATTGCGGGAGAGGTAAGGAAGCTTGTTTATACTGTGATATGCCTGCAGTGTTTATTGCAGGTGTCCGCAGGGAATGCGTATCAGAAGTATCTGAAATTTTTTTCATATCTTTTAACGCTCAGCATATGCTGCAGCATAATTTTTTCGTTTGCGGGAAAGGTTGAGGATAATATAAACCAGGCGGACGTATTGTATGAACGCTGGCTTGAAGAATGGAAGGAATATAATATAGATGAGGAGGAAGAAAATGTCAGAGAAATGGCGCAATGGTATGAAGAAAATGCTGGAGAGTAAGGAGACAATGCTTATTATTTTTCTCAGCGGCATATTGATATTTGTTATTTTATTGCCTGCAGATAAAAATAACAAGAGTTATGAAAAAGAACAGCAGGAAATGAATGTGCAGAATGTTGTCGCAAGTAATGATAACATATGTGATTATTATGGCGGATATAAGGAAAAGCTTGAAGAGGAGCTTGAGGAATTTCTGTCGGAGGTGGCGGGAGTCGGTAAGGCGCAGGTGCTTATTTATATGAATACTTCGCAGGAGTACATAGTTGAAAAGGATAATCCGACGGCGTTTAGCGAGGATGGGGAGCGCAAGGACAGGTCTGTGGAGGAGACGACTGTGTATACTGTAAATTCGTCGGGGGAGCAGGTGCCGTTTGTATCGCAGACGAAGTGCCCTGCCGTAGACGGCGTGGTGGTTGCGGCTAAGGGAGCATCGCAGGAGGCAGTCAGGCTGCAGATAGTGCATATGGTGATGACATTGTTTGGGCTGGAGGCTAATAAGGTGGAGGTGTTGGAATTGAAGTAGAGGTAGAGGTAGAGGTGGTGTATTCCCTTGCTCGGGCTGTGTAGTGGCGGCGTAACGGTGAGAGAGTGTGTATGCGTAAATTTGTGAAAAATAATAGACATATAGGTGAAAATGCTGTATTATAGTAGTTGTGCAAATGGAGAGCTTATGCATTTATATTATGAAGAAGGGTTAAGCGGTAATAGCGATGAAGATATACAGGAATGAATGGAAGTATCGCGCGCAGGAGGCGGATCTGGAGCTTATTGAAAATCGGCTTGCGGGCGTTTTGGGATTGGATAACCACAGCGGCAAGGCGGGGCGTTATACGGTTCACAGCCTGTATTTTGACGATTATAAGGACACTTGCGCGAAGGAAAATGAGGCGGGGGTGTCAAGGCGTTTTAAGTACAGAATACGTTATTATGGGAATAATCCTGATGAGTTAAAGCTTGAATGTAAGGAAAAGCTTGACGGTCGGTGTCACAAGGAAGGCACTATGATAACACGTGATATTTACGAAAAGCTTTTTGACGGCAGGGCTGATGAGCTTTATTGGGAAACTGAGGACAAGCTGGTGCGGAGGTTTTGCGTAGATATTATGGCGCGGCTTTTTCAGCCCAAGATAATAATTGACTATGAGCGGTCGGCGTATGTAGAGGAAATCACTAACGTCAGAATTACTTTTGACAGGAATATTTCGGCGTCGAAGGATATCGGCAGATTTCTTGAAGGGGATTATATGAACTGTCCGATACAGGAAAAGAGCGAGCATATACTTGAAGTAAAGTTTGATTATATACTTCCTTCATATGTAAAGTCTATCACTACAGACAAGAGCCTGCAGCAGTCTTCGGCTTCAAAATATTATCTTGGCAGGCTGAAGCTGCAGAATATGTGCATATTGTAAATGCAATGCATAAGAACTGATGCGGCAGATTTATTGCCCTGAAAGTTTTTAATGTAGAGGAAAAGCAACAGTATTATTTTTAGGAGGGCTATTTATGAAAAGAAAAATTGTAATAGCGGCGACGGCTTTAACGCTTATGCTGTGTCAGGGTATGACGGTGTTTGCAAGTCCGGAGGTTATGACGGATGGCACTGTATTTGATGCAGAATATTATGCGCAGGCAAATCCTGATGTGGCGGCGGTATTGGGAACGGACACAAACACGCTATACCAGCATTATCTGACGTATGGCAAGGCGGAAGGGCGGACGCCTGTATCGCCTGAAAATGCTTCAACGGATTTAACAGTTTCAAATGAAGAATTTGACGCGACGTTTTATGCGAATGCTTATCCTGATGTAGTGGCGGTATTAGGAACGGATGCAAATGTGCTGTATCAGCATTATATTCAGTGCGGCAAGGCGGAGGGCAGGCTTGGCAAAGCTCCCTCGGCGCAGAAAAATGATGTTACCGTTTCGGAGAATAACTATGCCAGGCAGGTATTGGACATAGTAAACAGAGAGCGCGCTGCGGTGGGACTTTCAGCGCTGTCATGGAGTGATGAGCTTGCAAATGCGGCAAATATCCGTGCTAAGGAGATGGTAGTTTTGTGTGAGCATACCCGCCCGAATGGTACAAGCTGCTTTACGGTTTTTGATGAGTGCGGTATTAAATATAGGTATGCCGGCGAAAACATTGCGTGGGGACAGACCACGCCAGAGGAGGTCATGGAGGATTGGATGAACAGTCCGGGACACCGCGCCAATATTTTGAAAGGCGATTATGGAAAGCTTGGCGTAGGCTACTTTGTTACGGAAAAAGGCTGGCGCTATTGGACACAGCTTTTCACGGATTAATATGTGATTTCAAGATGACGCTGTCTGAAAAAGGCAGCGTCGTTTTTCTTTTGCGGTTATTGTAAATAATGCGCTGCGGGCGTTTTATTTTTTGCATATTGAGCCATACCCCTGAATAAGATAGAAGTAGTTAAGATAAGCATAGGAAGGATATGGTCTTGGTGAAAAAAATATTACGGAAAAACCAGATTATGATTACGGCACTGGCGGTTATGATAGCTGTGGCGGGCTATCTGAATTTCGCGGGGACGAAAATCGGGGAGGAAGACTTTTTGTCAGTGGACGGAAGCGACAGCGGACTTACATATGAGATTTCAGACGAGGACATATATGACAGCAATGATATGTACGCTGTTTCACTCCGAGAAGATACGGAAGGTGAACTGGCTGATTACACGGGCGATATACCGAGTATGGATACAGATGATATTACCATTACGGAAAATTATCTTAATTCTGATATGGAGCTTATAGCGGACAGCATTGAGACGGAAAACCACGGCGTGCTTGCGTCGGCGGATGCGGAAGATACAGCGTCGGCAGAGCAGGATATACCAGGCGAGGCAATATTTACAAGCGCGTCAGGCGTTTCCACCATAGCGGGCGCAAAGCTCATAAAGGAGCAGACGAGGGCGCAGAACAAGGAAGCGCTTATGGACATAATAAATAATGAAAGCCTTACCGAAGAAGCAAAGCAGGATGCAATCAACAGCATGATTACGCTTACCGAGACGGCGCAGAAGGAGTCAGATGCCCAAATGCTGCTCGAGGCAAAGGGCTTTGCACAGACGGTAGTAAGCATAAGCGGCGACAGCGCAGACGTCATGATAGGCGCTGAAAGCCTTACCGAGGCGCAGACGGCGCAGATTATCGACATAGTGCAGAGAAAGACGCAGATTGCGCCTGAAAATATAATAATAACAGTGTCAGCAAACTAAAAGATTTTCCCGACGCACAAGGAAATAAATGCAGCTGTTGCAAATAAACAAAATTTCAGACAAAAAAAGCCAGAAAAATCTGTGCATTATGCTTATTGTACATTGGAAAATTATATGATATCTTTATAATATCGGCATAGTGCTGATATACAAACTGGGCAAACATTTAGTGATAAATGGACGCAAAGCTTGAAGTCATAGTAAACACAAACACCATAGGCAAGTCACAGCACATTTATGATGGTTCGGCTGCACAAATTATTGTCTGTACACTTTTAATGGTTTATCTGTAAAAGTGTACATAATGATTTGCGCAGCCTTTTTATGTGCCGTGGCTTGTCTGCCTAAGGAGGAAAAATGAAGCGATTAAAATTATTTCAAAAAATCTGTGCTGGATTGCTAATAATCAGCATATCCTGCTCAACGACATCCTTGGAAACATTTGCGGAAACTGCTTATCAGGAATCTGAATATACGGAAGAAAACGCATCTGTGCCAGTAACCAAATCATCTGAAACAGAAACGGAAGAAACATCTCAAACAGAGACAACTGAAGCGTCTGCTGAAGTGCATTCAGATAATGCTGAAACGGAAGAGTCTGAATCTGGCGGCATTATAGATCAGGAATCTGCGACCGAAGAATATTCTGAAATTGACAGTACGGATGGTGTCATAGATGAATCAGAAAGTGAGACGGAAGAAATTTCAGAAACAGAAGAAATGTGGGATAAGACAACACTTGAAAATGTTTATGAAGCAGAAAATTATCGTGTAACATTTTCTGTTACTGGACACTGGAATGACGGTTATAACGCCAATGTTAGGCTTGAAAACATAGGAAATGCCACAATCGAAAACTGGATGCTTGGCTTCTCTTTTCAGGGAGATATTACCAATATTTGGAATGGGGTAATTTCAGAACATGATGCTTCCGAATATGTCATTAAAAATGCTGGATGGAATCAGGATATCGAGAGCGGAAAATATATTGAATTTGGCATAAGCGGTTCTGGAGATTTTACGGGATTCCCCCAAAATTATCAGTTATTAGGGGAATTGGGAAGCGTCCACTCTGATGGCTATGCCATAGAATATCGTCTGAACAGTGATTGGGGAAGTGGTTTTACTGGCGAAATATCCATTACAAATAATACATCTGCTCCTATAGAAGACTGGATTTTGGAGTTTGATTTTGACAGAACCATTACATCTGTCTGGAATGGTGTCATTGAAAGCCATGAAGGCAGGCATTATAGCGCAAAAAAATGCGGGCTACAACGCAATTCTCACGGCAGGACAAACGATAACGGTCGGTTTTACGGGAACAGATGGAACTGTTGCTGATGAACCCGTTAATTATAACTTATATTCATATGGGCAAAAAAAGAAATTATCTGAGAACGAAGACAGTGACGGAGATGGATTGTCTGATGCCTTTGAAGACTCAATGGGACTGGATTACTTGTCATCTGACACAGACGATGATGGCTTGACAGACTATGAAGAGTTATATCTTACACTGACAGATCCGCTCAATACGGATACAGATGGAAATGGAATCGATGACGGAGAGGATGACTTGGATGGGGATGGAATCTCCAACAAGGAAGAACTTGCAATTAGAACCAGCCCAATAAATTATGATACTGACAGGGATGGGCTGTCTGATTCGGATGAAATAAACAAGCATTATACCAATCCTTTAGAAACAGATACGGATGGGGACAGGCTTTCCGATTATGATGATGTTTATCTGGGATTCGACCCATTGAAAGCAGATACGGACGGAAATGGCATTATTGATTCTGAAGAAAAAATATATCAGACTGTATCAGAGAAAATTGATAACCCCAAAAAATCTGGACTGAAGGAAGTCCGTGTCGCATTGTCCACAAACGGAAATGCTGAAAAAAATGTCAGCGTAGAGGATATGTATGAGCTGGACGACATGTCAAGTGATGTGGCAGGGCTTGTGGGTGTCCCTGTGGAAATAACCTGCAGCTCTCATTTCGAGGAGGCGACCATTACTTTTTATTATGACAGCGCCGCACTTGAAAATACAGAGGAGGAAAACCTTGCAGTCCTATGGTATGATGAGGCAAATAACTGGTATCAGATACTGGATGAAGACAGCATCGTGGATACGTCAGCAAAAACTGTCACTTATAAAACTACGCATTTTTCAACATATATGCTCGTGGACAAATCCGCATGGTATGAGGCATGGCGGGAAAATATTGATTATCGGAGCAGCCAGAGTGGGGAAACCGCAAGAAACTGCTTTGATATTATGTTTGTCATTGATACATCTGGCAGCATGTCGGGGAATACGCTATACAAGGCAAAGGAATCTATGAAAAAATTTGTGGATACAATGCAGGACAATGATGAAGCGGCAATCGTCCGGTTTAATACAGGAGGATATATTGAACAGGAATTTACAAACGACAGAGATGCTTTAAAAAAATCAGTTGATGCGCTATATGCCAGCGGCGGTACAAGCGTCATGAATGGGCTGTATACAGCCAAGTCGGTATTTGAAAGCCATGCCTGTGATAAGAAGAAAATCGTGGTTCTCATATGTGATGGCGATGTAAATTATTACCAGTCAACAATAGATTACTATATCAATAATAATATACAGATTTATACGATCAATATAGCAAATGTCTCGTCGCACGCGAATCTGCAAAAAATCGCATCCCAGACAGGCGGAGAATATTTTTACAATGGGGATGTCTCAAAGCTCGGTTCAACTTTTGTCGCTATTGAGGACAGTGCGCTAAACCAGCCAAGTACTGCGGACACGGATGGAGACGGTCTTTATGATATATATGAAACCGCGGGAATGAAGCTTCCCAACGGTCAGATTGTTTATACAAATGTCAATAAAACGGACACGGACGGAGACGGTCTTTCCGATTTTCAGGAAACGGGCATTATTTATAATATTGATGACAGATATATCGGAAATGGCGAGACAAAGCGGGTGCAGTACTTCCAGATGAGAAGCAATCCGGCAAATGCGGATACGGATGGCGATGGCATTACAGATGATGTGGACACGATGCCATGGGCAATGGATCATTATACTGTTGTGTCGCTTGATAACCAGTATGAAAGTGCGCGTTATTTGGATATTGACGGACAGTATGAGGGCGGTAATCAAGAATGGTGGAAAGCAAAAACGGAAACAAAGAATCAGAACCTACGTACTGATGCTGAACGCAGACAGGCGTTAAGAAGCGACAAATACTATAGATTATGGCAAACGGGCTGTGGTGTTATCGCTTTAAGTGATGTAGAATTATATATGACAACACAGAATTCAGGATACAGCCTAAGTCTTTCCGACAAGTTTACAAACGCCAATGGTGTATGTACACAGGCGGACTATATGGATTATGTCGAAAAGTTGTATGACAACAAATACAGGATTGAGGGAAATATAATCAATATATATACTTTATATCCATGGAGAATGGAAAGCGGGCTGACAGAATTCCTGACAAAAAACAACAGCCCTTATAAGAACGTTACATGGGCAAAATTTGGTTCTGTGGAGCAGACGGCGATACTGACAGATATTTCAACCATGCTGTCAAACAATATTCCTGTAGTGTTTGCATACTATACAGCAAGTAAAGAAGATGATGAATGTATAAAAATGTATACGGATTTGATGAAAATTCCTAATTCACCAGACGAATCAGATAGCAGTCAAAAAGCACATTACATGACGATAACAGGTCTGGAAAAATATTGGAATCCAAACGAAAAGAAATATAAATATGCCATGAAGATTGTCAGCTGGGGAAAAGTGTATTATGCTGATTTGTCTTCATATATGGCAGTAATGGATTACTTTACAAATTATTTATCTGTATATTAAGAGGAACGATATGAAGAAAAAATTACTGGCAGTTTTTATTATCTATATAGTTTTGGCAGGAATAATCCTTTGGCTGGGGAGCGACAGACTCCCCAAAGATCCTGTGGCAAGGTATATGGTTCAGAAGAATGCAGGAAAAATTAGTTTTTTGTGGAAAAGAGATGTTGTTTATGGTGGTGTAATTTGTAGTTTTATGATGAATGATTATGATGACCCTGATCTTTTAAGTGACGTGTTACGAACATTTAAGGATGCAGTAAGAAAATACGCCACCAATGGCACGACCTATTATCGTGGCGTGTGTTTGTGGGCATCATATGATAATCCAGACATTATATCATCAGTAATAAGAATATCAAACTATTATAATTCGCCTGATAAATATGACGATTATCAATGTGTCAAGATATCAGGTACGCTGCCAGAGTTCCCTGAAACTATTTATAGCCATGCCGAAACCTATCTGCAGCTAAAGAATATGAAGATACTTGTTGCTGATACCGCGATTGATAGAGATGCCAAGGAGAATGGTATTGACTGGTATGAGGTATGGCCAGAGCTGGAGCATTATGAAGTTTGCGAGATGTCTTACGCGTCAAGGATAGAACACCCGGAAAGAACAGCATTGATGATTTTATCCGTTATTGCCGCAATGGCAGTAATCATCATTTGGCTAAAGCGGGAGAAGCCTCCCAAAGACCCTGTGGCAAGGCATATGGTCAAAAAAAATGCAGGCAAAATCCGTTTTATGGAAAAAAGGAATATGGACATAGGCGGGGAAGCCTATGACTTTATGCTGGTCAACTATGATGATGAAAAGCTCTTAGGTGCAATTATACAAGATTTCAAGGAAGCTATAGAAAAATGCGCCCATGGCAATGCTCGGGACTATCATAGCATATGCCTGTGGGAATCCTTTGGACATCCAGATATCAAGTCAATGGTAGTGTTAATCTCGAACTATGATTATAGCAAGAACCAGCCGTATGATGATTTCCAGCATGTTGAAATATCGGGTTTTCTGGAAGATTTCCCAGATGTCATATATAACCATGCCAAAACCTATCTGCAGCTGGAACATGTCAGAACGCTTGCTGTCTCCCCGAAAATTGATAAAGACGCCAAAGAAAACGGTATTAATTGGCGTAAAGCATGGCAGGAGTTGGAGTGCATTAAAAGAGTATGTGAATAATGCAAGTATGCTAATGCATTATTAAGAGGGATAAATATGAAGAAAAAATTACTGGCAGTTTTAATCATTTATATAGTTTTGGCAGGAATAATCCTTTGGCTGGGGAGCGACAGGCTCCCCAGAGATCCTGTTGCAAGGTACATGGTTCAGAAGAATGCAGGCAAAATCCGATTTGACGGCACAACGCGCATATATTATGGCGGTGGGGTGTTTTATCATTTTATATTGAATGATTGTAATGATCCTGAACTTTTAGCTGCTATTGTCCAGACGTTTAATGATGCAATAAGAGAATGCGATCCTGATTATCGCCGATTCTATTACGGTATTTGTTTGTGGAAAACTTATGATAATTTGGGCATTGAATCCTTAATAATAGACATATCGGATGACACTTCGTATATTCCCAAAAAAAGATATGATGATTTTCAATGTATTGAGATATCAGGTCTTCCGATAGATTCCCCAGAAGCAATCTATAATCTGGCAGAAACCTATCTGCAGCTAAAGAATATAAAGATACTAGTTGTCACTCCAGAAATTGATAAAAATGCCAAAGAAAACGGTATTGATTGGTATGAGGTATGGCCGGGACTTGAGTATTATGAAGTTAGGGAGATGGCTCCGGTGTCAAGGATAGAACATCCAGAAAGAACAGCATTGATGATTTTATCCGTTATTGCCGCAATGGCAGTAATCATCATTTGGCTAAAGCGGGAGAAGCCTCCCAAAGACCCTGTGGCAAGGCATATGGTCAAAAAAAATGCAGGCAAAATCCGTTTTATGGAAAAAAGGAATATGGACATAGGCGGGGAAGCCTATGACTTTATGCTGGTCAACTATGATGATGAAAAGCTCTTAGGTGCAATTATACAAGATTTCAAGGAAGCTATAGAAAAATGCGCCCATGGCAATGCTCGGGACTATCATAGCATATGCCTGTGGGAATCCTTTGGACATCCAGATATCAAGTCAATGGTAGTGTTAATCTCGAACTATGATTATAGCAAGAACCAGCCGTATGATGATTTCCAGCATGTTGAAATATCGGGCTTTCTGGAAGATTTTCCAGATGTCATATATAACCATGCCAAAACCTATCTGCAGCTGGAACATGTAAGAACGCTTGCTGTCTCACCGAAAATTGATAAAGACGCCAAAGAAAACGGAATTGATTGGTATAAAGCATGGCAGGAATTAGAGTGCTATGAAGCCAGAAAACCATAATCGGTAAATACGGCAAAAATTTAATTAGGCATAATTGACAAATTTTGCGTGTGTTTTTCTGCAATATATGATATACTAAATTGTTGAATTATAAATTGCTGTTATTTGAGAAAATTTATGTGCAGTATGCAGCTGCGGATTATGAGCTGTAAATGTTTGGAAAAATGCTGAGAATAAGTGTTTTGCAGAAGTTTTAGGTTTTGCGGGGCGGAACGATGGAGGTAAGTATGAAACGGATATTTTTGATTGTGCTGGACAGCTTTGGCATAGGCGAGATGGCTGATGCGGCGGATTATGGCGACAAGGGGACTAATACTATCGGCTCTGTATCGACGAGCAAGTGGTTTGATGTACCTAACCTAAAAAAGCTGGGACTTTTTAATATTGAGGGTGTTAAATGTGAGAAAAAAGAGCCTGCTGACAATCCGCTTGCGGCAGTCGCGCGGATGAGGGAGGCATCAAAGGGCAAGGATACCACGATAGGCCATTGGGAGATTGCGGGGATTATATCACAGAAGCCGCTGCCGACATATCCGCACGGCTTTCCGAGCGAAGTGCTTGACGAATTTTCAAGGCTCACGGGGCGCGGCGTGCTCTGCAACAGGACATACTCAGGCACAGAGGTTATAAAGGATTACGGCGAGGAGCATATGCGCACAGGCAAGCTTATAGTATATACATCGGCTGACAGCGTTTTTCAGATAGCGGCTCACGAGGATATAGTGCCGCTTGACATGCTCTATGATTACTGTAAAAAAGCGCGCGCCATGCTGCAGGGCGAGCACGCGGTAGGGCGCGTTATCGCGCGTCCGTTTGTGGGGGAGGCAGGCAATTTCACGCGCACTCCGCACAGGCACGACTATTCGCTGCCGCCACAGGGCGTGACTATGCTCGACCTTATAAGCGATGCGGGCAAATCAGTTATTGCCGTCGGCAAGATAAACGATATATTTGCGGGCAAGGGCATCACGGAATTTGTTTACACAGGCGGCAACGCCGAGGGAATAGAGCGCACGATTGAGTATCTTGACAAGGATTTTGAAGGGCTCTGCTTTGTAAACCTTGTGGATTATGATATGCTTTATGGACACCGCCGTGACGTTGACGGCTACGCAAAGGCGCTTTCATATTTTGACGAAAAGCTTCCAGGCATAATGGAAAAGATGAGAGACGACGACGTGCTTATGATTACGGCGGACCACGGCTGTGATCCCGCCTATAAAGCCACCACGGACCACACAAGAGAGCATACTCCGCTTATAATGTACGGAAAAAATATACTGCCTGTAAATTATGGTACGCGTGACACCTTTGCCGACATAGCGGCGACGGTGCTTGATTATTTGGGGGTAAAGCAGGAAACAGCGGGCACGAGCCTGTTAAGTGACAGGTAATCATGCGAACACGCAAATTCGGACAGCGCAAAACGCGTTTTCGCAATTACATAAACAAAATTCTGACAGCGCAAAACGCGTTTTCACGATTACATAAACAAAATTCGGACAGCGCAAAACACGTTTTTATGAATACATAAATAAATATAAAAGCATAGAGGAGAAACACACAAGTGAATAATATTGCAGAAGAAATAAATAAAAGGCGCACCTTTGCGATTATCTCACATCCCGACGCGGGCAAAACCACGCTTACGGAGAAATTCCTGCTCTACGGCGGCGCGATAAACCTCGCGGGCAGCGTAAAGGGCAAGGCTACGGCAAGACACGCCGTTTCGGACTGGATGGAGATAGAGAAGGAGCGAGGCATTTCCGTCACATCATCGGTTTTACAATTTAATTACGATGGTTATTGTATAAATATCCTTGACACGCCGGGTCATCAGGACTTCTCGGAGGACACCTACAGGACACTTATGGCGGCTGACTCCGCCGTGATGGTTATTGACGCGTCGAAGGGCGTGGAGGCGCAGACGCGCAAGCTTTTCAAGGTCTGCGGCATGCGCGGGATTCCTATTTTTACATTTATAAACAAGATGGACAGGGACGCAAACGACACCTTTGAGCTGCTTGACGAGATAGAGAAGGAGCTTGGCATAGCTACCTGTCCTGTCAACTGGCCTATCGGTTCAGGCAAAGCCTTTAAGGGCGTGTACGACAGGCACGGAAACCATGTGCTCACCTATTCGGACACGCAGAAAGGTACAAAGGAAGGGGAAACAACTGTTATTCCAATGGACAACGATGCCCTTCTTACTGAAAGCATAGGCGCGGAGGCGCTTGAAAAGCTGCGCGACGAGATTGACCTGCTTGACGGAGCAAGCGCGGAGTTCGACATAAACGCGGTAAGGAGCGGAAAGCTGACACCTGTTTTTTTCGGTTCGGCGCTGACGAATTTCGGCGTGGAGATATTTCTGCAGAACTTTTTAAAAATGGCTACGCCGCCGCTTGCAAGGATTTCACAAGGGGAAAAAATTGATCCTGTCGAAAACGATTTTTCGGCATTTGTCTTTAAAATACAGGCGAATATGAACAAAGCGCACAGGGACAGGGTTGCGTTTATGCGTATATGCTCAGGGAAATTTGACGCGGGCGAGGAGGTAAAGCATGTGCAGGGCGGCAAGGTCATGCGCCTTTCGCAGCCGCAGCAGATTATGGCTGACGAGCGCAAGATACTTACGGAGGCATACGCGGGAGATATAATCGGGGTATTTGACCCAGGCATTTTTTCCATAGGAGATACGGTGTGCGCACCAAAAAATAACATATGTTACGAAGGGATACCGACCTTTGCACCAGAGCATTTTGCGCGCGTAAAGCAGGTGGACACTATGAAGCGCAAGCAGTTTATTAAGGGCGTAAACCAGATAGCGCAGGAGGGCGCGATACAGATTTTCCAGGAGTTCAATACGGGAATGGAGGAGATTATCGTAGGCGTTGTGGGCGTTTTGCAGTTTGATGTGCTTAAATACAGGCTTGAAAACGAGTACAATGTGGAAATCAGGCTCGAGCCCCTTCCATACGAGCATATCAGGTGGATTGAGAATAAAGAGGAGATAGACATCGCGAAGTTGTCAGGCACGTCTGATATGAAGAAAATACAGGATTTAAAGGGAAATCCGCTGCTGCTGTTTATCAACCAGTGGAGCATAGGTATGACGCTTGACAGAAATAAAGGGCTTGTGCTGTCTGAGTTTGGCAGGGCATAAAACATTAAGGAACTCTAAGGCAGCAAAAGACGCTGCCTAAGACTTCCTAAATGTTTAGGAAAAACGCCAAGTGCGGGCGTTTTTCATGGATAATTTTGACTATTGAAATATGGAGTCTGGGGGAATATGAGGAAGTTAAAGAGCGTGTTTGTGGGCATAATTATTAGTACGGCGCTTTTGTGCGGCGGATGTGCGGATATGCTGGAGGGGTATCTTGAAGATTTTGGCGTAGGTGAGCCGACGGCGGAGCCGCTGACGCAGGAGCAGGACTTGGAAAGCGCCTCGGCAGCGGACACGCAGGAGACGGAAACGGCTGAGACTGATGCGCAGCAGGAGGAGGAGATATCTGAGCTTTATTATGCGTACCACAAACTGGACAGTGAGCGGCAGACGCTTTACCGTGAGATATTTAGGGCGCTTTCAGAAATGGACGAGAGCGCGGAGCTTTCCACCACAGACACGTCGCTTATAGATACCACTTTTGCCTGCGTGGTGAACGATCACCCCGAGCTGTTTTATGTTGACGGTTATCAGTACACGGAGTACGGCTTTGGCAGCACCGTGACATCTGTTGCCTTTCAGGGAACATATACAAAGACGCCCGAGGAGGTGCGGGCGCTGCGGCTGCAGATAGGGCAGCAGCTTGCTTCCTGCCTTGCGGGCGCGCCTGCAGACGGCGACGAGTATGATACTGTAAAATATCTTTATGAATATCTCATAAACAATACGGAATACGACAAAAGCGCTGGCGACAACCAGAATATCTGCTCCGTATTCCTTAATGGGCGCTCCGTATGTCAGGGTTATGCGGAGGCTTTCCAGTATATGCTGCAAAATATGGGGATACAGGCATTTGTGGTGACAGGCTTTACAAACGGCGAGCGCCACGCGTGGAATCTGGTGCGCGTAAACGGCGATTATTATTATATCGATCCTACCTGGGGAGATGCATCGTACACGCTTGAGGGCGATCCTGCGGACAGCGCGTCAGCCCCGCCGATAAATTTTGATTATTTTCTGGTGACGACGGACGAGCTTACGCGGACACACTCTATCGAAAGGGCGGTCGAGCTGCCTGAATGTACGGCGGTAAAAGACAATTATTTTGTGCGCGAGGGGCTTTATTTTGACAGCTATGACGCGGACAGGCTTAAGGCAATATTTGACAGCGAGAATGTAAGGTCGGCTGATTTTGTGACATTAAAGTGCAGCACGATGAAATGCTATGATGAATTTCTGCAGCGGCTTGTGCAAAATCAGGAAATATTCGGCTATATAAGCGGTCAGGGCGAGAGCATTGCCTACACCTCGAACCAATATCAGAGAACTATCAGCTTTTGGAACATTTTCTACTAGGCAAACAAACAGCATTTTGCTATAATATAAATAATAGGTCAGCAATTAATAAAACGCAGGAGGGTGTTAGTTAATGGAAAAAGAAATTGATACGGGAAAAATCGGCACAGTCAAGATCGCAAATGACGTGGTGGCTATGATTGCGGGGCTTGCGGCGACAGAGGTTGAAGGCGTAGGCGCCATGGTAGGCAATATACCAAACGAGCTTATGCGCAAGGTAGGCATGAAAAAGAAGACAAACGGCGTAAAGGTTGACATTATCGACAGGACAGTGACTGTAGATCTTGCCGTCACGCTTGAGTACGGCTACAACATTCCTGCCACGAGTCAAATCCTTCAGGACAAGGTAAAAGCCGCGATAGAGACAATGACAGGCTTTGAAGTGTCCGGCGTAAATATAAGAATAGTCGGCATAAAAATGCCCGATGCAAAATAAGGAAAAGACAAATGAGCAGACGAGAGCTTAGGGAACAGATTTTTAAATTCATATTCAGGGTTGAGTTTAATGACAGAGAGGAAATGAGCGAGCAGGAGCGGTTTTTTTTCGATGATGACGAGCTTGCGGCAAATGAAAAGGACATAGGGTACATTTCCCAAAAGAGCGAAAAAATACTTGAAAAGCTTGACGAGATAGACGAGCTGATCAATACTCACGCCAAGGGGTGGACTACCCAGAGAATGGGCAAGGTTGACCTTACTATTCTGCGCCTTGCCGTGTATGAGATAGTATTTGATGAGGATATTCCTACGGGCGTAGCAATAAACGAGGCTGTAGAGCTTGCCAAGAAATTCGGGCAGGATGAGTCGTCAAGCTTTGTCAACGGCGTGCTTGCCAAATTTACAAATTAAAAACGTTATTAATTATGAAAAATGTATACACGGTTTCACAGATTAACTCCTATATCAAAAATATGTTTACGCAGGATTATATGCTGCGGCTTGTTTATGTAAAGGGCGAAGTGAGCAACTGCAAATACCACTCATCAGGGCACATTTACTTTAAATTAAAAGACGAAAATGGAATAATAGCGTGTGTTATGTTTGCGGGCGACCGCAAAGGGCTTGGGTTTAAGCTTGAAGACGGGCAGCAGGTGGTGGCAGGCGGCGATGTCAGCGTTTATGAAAGAGACGGCAAATATCAGCTTTACGCCAGACAGATTACGCTCGACGGGGCGGGGCTTTTGTATGAAAGGTTTGAGGCTTTAAAGCGCGAGCTTGAAGGAATGGGAATGTTTTCAAGCGAGCATAAGCAGCCCGTGCCGAAATATATAAAGACGCTTGGCGTCGTGACGGCTCCGACAGGCGCGGCTGTGCGCGACATTATAAACGTTACAAAACGGCGCAATCCCTATGTGCAGATTATACTTTATCCTGCGATAGTGCAGGGCGAGCAGGCGGCGCAGAGCATAGTAAACGGCATACGTGCGCTTGAAGAATACGGAGTTGACGTGATTATAGTAGGCAGGGGCGGTGGCTCGATAGAGGAATTGTGGGCGTTTAATGAGCGCGAGGTGGCGCAGGCGGTTTTTGACTGCCGCGTGCCCATTATATCAGCCGTAGGTCATGAGACGGACACTACGATCGCAGATTTTGTCGCGGATTTGAGGGTTCCTACGCCGTCAGCGGCGGCTGAGCTTGCCGTATACCAGTATGACGAGCTTGAAGAAAAGCTGCAGGGCTTTCAGAATACGCTTAACCATATGGCGCGCAGGCACATAGAAAAGCAAAGCGCCAGACTGGAAAAATACAGGCTGCGCGCAAAGTACCTTAACCCGCTGGGGCGCATACGTGAGAAGCGCAGCTACTGCATCGATTTGGAGGAAGGGCTTTCATCGCTTATGAACGCGAGGCTTGAAACCCAAAAACACAAGCTGGCGTTATGCGCGGAGCGGCTAAAGGGCTTGTCTCCGCTTGAAAAGCTAAGCCAGGGCTATGCCTTTGTGGAGGACGGAGGCGGCAAAGCCATACGCAGCGTAAGAGATGTAAAGGCAGATGACAGGCTCTGCATTTATGTAAAAGACGGCACGATTACGGCGCGCGCCTTAGATGTCAGGGAGGGAAAGATATATGGCGGATGAAACACAGAAGGAATTTGAGGACATGCCGCTCGAGCAGACTTTCGGAATGCTGGAGGAAGTACTGGAGACGCTCGAAAACGAGGAGCTTCCGCTTGAAGACGCGTTCAGAGTTTACATGGACGGCATGACTCTGATTAAGGCGTGCAATGACAAGATAGACAAAGTTGAAAAGAAAGTCCTCAAATTAAACGAAAATGGTGAGTTAGATGAGTTTTGACAGTGAATTAAAGGAAAAAACCTCAGAGATAGAAAAGCTGATCGCCTCATATCTTCCCGAGGAGAAGGGGTGGGCAAAAACGGTTATGTCGGCTATGAACTACAGCATCATGGCGGGCGGCAAACGTCTTCGCCCCATGCTTATGAGCGAGACCTTCAAGATGTTCGGCGGCTGCGGAAAAGAGATAGAGCCGTTTATGGCGGCTATAGAGATGATACACACATATTCGCTGGTACATGACGACCTGCCCGCTATGGACAACGACGAGTACAGGCGCGGCAGGAAGACAACGCATATCGTGTATGGCGAAGCTATGGCGATACTTGCGGGCGACGGTCTTTTAAACTATGCTTTTGAGACAGCGCTGAGGGCATTTGAGTTTGAAGGCGCAGACCTTGCAAAATGTTCAAGGGCGCTCTCAATACTTGCAAAAAAGGCAGGCATTTATGGAATTATAGGCGGTCAGACAGCCGACATAGAGGCGGAAAATTTAGGCGCTGATGTGACGGAAGAACATCTGTTATTTATTCATGAGCACAAGACGGCGGCGCTTATACAGGCGGCTATGATGGTCGGAGCTGTACTTGGGGGCGCAAACGACAGCCAGCTTTCCATTATTGAAGACGCGGCATATAATATAGGCATTGCTTTCCAGATACAGGATGACATACTTGACGTCACAAGCACACTGGAAACATTGGGAAAGCCTGTCGGCAGCGATGAGAAAAACAATAAAACAACATATGTTACCCTAAAAGGAATAGACGAGGCAGGCGCGCAGCAGAAAGCGATGTCGGCTAAAGCCATAGAGCTTATCGAGGGCTTGGGCAGGGAAGGCATAAAAAATGATTTTCTGCTGGAGCTTATCCGCAGCCTGATTACACGGATTAAATAAGTAAGACAGACAGATACGGGTGAGTACATTAAGCAGGCATATTTGATTTGGAAGCGGACTCAGGGAGCATCATGCTTTGGAAGCATGCTTGGAAAGCAGGTATTTATGATATTAGAAACGATAGAACGTGAAAATGACATAAAAAAGGTTGCGCCTGAGGACTGGAATCTCCTTGCGCAGGAAATAAGGGATTTCCTAATCCAGAAAATAAGCGTAACAGGCGGACATCTTGGCTCTAACTTAGGCGCTGTGGAGCTCACAATGGCACTGCATCTAAGCCTTACCTTCCCAAAGGATAAGATTGTATGGGATGTAGGTCATCAGTCCTACACGCATAAAATTCTCACAGGCAGAAAGGCGGGCTTTGAAAATCTGCGCAAATACGGCGGCATGAGCGGATTCCCAAAGCGCAAGGAAAGCGACTGCGACTGTTTTGATACGGGACACAGCTCCACTTCGATATCAGCGGGGCTTGGACTTGTCAAGGCAAGGGAGCTGCGCGGTGAGGACAACACGGTTATTTCGGTCATAGGCGACGGCGCGCTCACAGGCGGCATGGCATACGAGGCGCTCAACAATGCCGCCCAGATGAAGGGCAATTTTATCATAGTGCTGAATGACAACAATATGTCCATATCAGAGAACGTAGGCGGCGTGTCAAAATATCTCAACAATATCAGGACAGCCGACAAATACCTCGACTTAAAGGAAGGCATATACAATTCACTTATGGACACCAAGATAGGCGTGCCTATCGTCAAAAGCATACAGCGCGCCAAAAGCTCCGTAAAGCAGCTTGTCATACCCGGAATGTTTTTTGAGGACATGGGCATTACATACCTTGGACCAGTTGACGGTCACAACATAAACGCCATGATGAAGGTGTTAAGAGAGGCAAAGCGCTGTAAGACGGCGGTTATAGTGCATGTGATTACCCAGAAGGGGAAGGGATTTATTCCCGCGGAAAAGCACCCCGCGAGATTTCACGGCGCTGAGCCGTTTGACATAAATACAGGTCTTCCGCTAAAGCCGAAGACAAAGTCAAATTACACAGACGTATTTTCCACTGTAATGTGCAAGCTGGGAGAGCGCTGCGACAATTTAGTGGCGATAACCGCGGCGATGCCCGACGGCACGGGGCTCAAACGCTTTAGGAATATGTACCCTGAGAGATTTTTTGACGTGGGCATAGCCGAGGAGCATGCCGTTACCT
>X301_European_Hare__coassemble_1045_pt1 | contig 22853 bp, 18 predicted proteins | sample X301_European_Hare__metabat2_low_PE_011 | metagenome-assembled genome bin X301_European_Hare
AGACGCGTGAAAATAATTATGCCACTACATACATATGCCATGCGGGGCTTACTGTTTTTGCGGCGCCCATACTTGTAAACGATAACCATGTCGGCTGCATCATAGGCGGGCAGGTGCTTACAAAGGAGCCTGACTATGACAGAATCAGGAATGTGGCTATGGAGATAGGCGTCGATCCTGACGAGTATGTCGAGGCTGTAAAAAAGGTCAAGATTCTGCCGAGGCGCATAATAGTAAAGGCGTCGGAGTTTCTGTTTAAGATGTCGTATATACTTTCGGATATGGCATACGGAAATTACCAGATGATGATTGCAAACGAGGAGATCGAAAAGGCAAGCAAGACAAAGTCGGATTTCCTCGCGAATATGAGCCATGAGATACGCACGCCCATGAACGCGGTGATTGGCATGGCGGAAATGGCGCTGAGGGAGGAGCTGCCGCCTGCGGCGCGCGATTACATTCACCAGATTAAGTCGTCGGGGAGAGAGCTTCTGACTATTATAAATGACATTCTTGACTTTTCAAAGATAGAGTCTGGAAAGATGGACATTATTCCCGTTGAGTATGAGACAATGTCCATTATAAATGATGTGGTGAATATCATTATGACGCGTCTTAGGAAAAAAGACGTTGATCTTATTCTTGACCTTGAGCCTTCCATTCCAAAAACGCTGTGCGGCGACAATATCCGCATAAAGCAGGTGCTTATAAATATCGCAAACAATGCCGCTAAATTCACAAACGAGGGCAAAATTACCATACATTTTGGCTTTGACCAAAAGTCTGATGATGAGATAATGATGAATATATCGGTAGCCGATACAGGCATCGGCATTAAGCCGCAGGATTTGGATAAGCTTTTCAAGTCTTTCCAGCAGGTGGACAGCAAGAGAAACCGCAATGTCGAGGGCACGGGCTTAGGGCTTGCGATTTCAAAAAATCTGCTGTCGCTTATGGGCGGAGATATAAAGGTGGAAAGCGTGTACGGAGAGGGAAGCACGTTTTCATTTTCATTCCCGCAGAAGGTGGTAGACGCGGCATCCAGCATTGAGGTTGCTGACGCGGACAAAAAGCATGTCGCGGCAATCTTTAAAAACGAGTTTATGCGCGCCCAGCTTGCCGCTGACTGTGAAAAGCTTGGAGTGACATATACTGAATCAATGACTCCTGACGAATTTCTGGAGAGTGAGGCGGGATGCATTGAGAAGGAGCATTTTATCCTTATTGAAAAGCGCCTGTTCAACGCTGACTGGGAAAACTTCGTGAGAGGCAATAAAAATGTCAAGGCAGTGGTTGTTGAAGACTTTTTTGACACTGACAAGTATGACATACCAAATCTCATGGTTATGAAAAAGCCGATTTATGCGCTCAATCTTGCCATACTTTTGAAAGGGAAAGATTTTCGCTATAGCCAGGACGAAGATTCGGAGAAGGATTTTGACTTTATTGCGCCCGACGCTGATGTGCTTATCGTGGACGATAATGCGGTCAACCTGACTATTGCCGAGGGGCTGCTCAAACCGCTGCAGATGAAGGTGCAGACAGCGCTCAGCGGCAAGGAAGCGATAGAAAGGATAGAAACATATCATTTTGATCTGATTTTCATGGATCACATGATGCCGGAGATGGACGGTGTGGAAACCACGCGTGTTATCAGACGTTTCCATACCAACTATAATGAAGTGCCGATTATCGCGCTTACGGCGAATGCCGTCGGCGGCACAAAGGATATGTTCCTGAGTGAGGGCATGAATGATTTCGTGTCAAAGCCCATAGAGCTGCGCACGATTATCGCCAAGGTAAAGCAGTGGCTTCCCGTGGAAAAAATCAAGCGCGTCGAGGGCAGCGTGATAAATACTGAGGAGGCTCACGAGGATATTGTAATAGGCGATTTGGACACAAAGCTTGCCATATCAATGCTTGGCAGCAAGGAGCTGTTCTGGTCTATATTGGAAACTTATTACAAGGCTATTGAAAAGAGGGCGTCGCTTATAAAGGAGCTTCTGGAAAAAGAGGACTGGGCAAGGTATACCATAGAGGTACATTCGCTCAAAAGCTTTTCAAAGCAGGTGGGCGCCATGGAGCTTGCGGAGGCGGCGGCAAAGCTTGAACAGGCGGGAAACGCGCGCGATACCGTGACAATGCGCGGCGACACCGACGCTATGCTGGCGTACTATCGGGGCTATATTCCGATACTGGAGCCGTTCTTTAAGAAGGAGGACGAGGACGAAGCGGCGGATAAGCCTGAGATAACGAATGGCATTTTGAATGATTTCTTTGTGCGCATGAGTGAGGCTGTGGACAATCTTGATATGGACAGCATGGAGGAGATTGCAAAGGAGATGAGGCAGTACCGCTATGAGGGCATGAACAAGGAAATGTTTGACAAGCTTATCGACGCGATAGACGGAATGGACACTGACGCGTGCGAGGAGCTGATTGTGGAATGGGGAAGTATGCTGTAAATTACGCTCATTTGCGTTATGGGGGATTAAAATGAAAGATGAAAATATCAATGAAGCGGTTTGACAGTAAAAAACTGATTATTTTGTTCCTGCTGGGAGGAGCGCTTTTACTCTTGTTCCTGCACACGTTGATTCCGGTAGATACAAAAGACGATGCGGTATTTGCCGCCTGCTGGAATGGACAGCTGTGGTCTTTTTTGAAATCCCGCTATGGCAGGTGGACATCACGGGTTGTAATCTAGGCGGTGCTGATTCCTTTAGCTGCATATCCTGAGATTTGGCGGATACTTAATGTGGTAATTATTCTGCTGTTTGTGTGGAATACGGCGGATTTGTTTGGCGTGAAGAACAGTAAAAAGCTTCAGGCGCAGTGTATTCTCTTTGCGCTGATATGGACTGTGTCGTTTGATTCACTCTGTAACGCGGGATGGATTGCCACGACTGTCAATTATCTGTGGCCCTTGAGCCTTGGAACGGTGGCGCTGCGCCCTGCAAAGCATTTTTTCTGTCAGGAGCGGTGTGAGGCATGGGAGTATGCAGTATGCCCTGTCTGTATGGTTTATGCGGCGAATATGGAGCAGATGTGCGCGATTCTGATAGGGGTTTATTTGCTGTGCGGCATTGATATGCTGATAAAAAAGCGCAGACCGCAGGGCGTTTATTTTTAATACCCAGCTGCCGGGGATAAGTCCGTACAACTCTTTGCAGATAGGATTTCAGATACTGATGTATTTGATGATAACGGCATGCGTGGTATTAACGGTTTTTTTTGTCCATGGAAGGAGCAGGGAGACTTTGCTGCAGCTCCTTATTTTGGGAGCAGGCTTTTGCTCCAGGGTAATACTGGGTTTTACGCCTGTATTTTTACTTCTGGAAGCAGGACGGCGATTTATGCTTCTGCCGCCATTATGATAGTGGCGCTTCGCAATGTGCAGCTTTATCTGCGCTCAAATCCGGGAAAGGTCAGTAAAATTATACTGTTTGCTTATTTTGCGGTGAATATTTTCTTGAATATTTCAAGCTCTGCGACTGGCGCAGGGGGAATTTAAAATCTTAAAGAGTTTATTAAAAGGTGTTCATTTGGGACACCTTTTATGCTATTATAGAAAAAAGCGCGCAAGGGGGACGGGAATGTGGCAAGGACTGTAGGCATAGGGATTCAGGATTTTGAGACAATCATAACAAATGACTACTTTTATATAGACAAGACGCACTTTATAAAAGAGTGGTGGGAGAGCGGCGACAGCGTGACGCTTATCACGCGCCCGCGCCGTTTCGGGAAGACGCTTACGATAAGCATGCTTGAAAAGTTTTTTTCGGTGAAGTATGCGGGCAGGGGGGATTTGTTTGAGAAGCTGTCTGTGTGGCAGGAGGAGAAGTACCGCGTTCTGCAGGGGACATATCCTGTGATAAGTTTGAGCTTTGCGAACATAAAGGAGACGGAGTACAAAATAGCGAGGGAAAAAATTTTTTATGCTTTGATAGATTTATATACGCAGAATGAATATCTGCGTGACAGTGATGTGCTTACGGAGAATGACAGGAAAGCAGATTGTGTACAATCAGCTTGATGTAAGACCGAACGCGATATGGAGCCTGCTGCTGGCGAGCGGATATTTAAAGGTGCAGAGGCTAAAGACATATGACGACATAGACTGGCTGGGCGGGGCTAAGCCAGAGTATGAGCTTGTGCTGACGAATTTTGAAGTGCGCCTTATGTTTGAAACGATGATTTTGGACTGGTTTGGCGTAGTCGAGTCGGATTACAACGATTTTGTCAAGGCGCTGCTGTCAGGCGATATAAAAGCAATGAACGAGTACATGAACCGCGTATCGAGCGAGGTTTTCAGTTATTTTGACACAGGCAGGAGAAAGTCAGGCAAGGCAGAGCCCGAGCGTTTTTACCATGGTTTTGTGTTGGGGCTGCTGGTAGAGCTGAGGGGAAGATACCGCCTTACATCAAACAGTGAGAGCGGCTTCGGCAGATATGACGTAATGCTTGAACCTCTTAACAAAGACGACAACGCGATTATTCTGGAGTTTAAGGTGCGTGACGCTGACGACGAGCAGACGCTTGCCGATACGGTAAATGCGGCATTAAAGCAGATAGATGAAAGGCAGTATTCGCAGACGTTGGTTGATAATGGCATAAGCATGGGGAAAATCAAAAAGTACGGTTTTGCATTTGAAGGAAAAAAGGTACTAATCGGCGGAAGTGCAAATAAGAGGGATTGATATGTTTTTTGTTAAAGGTGAAAAATCTTAATCGGCGGGTAAAAATTTATGATAAGTTTTATACAAATAATAGTTGACAATATCCTGCTGTAGGGATATAATCAAAACATACAAATCCTACTTAAATAATAGGAAATAAAACATGGAAAGTATAAAATTATTTAGCTGCCAAAACGGCAAGGAGGAATTAAAAATGGGAAAAATTAATGAGAGCGCGCTTGAATTAATCGGCGGCACGCCGATATTAAAGCTTAACGGATACTCAAAGAAGGCTGGAATTACAAATGCTACAATACTTGCAAAGCTTGAATATCTTAATCCCGCGGGTTCTGTGAAGGACAGAATTGCGCTGGCGATGATTGAAGACGCGGAGCAGAAAGGCTTGCTTAAGCCGGGGGCTACAATTATAGAGCCGACTTCGGGCAATACGGGAATCGGGCTTGCGTCTGTGGCTGCCGCAAAGGGGTATAAGGCGATTCTTACGCTTCCCGACACCATGAGCGTAGAGCGCAGAAATCTCTTGAAGGCTTATGGCGCCGAGCTTGTGCTTACCGAGGGCGCCAAAGGCATGAAGGGCGCGATTGCAAAGGCGGAGGAGCTTAATAAGGAGATAGAGGGCTCTGTCATTCTGGGGCAGTTTGTAAACCCTGCCAATCCCAAAATACATAAGGAAACGACAGGACCTGAGATTTGGGAGCAGACAGACGGAAAGGTCGATATTTTTGTCGCGGGCGTAGGTACGGGCGGTACGCTCACAGGCGTGGGAGAGTATTTGAAGGAGAAAAACCCCGACATTAAGGTAGTGGCAGTCGAGCCCGCTTCAAGCCCCGTGCTGTCAAAGGGAACGGCAGGAGCCCACAAAATACAGGGAATCGGCGCAGGTTTTGTGCCTGATGTGCTCAACACAAAGATTTATGACGAAATCATTACGATTGAAAATGACGACGCATTTACGGAGGGCAGGGCGTTTGCGGTAAGCGAAGGAATACTGGTAGGCATTTCATCAGGAGCAGCGCTTAAAGCCGCGTCAATCCTCGCCCAAAGACCTGAAAACGCAGGAAAGACAATAGTGGTATTGTTACCAGATTCGGGAGATAGATACCTTTCTACGCCGCTGTTTTCGGGAAATTAATAGTTAATAGCTTATAGCTGATAATGAGCTGCTGCTTTGCAAATGATTGATAATTTGCAGGCAGCAGTTATTTTTCCATTTTTTATGTGCCTACATAGTGTCTTTACGCGATAATTTTTGTGGGTGTCTGCTGTCGGTGTTTTTTTGCCTTACCATATTCAGCTTGATTGCAAGTTCTTCTTGCGAAAGTCCTTTAGATTTTCTGATTGCTTTGATGTTTTCACTTAGCATAAGTGATACCTCCTTTTATTTGCTTAAATCCTATTTTAATAACATTTGATATATTTTGGCGATACTAAACACCAAAAGTTTTCATCACAAATTAGCTGCAATATATATTAAAATCAAATTTATTTGGTACAAAACGAATCTTATCTTCTTCACGAAGACTATCTGGAAATCCTTTACATGTAATTTGTTTAGTAAAATATTTATACAGAAATTCACATAGCTGCATATCATATTTTTCATAATTCCAAGAATTTTCATCATATACAACAATGGTCCAGTTCTTAGGTTCCGATGCAGTATGCCACCATATCAAACATCCTCCATCTGTACGCCCCAAAGGAAACAGTCCCTCTTTTTCGGGAAAAACACTGTATATGTATTTTGTTGGAAACTCTTTTTTGAGATTACGATAGTTCTGACATTCCCTCTCTATCATCTCATAATAGGCCGAACTATTTATAGTAGAATATATACTAATAAATTCATTAATTTGGCCTGAACCATAGCGCATAATAAATTTAATATAATCATCAGGAAATATGATTTTAAAATGTTCTTCCGCTAACTCAACATTCCTTTCTATTGAATTTGAATCTATATCATCGGGTGGGCTCAATAAATTTGTTAATTTATCAAAATACATAATTAAATCTCCTCGATTTTATTTAGTACAGGAACCATTATACAGAATAAAGCCCATTGCGGCAAGCAACGCAAATTAACATTTATCCGACATTAAGCAAAAATTTTCGCCGTACATAAACTTGAAAAAAATTTTTTCTTAATGTAAAATTATAAATGGCAAAATTATGGAAACTGTATAGAATAATGTGAGGAAGCTATGCTTAAATATCTGAAAAAATACTGGCTGTTTTTTATACTGGCGCCAATTTTTATGGTGGGCGAGGTGAGCATGGATCTGCTGCAGCCGCGCCTTATGGGACATATTGTGGACGAGGGCGTGTTGGGCTTGTCGCACGGCGGAGTGGGCGACTTGGGGCTTGTAATCAGTACGGGACTCAAGATGATTGGGCTTGTGCTCTTTGGCTGTTTTTGCGGGATAATGTCGGGAGTGTTCGCAAACCTGTGCAGCCAGAATTACGGCAACGACATCAGAAAGGACGCGTTCCGCAGAGTGATGTCGTTTTCGTTTGAGCAGACCGACAGATTTTCCACAGGCTCACTGATTACGCGCGTGACGAACGACATTACGCAGGTGCAGAACCTTGTGACACAGTGCATCAGAGGCTTTGTGCGGACATTTCTGCTGTTTGCGGGCGGTATTGTGTGCATGCTCACGCTTGATTTAAGCTTTGGCGTGGTGGTTGCGTGCGCGCTGCCGCTGATTGCAGCGTGCGTTATATTTTTCATCGCAAAGGCAAATCCGATGTTTACTGTCCTGCAGGAAAAGCTGGACAAGGTCAACAACGTTATGCAGGAAAATGTCGCGGGTGCGCGCGTCGTCAAGGCATATGTAAAGGAGGAGTATGAAAAAGGGCGTTTTGGCGCGGCAAACGGCGAGCTTGTCGGCACGCAGCTTGACGTGCTTTTGCTTTTTTCGTATATGACGCCGATTATGAATATAATACTCAATGTTTCGGTAGTAGCGGTGATAAAGGTTGGCGCCATAGAGGTCGGAAACGGGGGTGCCACGCCGGGCGATGTGATGGCGGCAATCACGTACATATCGCAGATTTTAAACGCCGTGATGCGAATGACAATGATTTTCCAGACCGTGTCAAGGGGCGTGGCGTCTGGAAAGCGCATAAAAGAGGTGCTTGACTGTGAGCCGTCGATTAAGGGCGGGAGCTTTGCGGGCGATACTACTGTCAAGGGCAAGGTGGAGTTTAGGAATGTGTCCTTTTCATACCCGAATATGGGTGAAAAGAAGGTTATCTCTGATTTCAGCCTGACGATTAATCCGGGCGAGACATTTGGCATTTTAGGCGCGACAGGGTGCGGCAAGTCAAGCCTTGTGAATCTGATACCGAGGTTTTATGATGCGACGCAGGGCGAAGTGTTAGTGGATGATGTGAATGTAAAGGATTATACATTGGGCGCGCTGCGCGGCAAAATAGCGGTGGCTTTGCAGAAAAGCGAGATTTTCAGCACATCGATACGTGAGAATATCGCGTGGGGAAAGCCTGACGCTGTGGAGGCGGAGATAAGGCGCGCGGCTGATGTGGCGCAGGCATCTGAATTTATAGACAGCAAGGAGGACGGGCTTGACACGCAGGTGGCGCAGGGCGGTCACAGCCTTTCGGGCGGACAGAAGCAGAGGGTGGCGATAAGCCGTGCGGTTTTAAAGGACGCAGAGATTTTGATTTTTGATGATACGACGAGCGCGCTTGACTTAAAGACGGAGGCAAGGCTCTATGAGGAGCTTAAAAGAGAGTATGGCGGCACAACGAAGATTATCATAGCGCAGAGGATTGCGTCTGTGAAGGACGCGGATAGGATTGCGGTTATCGAAAACGGGCGGCTTGCGGCGTGTGGAAGTCATGAGGAGTTGATGGGGAATAGTGCGATTTACAGGGATATTTATGATTCGCAGTTGAAACGGTAAATTTACATTGTTGAATGGTACTAAGGTTTACAGAATAGAATGGAGGCTTGAAATGGCTGAAAACAGGGAACAGTCGATGAGCAATTACAGGGTGCCGGGTTCGCGCACGCCGCGCAACCGGCAGGTGGAGAAGCCCAAGGAAGGCAGAAAGACTATGCGGCGGCTTGTGGGGTATTTTGCAAGCGAGATGAGAGTGGTGGTTTTTCTGCTTGCCGTGGTTTTTGTGGTGGTGATTGCGTCTGTGTATGCGCCGAGGCTGCAGAGCGACGCGATAGACTCGATTACGGCGCTTGACTTTGGGCGGCTGCCGAAAATTCTGGTGATTATGCTTATAGTTTATGCAGTCCAGAGTCTTGGCACTTTTTTACAGAGCAGGAACAGCGCGGTTTTGAGCCAGCGCGTGGTGAGCAGAATGCGCGAGGATTTGTTTGACTGCGTGGTTAATCTGCCCGTGAAATATATTGACAGCCATTCGCACGGCGACATTATGAGCCGCATGACGAACGATGTGGAAAATATTTCAAATACGGTGTCGCAGTCGCTCAGCTCGATGTTTTCGGGGATTTTGACGATTATCGGCACCGTTGCCATGATGCTGTACCTGTGTCCGCCGCTTGCGCTGCTGTCCTGCACTACCGTGCTGCTTACGCTTGCGGCGACTAAGCTGCTTTCAAAGGCGATGAGGACTTTTTACAGGAAACGGCAGGCGCTTTTGGGCGAGCTAAACGGCACGGTGGAGGAGATGGTGGCGGGGTATCGCACTGTCGTGGCGTATGAGCATCAGGGCGAGGTGATAGAGAGGTTTGACAGCGTTTCTGACGAACTTACGTCGGCGGGGATTTTTGCCGAGATTTTGGGCGGTTCAATGGGGCCCGTGATGAATGTTATAAACAATGTAGGATTTGTGATTATTGCCGCGTTTGGAGGGTATTTTGCGGTAAACGGCGTGATTTCGATAGGAATTATTTCGGCGTTTATTGTCTACGCGAAACAGTTCGGGCGGCCCATTGACGAGCTTGCGCAGATTTACGGGCAGATTCAGACGGCAATCGCGGGCGCGGAGAGAGTATTTGCGATTATCGACCAGCCGCGGGAGGACAAGTCGGGCAGCAAAAATATGGACAGCGCAAAGGGCGTAATCAATTTTAAAAATGTCAATTTTTCGTATGTCGAGGGGCAGCAGGTGCTGCATGATTTTAACCTTGAAGTGCGCGCGGGACATAAGATTGCGCTTGTCGGCGCTACGGGCAGCGGCAAGACTACAGTGGTAAATCTGCTGATGCGGTTCTACGACGTGGACAGCGGCGAGATACTGATTGACGGCGTAAACATCAAGGATATAGACTGTCAAAACCTGCGCGACAACACGGCGATAGTGCTGCAGGACACTGTGCTCTTTGCGGACACCGTGAGAAACAATTTGAAATATTCAAATCAGTGCGCGTCAGACGGGGAAATGGAGCAGGCGGCTAAGATGAGCAACTGCCATGATATGATACTGCGCTTAAAGGAAGGGTATGACACTCAGCTTTCAGGCGAGGGCTACAATCTGTCACAGGGGCAGAGGCAGCTTTTGGCGATTGCGCGGGCGTTTCTGGCGCAGCCAAAGATTTTGATACTTGACGAGGCTACGTCGAGCGTGGACACGCGCACGGAAAAGCGCATACAGGACGCGATGGTAAAGCTTATGGAAAACAGGACGAGCCTTATTATCGCGCACAGGCTTTCAACGATACAGGACGCGGATTTTATCGTCGTGATGGAGCAGGGCAGGATTATCGAGAGCGGCAATCACGAGGAGCTTCTTGAAAAGCAGGGGAAATATTATGAGCTTTACATGACGCAGTTTGCGGGAAATGCGATTTGATTATAGCACTAAAAATGCGATTTTAATGTTTTTCCGCCAAACATCTTTTTATGCAGTGAAGGCTTGGCGCCTTAACCTTGAAATCCTGGTTCATAGATGATATATTGGAGTTATGGAAAAATCATATTTGTAAATAATTTATGTTGATTTTTTGGGAAAATACTAAGGCGACACTCATATTTGTTGGATGAAAAGGTTTTTAAGAAGTGAGGTATGGTTTGTCATGGCAGGAAAAGCAAAGCTCCCTATGGGAATTGAGAATTTCAGGGAAATGCGAACAGGAGGATTTTATTATGTAGATAAAACGGGACTTATCAAGGACTTTTTGGAAAATTCGGCATATGTAAGCCTATTTACGCGTCCGCGACGTTTTGGCAAGACCCTGACTATGAGTATGCTTAAGTATTTTTTTGAAACAGGCAGCGACAGCATGCTTTTTGATGGACTTGAAATCTCAAAGGAAAAGAAGCTGTGTGAAGAATACATGGGGAAATTCCCAGTAATCTCAATCAGTTTAAAGGACGTGGCAGGGGAAAATCTTGATGCGGCAAAAAGAATCCTGCGTTCCGTCCTTGGAGATGAGGCGGTCAGGTTTTCATTTTTGGAGGAGAGCGACAGGCTCACTGAGTCAGAGCGCCAACAGTATAAAAAGCTTATTGAGCTGGATGACCGGGGCGAATACGCAATGTCAGATGAGGTCTTATCTAAGAGCCTGCTGACGTTGTCGCGTTTTCTGCAGAAGCATTTCGGCAGGAATACAATCGTATTGATTGATGAATATGATGTACCGCTTGATAAGGCGTATCAGTCGGGCTATTATGACGGCATGGTAAGCCTGATTAGGACTTTGTTCGGGAGAGTCCTTAAAACGAACGACAGTCTTCAGTTTGCAGTGCTGACAGGCTGTCTTAGAATATCAAAAGAAAGCATTTTTACAGGACTGAATAATTTCAAAGTATATACCATAAAAGACGTGCGTTATAGGGAATATTTCGGCTTTACGGACACGGAGGTACGTCAGATGCTGGAATATTACGGATTTGCTGACCGGTACAGTGCGGTCAGGGAGTGGTATGACGGCTATATGTTTGGCAATCTGGAAATATATTGTCCGTGGGACGTGATTAATTATTGCGGCGACCTGCGCGATGGAAGCATAACAGAGCCTCAGAATTACTGGGTAAACACGAGCAGCAACGACATTATAAGAAAATTTCTAAGCAAGGCAAAAACATCAGACAGAAACGATATAGAGCAGCTCATAAACGGAGGCAGCATAAAAAAGATAATCCGTCAGGAGCTGACCTATAGAGATCTTGATTCCGACCCCGAAAATTTGTGGAGTATTCTTTTTACGACCGGATATCTGACACAGCGCGGCGCACAGGAAGGGGAGTTGACGGAGCTTGTAATCCCCAACAAGGAGATACAGTGGATTTTTGTACGCCAAATCCGCGAGTGGTTCAAATGGGAGACCCAAAAAAATATGGAAAAGCTGGAGAGCTTCTGCAGGGCATTTCAAGAAAATGACACAACTGCAATTGAAGAAGGTTTTAACGCCTATCTGAAAAAGACCATCAGCATACGTGACACAAGTGTCAGAAAAGAAATGAAAGAGAATTTTTACCATGGCATCCTGCTTGGCCTCTTTGGAAGCATGGACGGCTGGGAAGTTCGGTCAAATGCTGAATCGGGCGACGGTTACAGCGATATAAGCATAGAAATTGAGGAGCAGGAAACAGGCATTATCATAGAGTTAAAATACGCGGAGAAAGCGGCGTTTGATACCGCATGTCAGGAAGCATTAAAGCAGATTAATGACCGCGGCTATGAAGAAAGACTTGTCGATGATGGCATGACAACAATCCGTAAATATGGAATTGCATGTTACAAAAGGCGCTGCAGGGTAATTTCCGGATAACCATTCACTTTTTTTGCTTAGGCTCATATAATATTAATGTTCACGCAATGTCTGCCGCGTCTGTAAAAGGATTCATAATCGGCGGGAGGCAGGCGTGAAACCGCTTGCAGAGCATAGCAAAAAAGGAGAATTTTTTTATGGCAATAGGTTATCTGAAAATTCAGGCGAGGCTTGCTGATGAGGCTGTGCCGCTTTCGGGCGTGCAGGTCAGCATAATGGACGACGACGGGCGTAAGATATATGAGGTGACTACCGATGAAAACGGCGAGGCGCCTGTGGTTTCACTGGAAACATTGGATATGGCGCTTTCGCTTGATCCAAACTATGCGGGCAACCCGTATGTCAGCTATAATGTGCTTGCGCGCAGGGAAGGCTTTCAGACGCGCTATGTGGAGGGCGTCGCGATATATGAGGGGGAGACGGCGGTGCTGCCGGTTACGCTTATGCCGATGCAGGAGTTTGCGCGCGGCGGCGACATAATGAAAATCGAGCTTGAAAAGCCTGCCGCCGCAAGGAGCGAGGTGCGTTTCCAGCAGGCGCCGCCTGATAACGCGCGCATACTGAGGCAGGCTGTTATCCCGCGAGTGATTACAGTGCATCTTGGCACGCCTGCGTCATGGGCGGCGAATGTGCAGGTGCCGTTTACGGACTACATAAAAAACGTGGCGAGCAGCGAGATTTATCCTACGTGGCCTGATGCGGCGCTGCGGGCGAATATTTACGCGATTATCACGTTTGCGCTGAACCGCATTTTTACGGAGTGGTACAGGAGCCAGGGCTACAACTTTGACATTACCAACAGCACGGCGTATGATATGGCGTTTGTGTACGGCAGGCAGATTTATGAATCGATAAGCGTGATAGTGGATGAGATTTTCAACGAGTACGTGAGCAGACAGGGACAGAATATGCCATATTTTACATCATTCTGCAATGGCACTACGTCTGTGTGTGACGGGCTTTCACAGTGGGGAACCGTGACGCTGGCGCAGAGGGGGCTTTCGCCGCTGCAGATTTTGCGATCATATTATCCTAAGGATATTGAAATCGTGGAAACAAACGCGATTACTGATATCACGTCGTCTTACCCAGGGACAGCGCTGCGGCTTGGCAGTACAGGTCTTGATGTGCAGACGGTACAGAATTATTTAAACAGAATACGCAGGAATTATCCCGCTATTCCTGAGATTACCGATGAGGCGGGGGTGTTCGGGAACAGTACCTACAATGCCGTGCGCAAATTCCAGAGTATTTTCAATCTGGGCTCTGACGGCGTGGTCGGAAAATCGACGTGGTATAAGCTTTCCCAGGTGTATGCGGCTGTGGCGCGGCTTGCGGAGCTTGACAGCGAGGGCACGGCATCAGGGATAGGGACAGTGCCGCCAAGCTCCGTGCTGCGTCAGGGCTCGCGCGGAAATGACGTGCTCACGCTGCAGTACCTTCTTGATTTTATTTCGGAATATTATCCGAATATACCGAGCGTCTCACAGGACGGAATTTTTGGCGGGGCAACGCGGCAGGCGGTGGAGGCGTTCCAGCAGATGCTGCAGCTTAATCCCGACGGCATAGTAGGCGCGGCTACGTGGAGGGCGCTTTATGATGTCTACTTAAATCTGCGTGGGAATACAAATATTCCGTCAGGTCCAAGCGCAGGGTATTTTGAGTACACTGTAAGGTCAGGCGATACGCTGTGGCTTTTGTCGCAGAGGTACGGTACGACCGTGGATGCGATAAAGCGGCTGAACGGTCTTAGCGGGAATGAGCTGTCCATAGGGCAGGCGCTTAAAATTCCAAGCTCTGAGCTGTCGCAGTATTTTGAATATACTGTTAAATCAGGCGATACGCTGTGGCTTTTGTCGCAGAGGTACGGTATCAGCGTGGATGCGATAAAACGGCTGAATGGCCTTAGCGGGAATGAGCTTTATATCGGACAGGTGCTGTTGATACCAAATTAATAAGCGGGATTGCGGAAAATAAAAGCAGGAGGACTGGATTTCGGACCTTCTGCTTTTATTTTGTTTTTGGAATCATTTTCAGATTTTACGCCTGCGTGTGTTGAATGTTTCCCATTTTACTGATAAAATAAAAACAGCATATTCTAATCTAAGTAAAAAAAGGGGAAAAAAGCAGCCAAATGAAAAACAAAACGACACGTTTTTTGATAATTAGCGGTATATTTACCGTGGTTTTTTGCATACTGATATTCGCCGCGCAGGCGGTTCATATGAGCAGGCGGAGCGCGGAGGCAATCAGCGAGCTTGGCGACATTTACATATCGGGAATGAGCGAGCAGGCGGCAAGACATTTCGGCACGACTATCGAGCTGAGAATGTCGCAGGTGTCGGCGATAGTGGATTCAGTGCCTGCAAACGGAAACGTCGAATCATCTATGCGCCTTACCCTTACATATAACGCGAGGGCGCGGGGGTTTGAGTATCTGGCGCTGTATTCGGGTGGCGGCGCGCTTGAAATGCTGTACGGCAGCCAGCTTGCGATTGACAATCCCGACAGCTTTCTGGCGTCGCTTACGCGCGGCGAGCAGAAGATGTCGGTGGGGCGTGACGCGGACGGCAGGGAGGCTATTTTGATGGGAATCCCCGCCGTGTACCCTATGGCTGACGGAGGGGAAAGCATTGCGCTTGTCGCAGGACTTCCGACGAGCTATATCACTGATACGCTTTCGCTTGATATCGGCGATTCGCTTATCTATTATGTAATTATACGAAATGACGGCAGCTTTATTCTGCGTGACGACAGCATTGAGGAGGCTGATTATTTTGAGCGCGTGCGCAGCCGCTATGACAGCGTGGGCGGCAAGAGTACGGAACAGTTTATATCAGAGCTTACGGCGGCTATGCTGGAAAACAGAAACTACAGCAGTGAGTTCAGGATAGACGGCGAAAGGCGTTTTCTGTACTGTACAAGCCTTCCTTATTCTGACTGGTTTATGATTATGTTTCTGCCGTATGGCAGGCTTGACAGGACTGTCGCTACGCTTGGCGCGCAGTGGACACGGACAGCCGTAGGCGGCTGCGTGATTATCCTGTTTGTGCTGCTGCTTGTGTTTATGAGGTATTTTTACCTGACGCGGAGGCAGATGCAGGAGCTTGAAGCGGCAAAAAGGCTTGCGGAGCAGACAAGCAAGGCAAAGAGCGAATTTTTGTCAAATATGAGCCACGATATCAGGACACCGATGAACGGCATCGTGGGAATGACGGCGATTGCGAGCGCAAACATTGAAAATATCCCGCAGGTTAAGAACTGTCTTAAAAAAATTGAGCTTTCAAGCAAACATCTTCTCGGTCTTGTAAACGACATACTTGATATGTCGAAGATTGAGAGCGGCAAGCTTACGCTCAATTTTGAACAGGTGTCTTTGCAGGACACGATACAGAATATTGTGGATATGGTGCAGCCGCAGGTAAAGACGAAAAAACAGTCGTTTGACGTGTATGTGCGCGACAGCATAGTGGAAAATGTGTACTGCGACAGCATACGCTTAAATCAGGTAATACTTAACCTTGTCGGAAACGCGATAAAATTCACGCCAGACGGGGGCGCGATACAGATTGTGCTGTATGAGGAGAATTCGCCGCGTGGCTCATCATACGTGAGGGTGCATCTGCGAGTCAAGGACAACGGTATCGGCATGTCGCCTGAGTTTAAGGAGAAAATATTTGAGTCCTTTATGCGCGAGGACAACGCGCGCGTGCAGAAGACCGAGGGCTCTGGACTTGGCATGGCTATCACGAAGTATATCGTTGACGCTATGAAGGGCACTATCGAGGTGGAAAGCGAGCCTGGCAAGGGCAGCGAGTTTCATGTGACGCTTGACTTGGAGAAAGCGTTTGCAAGCGAGGCTGAGATGCGTCTGCCTGAGTGGGAGGCGCTTGTGGCTGATGACGACGAGCTTTTGTGCGAGAGTACGGTCGCGGGGCTAGAGGCGCTCGGCGTAAAGGCGGCATGGGTGCTTAGCGGAGAGAGCGCGGTTGAAATGGTTAAAGAGCGCAAGGCGCAGGGCAGGGATTTTGACATAATAATACTGGACTGGAAATTACCTAATATGAACGGCATCGAAACGGCAAGGGAAATCAGAAAGCACTGTGGCGAGGATACGCCGATAATACTCACGTCTTCCTACGAATGGAGTGAGTATGAGGAGGAGGCTAAGGCAGCCGGCATAAACGGCTTTATAGAAAAGCCGCTGTTCCGCTCAAATCTGTATTACTGTCTGAAACAGTATGATAAAAATGCAGGCGCGGCTGAACCGCAGTGCGGGGAAAAGACAATGGATTTTGGAGGAAAAAGATTTCTCGTCGCCGAGGACAATGATTTGAACTGGGAAATTGCGCATGAGCTTATATCGGAGCTTGGGGCGGAAGTGGAAAGAGCGGAAAACGGAAAGGTGTGCGTTGAAAAGTTTGAGCAGTCAGAAAAGGGCTATTATGACGCTATCATAATGGACATCAGAATGCCTGTGATGGCGGGGTACGAGGCGACGCGTGCGATAAGGGCTTTGGAGCGCTCCGACGCGGGCGAAATTCCTATAATAGCTATGAGCGCCGACGCCTTTTCAGATGACGTGGAGCGCTCGCTGGAGTGCGGAATGAATGCGCATGTGGCAAAGCCCATAGATATGGATGAGCTCACCAAAACATTAATAAAAACGCAAGGGCAGCGTTTTTAAGAGGTAATGAAAAGCTGTAAAGGACAGCGTTTTCGGGGTGATTGAGGAACTTTGAGGGCGGAGAATGGAGGATATATAGTGATGAAAAAAAATGTAATGGCGGCAATGATATTGGGGTTATCGCTGGGGCTTACGGCGTGCGGGGGCGATGAGGCTGATGTGGTTGATGAGGTAGTGGAAAAGGAAGACGTGGAGATTTCACTTTGGACTTACCCTGTGGGCAATTGGAGCAATCCGAGCACTGTGGCGGGAATGCTCACTGACTTCAACCAGAAATATCCGAATATTCATGTGTCCGTGGATTATCTGACGTATGAAGACGGGGATGCCAAGATAAATGAGGCGATTGACAGGAAAGCGGCTCCTGATTTAGTCTTTGAAGGTCCTGAGCGCCTTGTGGCTGACTGGGGCAGCAGAGGGATTATGGTCGATTTGACTGATGTATGGGAAACCGAGGGCACAGCGGGGGAAATATATGACAATGTGCGCGCCGCGTGCAGGCACAGCAACGGCGAATACTATGAATTTCCCGTGTGCATGACGGCGCACTGCATGGCTATAAATTATGATATGTTTAAGGCGGCAGACGCTCTGCAGTACATAGATGAAAAGAACCGCACATGGACCACCGAGGATTTCAAAAAGGCTGTGGAGGCGCTTGTCGCATACGGGCAGGAGAATGTCGGTGTTGTATATTGCGGAGGACAGGGCGGCGACCAGGGCACAAGGGCGCTGATAACGAATCTCTATGGCGGCGCGTTTACAAATCCCGAGCATACGGAATACACTGTAAACAATCCTGAAAATGTAAAAGCGCTGGAATTTCTCCGCGATTTAGACGGCATAAGCTTTGCACCTGACATTGTCGGGGGCGATGAGGTGAAGCGCTTTACAAACGGCGAGCTTGCGATGGCGTTTTGCTGGAATGCGTCTCTGGAGCTTACGCAGACATTGAACAATCCGAATCTGAATTTTGAGATAATGCCGATGACGTTTCCCACTGACAGCGGCGAGCCAAAGCTGCAGGGCGGCATATGGGGCTTTGGCATATTTGACAATGGCGACGAGGCAAAAATAGAGGCGGCGAAAACCTTTATAAAATTTATGACCGAGGATGAGACGGAGTACAGCAAGGCGGTAATCGCGGCGGCACAGTTCCCCGCAAGAAGCGGCAGCGCGATATATGCGAATGATGAATTTATGAATGAGTACAGTATGTTTATGCGCTATATGGGCGACTATTATCAGGTCACGCCAAACTGGGCAAATGCGCGCACGGCGTGGTGGAATATGCTGCAGAGCGTAGGCAGCGGAAGTGATGTCGCGGAGGCGCTTTCGGGCTTTGATGCCGAGGCAAACAAAGGCACAGGAGCGTCGGCGGAAAATTAAAAAATATCATGGTGAAGAAAAACGATGTGCTTTTGTTAGCGGGTATTTTGCTGTCCGCCATAATTATTTTCGTGGTAATGCTCTTGATGGGGGGAGCGCATGGAGAAGGAGAAGACAAGTATGTGCTGGTTACTGTGGACGGCGGGGTGTATGGGGAGTTTCCGTTGTCTGAGGATACAGTTTTTAGTGTAGATGAGCTTTTGGGGCACAATACGATTGTTATTTCCAGAGGACAGGTATATATATCGGAAGCTGACTGTCCTGACAGGTATTGCGTGAAGCATAGTGCGGTTTCAAAAATAGGCGAGACTATTATTTGTCTGCCACATAAGCTGGTGGTGGAAATTAAATCGTATGGAAAGAGAGCCGCAGATACAGGAGTAGATGCCGTAGTGCAGTAAATTAGGTGATTGTGAGAGTTTTTATCAGTTATCCGAATTTGTGCAAAATCTATAATGTAAAGTTATTTGGATTGAGCTATATTAGGAATTATGGGATATATAAAGATGTAATTGACAATATGGCGTATTTGCCATATATTATGATTGAGGTGGCAATATGGCAAAATTTGAGGTGATATTTTATGAAAAGGAAAATGGGGATGTTCCTGTTGAAGATTTTTTGAAAAGCCTAGACAGAAAAATGCGGGTTAAAATATCTGGCATCATAGGCGTTTTGCAGGAGTATGGAACTTATTTACGCGAACCTTATAGTAAGCATTTAGAGGATGGGATATTTGAACTTCGAGGTAAATTAGGCAGTAATATTTCAAGAGTATTATATTTTTTCTGTTATGACGGAAAAATAATATTAACCAATGGTTTTGTTAAAAAAACACAAAAGGCTCCAAAGGCGGAAATAGAGCGGGCAAAGGCATATCGTAAGGATTATTTGGAAAGGGTATGTGGAAAATGAGAAAATTTGATGATTTTTTAAATGAGCAGTTACAAGATGAAGAATTTAAAAAAGAATATGAGGATATGCAACCAGAATTTGATGTCATAAGGGCTATTATAGATGCAAGAATTTCACAAAACCTTACACAGAAAGAATTGGCACAGCGCACGGGAATCAATCAGGCGGATATCAGTAAGTTGGAGCATGGAACTAGAAATCCATCTATCAATCTTTTAAAAAGATTAGCAGAAGGCATGGATATGGCATTAAAAATCGAATTTGTTCCAAAGCGAAATATTTAGAAAAGGATTTTTTATGGAATATTAAGTGATTTTTGGAGGAGAGGCATATTGGAAAGGCTTATTTTTCATGTGGACGTAAACAGCGCGTTTCTCTCGTGGGAGGCTGTGGAGCGCCTAAAGCACCCCGAACAATATCCCGATATCACGGTGGATTTGCGCACTATACCGTCAGCCGTGGGAGGCGACAGGTCGAAACGGCGCGGCGTGATACTTGCAAAATCAATTCCCGCAAAAAAGTACAAGGTGCAGACAGGCGAGCCAATCACTGACGCGCTCAAAAAATGCCCAAACCTTTTGATTGTCCCCTCAAGGCACGAGCTCTACAGAAAATATTCCAAGGCGTTTATCTCAATACTGGAAAAGTATTCCGACACGATAGAGCAGTGCAGCATAGACGAGTGTTTTATGGATATGACAGGCACGCAGAAGCTTTTTGGCGAGCCCATAGAGGCGGCGGAGAAAATAAAAAACGAAATATATGACAAGCTTGGATTTACGGTAAATGTCGGCATTTCCACGAATAAGCTGCTTGCTAAGATGGCAAGCGATTTCAAAAAGCCGAATCTTGTACACACGCTTTTTCCTGATGAAATACAGGAAAAAATGTGGGGGCTTCCCGTGCGTGATTTGTTTCTGGTGGGAAAGTCGTCGGAGCGCACGCTCTACACACTCGGCATAACCACGATAGGGGAGCTTGCAAAAACAGACGTTTCAGTATTAAGGGCGGCTATGAAAAAGCAGGGCGAGGCGATATGGAAATTTGCAAACGGCGAGGACGTTTCAGTGGTGGAGCCAGAGCCTGCGGACAGCAAGAGCTATGGAAATGCGACTACAATCGCCTTTGACGTGACGGACGAGGGCACGGCAAAAATGACACTGATGTCACTTGCAGAGACAGTCGGCAGGCGTCTGCGCAGGGACAACGTGCGGATTGAGGCAGTGACGGTAAGCATCAGGTACAGCGACCTTACGCGGACATCGCACCAGCGCGAGATTGGGCACGGCACGAATATAACGGATGAGATTTATGCCGTGGCGGCGCGGCTTTTTGACGAGCTTTGGGACGGCATGCCGATAAGGCTGCTTGGCATTTCCACAAGCCATGTGGTAAAGACAGATGCGGGCAGACAGCTTTCGCTGCTCGACAGTCGCGACTATGAAAAGCTTGAAAGACTTGACAAGGCTATGGACAGCATACGCGAGCGCTTTGGGGCGGATGCCGTGAAACGCGCATCATTTTTGGAGAGTCCCAAAAAGCGCAATGTATAATATGTAATAATGTGAGAAAACATTAGTGCAATATGTTGACCGCTGGCAGTTTATAAAGTATAATTATAGTGATATTTACCAAAAAATGTATGAATATCTATAAGAACATCTAATTTGAAAGGATATGTTGTGCGATGGAAGGAGCAAATGAGTCTGTAACGCAGAATACGCCGGGGGAAAACAGCCAGGTGGCGCGCCTTGGCAAAATTACGAAAAGGACAAAGCTTTCACTTATCATAGGCGCGGTTCTATTGTTTTTGGTGTTTATATCGGGCGCAAGCTATGTGGCAAATACATATGAGCAGCTTGAAATCACTATGTACCTCAATCAGTACAGGATAGGCTCGAAGACACTTACGGCGGCGGTCCAGTCGTATGCCGTGACGGGCGGTATCCAGTATTATAACGCATATATGAAGGAGCTTAACGAGGATAAAAACAGGGATATCGCATGGGCGGGCTTGGAGAAAAACAGCCTTAAAGATGAGGAGTGGGCTAACCTCAACGAGATAGCGGGCCTTTCCAACGGGCTTGTGCCGCTTGAGGAGGAGGCGATGGCGGCAGTGGCGGCGGGCGATACGCAGTCGGCTATGGACTTTGTCTTCGGCAGCGAGTACGGCACGGCGATACAGCGCATAAACGAGCTTACCGACACGACCATCAATGAAATACTTGCGCGGCTGGAGACTAAGAAGTCGGGCTTTCTTGCATTTATGATAATATGCGCCGCAGCCTTTGTGGCGGGCTTTGTATGGCTTGCAATGTCAAGCTTTAAGGCGATAGCCTTTTCACGCAAGGAGCTTTTGACGCCTATTATCAAGGTTTCGGAGCAGATGAAGGAGCTTGCTGACGGCAACCTGCATGCGCAGCTTGATTTGGAGGCGGGCGACAGCGAGGTAGGCAGCATGGTCAAGGCGATAGAATTTATGAAGGATAACCTTGCGGGCATTATCGAGGAGATAAGCTTTGTACTTGAACAGATGGGACAGGGCAATTACAGGGTTGATGTCGGGCATAATTATGTCGGCGAGTATGTGCAGATAAAGGATTCGCTCAACAAGATTATCGAGGAGATGAAAAATACTGTAGCGACAATCACGAGCGTTTCAAACGATATTGACGCTGGCTCAGGGCAGCTTGCATCAGCGGCTGAGGATTTGGCAAACGCTTGTACAAGCCAGGCGGGCGAGGTTTCGGATTTGATGCTTCTTTTGGGAGAGCTTAGCGAGGCGATAGAGTATGATGAGAAGGAGGCGGAGGAGGCTGTCAAGATTTCCAATCTTTCAAGCTCAACGCTTGTCGCAAGCAGCCAGAAGATGGATGAGCTTAAAGTGGCGATGGACGAGATAAATGACTGTTCAAAGCAGATTATCGGCGTTATTTCAGCTATCGCGGATATCGGAGACGAGATTGACATTCTTTCGCTCAACGCTTCAATAGAGTCGGCGAGGGCAGGCGAAGCGGGCAGGGGCTTTGCGGTAGTGGCGGAGCAGGTTAAAAAGCTTGCGGAGGCATCACAGAGCGCGGTCGGTGAGACATCTGACCTGATACGCAGGACTGTTGACGCAGTGGACGTCGGAGAGCGCATTGCGGCGGAGGCGGCTGTAAATATGGAAGAAATGCTTATGGGCGCTGAGGAGACGACAGGGCGCATAAACGGCATTGTTGACAAGCTAAAGAGCGAGCTGGAGAGCATTTCGCAGATTAACGAGGGCATTGGAAATATGGCGGGAATTGTGGACAACAATTCGGCGACGTCCGAGGAGACGGCGGCGATAAGCGAGGAACAGAAGCAGCAGGTTGAGGCGTTGGTGGAATTGATGAGTGGGTTCAGAGTATAAAACATTAAGGAACTCTAAGGCAGCAAAAGACGCTGCCTAAGACTTCCTAAA
>X301_European_Hare__coassemble_1047_pt1 | contig 22741 bp, 18 predicted proteins | sample X301_European_Hare__metabat2_low_PE_011 | metagenome-assembled genome bin X301_European_Hare
TCCCATTTCTGACAGCGAAAGAATACGCTATATTTTTGGTATTTTAATGTAATTGAAATTTAAAATAATTTTCACTATACAATTAAAGAAATAAGTGATAAAATAAAATAACAGTATATTTGACGGCAAATGACAAATATTCTGAAAAAACACAATTTCAAAACAGAAAGAGGGATAAGATATTATGATGACGGACAATCAATTAAAACGTGCAAACGGAGTAGTATTTCCCGTACTTATTGTTATCGTAGGCTACATTTTTTTATCGCTTGCAGCATTCTTGGGCACAGCGGATAAAACGGCCATATCATGGAAAACCTATACGCAGATAATAGCTTCGCTGCTCGCGCTGATTGTCATAGTTGCGTTGTTTCTGGTGAAACGTGAAACTATGCTGTGCGCAAGGTGTATGCTTGCAGCCGCCTCATGCGTGTATATAGTTGTAAGGCTTGTGGGCACTACAGAGGACACATGCCTGTATGCGCTCCCTATACTCTTTGCCGCAATGGCATACCTCAACAAACGCATTATCGTAGCGGGCAATGTGGTAATACTTAGCGCAAACATATTGCGTCTGCTGATTGAAACTGTTTCAGGCTCGCAGCCTGTCGGCTCGACAATGGTGGTAAACATTTTCATATGCATACTTGCGGCATACTCGTCAATCAGGATTACGTCGCTGCTTGTCAAATTCAATCACGAAAACACGGATACAATTATGGAAGCTGCTGAAAAGCAGAAGCAGAGTAATGAAATAATGGTTAATGTCGCTGAAAACATCATCAAGCACTTCGGCGAGGCCATGGCAATGTTTGAGACGCTCAGGGAGAGCCTTGGCAACAGCCATACATCAATAGAAAACATTGCAGGTAGCACGGAAAGCACAGCCGAGGCGATTCAGGCGCAGGCTGAAATATGCGGCGAGATACTAAATCAGGCGGAGCACGCGGGCGAGCTTACAAGCGCGATGATAAATTCGTCGCAGCGCGTATCGTCAACGGTAAACGACGGAGTCCAGTCGGTTCAGGAGCTTGGCAAGCAGGCGGACAACGTGAGCCGCAGCAGCAGGCTTATGGAGGAGGTCATCACGGAGCTTACCGAAAAGGTTGAAAAGGTGGAGAACTTTGTGGATTCAATCATAAGCATTTCGAGCCAGACAAATCTTCTTGCGCTTAACGCCAGCATAGAGGCGGCGAGGGCAGGCGAGGCAGGCAGGGGCTTCTCGGTAGTAGCGGAGGAAATCAGGAAGCTTTCAGAGGACACTAAAGACGCGTCTACAAATATTACAAACATAATTCAGGAGCTGAATGAGGACACGAAGCGCGCAAACGAGAGCATAGAGAACGCCGTAAGCTCAGTCGCAAAGCAGAATGAGCTCATTGACGAGACAAAGGCAAAATTTGCAATCGTTTCAGACGAGGTAAAGACGCTTTCGGGCAATATCGATGAGGTCCGCAGCGGCACTGAGCAGATTGTCAAATCGTCAAATAACATATACGACCATATTTCGCAGCTTTCGGCTACAAGCGAGGAGGTTGCCGCATCGTCAAGCGAGGGCTTGGAGAACTCCAATGTCACGGTCAGCGAGGTTGAAAAGTGCAAGCAGATATTTGAGGCGGTATATGAGCTGGCGCAGGATCTTAAAAACTCATAATACAAAAAGCTTGATAAAACAATTTTAGGCATGACATGTAAAACGAAGTATAATAAAAGGCGTGAATTAGAAAAGTTCACGCTTTTTTTAGCCACATTGCATAAAATTGTGTATGCATATGATTAAATTGTTGTAAAAAAATGAAAAATATGCTACTATATAGAGTATACCACAAGCTTTAAATGGCGGTGTAGAAAGGCGGGAGATATTTATGGAGGAGAACAACAATACAAAGAGAAAAGGATTGAAGCTGATGCCGAGGCTGATGATACTGGCACTGGTTCCGATGCTTATTCTGTCAGCTGTTGCGGTTATTTCAATGGAGAGGCTGAGCTCCAGCATCATAGAGGCTATGGTAAAGCATGAGCTGAGCGCGGCGCAGTACGCGTTTGAGGTTTCGGTGGGCAATCTGGCAAACGGTACATATATGTACACCAACGGCAAATTTTACAAGGGCAAGAAAAATGTAAGCGACAACACGGCTTTTTTCGATAATTTCAGCAAAGAGGTTGACCTGCAGGTTACGGTATTTTATGGAGATGTCCGTGTGGCGACGAGCCTTGTTGACGAGACGGGCACGCGTATGACTGGCACGACGGCGGATCCTGAAATATACCAGACCGTAGTGGTTGAGGGACAGGATTATTATTCTGATCATGTGGTTATCGCGGGCAGGGAGTATTACGCGATGTATAGTCCGCTGCGCCAGCAGAATTCCGATGAAATTATCGGTATGACCTTCGTAGGTCTTGACAAGTCAAACATAAAGGCGATTTATTCGCAGAACCTTATGTTGAGCCTTGTGGTACTGGCGGTGATTTTTGCGGTCAGCGTGGTATTGACTGTTTTCAGCGTAAAGAGCATACTCGCGGTAATAATAAACGTTATTGTAAGCTTGAACAGCTTAGCGGAGGGCAAGCTTAACACCAGTGTTGACGAGAAGCTCCTTCAGCGAGCAGATGAAGTAGGCGACATAGCCCGCAGCGTAAACAAGCTTATCAACAGTCTTTCGACGATTGTAAACAATATTAAAGGCGCGTCGGGCGATTTGGAGGGAATATCGGGCAATTTCTCCGACTCGTTCAAGAGCATGACGGATTACATAGGAAATGTTGACCGCGCCGTGGAGGAAATGGCGTACAGTTCTACCCAGCAGGCGCAGAACACGGCGGATGTCGGCACAGAGCTGCAGGATATGGGCAATGCCATAGAGAGCACGTCGCAGAACGTAGAACAGCTTGTAGGCAACACGGATAAGATGCGCGAGTACAACAGAAGCGTTGATGCGACGCTTGTAGAGCTTATCAAGATAAGCGATGAGACAAAGCAGGCGTTTGACGTAATGTATGAGCAGACAAATATGACAAACCAGTCGGCGCTTGATATTCAGTCGGCGGCTGATGTCATAACGGATATAGCGGACCAGACGAGCCTGCTTTCACTCAATGCCAGCATAGAGGCGGCGAGAGCGGGAGAGCAGGGCAGAGGCTTTGCGGTAGTGGCGGACGAGATAAGGAAGCTTGCGGATCAGTCGGCGGAGTCGGCGAACCGAATCACGGGCATTATAGACCTGCTCATCAAAAATTCAAATGTCACGGTAGACACAATGAAGCAGGTTACGGAGGTAATCGACAAGCAGGGAGCTGAGCTGCAGAATACCAAGTCAGTATTCGGCAACCTCAATATGGAGATAAACGAGGTCGGCGGCGCGGTAGACAATATCCGCAAGGAAGTAGAGAACCTCAACGGCCTTAAAGACAATGTGCTCCAGGCGATTGAAAGCCTTGCCACTCTTTCTGAGGAGAATGCGGCGAGCACGGAGGAAACCTCGGCATCTATGCAGGAGCTCAGGAATATTGTTACCGAGTGCAGCCAGGACGTAGATACGATTATAACGATGTCAGACAATCTTTCGTCAAATACGAGCATGTTTGAACTGGATTAAAAATGCGTGATAAAACCCCCGACGCTAAGCGCCGGGGGTTGTTTTTTTGTGGTTTTAACTGTTTTATTAAGCGGTTTTATCCTTGAATGCAGCCTTTCCTATAGGCGGCAGGAGACCTGCCTTTGCAAGTGCGGGACGGAGCGCCATATATGCCGCTGTCGCCGCTATTGTTGAGACCACGGCATTGATGGAGGTTGATGTTATGTTCCATGCAAGCGTAAGCTCTGCCGCAGGCTTTCCGATAATGACAAGCTTGTAAAAATATCCTACAAGCGGATCAAAAATAACATTGAACAAAAGTCCGCTAACTGATGCCGCAAGCACCCAGCTGAAAACCTTTTTTGAATCGTGCAGAGAAGTAATCTTTCCAAGTCTGTGGGCGACAAAGCCTGTAATCAGCCCGATGCACAGTTTTAAAATAAATGTCTTTGGCGCGTAAGCTATGTAAACGGGATCAAGCAAATCGCCTATAGTCATGCCAATGGCTCCGCCTATGCCGCCCAACGGACCTCCGAGCAGCAGCGCCCCGAGCACGCACACGGCGTTTCCAAGATGTATGCTTGTGGCGTCTCCTCCAGGCAGCTGGATTTTTATCTGCAAAAAGGTAAATACTACATATGAAAGCGCCGCCATAAGTCCCGTCAGGGCGAGCTTATATGTTTTCAGGTTTTTTGGTATCATAATAATACTCCTCCATTCTTGATATGTTTTATTTTGTTTGGACTTTTATCTTAAATTAGTATATCACAAACTGGCTTTTTAAAAATAGACAATTTTAAATATTTTTTAGTGCACAGTTTGGGGCTGCGTAAATTTCTGTGAGCCAATTTTGCGTAAAATGTTGATTTTTGCGCGCAAATAGGTTTTAATATATATAAGATGATATATTTAGTTTGCGCCTAAAAGGGCAAAACTTAAATACGGAGGTAACAGGGTAAAGATGAATAATTTTGAAGAAGCAGGCAGCGCAGACGCGGCTGTTATACCTAAAGGAACGATTATCAATGGCAGCATTGATATAAACGGAAGGCTTGAAATGTACGGCGAAGTAAACGGCAACATAAATTCAAGCGACCGCATAAACATATGCGGAAATGTAAAGGGAAATATCAAGGCGAACGATTTATATGCAAAGGACTCCTTTATCGAGGGAGATATCACCTGCGCGCAGGGAGCTGTTGTGAGGGAGAATACCGTAATATTGGGAGACATTGATGCTGAAAGCCTTGTGATAGACGGAGCGGTTCAGGGAAATCTTGACGTAAAGGGCTGCGTTACGGTAGGCGAGAAGGCGATTATTGACAGCGACATAAAGGCTAAATCGCTCGAGGTCAGCAACGGCGCGGCAATCAACGGCAAATGCAGTTTCTGCTATTCGGGCGTTGACATAAAGAGCATATTTCCAATAACGGAGGAGCCGCCAAAGCCCGAGGATAAGCCGGCTGACGAAAAGCAGGCGGACAAGCCTGCAAAGCCAAAGGCTGTAAAAAAATCATAATAGCCAAAATAAAACGCAAGCCGACGGTTTGCGTTTTTAGTTTATGGCAATAGAAAACCGCAGAATGCGTTTTATAAAGGCGATATACAACGCTGAAAGGGAGAAATGTTTTAATGAAGGATTTAGAGGACATCATTGACTTTGCGAACATGGTCTTTAATATAAAGGGCGAGGGCATAAACTTTGAGGAGCTTCTGCCGAAAGCGTATTCGCAGGACAGGGCTGAAAGGCTGGAGCACCACATAACAGAGGAAAAGGGCAAAATACGCGCGCTTATCGACCTGTACCCGCTGGAGCTTAGGCAGACGGACAGTTTAGTCAAGGCAGCGTATGTCGGCACCGTATCTGTCCACCCAAACAGCCGCCGCAAGGGATATATGACTGAGCTTATGCGTAGGGCGGAGGACAGCGCGAGGGCATCGGGGTGTGATTTGCTGCTGCTTGACGGCAGCCGACAGCGCTATCAGCACTACGGTTTTGAGCGGGCTGGCATCAAATACAATTATAATGTTACGCGCACCAGCGTGCGCCATTGCTGCCAAAAATTATATGGAAAGAACTTTGGCGGTGAACCGCTTTACCGTTTTGAGCTGTTTGACGGGCAGACGCCATGCAGCAGCGCCATTGCGGACAAGCTTTATGCGCTGTACAGCCGCCGCCATGTGACGGCAAGGTCAAAGGAGGATTTCCTGCCGTGCCTTCAAAGCTGGGGCAGCACGGTATATATTGTGTACGGTAAAGCGCCCAAAACGCCATATGCCCCAGACAGCCGTTCAGACGATAGTTTTGCCGACAAACAGGAGACAGCCATTGAAAATTTAAAATGTGGAGAAACCGTTGAGGGATATATCAACATTTCATATGACGAGCGCAGCATTTTTGAGTTTGAGCTCAATGACCTCTCAAAGCTTGCGGAAATCATCTGCGAGTTTGCCGACGAGCTTGGCAGCGATGAGCTTGGCATTACCGTAGGAGGCGATGAAACAGAAAAAATAAGCGCCCTGGACAAAATGAGCGACTATTTCAATGTCGGAATGTCACGCCAGATAAAGATTTTGAACTATAAAAATGTATTGGAATTTTTATTTAAATGGAAATCTAAATATTGTAGGCTTTCAGCAGGCAGCTACACAATAAACATAAAGGAAAAAAATGAAAACTATCAGATATGCATAGACGGCGCACAAAAAATACAAGTCACCCCCACCTGCGCCGCACCCGACATAAGCTTCGAGGACAGCAAAGAGCTTATATACCTGCTGACAACCCCGTCATACTACCAGGAATACCAAAAACCGCAAAGCATACTAAAAACCGCCCCCGCCAACTGGTTCCCCCTCCCCTTCTTCCTCCCCGAAGCAGACGCATTCTAAGAAGTGTAAAAAACATTTAGAAGCTCTTAGGCGATGCCCCATATCACCAAAACATTCTCTGGCAGAGCGGAAAAACGCCGCCCTTGCGTTTTTCTAAACATTTAGAAGCTCTTAGGCGATGTCTTTTATCGCCTTAGAGCTTCTTAATGTTTTTTTCTTAATGTTTTTTATTGCATATATTTCCAGGTATACATATTTACATTGCGGCACTTGGAGCAGGGCACATTGTACTGGTCGAAGATAAACATTTTGATTTTGTCGTCAGATTCATTCGTGGTGACAATGCGGCTCTGTCCGCATTTGCATAAAAATAAAATCTTGCGGTTGACGCGCACCTCAAGGCTTTCCCCGCGCAGGGCGAGAGCCTTTTCTATGTATTTGAGCTGCTCGTCATTGTGTACTCCGCACTCCTCAAGCGCCCATTTATATTCGTCCCTTATAATATGCAAAGCATCTGAGGGAATTTTGCCGTAGTGCTGTTCAAGTTTTTGTTCGGTAAACATTATATCACTCCCTAAAATTTGTATTTTGGATGGCTTGCGCCTATGCAGACAGTATATCACAAATTCCTAAAATATGGAATAAGCAAAATGCCGCGGGCTAAAAATTCCAGGATAAAATCCGATATAATAATAAAGGTAGACTTTTGTTTTTTGAGAATATGCTGTAAAAAAGCGGAAATGAGGGGAAAATGACTACAAGGCGGGGAGCGGACCTGCAGAGGCTTTCTCGTATCGAAAATATAAACAGCGCTGATAAGACTGAAAATGACAGCGGGACATTTCAGCAGAGGGGACATCCTGTGGCGGTGATGACTATAGAGGCTGCGATAGCGGTATTCTTATCAGAGATTTATGATTCGATAGACTGGTGCTTTGGGCGGGGCGGATATATAGGAGATTTCAGCGGTAATACAAAACGGGGTATAACGCCTGAATACAGGCAGGAGCTTATTGACAAGCTTGCAAAGGCGCTTGAGGAGGATGCGAGCGCGCGGTATCAGTTTAGCCATTATGGTATGCTGAAGGAGCTGGAGCGTGTGCTGGGGGGAGATATTGCTGTTAGTGCTGATAGTGAGGGCGGGTTTATGCTTTATTCTTATGATAAGTATGGGGGGACAAATGTATTGAGTGAGTATTCGCCTGTTGGGGGTGGATTTGTTAGTGAGGCGTGAAAATTAATTTGAGTCCGCCCGAGCAGGGGCATATACCCTATTCAGGCCCGCTTGCGCTTAGCGGAAAGCGTAGCGGTACTAAGCTCGACAGTGCATTAAAAGGAGCTGCGCTTTTAATGCCTGTCTCGCTAAGGACCGACGCTTCCCAAAGGCCTTCATAGGGTATATGCCCCTGCTCGGGCTACTGTATTGGCAGGCTTTTTGTGTGTGGTGTGAGTTTAAACAATGGTAAGTGATAATAATGGCAGAATGACTAAAATGTGGTTGCGGAAAGGTGTGTAGTTGGGTATAATTAACTAAAGAGCGGAGGTGCTGATGTTATGGAGCTGTCGAATGTTAGTCCTGTTTCGGAAGATGAATTAAAATATCTTAGATTGCTGTCGGAGAAATATCCTTCTATACCGTCTGTGTGCAGGGAGATAATAAATTTAAAGGCGATACTTAATCTGCCGAAGGGCACGGAGCATTTTATGAGCGATCTGCATGGCGAGTATGAGGCTTTTTTCCATATTTTGAATAATGCGGCGGGTGTTATCAAGGAAAAGGTGGATATGATATTCAAGGAGAGGCTTTCTGCGCGCGAGCGTCAGGAGATTTGTACGCTTGTGTATTATCCTGTGGAAAAGATTAAGCTTTTGAAATCGCAGAATGCTGTTACGCCCTACTGGTATAAGATTACTTTGAAAAATCTGATAGAGCTTGCGAAGCTGCTTTCATCAAAATATACGCGCTCAAAGGTGAGAAAGGCTTTGCCGATAGAGTTCAGCTACATAATTGACGAGCTTCTTCATGAGCAGCCTGATGAGGACAACAACCAGTATGTTTACCATGAAAAAATTATAGATACTATTATTGATATAGACAGCGCCGACGAGTTTATTGAGGCGCTGAGTCGGCTGATAAAGCGGCTTGCGGTGGATAGGCTTCATATAGTGGGGGATATCTATGACAGGGGCGGGAGCGCGGATCGTATTATTGATTTGCTTATGAACCACCATTCCGTGGATATCGAGTGGGGGAACCACGATATTTTGTGGATGGGCGCGGCGTGCGGCTGTGAGGCGTGCATTGCCAATGTACTCAGGAATAATATTAAGTACAACAATATAGAAATACTTGAAAATGCATACGCGATAAGCCTGCGCTCGCTTACACTTTTTGCCGAGCAGACTTATCCCTCGCTTCCTCCTATGAAGGCGGCGCTGAAGGCGATTTCGGTAATGCTGTTCAAGCTTGAAGGGCAGATAATAATGCGCCATCCCGAGTATGATATGGTGGACCGCCTGCTGCTTGACAAGATAGACAAGGCGCGCGGCACGGTGCGGATTGACGGCAAGGAATATGATCTTAAAGACGACGCGTTCCCTACGCTTAACGTAAGCGACGCTTACACGCTGACGGAGCGAGAGAGGCAGGTTATGGACGATCTGCGTTCGGCGTTTGTCAACAGCCAGACGCTTAGGCGCCATATAGGTTTTTTGTATGAGAAGGGAAATATCTACTGCTGCTGCAACGGCAATCTGCTGTTCCACGGCTGTATTCCGCTTGACGAGAACGGCGATTTTGACGGCATGAAGGTTGACGGCAGAATGTATAAGGGCAAGGCGTACATGGATTATGCGACAAAGGTGGCGAGGAAGGCGTTTTACGGCGAGCCGAGCCAGTCGGAGCTTGACTTTATGTGGTATCTGTGGTGCGGCAAGAAATCACCGCTGTCTGGAAGGAATATGAAGACATTTGAGCGTACCTTTGTGGTTGACGAAAGCACCTATGACGAGCCAAAGAATCCGTATTACAGGTATTACAGGCAGGAGGAGTACTGCGTGAAGATACTTCACGAGTTCGGGCTTGATTCGCCTATGGCGCACATCATAAATGGTCATACGCCTATCAAGGTATCGCATGGGGAGTCGCCGATAAAGGCGAACAACAGGCTGATTGTCATAGACGGCGGCTTTTGCAAGGCTTACCAGAAAACGACGGGCATTGCAGGCTACACACTGATTTACAATTCGCATGGCATGCGCCTTAAAGCGCACCAGCCGTTTGAGAGCATAGCCAAAGTGCTTGAAGAAAATAAAGATATAGAGTCCACTTCAAACTTTTTTGAGGTCGAGCCTGAGCGTGTGATGGTAAAGGACACGGACAACGGCAAGGAGATACTGCAGACGATAAGCGACCTTGAGCGCCTGCTTATGGCGTACAGGCAGGGACTTTTGATGCACACAAGTCCGTTTGAAAAATAAAAAAATCCCCATAAAAAGGGAGGATGCCAAGCAACTGTAAAGCTGCTTGGCATTTATTATGAAAAAGTTATTATTAAGTAATTTGCTATTTTACTGTTAAGGCGCTTTGCTTTGTATCACCTTATGTTTATAGTATATAGTCCTAAAATGTCTAAATCGTGTTTTGTTCTTGAACATTTTTAAAAAGAAATATGAACAAAATGTGAATGACATAAATTTATCAAAGTCGCATGTCAGCATTTTTCGGGCTCGGGATATTCCACCCCAAAGCACTCCGCCGTGACCTTTTTCATAACCTGCTCCGCAAGCGGCCTGTTGTCGGACAGATCCGTCTTTGTTTCGGCGATTTTATTAACTATGTCCATGCCCTCCGTCACCTTTCCAAACGCTGCATACGCTCCGTCAAGATGCGGGCTTGTCTTGTGCATAATGAAAAACTGCGAGCCTGCCGAGTCGGGCGTCATGTTCCTTGCCATAGACAAAACGCCCTCGGTGTGTTTCAAATCGTTTGCAAATCTGTTCTGCGAAAACTCGCCCTTTATGGAGTACCCGGGACCTCCCATGCCTGTGCCGTCAGGACAGCCGCCCTGAATCATAAAGTTTTTGATAACCCTGTGGAAAATCAGCCCGTCATAAAAGCCCTTATTGACAAGGCTTAAAAAGTTGTTGACGGTGTTCGGCGCTGTTTCGGGGTAAAGCTCCGCCTTTATAATGCCTCCGTCCTGCATTTCAATGGTAACAATAGGATTTTGTGCCATAATTTTAAATTCTCCTTTTAAATTTTGCTTTGCCGCGCACAATAAGATGCACGAAATTGCCTGCGGCTGGGTTTTGACTTTCTTTTGCATGTGTAGTAAAATACACATATGAACATTGTACCATAAAAAATGTCTAAGCGGGGGAAAAAATTAAATTAAATATGAATAAATCTGTCAGCGTTATGATAACCGACAGCCCTGTAGAGGCGCAGCGCTGCCACGACAACCATATTCCATATATAGTGTGGCTGCACGACGGCAACCGCGGCGACAGCTTCCCGAGCGGATCTTTCTGCGTGGAAAACAAGGAGGACATAGACGAGAAGTATATTGACAGGGTATATCGGCGGACCAAAGGGATTCCTTGGGATATTGTGGAGACGGAGAGACTTATTGTGAGGGAGATAACTGTCAAAGACGTGCCGCGCCTGTATGAGCTGTATGCGGATAAGACTGTCACGCGCTATATGGAGCCGCTTTTTGAGGACATTTCACGGGAAATTGAGTACACGAAGGAGTACATAAAAAACATCTACGGCTTTTACGGCTATGGAATGTGGGTGATAGTCTTAAAGGACACGGGAGAGGTGATAGGCAGAATAGGGCTTGAATATAAAGAGGGGCTGGACGGGCTTGAGCTTGGCTTTATGCTGGGGAGCAGATACCAGAATATGGGCTATGCGTATGAGGCGGGCTGCGCTGTGCTTGAGTACGGCAGGTCAGAGCTTAACTGCCAAAGCTTTTACGCCATAGTCCGCAGGGAAAATGAAGCGTCAAAAAATTTGTGCGAGCGTCTGGGATTTAAAGCCGAGGGCAGCGTACTTCAAAATGGAGAAGAATATATTAAATATTGCACAAAATAGGCAATGCGACGCACAAAATAACAATATAACGGCTAATATATGCACTATACTGTAAATATAAAAAATGGGCAAAAAATATTTAAAAATAATAAAAAAAGGGTTTGACATTTTGAAAATTCAGTGATAAGATAACGTACATAAAGCAAAGGCGCTATGAGTTGAAAAACTCGTAGCGCTTTTTTTGTTTAAATTTATAAACGAGGAGGAAAATATTATGACAGAAGAAATCTTGAGCGCCATAAACGGAGAAGTGTTTGGCGTGTGGTTCCTGATTGGCGCGGCATTGGTATTCTGGATGCAGGCTGGTTTTGCTATGGTGGAGGCGGGCTTCACCAGGGCGAAGAATACGGGAAACATCATTATGAAGAATCTGATGGATTTCTGCATTGGTACGTGTGTGTTTATTTTAATCGGTTTCGGCTTATTGTTCGGCGAGGATATGGCTGGACTGATTGGAAAGCCAGGCTTTGACATTTTCACAAGCTATGAGAATTTTGACTGGTCAAATTTTGTGTTTAACCTGGTTTTCTGCGCTACGACGGCGACGATCGTGTCAGGCGCTATGGCTGAGAGGACAAAATTCCTTTCATACTGTGTATATTCAGGCGTTATCTCGGCGCTGATTTATCCGGTTGAGGCGCACTGGATCTGGGGCGGCGGCTGGCTTGCGCAGATTGGTTTCCACGATTTTGCGGGCTCATGCGCAATACATATGGTAGGCGGTATTTCCGCCCTGATAGGCGCAAAGCTTTTAGGACCGCGTATTGGCAAGTTCACAAGGGATAAGCAGGGCAACATTACAAAGGTAAACGCATTCCCAGGTCACAATCTTACGGCGGGCGCGCTCGGCGTGTTTATCCTCTGGCTTGGCTGGTACGGTTTCAACGGCGCGGCTTGTACGTCAGTTGAGCAGCTTGGCTCTGTATTTGTTACGACGACTATTGCCCCTGCGGTTGCGACAGTTGTATGTATGATATTTACATGGATTAAGTACGGCAAACCCGATATTTCAATGTGCCTCAACGCTTCACTTGCGGGCTTGGTAGCAATCACGGCTCCCTGCGACGTAACTGACGCCTTCGGCGCGATTGTGATAGGCGCGGTGGCAGGTCTGCTGGTAGTGTTTGGCGTATGGTTTCTTGATTACAAGCTCCGCGTAGACGATCCTGTAGGCGCGGTGGCTGTTCACTGCTTAAACGGTATCTGGGGTACGATTGCGGTAGGTCTGTTTGCTACTACGACAGCTCCTGGAAATGATACGTACACGGGACTTTTCTACGGCGGCGGCTTTAGCCTGCTTGGCACACAGCTTTTAGGTATGATTTGCGTTATCGCATGGACAGCGGTGACGATTACGATTACGTTTTTGGCTATCAAGGCAATATTTGGGCTTCGCGTTTCCGAGGAGGAGGAAATCGTGGGTCTTGACTCTACAGAACACGGACTTCCTTCAGCATATGCGGGCTTTAGTATGATGGATATTTCAAACACCATGATTATGGAAGAAAACGAAAATACGCAGCTTGGCACGGACAGCTACGCGGAGGCGTCAGAGGCTCAGAAAAATGCGGCTGTCAAGGTTGCAAAGGTTCCTGTGGCTTCCGAGTCGGGTATTTACAAGGTTGTCATTATCGCAAAGCTTTCAAGGTACGATGTGCTGCGTAAGGCTATGAATGAGATAGGCGTTACAGGCATGACGGTAACTCAGGTTATGGGCTGCGGCATTCAGAAGGGTGCGGGCGAGAAGTACCGTGGCGCTGAAATCGACGCGACGCTGCTTCCCAAGATTAAGGTCGAGGTCGTTGTCGCAAGCATACCTGTAGACACGGTTATTGAGACGGCTAAGAAGGTGCTTTACACAGGTCATATCGGCGACGGCAAGATATTTGTTTACAATGTTGATAAGGTTGTCAAGATACGTACAGGCGAGGAGAATTTTGCGGCGCTTGCGGACGTAGAATAATTATAAGATAATAATGCCAATCCATTCCCATATAAACTTTATATAGCGAAAAGCCCCGCGGCTTGAGAAATCAGGCTGCGGGGCTTTTTGCGCGCATTTTTGTCCGATCTGGCAAGTTCGCTGAGAGATATTTAATTTAACAGCATTTGATTGGGGGGAGTGTGATAATGGTTTATTAGACTGGATTTAAGTGATAAGCAATAAAATTTAAGCTTTTATTTACATTTTCTTGTTGATTATTTACAATAATATGTTAAAATTTATTATAGTAGGTTTATTGGCGTGTGGTTGCGGAATTTCATATAATAAAAAATTTTGGCAAAATAGGCAAAAATGAGCGTTTTGCATATTTTATCAGATTATGGCTTCCTAAACATATTTTCGCAATTGCCTGCCAATCAACATGTAAAGGAGAAAAGATACATGAAGACAGAAAAACAGACAAATTTTTTCAGAAGCATCAGATTCCAGCTGATGGTGATGTCCATTCTGCCGCTGCTTATAGCAAGCGTGGTGAGCATAGTGATGGCGCTAAAGAACATGGAGAGCGGACTGCAGAATGAGGCGCTGTCGCGTCTTAAATCGGTCTGCATATCATTAAAGGCATCATACGACACGCTGAATGACGACGATTATTTTCTTGACAGCACGCAGGCGCTGAACGGCAATTCTCCGCTTGTGAAGGGTGATTACAATATTACGTCGAGCACGAACGATTTAGATGCGTACGTAGAGGGGACTAACGTTGAGATTACGTTGTTTTACGGTGATACGCGGAAGGCGACTACGCTCATTGACGCGTCAACGGGCGATCGCATAGTTGACACAAAGGCTTCCGAGGAGGTTGCAAGGAAGGTGCTTGGCGGCGAGGAATATACGGCGACTAAGCTTTCGATAAACGGAGAGAATTATTACGCGTACTATCTGCCGCTTGAAAATCCCGACGGCAGCATAGTCGGAATGGTATTTGCGGGCGCTCCGAGCAGCGAGATTGACAGCTTTATAGCGCAGCGCTGCGGTATTCTCATAGGAGTGACCGTGGTTATAGTAATAGTAATGCTCGTCATTATAGTGATTATTTCCACAAATCTTGTAAAAGCGATTGATGCCGCAAAGGATGCCGTGGACAGTCTGGCGCAGGGCAATCTTACATATAAGGTAGACGAGAAAGCGGTTGCGAGAAAAGATGAGATTGGAGACATGGCGCGCGGTGTGGCGGAGTGCATCGACCGCATGCGCTCGACAATCGGCGGTATAAAGAGCTGCGCTGACGAGCTGCTTTCGTCAGGCGAGGAGCTTGAAACCATGTCGCAGCAGACGAGCCACAACGCGGACAATATAAACTCGACTGTAGCCGATCTTTCGACGGGAGCTATGTCGCTTGCGGAGGATATCGAGAGCGCGACGCTTAAGATAGACGAGATGGGCGTACTCATAGAAAATATAGTGTCAAATATCGGCAATCTGAATGAAAACTCGGCTGAAATGACATCTGCGAGCAGGAAGGTATTTGAGATAATGCGCGAGCTTGACGAATCGAGCCAGAAGATGACGGACGCAGTATTCGGAGTGGCAAAGAACGTGGCAGAGACAGATGACGCGGTAAAACGCATTTCAGACGCGGTAAGCATGATTATGAGCGTTGCGTCGCAGACAAACCTCCTTTCGCTGAACGCGTCAATCGAGGCGGCGAGGGCAGGTGAGGCAGGACGCGGCTTTGCCGTAGTCGCGACGGAGATACAAAAGCTCTCCGAGGAGTCAAACAAGTCGGCGCAGCTCATTTCCGAGATAATAGCCACGCTTTCAGAAGCCTCCCAGAACTCGCTTCAAATGATGGACGAGGTCAAGGTGCGCATAAGCGAGCAGCAGGAAAACCTGAACGTGACCAAGAATCAGGTGGAGGGCATGAACGATGGAATACGTGTGGCAAATGAGGGCGTGACCTCGATAAACGAGCAGGCAAAGGGCTGTGACGCGGCAAGGGGCGGAGTGATAGACATTATCCAGAGCCTGTCGGCGATTTCACAGGAGAATGCGGCGTCAACCGAGCAGGCATCGTCATCAATGAACGATTTAAGCCAGACAATCACGACAGTGGCGGAGTCGTCGGCTAAACTAAAGGATTTGGCGGTATCTCTTGACAGCGACACGAAATTCTTTAATATTGAAGGATAAAAGTAAAAAGCCCTGCGGCGTAAAAACTGCGGGGCTTTAATTAATTTTAATCTGATTTTAATGTTGCCTGCATTTTAATTTAATTTTTACGGCTTAATATGGCATTATCAGAAAAACAAAGTATATGGCATACAAAAATAATGCCGTTAAGAATGGAGGATTTTTATGGACAACTTTGAAAAGGTGGAAAAACTGAGGGAACGCGCGGGCGTGTCATACGAGGAGGCTAAGGAGGCGCTTGAAAAAAGCGGCTGGGACATACTTGACGCGATGATTTATCTGGAACGGAATGGAAAGGTAAAGCAGGAGGGCGCGCCAAGCTATACTACAAAAGGCGGTCAAAAGAGCATGGACTTTGATTTTGACGGCAAGGAGGAGAAAAAGGTCAGCGTCAGCGAGCTTTTGGGGAAATTTTTTTCATGGTGCGGCAGATGGCTTGAAAAAGGGAACAACAACAGCTTCTGCGTCGAGAGAAAAGGCAGGGAAATTTTCAGAATGCCGATAACGGTGCTTGTGCTGCTGTTTCTATTTTCGGCGGGCATGGTGATATGGCTGCTGATTATAGGGCTGTTTTTCAGCATGAGATACCGCTTTGCGGGACCTGACGTGACGGCAGTGGACATTAATCAGGCGTTTGACAGCGCGGCTGACGCAGTGGAAAACATAAAGAGTGAATTTGGCGATACTGTGTCTGGGGACAAATAGAGAAAATTATGCATTATGGGCGGAAGGGCGGCGTTATGGCGGTAACAGTTTTGATTGTCGAGGACGAGGAAAAGATAGGACGTTTTTTGGAGCTGGAGCTAAGGCATGAAGGATATGAGGTGCTGAAGGCGCAGGGCGGAAGGGGAGGGCTTGAACTGGCGCTGAGCGGCAAGGCTGATTTGATGGTGCTTGACATTATGCTGCCCGAGCTCAACGGTTTTGAGGTGCTGCGCAGGCTCCGCAAAAATTCTGACATGCCTGTCATAATGCTCACGGCAAGGGACGAGGTCATGGACAAGGTCGCGGGGCTTGACGGGGGCGCTGACGACTATATGACTAAGCCGTTTGCGATAGAGGAGCTGCTTGCGCGCATAAGGCTTGCGCTCAAAAGGCGGCAGGGGGCGGCGCGCGAAAATTCAAGCGTGCTTTCCTGCGGCGGGCTCACGGTTGATGTGGCGCGTTATGAGGCGCGGTTTAAAGATGAGCTTATCGAGCTTACGCACAGGGAGTTTGAGCTTCTGCGCGTGCTGCTTGAAAACAAGAATATCGTCATTTCGCGCGACACCCTGCTTGAAAAGGTGTGCGGGTATGACTACATGGGCGAGACAAATATTATCGACGTATATGTGCGTTACCTGCGCAGCAAAATTGACGATAAATACGGCATAAAGCTGATACAGACAGTGCGCGGCGTAGGATACTGCATAAAGGATTAGCGCGTCTTAAGCGGCACGGGGGCTGATATGGAAAGGAAATCAGGGAAAAAAACGGAAAATATAAGAGTGACTTCAATCGCGCGGCGGATTAATTTCCAAAATGTTCTGTACAGGCTTTGGAGTTATATTGTCGTGGACTTTTTTGCCGTTCTGTTTTTGGGGGCGGCGTTTATTTATGCGGCTGATATCGCAAATGCGGGTAAATTTTCGGTTTTTTATAAAAGGGAAATATTTTTTGCGCCTGATGAAGCGCAGGTCTTGCCTGAGAAGGGTATAGACGGCTTTGGCGTTCTGGCGGAAAATTTGATAAACGGCGCAGACATTGACGGACAGGAGGAGAAAAAGGACAGAAGCATTAAGGATTTAGCATACCGCGTAAGCATGCCGGCACAGGAAAAGGATCCGCAGGCTTCGGACAGTGAACATTCAGATGAGCGCACAATACTATACACGCTTGAAATAGGAAAATGGCTCTGTCCGCTGTGTGTGGCGGGGTATGCAGTGCTTATGGTGGAGCTTATCCAGATTATCAGCCTTGCCCTGCACGGCACAAGGCTTGTGAGGGAAAATCTAAGACCTTTAAATGAAATAGCGGCGCGCGCCCATGCGCTCAGCGAGCTTGCGTTTGATGAGGCAAAATACCAGAGCTTGGAGGACGCCATTTCCAAGCTGAAAGCGGACGCGATAGATACGGGAATCCATATGCATGACAAGGATCTGCGCGGCATAGAAACGGCGCTCAACGGGCTTTTGGAGCGCATCAGGGACGCATACAGGCAGCAGGCGCAGTTCGTATCAGATGCTTCACACGAGCTTCGGACACCGATAGCGGTAATCCAAGGCTATGTAAACATGCTTGACCGATGGGGCAAGGAGGACGAGGCGGTTTTGGCGGAGTCAATTGAGGCGATAAAAAACGAGTCAAACCATATGCAGAAGCTGGTGGAGCAGCTCCTGTTTCTGGCGCGAGGCGATTTTAACCGACAGAATCTTGATATGCAGAAACTCTGCCTGAATGATATAATGCGTGAGGTATACGACGAGTCCGTTATGATTGATGAAAAACACCGCTATATATATGAAGAAAAAGAAAAGACTTTCGTATACGGCGACATTGCCATGCTAAAGCAGTCGGCGCGTATTTTAATAGATAACGCTGCAAAGTACACAGACGAGGGCGAAGAAATCATTATCAGGGCAGGTGAAAAAGACGGCGCTCCATATTACAGCGTGCAGGACAACGGCATAGGCATGAGCGCAAAAGACCTGGAGCATGCTTTTGACCGCTTCTACCGCGCCGATACAGTCCGCAGCAGCAAAACAGGCGGCACAGGGCTGGGGCTGTCCATAGCCAAATGGATAGTAGACAAACACGGCGGCTACTACGATATACTCAGCAGGGAAGGACTTGGAACAAGATTTGATGTGGTATTTCCGGCGATAGATATATAGGATTTCTATGGGTATGTTTGTCGCCGCTGCCCGCACAATATCTTTCTGACATGTGCGGGCGGCGGCTTTGAAATTTTTTTGGCTATGCATGGAAGCATATCATATAATAATCTCAATCTCATACTTTTCAAGCCAGTAATTCACCTGCAGCAGATAAGCCACAAGCTGCGGTCCTGCCATCAGCTGCCCGTAGAAAGGCCTGCCGTAATCGCTGGGCTTTTGCAGAAATTCTTCTGTCTTATCCCTGTCAATCAGTCCGCAGAGCGGCGAGCGGCTGTTTGATAGTGCTTTCAAAAGCTCGCGTTTCAAAAGCCCCTCATATTTTGGATCGTAGGTTTTGGGGTACGGGCTTTTTCGGCGGTAAAGCACATCATCGGGGAGCAGATCCTGTGCCGCCGCGCGCAGAAGTCCTTTTACAACATTGTCCCTGCACTTCATTTCCCAAGGCACATTCCATATGTATTCCACAATCCTGTGATCCGCGAAAGGCACTCTGGCTTCAAGTCCCGTGTGCATGCTTGTTCTGTCCATTCTGTCTAGCAGCGTCTGCATAAACCACCTCAAATTAAGGTATGAAATTTCCCTGCGCCGTTTCTCCTCCCCCTTTTCACCGTACAAAATCGGAGTTTCTGCCACTGTGCGCCGATATGCCTCATGCGCGTATTCCTCGAGCGGCAGCTTTTCAAGCACGCTGTCCTTTAACAGCATAGTGCGCGGGGTAAAATCCATAGACCATGGAAAGCAGTCCGCGTCAAAGCATTCTTTTTTGTGAAACCACGGATATCCGCCAAAAATCTCATCTGCGCACTCGCCTGTGAGCGCAACCTTGTGGTTTGCGGAGACTTTTTCGCAGAAATACAGCATTGACGCCTCCACGTCTGCCATGCACGGCAGGTCGCGCGCGTCAACAGCCTTGAACAGGTATTCATAAAGCCTGTCGTTGGTACATTCAAGATACTGGTGGTTAGTGCGGCAGAACCTAATCATTTTGTCAACCCACGGGCGATCCTGCGAAGGCTGGAATGAATTTGCCTTGAAATTTACGTCGTTGTCCTTAAAATCAAAGGAGTATGTGTCGAGCCGTTTCCCCTGCTTTTTCAGCTCTCTTGCGCATATTGAGGTGACAAGGCTGCTGTCGATGCCGCCCGACAAAAATGTACAGACAGGCACGTCTGAAAGCATCTGCAGCTTAACCGCGTCGCATACAAGACAGCGCGTGTGCTCTACTGTCTGTTCCCATGTTTCCTCGTGAGCTTTGCTTTCAAGCCGCCAATACGGCGACACTTCATATGATGAGCCGTAAAATTCAAGCATATGCCCGCCCTGAAGCTCCAGGATATCTTTAAAGACGCCCTTTCCGTAGGTTTTTGCAGGACCTAAGCCGAATATCTCGCAAAGTCCCTCGCGGTCTATAGTGGGCTTTATATTCGGAAACTGAAAAATTCCCTTTAATTCCGACGAAAAAACGAGTGTGTTTCCATAAAAAGTATAAAAAAGCGGTTTAACGCCCATTCTGTCGCGGAAAAGGAAAAGCCTTTTTTTGTCCTCATCCCATATCGCAAACGCGAAAATGCCGTTGAGCTGCTTTACATAATCAGCGCCGTAGAGAAGATAGCCCATAAGTATGACCTCCGTGTCAGAGGCTGTGGAAAGCTCTGCGCCGTCTGCCAAAAGCTTTTTCCTAAGTTCGGGCATGTTGTAGATTTCGCCGTTGTAGCATATTGTGGCGCGGCGGTTTCCGTACTGGCGCGTCATGGGCTGCCTGCCGTTTGAAAGGTCAAGTATGGAAAGGCGCGTGTGCGCCAGTCCGCAGCATTTATACAGCTTCACGTCGTCTTCGTCAGGACCTCGGTGCTTTTGCGCGCGGTTCATATTCTGCAGCACCTTGTACCAGCGCGAGGCATCTTCCGTGTAATTCACGTTAAAACAGCTAAATCCCGCAATGCCGCACATCAGCCAGTCACCCCTTCGTAGTCCTTTAGTATCGGCTGGTACTGTCTGTGCTCGAGCGCCGCCTCAAGGGTGGGTATCAAAAGCTCTGTGTGCGCCACGAGCGAGTTTGGCTTTTTAAGGTAATTGTCCTGTCCGAACGGCACGAAGTAAATATTTTTGCTGTTGCACAAAAGACCGATGTTTTTCAGGTTCATGCCAAGTCCGTCGTTTGTGGAGATGGAGATTACAAGCGGCTTGTTGTTCCTTAGATGCGCCTTGGCAGCCATGAGTACAGGCGTGTCTGTGATGCCGTTTGCGAGCTTGGCGGCGGTGTTTCCAGTACACGGGAGTATCACGAGCGCGTCAAGGTACGCCTTCGGACCGATGGGCTCTGCGCCCTCGATACAGGCAATTGGCTCATTGCCTGTGATTTCCCTGATTTTGGCAAGGTATTCCTCGGGACTTCCGAAACGGCTCTTTATAGTCTGTGATGAGTTTGAAAGGATTGGATATACGGTCGCGCCCGCCTCAGTAAGCTTTTTTACTTCTGCGAACATTTTCTCAAAAGTACAGAATGAGCCTGTGAGAGCGACCCCGATTTTCTTTTGCTCCAATGTCATAATAATCCCTCCTTATATATTTAATAGAAATGCTTGATTGGCTAAGTCTGCCCATATCCGCTTTTGGCAATCACGTACTTGGCAAGGCGTTCGGCGCAGCTTTTGCATGCGTATTTTCCAGGGAGTCCAGGACAGAAAAGGATATTTACGCCAAGTGATTTTGCAGCGTCGTAATCTGCGCCCGCCATATTGGAGGCTATGTCTATTATCAGAGCTTCTTTGTCTGTTTTTTCAAGCGTTTCTTTTGTCAGGACTTTTGCGGGAATTGTGTTGAATATGTACTCAAAGCTGCCTATTTTAGCATCAAGGCGTGACAGGGGGATGGTATTAAACCCAAGCGCCGCAGCGAGCGCAAGTTCATTCTCGTCTGCCGAGCAGACCGTGACTTTTGCGGAAAGCCCCTTTAGCTTATCGGCAAGCGTCTTTGCGCATCTGCCATATCCGAGCACAAGCGCGCTGCTCATATGGAGATTTGTCTGCTTGTGCGCAAGCGCCTCCAAAACCGCGCCCTCCGCCGTGGCTATGGCGTTAAAAAGCGTGATAGGCTCATCAGCCATAAAATCATAACACTCAATATCCCGCTCCTCACAGGTACGGCGGAACGCGTCGGGAATTACGCCGCCGAAAATTTTCTGATGCTTTCTAAGGCAGCGCTGCAGCTCCGCAAGCTTTATTTCCTCCGAGCTCCCTTCACAGTAAAGACAGTCGTTTTTTGCAAACGGTATGCCTGCAATTATAACGCCCGCTCCTTCTACGGCAGCTCTTAATGAATCGGCGGTATGTATGTCGGGAGCGTCTTCCGCGCCGCACGGCGCAACGCCAAAGCAGGCGACGCCAAAACAGGCGACGCTGTACCCTTCTTTAGCAAGAATTGAAGCCATGCAGGAGATGCGGCTGTCCCCGCCTATAATGGCGAAATTATATTTAAACATTCTCTCCTCCATTCAAAAAAATATGAAATAAATGAAATAATACTTTAGAATATGTAGAAATATGGAGATTAGTGCATTAAAAACGAGAATTAATTAGGAAAATACAGATATTATTACCGCATAACAAGCATAACAGTCACAAGCACGACAAGCATTGCGATATTTCCCGCCGTGAACCATAAAAGATATTTTGCCCGCAGCCTCGGATATCTGCGCGCAACCTGCTTGTACGATATAAGGCTTGCCATTGACGCGATAAGCGTGCCAAGCCCGCCGAGATTAGTGCCGATTATGAGCGCGCTCCAATTCCTGCTAAAGCCCGAGAGCAACAGCGCTGCGGGCACATTGCTTATAATCTGGCTGAGCGCAATTGCGACAGCGGACTCGTGCTCAATTAAAATACCCTCAAGAAACGCGCAAAATTCGTCAATACGCCCCATATTTCCGATAAATATAAAGAAGCATATAAATGTGCCGAGCAGCGAGTAGTCGATTTTTTTAAAAAGCGGGCGGTTCTTTACAAGCAGGAAAAGCGATACGATTACCGCCGCCACAATCGCTCCGAATACCTTTGCCACGCACAAAAGGCAGATTAAAAAGCCGACGGCATAGCATAAAAACATTTTCACGTCAAGCTTTCTGCCGCGGGTATTTGCAAGGCGGGGGATATTTTCATTTTTTATGAAAAATGCCGCTGAAAAAAGGCATACTGCCGCCGTAATGCTGTACGGAAGC
>X301_European_Hare__coassemble_1048_pt1 | contig 22670 bp, 15 predicted proteins | sample X301_European_Hare__metabat2_low_PE_011 | metagenome-assembled genome bin X301_European_Hare
CCGTTTACAAAATTTTCTTCTGATATGTATTCGCATCCATCTAATATTTCCTGCGGAGTCTTTCTGTTGTCTACTAGCTGTAAACATTCATTGTTATAATTCTTGGCGCTTCCTCTGCAAATCGCATTCAGCACAACATATTTCTCAATTGTAAAAAAATTCATTTTCAGATTATCTTCGCTTACCGCAGCCTGCTTTCTTGCATATAGCTGCTGCAGCAGGTATGGATAAAAAGTCGAAACCTCCAGTGCATCGCATATATTAAATATCCTGCCTATATAGTCATCATATGTTAAACTTACCTTATCAGCAAAAAAATAATTTTTGAATACCAACGCATAATCATGGAGCTTTCTCAAAAAATTATCCATCTGCTCCAAATCCATCTTGGAAATCTTCTTCCTATACTCCTACGGAAGCTCTGCCATGGAATTTTCAGCTGGATTAAAAAATCCCTCCGCTACAGCAAATGCATGCAGGAAAGTTTCTATGCTGCTTCTCCTCATACGTCCATATTGGCGCTGAGTTTCCCAATATGCATTAATATCTTCATCAAATGTAAAAGCGTCCACCCATGTACTCTCATACACTGCAGCCGCATTATCGTCAACATCATCAGAACCTGAACCGCGAAGCAGCTCAACATATCTTTGGTAAAGCAGGTTTTTGATCGTATCAGCGCTTGAAAGCCGCACTCCCGCGGAATTTACAGTGTCAAAAATCGCCTGCTCATTATCATGTATATCCAAATTAATATTTACAAGAAATTTTATTCTGTCCGCCGTGAGCAATTCCCAAAGATAATCTATTGTTTCCAGATCCGCATCCTCCAGCTCATCCCTAAAATATGCATATGCGCATATTATAGGACTGATATTTTCATTATCAGGCGCGTCAATATATTTTTCCCATCTGTCTTCCCTGTCAAGCTCCCCTTTTATCACGCTTTCAAAAGCCTTCTTGTCAAGCCGTGAATGATTTATCTTTATATGCAGAGTATGCCTGATACCGCCTTCCGAAACAAACAGCAGGCTCTCCATCTTTATCTGGCAGGTCTTAATAATATCTTCATCATATCCATACATAACCCGATGCTTTACAATATGGTCATAACACGCACGAAGCAAAATGCTTAATGTGGTAAGCCTCTGCTGACCGTCTATCACGGAGAATCTTGCAACATTTCCCGCTGCGGTAAGTTCATTTTTTAAGATAATTGAACCCAGAAAATGATTTCCATTTCTGTTTGATAAGTTTTCTAACAGCTCGCTCCAGTTTTCCTTCCCCCATACATATGCTCTCTGAAAAAATGGAATATCATAATAGCTTGGTGCCGCCAAAAAACAAAATGATTTATCCTCTGCTCTCATACTTCAACCCTCTTAGTTTTGACCTGTTATTTCTTTTGCTGTTTTTCAATTACATAAATCCGCCTTGCAAAAAAGGCTGTACATCTGCGTACAGCCTTTTTCTAAGCCATTTCCTTCAAATCTGCATAACCGTCCAATAAATCCAATATTTTATTTAAATTATTTTAATTGCTAAATTTATTCATACGCTGCAACATTGAAATCGTGCTGCCTTTATTTCCTTCACTGCTTCTTCAACGGACTCTCCCGATAAATAATATCATCCCTAGACGGTCCGTTGCTGATGTGCGTTATCGGATAGCCTATATGCTCCTCGATAAACTCCACATACCTGCGGCAATTCTCAGGCAGCTCCTCGTACTTCTTTATGCCGCGTATCTCGCATTTCCAGCCAGGGAGCTTTTCAAATACGGGCTTAGCCTTTTCAAGCTTTGATGTGACAGGGAACTGTGTCGTGACCTCTCCGTCAATCTCGTAGCCCGTGCATACGGGGATTTCATCAAGATAGCCCAGCACGTCAAGCACTGTAAAGCATACATCGGTAGTGCCCTGCATACGGCAGCCGTACTTTGATGCCACACAGTCAAACCAGCCCATTCTCCTGGGGCGTCCCGTAGTCGCGCCGTACTCGCCCCCGTCGCCACCTCTGCGCCTGAGCTCCTCCGCCTCGTCGCCGAAAATTTCAGACACAAACGCGCCTGCGCCGACTGCGGATGAATATGCCTTGCACACCGTATAAATCTCCTTTATCTCATAAGGCGGAAGTCCCGCGCCGATAGCGCCGTATGCCGCCAGCGTAGATGATGATGTAACCATAGGGTAAATGCCGTGGTCGGGATCTTTTAGCGTGCCAAGCTGTCCCTCGAGCAGAATGTCCTTGCCCGCGTTTATGGCGTCATACAGATATGTAGCGACATCGCATACATACGGTTCAATCATGTCCCTATATTCATGCAGAGTAGACAAAAGCTCATCCGTGTCAATAAGCGGCTTGTGGTAAAGATGCTCCAGAATAACATTCTTCTGCTCCGCCACGCGCTTAACCTTTTCCTGCAAAATCTCCTCGTCAAAAAGCTCGCTGACCTGAAAACCGATCTTTGCGTATTTATCAGAATAAAACGGCGCTATGCCTGATTTTGTAGAGCCGAAAGACTTGCCGCCAAGCCTTTCCTCCTCGTACTGGTCAAACAGCACATGATAAGGCATCACTATCTGCGCCCTGTCCGACACAAGGATTTTAGGCATTGGGACGTTCCTGTCCGTGATTGACTTGATTTCTTTCATAAGCACAGGAATGTTAAGCGCCACGCCGTTGCCGATAATGTTTGTCGTATGGCTGTAAAATACGCCTGATGGAAGCGTGTGCAGCGCAAACTTGCCGTAATTGTTTACTATAGTATGCCCCGCGTTCGCCCCGCCCTGAAAGCGTATGATGATATCCGCCTTCTGTGCAAGCATATCCGTGATTTTGCCCTTTCCCTCGTCGCCCCAATTAGCTCCTACTACCGCCTTAACCATTGTCATACCTCCGCGTCTTTATATATTTGATGCAGCTACCTTCACTTCGTTTCGGTATAAATTATCCACACCGTTTTTTATAATACATCTTTTTTCCCGATATGTAAACAACAGGAAACACACTTTATAAATTTTCTGTAACGGTTCAGCCCTCGGTTTCACTTTCACGCTTGATACACACAAAATGCTCCAAAGCCGCATTTGGACACTGAACTATTACAATTTTCTATTGTCGTAAATAAAAATCAGACAGAAATATCGGCTTTAACGCCAAGTTCCGCCTTATTTGCCTCCAATACGGGTTTGACGACTTTGTTTAAAAAGTTCTCCACCTGCAGCGGCGCGCGTCCGACATATTTTGAAGGCTCCATCGCCGCCTGAAGCTCCTCAAGCGTTAAATTAAACTCGCTGTCCGCCGCGATAAGCTCCAGCAGGTTGTTATCTTTGCCCTCAACCTTAACATTTCTTCCAGCTTCCATTGAAAGCTTTCTAATCTTCTCATGCAGCTCCTGACGGTTGCCGCCGTTCTTTACGGCATCCATCATGATATTCTCTGTCGCCATAAACGGAAGCTCCGCAAGCATATGCTTTCTGATAACCTTATCATATACCACAAGCCCGTCCACAACATTTAAACAGAGGTCAAGAATACCGTCCACGGCAAGAAAGCCCTCCGGAATAGAAAGTCTCTTGTTTGCCGAATCGTCAAGCGTCCTCTCAAACCACTGTGTCGCTGAGGTTATCGCGGGATTAAGCGCGTCTATCATCACATAGCGCGAAAGCGACGCGATACGCTCAGAACGCATAGGATTTCTCTTGTATGCCATGGCTGACGAGCCTATTTGATTCTTCTCAAACGGTTCTTCCACTTCTTTTAAATGCTGCAGAAGCCTTATGTCGTTTGACATTTTATGCGCGCTCGCCGCAATTCCCGCAAGCACATTTGCCACTCTCGTGTCCACCTTGCGCGAATATGTCTGCCCCGATACGGCATAACACTCCTCAAAGCCCATTTTTTCAGCAATCATGGGATCTATTTTGTCTATCGTTTCATTATCTCCATTGAAAAGTTCAAGAAAGCTTGCCTGTGTGCCTGTCGTACCTTTTGAGCCGAGAAGCTTCAGGCTGCCTGTCACATACTCCAAATCCTCCAAATCCATGAGAAACTCCTGCAGCCAAAGCGTAGCGCGCTTCCCGACTGTCGTAGGCTGCGCAGGCTGGAAATGCGTAAACGCAAGCGTAGGCAGATCCTTGTATTTGTCCGCAAAACGCGCAAGCTCATCAATAACGCTCACAAGCTTTTTATGCACAAGCTTCAACGCCTCGCGCATCACAATAATATCCGTGTTGTCGCCGACATAGCATGAGGTCGCCCCCAGATGTATAATGCCCGCCGCTTTCGGACACTGCTGCCCGTATGCGTAAACATGGCTCATCACATCATGGCGCACAAGCTTTTCGCGCTCCCTCGCCACATCATAATTTATGTCCTCCGCATGGGATTTAAGCTCGTCAATCTGCTCCTGCGTGATTACGGGCTTTCCGTTTTCGCTGAGTCCCAGCTCCATTTCCGTCTCGGCAAGCGCGATCCAGAGCCGCCTCCAAGTCCGAAACTTCATATCCTGTGAAAATATATACTGCATTTCCTTGCTCGCATACCGCTCGGAAAGCGGGCTTGTGTACCTGTCTGTACTCATATTTTACCTCTTTCCATATCCATTTTAAACATTGTGAAATGTATTCCAAACTATCTGAATCTTATGCCTGTAAGCCTTAGCAGCGCCTAATGCTGCTTAATCCCTTGAGAAATTAGATGCTTTTTACGCATCATACTCGCCGCGTATATCCTCCTTGGGCGGCTCTATCGGGTACTTGCCGTTGAAACACCCTTTGCAGATATTAAGTCCGCCCACCATATCTTCAAGACGTGATATGTCCAGATAGGCGAGCGTATCAGCACCGATAATTTTCCTTATGTCCTCAACAGTCTTGTTGTAAGCAATAAGCTGCTCCCTTGCGGGTACATCAGTGCCAAAATAGCACGGCCATAAAAACGGCGGCGAACTTATCCGCACATGAACCTCGCGCGCGCCTGCTTCACGAAGCATCCTCACTATCCTGTCCGACGTCGTGCCGCGCACGATTGAATCGTCTATCATAATAACACGCTTGTTATCGACTGCCTCCTTTAAGATATTGAGCTTCACCTTGACGCTCGACTCTCTGCTGCTCTGCTTGGGCTTTATAAATGTCCTGCCGACATAGCTGTTTTTAACAAACGCCGTGCCGTATGGTATGCCAGACTGCAGCGAATACCCAAGCGCAGCGGCATTTCCCGATTCAGGCACGCCAACCACCAAATCCGCCTCCACAGGCGAATCGATCGCAAGAAAACGCCCTGCCTGTATGCGCGAGGAATACACATTCACGCCGTCAATCCTGCTGTCTGGCCTTGCAAAATAAATATACTCAAATACGCATCTTGCCTGCTCATTTTTAGGCAGGGCTCTTGTCATATCTGAAATAATGCCGCTCTCTGGCGTGATCGTCACAGTCTCACCCGGCAGCACGTCCCTTACAAATTCCGCACCTATAGTGTCAAGCGCGCAGGACTCGGAGGCAAGAATATAGCTGTTCTCGCGTTTTCCAATGCATAGAGGCTTAAAACCGTAAGGATCGCGCGCACCGATAAGCTTACGCGGACTCATAACCACAAGCGAGTACGCGCCCTTTATCTTATTGCACGCCCTGTTTACCGCTTCCTCAACCGTCTTTGAATTGAGGCGTTCGCGCGCGATGTGGTACGCGATTACCTCCGAATCTATAGTCGTCTGGAAAATCGCGCCCGTGTACTCCAAGTCATGGCGAAGTTCAGCCGCGTTTATAAGGTTTCCGTTGTGCGCAAGCGCAAGCGTGCCCTTTACATAATTTAAAACCAAGGGCTGCGCATTTTCACGAGTAGACGCCCCCGCCGTGGAATAACGCACATGACCTACGCCAATGTCACCCTTCATGCTTTCAAGTCCGTCCTGCGTAAAAACTTCGTTGACAAGTCCCATGCCTTTATGAGACAGCACCTTGCGCACGGGACCGTTTGTGTCGCCCACCGCAATGCCGCAGCTTTCCTGCCCTCTATGCTGCAGCGCAAAAAGCCCATAATAAATAGTCGATGCCACGTCGTTTCCGTCAAAATCGTAAATGCCGAAAACTCCGCACTCCTCCCTTAACCCCGTTTCCGCAAGACAGTCATAAATTTTTTCGTCATACATAACTTTCTCCCCTGTTTTTACCCTGTAAAGCCTTAACCCTCGCTTAAATCCTAGCGAAAAACGCTGTCCTTGCGTTTTTCTAAACATTTAGGAAGTCTTAGGCGATGTCCTTTATCGCCTTAGAGTTCCTTAATGTTTTCTCCTGTAAGAAGCGAATACGCCTCCTTATACTTATCAATAGTCTTTGCTACTACATTATCAGGGAGCAGATAGCCGCTGTCGGGATTTGCTTTCAGCCAGTCCCTTACAAACTGCTTGTCAAATGACGGCTGCCCCTTGCCCGCCTCATATCCTTCAAGCGGCCAGAAACGCGAACTGTCAGGCGTGAGCATCTCGTCGCCAAGAACTACATTCCCGTTTTCATCAAGTCCAAACTCAAATTTGGTGTCAGCGATTATTATTCCCTTGCTCAAAGCATACTCCGCGCATTTCTTGTAGAGCGCTATCGTAGCATCCTTTATCTTCTGCGCATACTCACGCCCTTTTTCGGGATAAATCTTTTCAAGCACTTCTACGCTCTGCTCAAATGAAATATTTTCGTCATGCAGCCCAAGCTCCGCTTTCGTGCTCGGCGTGTAAATCGGCTCAGGGAGCTTCTGCGACTCCTGCAGACCCTCTGGAAGCTTTATACCGCATACCGTGCCGTCTTTCTGGTAGCTTGCCCAGCCGCTGCCCGTTATGTAGCCGCGCACAATGCACTCAATGGGGAGCATTTCAAGCTTGCGGCACATCATGCTGCTGCCCTCAAAACGCTCGTTCTGGAAAAATTCAGGCATATCCTTTGTGTCGGTTGAAATCATATGGTTAGGTATAATGTCCTTTGTGAAATCAAACCAAAATTTGGACATCTGCGTAAGCACAGCGCCCTTGCCCGTGATTTTGTTTTTAAGAATAACGTCAAACGCCGATATCCTGTCTGTAGCCGCTATGATAAGGTTCTCCCCTATATCATAAACCTCGCGTACCTTTCCCTCTTTAATCGGTGTAAACTGCTGCATTTTTATTCCTCCTTTATATATTTTAAAATAAACTTTCTGTTGGCATGGAGGAATTTTCCTCCTTTATATATTTTAAAATAAACTTTCTGTTGGCATGGAGGAATTTTCCTCCTTTATATATTTAAAATAAACGATATTCACACATTATGCAAGTCCCTTACGCCATCGCCTTCTCATACTCCGACACAATATTCACTATACTCTTTGCATACTCAGGGTACTGCGCCACTATATCCTTCACCTCATCCTGCGCCTCCTGCGCTGCCTGCGCATTGTACTCCATCTGCTTTCTGAGCTTCTGCCGCCTAAGTATAAGGTTGTGGCGTATCTCAACCATTTCCTTGCTGTCTATAAGCGCCTGCGCCTGATGAATCCATATCGCGGGATCATGTATCTCGTGACGTCTGAGCAGCTTTATCAGCGAGCTTTGATTAATCTCCATATCCTGCTCCATCTGCTGCTCCTGCTCGCGCGCCTTGTTCTCCTGAAGGTATTTGTCCCAGAGCTTGTTGAGCTCCGCGGAGCTGTTTACGTCGTATTTCACGTAAAGATATTCAAGCAGGTTTGTATTGTTCACGTAACGTATCTTGACCGTGTTCTGCAAAAGCACAAGCTTGTTGATGGTCTTTTCCACCCTTATAAGCTCCCTCTGCGAATCGTGGTACTTGACATACATAAGCGTGATGGCAAACGCCGAAATCAGTATCGCTATCACATAACCAAGCTCCACGTCAAGCTTAAGCGCAGCGCCCAGAACGGCAAGCAGCATCGCGAGGAAAACCATTGACGCTACGCATATCGTTGTTATGCCCTTCATATTCTGCTGTGAGTTGATAAGCTCATTCCTGCGGAAATTGTAGGCGTGGCGCTCGCCGTCAAGCCTGCCAAGATCCTTCTTTACAAGCACCTGATACTCCTCCGCTTTTTTTAGCCTGTCGTAGCCCTCGGGCATATACTGCTCTATGCGCTCCATATGAGTGTATTCCTCCTCACTCATAATCATGCGCTTTTTTCTGAGCCTTTCCCTGCTGCCCTCTATCTCCACTATAGCCTTGGCGTACTTTTTCACCTTTTCCATTGTTTCTTCTGGAAATGCCTCTATCTCCTCCATATCCTTTAAATATGAAGTGACAAGCTCATACTCGCCGCCAAGCGTATCAAGCTCGTTTGACGCCTCCGATATCTGTTCAAGGCAGGCGGTTATATAATTTTCACGCTGCGTCTGGTCATGGAAATCTACGTCTTCACGCCTTAAACTGGCATTTTCCCACTCGGGATTGTATTCGTCTTCGCTAAATTCATTTTTTTTCCTAAACAGTCCCTTTAGCCGCCCCAATAGTCCCATTGATGTATCCGCCTCCTTCTTGTAAGATTGTAAGATTATAAAATATAAAGTCACGCAGACATTTTTGCAGCCTGTCTCCACAGATGCCTAAATCCAGCTAAAGCTGCGTCTGCCGCTTATAATCGTATTTCAGCTGCGTGATAAGGCTGTCTGCCTGACAATAATAATTTTCCATATCGCCGCAGGCTTTATACTCCGCAAGCTGCGCAAGCGTTTCTTTTTCCTTTGAAGTCTGCCATTTTTGCTCGGCATCGGCACACAGTTCCTCCGCACAAGCAAAATCCTCCGCCCACTCAGGATTTTCACGTTTAAAGCCGCCATAAGCATAGTCAGTCATCGACTTTCTGCAGGCAATGATGTAAGCAAGCCTTATCTGCCTGTCTGGATTCAGCAGATACGCCTCATAATAGTAGTCCGCCGCAATGTCATACGCAAAGTCCAGCGCGTAAAGAGAGGCGACATTGTAATACATCAGCGCCCTGTTTGCCGTATCGCGCATCGGTATGTAATCCGCAAGCTCCGCATATATCACAAGCGCCTGCCTGAAACGCCCCTGGCGGTAAAAATACTCCGCCTGCTTTTTGTAGCGCTCAAGCATGGTAAGGCTTGACTGCTCCTTCAATACCACCTCTATCTGCCTTATTGTTTTATCATCATACATTCCCGTTTTTTCAAGTATCGTAGTCACAAACGCCGCGGCTGACACGCGCTTTCTCACATAGACCTCCAGCTCGTCGGCAAGCTCCGCAAGACCGCACTCAGTCCTTATCCACTCGACAAGCTCCGCCGTGACTATGGAATCGTCGATTAGGCGCACCTTGTCCATAAAATAATAGCACAGTTCTTCGATGGAATACAGATTGACATCTGAAAGCTTTACATAAAATGGCGTTTTTGCATAATTTCCTACGCACAAGCAGACATTGTTCATTACCTTGCTCCTGTAAATAACATTTGTTATGATATAACCTCAATCGGCAGACATTCCCGCCAAAGCTTTCCTGTAGACGGAAATATCTCGCCAAAGCCCTTATCCTTTATCTCTATCCACACCGCCTGCGGATCATTCATGTAAAATTTCAGCCCTATGCGGTTTGTCTTGTTTCCCCTCACGCTAAGCCCTTCAAGCGAAATATTGGCTATCCTTGTCCTGCTACCGTCAATCGGCGTTATCGTAAGAGAGAGGGTGTTATTTTTTATCAGCATGACATCAAATTCCTTTGCGACATCATACCAGCTCGTGCCCGCATTCAAAATAGGAAAATAAATCTCCTCCTGCCCTCTGTCGCACTTCATGCCTATATTGGCGCGAAGCTTGTCGTCAGACAGATAAATATATTCGCCCGAAAGAGTAGACGGCAGCATTCTCTCCCTTGCCCCGTAGCATGCGCCCTTGCTGAAAAGGTTGTTGCCCTGAAACACCCGCCTGCCGCGGCAAAGATACCTCAAAGACTCCCTGCACCAGTCCTTTGAAAAATAATCTCCAAGCAGAAATACCGATGTTACGACGCGCTCCTCACAATGCCCGCGCGATATTTCAAGAAGCCGAGAATCCAGCTGCCTGTAGAGCTCCGCCCTTTTGTCATTTCCCATGCTCTTAATATCAGGCTGGCTCATCTGCGTGAAATTGTCCGTCTCTATAAAACATGCCACAGGGTTCGTGTTGCGGTTCATCTGCAAAATATGGCTTTTTATGCCCGCCTTCGTATAGTCGTACAAAAGCACGTCATGTATCCACATTTCCTGCGGCTGGTGTATTATATACTGGAAAAAACAGTCCTCGTGGCTCAAAAAGTACAGCTCCGCCTTTTTGGGCGGTATATTTTCCATTGCCTCCCTGATTGTCTGCATAAGCCCTGGCTGCATTTCGTCCATTGTGAAGGCAACTGCGCCTATGTCCTCCTGGCGTATGTGCGCCGACAAAAGGGAGAGCGATTTTCTAATGTAAATTTCAAGCAGAGCCTTAGCGCCATACTCCTCCCCGCCTATGCAAACGCTGCCCTGATTTTCCGCAAGCTCGACAAGCCTGTCCGCCAGTACGCCATTGCCTTCACTGGCATTTTTTACGGCATCGCTGCCTATAGTCCAGCTTACATGCCCGTCGCCCTCAGGCTTTCCGCACAAAAGCGTGGGTATATTGTACTGCTCCTCGCCCATGACCATGCTCAAAGTGTCAGGCATGCTCTGATCCGCCCTGCAATAGCTTATCTGCGAATATTCATGCCTCAGCTCAAAACCGATTACCACCTTATTGCGCTTTGAAAACTCGTCTATCGCCTTATCAATAAACATTGTTTATAACAATCCCCCATGATGCTGAATAGGCTAAAACAGCCGCCAATCCTTCTTTTTGACGCGTCCGCGCCACTCACGATACACAGCAAAAATACTAGCTAAGCACCTTAAACAGCTCGCGCGCGCAAAAATCCTGATAAAGGTATTCCTCTGTAAGCTTTTCAGCCGTAACGCTGTCCTGCAGGCTTATGCTTACCATTATATCGTTTAAAACATTAAATCTGCTGTATGATGCCCCGCCGCTCTGCGCATCTCCGAAAAGCGTGTCGCTCTGTGTGATATGCTCGCTCGGCGGCTCCCCGTCCTCCGAATAGCTTTCCGTGATGTAATACTGCAGCGCCTCGCCGCTGAAAAGCCTGAACATACTCACATAAATGCCGTCGTACATCTCGCGCATCTCCTGAATTTCGTAGCTTTCCGCGCCCTGCTCCTTCTTTTCCCCGCCGCGCGGGTCAGAATTTTCATTATAAAAATCGTCATATGCGTAGTGTATGTGTACTTTGCCTTTTGGCGCGCCCTTGTACTCTACAAAAAAGCAGCTTTTAAAATAATGCAGCGACGGCACCGTATCTGCAAGCCGCGCATAAAACGGGAAAAATTTGTCCGCGCGCAGAAGCTCCCCAACTATCGCCTTCAATGCCTGCGGTTCAAGTCTGCTCAAATACTGCTCGTTTTCGGCGGCATATTTCAGTATCGCAAGCTTGTACGTCATGTCAGCCACCGCCCCCGATATGTACGCCTCATAAAGCTTGTCAAAAATTCCCGCGTCAACAATCGCGTCATACACAAAATAATCATATGCCGCGCTCTTTAGCAGGGCATTCACAAGCTCTGTGTCACAGCCTTCACATTCAGCATACGCAAGCAGGATTTCATCTTTTTCCTGCAGGTTTGCGCCCGTGTACCTGATTTGCTTTAAAATGCGGTACATTATATCCCTTGTGTCAAGTTCAAGTTCAAGCGCCACGCGCCATAAATCCTTTAACTCCGATACCCTTCCGACATAATGCTTCATTAAATAACACAGGATATTTTCATCATAACGCATGTTTTTATATACATGGTAAGATACCGCTACAAGAAATTCCTCGTATTCATCAGGCTTCATGACTATGCGCCTGCTTATGAGCCTTGCGAGCACCTTGATATTGACACCTGAAATACCATAAAGCCTTAGCCACGCATATGCCTTGTCAAACATGCCGCGCGAAACAAGATAGCGTATGACCTCCGCCCTCTCCTGTGTCTCCATTCCGCCCGCCTCAATGTCCTCGAGAAACGCGTCAAGCTCTCCTATCCTGTCATTATCATAATAAAACCTCATCAGCTTTGTGCGTATTTCCTTTTTGAAGTCCTCCACGACCTGTTCAGACTCCGCAAGGCTCTTAAAGCGCCTGAAATTATCCTCTGTAATAGTGATATAATTTTTTTCAAGCTCGCACAGATATATGTCAAAGCTGAGCCGCCCCTTCATATATCCGCTCACGTTTGATACAAATATATCAGGCTGCATAAGCTGCTCGTTTTCATACGCTATGCTTTTTGTAAAGCGGTTCCCCTCCTCGTCCTGCAGAAAAAGCTTGTACTCATTTCCGTAAATCGGAAGCATACAGACATTATCGGTTATCGGGTATGCGCTCTCTCCGTTAAGCTTCTCGTGGATTATCACCACATTTTTCACACGCGGACTGTCCACATATATTCTGTGCATAAATAAAAGCGGCGTCAGCGCATACGCTGTATCGTCAGACACCATGCGCGGAGTAATCACATTCTGGTAAAGATACGCTATGTTTTCATTTATGCGCCCCGCCTTTATGGAATCAAGCACAAACCGCTCAATCGCTATGTGGTAGCTCTGCTCCAAATCAGGATATTTGTCGGCATTTTTTACGACATATGCGTACAAAAAAGCATTCAGCCCATAGTCCAGCGTGCTCTGGTAGGCAAAGTACATCAGCACCATGCGCGGTATCTCTATGTTTTTATCCATTATCTCGCCGTATTTGTCAAATTCAATCGACATCATATAGTATTCATAGAGCTTCGTCACTCTCACGGAATACTCCACCCCAAGCGCATACCAGCCGAAAAATTCCGTGCCCTTCTTATCGCCCAGTATGAGCTGGCGGCATATCTCGGCAACTGTCTGCGGTGATTGCCCCACATCATAAGCCTCGCACAAAATGCGGTATAAGAGGGGCGAATATTCTTTTTTGCGTGCGGCAAGATATTGAAGCTGCTCTATGAGATTTGAGGTCAAAACGCCGTACTTTGCGGCATGCCAGAGCACATTCTCCTCAAAAGCGTCAAGTTTCAGCAAAAATGTAGGATTTTCGTACAGCAAGAGCACCGCCTCGCACATTATCACGGGGCTTGAACAGCCTGCCTTGAAAAGCTCCTCTATAAACTGCCACTTGTAATCGCCGCGCCGCGAAAAGCTCTCGTCCAAATCAATCATAAACCATGCAAGCTTCCACTGCGTCGGATTGTTCGCGTAGGCGTTTTCGATAACGCCAAGCACCTCCTGTATATAGTCATCATCTCTGTTGTACAGTGTGGTAAGGTAGAGGTAATAACAGTATTCCACCGACTCCGCGCCTGCGGAATATGCCTGCTGGCGCACATTGTCAAGCAGCCATTTTGCCTCATTGAACCGCTCCTTGTCAATTAACAGCTGCACCTGCAAAAGCCCTGTGAGCGGATTGTCCTCGTCAAGCTCCTTCAGAATTTCCATTTCGTGTGTTATTTTATCAACGAGCTGCTCGCGCGGATATTTATTGTAGCGCATATCTATGTAGTATCGGGTAAGCTTTAATAGCAGCTGTTCTTTTTGTTTTTCCCTGTCATGGCGCTCGCTTGCGCGCTCCATCATTATATCAATTGGAATGACATAGTCCCTGCTTGCGTCCGCAAAAACAACGCAGCCGTTATTTAATCCCTTATGCAGGCGCGTGGCGTCTATCTCAATTTTAAAATCACATATGTTTTCATTAAAGCTGTCATTGTCAATTATCTCATACGGAAGTTTTATAAAATCTCCCTCCGCGCGTACCCGCAGATATGTATAGCCCCAGCCTTCACGCGTTATTTTTATGCTGCGCCATGTGTTCAGCTGTATATCCTCAAGCGCAAGGCTTTCTATGCTAAAGCTGTATATAACTGGTGTTTTTTTATTTGCCTCTATCAGAAACTCCTCGACATTTTGGGAATTGCCTTCATTGCGTGACAGGCCTGCATATGATAAGCGCATATTTTTATCGTGCTTATTCAGAACTGCGGCAAATTCAGGCATATAAAAGAGCTCTACGGCTTCCGCCCAGTCTGCTTTGGCAAGGTTTGTAAAATGAAACAGGTTTCTTACTTCACCCAGAGAGCATTGGAGAAGTGATTTTTGGACAATGATATTGTAGGGTATTGTGTACTCGCCGTAATTGCTGATGATGACAAGCTCGCCCTTTACCGTGTTGCCTGCCGCGACGTTTGAGATGTCGAAAAAATACCCGATTTCAGCCTCCTGCCCCCTGAACTGACTGGCGGCAAGACGCATTCTGGTATCAGACGAGTATATTTCCCCTTCCGCGTATCTGTCCGTGGCGTGGATAATAAAGCTGCCTTCTATCAGCTCATTCGGTTTTGCCTTGACTTCAATTTTCTCGTGGGAAAATTCCAGATAGCCCATTGCTTTGCTCCTAAAAAACATCATTATATTTTAGTATATCAAATTTTTGGGCGTAAGACAACAAAAAAAGTATAGAAAGAATTTTGCTAAAGGCTTAGCTCATTATCTCCAAAAAACCTCTTATATTCTCACTTATATTTCCCTTAAAAACAGCCGAACCCGTGACTATCACATTGGCGCCTGCGTCAAGGTTTTGTTTCAGATTTTCAAGGCGCACGCCGCCGTCTATCTCTATTTTTACGTCGGGGTATTTACTGTCCACGATTTCACGCAGCGCCTTTATTTTGTCCAAGCATTTTGTCATGTACTTTTGCCCCCCAAATCCAGGCTGCACAGTCATTACAAGCACCATATCAACCAGATAAATATACGGCAGGACAGCGTCTATGGGCGTATCAGGATTGACGGCAAGCCCGGTTTTCGCGCCGAGCTGCCTGATTTTCTGCAGAGTCTGCTCAATGCAGCTGCATGCCTCCACATGGATAGTCACGCCGTCAGCGCCAAGCCTGATAAACTCCTCGATATATCTTTCCGGTCTTTCCACCATCATATGTACGTCAAGGAAAAGATCTGTGCGTTTCCTCACGCTCGCCAAAACAGGCATGCCAAAAGAGATAGACGGCACAAACATTCCGTCCATCACATCTATATGGACATATTGAGCGCCCGAACTGTTTACCACGTCAAGCTGCTCTCCAAGCCTGCAGAAGTCTGCCGCCAAAATTGACGGCGCCAAGTAATTCATTTTAGTATTTTCTCCTTTCATTCCCCTTAAGCTCCTCGTAAAGCATTGCATAATTGCCGTATCTCACATGACTTATATATCCGCTGGCAGCCGCTTCCTTTACCCCGCAGTGCGGCTCATTAATATGAGCGCAAGTCAAAAATTTGCACTTATCCTTATATGGGGCAAATTCAGGGTAAAAGTCCTTTAATTCTCCCTTTTCCATATCAAACAGTGACAATGAGCTAAACCCGGGGGTATCCATAATGTAAGTATCCTCAGATATCAAAATCAGCTCTGAATGTCTTGTAGTATGTTTCCCGCGCTCTATTTTCGCGCTTATTGCTCCTGTCTCCATTATTTTATTGTTTTGAATACAGTTTACTATTGATGATTTGCCTACGCCGCTTGGTCCTGCCAGCGCTGTAGTTTTTTTGCTGAGCGCCTCCTGCAGCTCCCTTATGCCTTCTTTTTTTAATGCGCTCGCAAACATCACCCTGCAGCCGCTGTTTTCATAGATAGCGGCTACGCGTCTGCGCTCATCAGCATTTGACATATCGCTCTTGTTAAAGCATATGATACAGTCCAGCCCCTGCTGGCGCATCATTATCAGAAAGCGATCAAGCAGATTAAAATTCGGCTCAGGCTTTGCCATAGCAAATATCAGCAGCGCCTGGTCTATATTGGCTACGGCGGGGCGTATCAGTGTACTTTTACGCGGAAATATGTCAATTATATTTCCTTCCATATCCTTTGTGTCCGTGACTTCCATTTCCACGCTGTCGCCCACAAGCGGCTTAATTTTTTCCCTGCGGAATATTCCCTTTGCTTTGCACTGGTACAATTCGCCGTCTATCGCATGAACATAGTAAAAGCCCGCTATGCCTTTTATGATTTTTCCCTGCATTAAGCTTACTCGTCCTTTATAAACTCTACGTTCTGGTCAACGCGTGTAGGCACTTGGTTTATCTGCGTCGTTTGTCTGCCGTCCGCGTCAACTACGGGCTCCTCCACGCTTTTCAGATATACTATCGTTACAACCCCGTATGCTGACGGGCTTTCAAATCCGCTGAGATTGATCGACACAGGAAAAGACGTCACATTGTTTGCCGCCCAAAGCTGCTGTGCGCGGTCTCCCGTGAAAAGCAGCACCTGTGCGTCTCCGCCGATGTAATCCTCCGGCGCCTGAATTGTAAGATTGCAGCTGTAGGTCGATACCTCCCTGCCAATGCTCACCTTTAAGTCAACCGTCGTACCCTCGCTTACGTCCGTGCCCTCCTCATAGCTCTGATAGCATATCTGCCCCTCGGGATATTCGCTGTATGTCTCCTCTACATTGCCGACAACAAGCCCCGCAGCCTCCAGCACGCTTTCCGCAGCCTCCCGTGTATATCCTGTCACTCCAGGCATACGCACTTCTACGCTCTCGCTCCCCTTGCTTATCACAATATTAACCTCTGACTCCAATGCAGCGATTGTGTTCCCGTCAGGGGACTGCGATATTACTATTCCCTTTTCATATTCTGTTGAATACTCGTCGCTTTTTGCCACTTTAAATCCGTTGTTTGTAAGGCTTGCCGTTGCCTCCGCCTCGGTATATCCTACTACCGAGGGCACATTCACGCCGTCAGCGCCCGCGCTTACAGTAAGCACAATCGTGGTGTTCATAAGGATTTTATCATTTGCAAGCACCTCTGTGCCGTCCTCCAGCGATGCGGAAATAACATGTTCCTTTTCATAATCCGTAGACTCAATATACCTTGTAAGGTATCCTAAACCATTATCATTGAGCGCCTGCTTTACTTCACTTACGTCTTTATCCAAAAACTCAGGCATAACGGCGCGCGCCGCCTCGTCGCCGCTGTCTGCCTTATTTTCCGCCACTGAATCAATCTGTGAGAAAAATCCCGTCGCCTGTCCGACAAAATAAAGCAGAATACAGCCGATAACAACCGCAGCAATGACTGTGAGCACAGTAGTCACGCGCTCCACCTTTGGATTGTAGTCATATTCATTGCGTGACGAATATGAACGCCCGCTTTCATAATCAAGCCTGCCCATATTTTGGCGGTTAATCGTTTCCTGCGGATATTCGTCCGGCTCTAAATATTCGTACTCCCTGTTTTTCCTTGATGAGCCTTTTTTGCCCGACTTATTCCTGCCTGAATTTTTCTGAGACGAGGCATTTTTGGCATTTGAATTTTTTTTGTTTCTGCCTGATGAGCTTTGGCTGTTGTGCCTTGTGCCCTGCTGCCTGTCCTGATATTCATATTCCTGGCTGCCATATGCATCATAGCCCTGATTATCATACACTTCCTGGCTGCCATAGCCCTGGTCGTCATAGCCCTGATTGTCATAGCCACTGTTGTCATAGCCCTGCCCGCCATAGCCTTGTGTATCATAGCCTGCGGAATTATAGCCGTAGCCCTGCGCATCATATGAACTGTCATAGCCATAACTGCCGTCATAATCGCCTGCTCCGCCATGCATGGGCTTTTCCTGATTTGGTATTGCCTCCAAATCCTCCTCGTCAGCATATGTCTCACGCTTTGGCACTCTGTCCTCCCACACTGTCTCCAATACGGCTGGCATCGGCTCTATATGCGTCTCCTGCTGCTGCGCTGCGGAATGCTGCGGCGGCACTACTCTTGTCTGCCCAGCCTCGTCTGCCGTGTCAACCTGTGCTATCACATCATCCGGCCTTATAAGCGAATGCTTTAAGTCCTTTATCATATCGCCCATATTCTGGTATCTTCTGTCAGGGCTTTTCTGAGTGCACTTCATCACGATATTTTCAACGCTCACTGGTATCTCGGGAACAAATTCCCTCGGCGTGGGCATCGGATCCTGAATATGCTTTATCGCAATCGCGACAGTGGTGTCGCCGTTAAACGGCACTCTGCCCGTGAGCATTTCAAAAAGGGTGATGCCAAGTGAATAAATATCGCTCTTTTCATCTGAAAATCCTCCCCTTGCCTGCTCTGGCGAAGTATAATGCACCGAGCCCATCACATTTGAAGTGATAGTGTTGCTTGATGCCGCCTTGGCTATGCCAAAATCAGTTACCTTTACCTTTCCTTCCTTTGAAATAATGATGTTCTGCGGCTTTATGTCCCTGTGGATAATGTGGTTGTTATGCGCCGCCTCTATGCCCATAGCCACCTGAATAGCAATGCTTATTGCCTCCTTGGTGGTAAGGCGCGATTTCTTTTCTATATATTTTTTAAGGGTGATGCCCTCGACAAGCTCCATTACTATGTAGTGTATTCCGTTCTCCTCGCCGACGTCATAGACGTTGACTATATTGGGGTGCATAAGCCCCGCCGCTGCCTGCGCCTCCACCCTGAACTTTGACACGAAATTTTTGTTTTCAACAAATTCCTGCTTTAAGACCTTGACCGCGACAAGCCTGTTGAGCTTCTGGTCTTTTGCTTTATATACATCGGACATACCGCCTGTGCCTATTTTTTCAAGTATCTCGTAGCGGCCGCCTACAAGCATTCCTAACTTAATCATTATGACCTCCAAACGGTTCCACAAGAACCACTGCTATATTGTCACGTCCGCCGTTTTCGTTGGCGGCGTCTATCAGTCCCCTGCCTGCTTCGCTTATGTCATTGCTGCGTTCTATAATCTGGTGTATCTCGTCATCGCTAAGCATATTCGTAAGACCGTCTGTGCATAACAGCAGCTTCTCGCTCTCCCCTATAAAAACCTCAAAGAAGTCCACAAGAACATATTTCTTCACTCCCACAGCGCGCGTGATAATATTCTTATCCGGATGCGTGCGCGCCGCCTCCCTGTCAATGCCGCCGAGATTAACCATCTCCTCAACCAAAGAATGGTCTGTCGTTATCTGCGTGATAAAATCATTGACTATATATAACCTGCTGTCTCCCACGTTTGCCACTGTGACGACATCATCACGGCATGTCGCTATTACCAGGGTAGTGCCCATGCCAAACAATGCCTCGTCCTCGCGCGAAAGCTTGTAAATATAGGCATTTGCAGCATCTACGGCCCTCTGTATGATATTTTCAGGATCCGCGTCGTCACTGATGCTTTTTATCACCTCTACAACCTTTTCTACTGCGTGCTTCGAGGCGTAATCACCTGCCCTGTGCCCTCCCATGCCGTCGGCGACAACAAAAAGATTGGGTAAATTACCAACTGGCTCGCTTGATGCAAAAATGTAATCTTCGTTTATTTCCCGTTTTTTCCCAACATCAGTCATAGCAAATAACTTCACTGGTTTTCCTCCAATCCTTTTGTATTTTATGATATTCCCTCGATAGATTAATTATTTCCATATCTATCAATAATAACATATAAATAAAAAAAGGGCAATAGGCGCGAATTGTTTTTTGTCCAGTACATACAAACGCACAGCTGTATCTGCCATTCATACAATGGCAGATACAGCCGTGCGTCCTCGCCCTTCCTAAAACCCTAACTTTTTATAAATGTCAAAACAGTCAAACGTAGCAAAATAATCTTTCGGCGTCTCAGCCCTCCTAATCAGCTGTACGCTTCCGTCCTCCTTCAGGAGCAGCTCCGCCGACTTTAATTTGCCGTTGTAATTATATCCCATAGAATACCCATGCGCCCCTGTATCATGAATCGCCAGATAATCTCCGATTTCAATCTTAGGCAACATTCTGTCAACCGCAAACTTGTCATTATTCTCGCAAAGCGAACCCGTCACATCATATTTATGATCGCAGGGCTCATTTTCCTTGCCAAGCACTGTAATGTGATGGTAAGCCCCGTACATCGCGGGACGCATAAGATTGACCGCACACGCGTCAACGCCTATATACTCCTTATGCGTGTGCTTTTCATGAATCGCCTTGGTGACAAGGTGTCCGAACGGCGCCATCATAAAGCGGCCGAGTTCGGTATAAATCGCCACGTCGCCCATTCCTGCAGGCGCAAGCACCTCCTCATACACCTTCCTTACGCTCTCTCCAATGACACGAATGTCATTTTTTTCCTGCTCAGGTCTGTAGGGAACTCCGATGCCGCCCGAAAGGTTTATAAACCTTATGTCCGCGCCCGTCTCCTTTTTCAGCTTAACCGCCACCTCAAAAAGCGTCCTCGCAAGCGTAGGATAATATTCATTTGTCACGGTATTGCTTGCCAGAAACGCGTGTATGCCAAAATGCTTAACGCCCTTTGCCATTAACACCCTAAATCCTTCAAAAAGCTGCTCCGTGGTAAAGCCATATTTTGCGTCTCCGGGATTATCCATTATATCCGTGCTGATTTTAAACACTCCGCCGGGATTGTAGCGGCACGAAATAGTTTCAGGAAGCTTCCCCAGCGTCTTTTCCAGAAATTCTATATGCGTAAAATCATCTAAATTTATTGTCGCCCCTATCTTGTAAGCATATTCAAACTCCTCCGCGGGCGTATCGTTTGATGAAAACATAATATCCCCGCCAGGCACTCCCATAGCGTGGCTGAGCATAAGCTCCGTCAATGATGAGCAGTCGCAGCCGCAGCCGTAATCGCGCAGAATATCTATCAGAAACGGATTCGGCGTAGCCTTTACTGCAAAATATTCCTTAAAGCCTTTATTCCACGAAAACGCTTCCTTAAGCGCTTTGGCATTCTCGCGTATGCCCTTTTCATCATAAATGTGGAAAGGCGTCGGATAAGTCTTTACAATCTCCTCTATCTGCTCCTTCGTCACAAATGCCTCTTTTTTCATTATAAAATCCTCCATCCAATATAATATCTTTATATTTTATTTTAGCTGCCGCCCTGTAATCTCAATAAGCTTTATCTCATTTCTAAGGGAATCCTTAAAAACATTTACAAAATTTTTCTGCGCACAGTAAAGCGCACTGTCCGTCTCAGCGCCTGTCATCTCGCCGGTAAGCACAAACTCTGAATCCACTATGAGCCGAAGCTGCCTGTCATTTTTCCCCGTGACGTACACTGTCGCGCCTGAAAGCTCTTTCTCCAGGGGTTCGCTTATCAGCAGCACTACTTTCTTTCCTCTTTTAATCAGGCTCTCCAGCGGCTGCCTTAGCTCGTCAAGGTAATCTAAAGGCAGGGAAATATATACTCTGTACCGGACAGCCTCCAGCATATTGTAAATCTTATCCATTATATGCCTTGGCGTGCTGATTGTGATATAGCCCTCGCAGCAGGAGCTAAGCTTTGGCATATCCGTCACAAGTTCCCGCATTAATTTTTCAAGGCTGCGGATTTTGTTGCTGCAGAAATCCTTTGGCGCTGCAGCCGTGTATTTGTTTGTCTCGCCCTCCAGAAGGTACGCCGCGCCCTTGTCCACAAGCCCCGCCAGCGCGCTGTACACGTTTGAGCGTGAGATGCCCGTCATCTTCGCGGCTTCATAGCCTGACACGGCGCTGTTTCGCACAAGGCACAAATAAATGCTCGCCTCCTGCCGCGTCAGCCCGAACTGCACAAGCTTTCCTATCAATGCTTCCGTCACTGAATTTTCCATTTTAATTCCTCGTTACCCGCTTATATGGCGGTGAAAAACTAATGCCTGCAAAGCCTTCATCTCCATATCCGCAATAGTAGTACTTAACAGGAACACTATACTATATGTCCGCGAAATTGTCAAGCGCATACAAGACTTATTCACTTTTTTCGTCTTTTCACCAAATATGTTTGATTTATCCTTAATTTGCCTATATAATATTATTAATGGTTATCCATAAACATTATTTTATATTAGGAGGTAATTGTAATTATGTTTGAACCAAATTTAAGTATGTTTTCTTTATCAGGCAAGACTGCGCTTGTGACCGGCGCAAATACAGGCTTGGGACAGGGCATCTGCGTAGCGTTTGCAAAGGCGGGGGCTAATGTTGTCGGCGTGGCAAGGCGCAACTGCGAGGAAACAGCGGGCAAAATCGCCGCGTTTGAGGGAAGCTTTAAGGAAGTTATCGCTGATATGTCAGATATAAATGTAATACCGCACATCGCGGAGGAGGCAAAAAAAGCATTTGGGCGCGTTGACATTCTTGTAAACAACGCAGGCATAATAAAAAGATGTGATGCCGTAGACGTCACTATGGAGGACTGGGATTCCGTAATTGACTTAAATGAAAAAATGGTATTTTTCCTCTGCCAGACTTTCGCGAAAGAATGGATTGCCGACGGCAAGGGCGGGAAAATCATAAATATCGCTTCTATGCTCAGCTATCAGGGCGGCATACGCGTTCCCGCTTATACATCAAGCAAGAGCGCCGTACTCGGACTTACAAGGGCGCTTGCAAATGAATGGGCATCCCATAACATAAATGTAAACGCCATAGCTCCGGGTTATATGGCTACCCACAATACCGACAATCTCCGCAGCGACGAACAACGCAGCGAAGAAATACTCGGCCGCATACCCGCGGGACGCTGGGGCACTCCCGAAGATGTGGCAGGCGCCGCTATTTTCCTTGCATCTGATGCATCTGATGCGGTTAATGGTCATATTCTCT
>X301_European_Hare__coassemble_1063_pt1 | contig 21975 bp, 16 predicted proteins | sample X301_European_Hare__metabat2_low_PE_011 | metagenome-assembled genome bin X301_European_Hare
GATTCATGGTACAGTTATCAGGTCAGAGACTGTCCCATGAATAATTCAGGTTAATTTTCGTTTATTTTCTCCGCATTCCTTAATCCACAATTTTACATCTCATTTGACTGCTTAATATCCTTACTAATAGTAAGAATATCATCATCTTTTGAGAATCCAGTATCTTTAAAAAACAAATCTTCATATAAGCTTTCAAATTCCTTATTAGAATAGTCCTCATTTCCTATTGTAATATGCAGACATTCAAAAATACAATAATGTGCAAACAATCCAATGAATAATATCTAAAAAAGTGAAAATAATTCTTATAACAACTTGCAGATAAGTGCAATTTATGTTAAAATATCGCCATAAAATACTCGGAGGTTCATTTATGAAACGAAATGCATTGCAAAAACTGATCGTTTGGAATAGCAATAAGCGCAAAAAGCCTTTAATTATCTGGGGCGCAAGACAGGTTGGCAAAACCTATCTCGTCAAAAATATTTTTGCCGAAACCTACTATAAAAACAGCTATATTTACATTGACTGCAAAATAGAGGATGAAATACGCGCATTTTGTTCACAGACTGCAAACGCAGAGAAAATTATTGAGTACATCTCACTTCTAAAAGGCAGCCAAATAAGTGAAAATACACTTTTAATTTTTGACGAAGTGCAGGAATGTCCAAATATACTATCCGCGCTGAAATACTTTTGCCAAGACTTTAGGCAAATTCCAATAATTGCAACAGGCTCAATGGTACGCATCAAAATCCAAAGGGAAACACACAAAAGGGGGGCAGGCAGCAGCAATAAATTTCTTTTCCCCGTGGGCAAAATTAACCAAATAACCGTTTATCCCATGACTTTTGATGAATTTTTAATGAACAGCAATGAAATGCTTTTTAATGCAATCAAAAAAGCCTATGAACTTAAAACTCCTCTTGGTAAAGGAATCCACGATTTAGCAATAGAACAGGTATATAAATATCTGCTTATTGGCGGTATGCCTGAAGCCGTTGAAGCTTATATTGACAGCGGCAGCCTTCTTGAATCGCGTGAAATCCTCAAAGCGCTGTACGACAATTATCTTTCTGACATGGATTTGTATCAGGCAAGCCCAGAAGCAGTTTTACGTTCGCGTGCACTGTTTCAGAATATCTACAAAGAACTGAACAAGGAAACAAAAAATTTTTCGCCTGGAATTATTGAAGAAAAGAGCAAGACAAGAGATTTTGCGACCTCGGTTCAGTGGCTTACGATGGCGCACGTTATCAACCAATCCTTCCAATTAAAGGAACATATTACCACACCGCTTATGCCTGATAGTGAAAGCAACTTTCGCCTGTTTATTGGCGATATCGGGATGTTTTCGTACCAAAGCGGCATCAATGCGGCATCATTTATATCAAATGAAAGAGAGAATACCCTGTCAGGCATTTTCTTTGAAAATTTCGTGGCGAATGAATTAACCGCAAAAGAACATAAACTTTTTTATTGGCGCGGAAAATATTCAGCAGAACTTGAATTTATTATCGAATCAAACAATAAGCTGTACCCCATTGATGTGAAAAAAGGCAGAGGCACTCTGAACTCACTCGAAAAATTTTCAAACCATAATAAATTTGAATACGCCATTAAAGTTTCTAAAAACAATTATGGCTATAACCCAGACCAAAAACTGCTCACACTACCCTTTTACTTTATTCCATTCGCCGCCCAGGATCTCGCCTTTGGAACACTAACAATATAATGGAAAATGTAATTTAACGGCAGCCAAAAAAACAGGCTGATATGCTGATAAGCCCCGCAGCCACCAAGGCAAGCCGAACAGCATATCAGCCGCCCCTCTCGCCACTTACTTCATTCCTCCTTCATACCTCCGCCGTAGCTGCCCGCAAGCCCCATCAATATCTCTCCCCATCTCCCTCCGCACAGTCACAGCAATTCCTTTCCTCTCAAGCCTTTCCTTAAACGCCAAAACCTCCTTCTTCCCCGACTGCACAAAATCCCTCTCCGCAATCGGATTCACAGGAATCAGATTCACATGGCAATTCAACCCTCTGACAAGCTCACAAAGCTCCTCCGCGTCTTCCCTCGAATCATTAACTCCCCCGACAAGGCTGTACTCAAACGTGATTCTCCGCCCCGTCTGCCCAAAATAATACCTGCAAGCCTCCACAACCTCATCAATCGGATATCTCTCCGCAATCGGCATAAGCGTCCTGCGTTTCTCCTGCGTAGCGCCATGCAGCGACAGCGCCAGTGTAATCTGCAGCTTTTCATCGGCAAGCCGACGCATATTTTCCACCAGCCCGCAAGTGGACACAGTGATATTGCGCTGGCTGATATTCAGTCCATGCTCATCGGTCAAAAGCCTTATAAACCTGACAAGACTGTCATAATTGTCAAGTGGCTCGCCAGTTCCCATAACCACGACATTCGACACCCTCTCATTTATTGAATGGGAAATTGCATAAATCTGATCAAGCATCTCTGATGCTGTAAGATTTCTTGCAAGCCCGCCAAGCGTCGAGGCGCAGAACTTACACCCCATGCGGCAGCCCGCCTGCGAAGAAATACACACGCTGTTGCCATGGTGATACCGCATAAGAACACTCTCAACCATATTTCCGTCATTTAATTTAAAAAGGAATTTTTTAGTCCCGTCAAGCTTTGAAGTCTGCACTGCTGCTTCCTCTAAAGCCGTATATGTAAAATTTTCCTCAAGCTTTGCCTTCAGGCTTTTGGGAATATTTGTCATCTCGTCATAGCCCCTCACAAGCTTTACATGCATCCACTCATAAAGCTGTTTTGCCCTGAATGGCTTTTCGCCCAGCGTCTCAATCTCCGCCGTAAGCTCTGGCAGCGAAAGCGATTTTATGTCCTTATTCATTATTTCTACTCCAATAATTTAACAATAGGTAATTGCAAAACATGCTCTAAACCGTCCAAATTTAGTCAAATAGGATTTTGCAAATGCCTAAATTTAACAGGAAAATACCAAATTATCACATCATTTTTCAAATACGCTTATAAAAAATCCGTCTGCATCATGTATTCCAGGCAAAAGCTGCAGATACCCTTTTGATGTAGTATCAGAATGGAGGCTGTCGGGAAGATTTTCATTTAGTGACACTGGTGTCATTTTTAACTCATCTCTGATAAACTCAAAATGTCTCTCATTCTCGTCACGGTTAATGGTGCAAGTGCTAAACAGCAATCTCCCGCCCTTTCTAAGATACTTAACCGCTATACGCAGAAGCTCCTCCTGCAGCCTGATTAACTCCCTTATGTTTTCAGGGCTCTGTTTATATTTTATGTCCCGCTTTTTGCCTATAACGCCAAGTCCCGAGCACGGCAAGTCAGCCTCAACTATATCCGCAGCACCTTCAAGGCTCTCGTCAAATTCCAATGAATTACGAACCTCCGCGCTGATATGCCCGTCAAGCCCGCAGCGTGTGAAATTTTCACGCATTACAGCCGTCTTGCTCTCCGAAAGGTCAAAAGCCTTTATCTCATAATCGCCCACTCCCTCACGCTCCAAAATGTCAGCTATAAGCATTGCCTTTCCGCCTGGAGCCGCGCACATATCTATAACCTTTAAAGGAAGCCCGCGCCCCTTTGCCAAACTGCCTATTCCAACCGCCTCCACAGCAAGCATTGAGCTTATGTCCTGCACGGCAAAATCACCGTTTTCATAGCCGTTAAGCCTTGTTATATCATCTGTCCTGTAAATTTTATAGGCATACGGCAGATACTGGTGCGCCTGCGCATTTTCCGCAATACTCTCTATGCCCACACCGTTTCTAAGCCTTACCGTCACAGGCTTTTCCTCCAAGAGCCCTGCCAGCACGCGCCTTGTCTTTTCCCCGCCAAGCTGTTCAAGCCACATATCCACGATCCATTCAGGCATTGAATATGTCACGGAAAGGTTAGGATATTTTATATTGCCCTTATTTCTTGCAATATTTCTGAGCACTCCGTTTACAAAACCCTTTAACGTCGCAAAGCCTTTTTTCTGCGCAAGCTTTACAGCCTCGTTGCACGCCGCCGCGTCAGGCACGCTGTCCATGTATAAAATCTGGTACACGCCCATGCGCATAATATTTAAAATCACGGCTTTAAGTTTGTCCGTCTTCACCTTGGAAAAGCTGTCAATGCAGTAATCAAGCTCTATCTGCCGCTCAAGTGTTCCCTCAAACAGCCGTTTGATAAACGCCTTTTCCTGCTGCGGCAGATAGTTGTACTTATTCAAGACATCTCTTGCCACAATATGAGAATATGCCCCTTGCTTTGTCACTTCAAGGAGCATTTCCAATACAATCATACGTTCATTCATTTATTTTCCCCAATCTAAATTGCACGGCATATAACGCCGCACGTACACAGCCGTGCAAATCCAATAACTTCCATATCATATACCATAAGTTTTAATCATTGCGCCTGTTTCCGCCAAAAAGCAGGATAAGCCTTAAAAGCTGCAGAATCGCCGTCATAGCCGCCGCCACATAGGTAAACGCCGCCGCCCTCAGCACCTTCGCGCTCTTTCTGCGCTCCTCAACATTTACTATGCCATACCGCTCAATGCACGCAAGCGCCCTGCGCGACGCGTCAAACTCCACTGGAAGCGTCACCACCTGAAAAAGCACCGCAAGCGCAAACACCCAGATGCCGATTTGTATCAAGGTCGCATTGCTGCCGAGAATAAGCCCAAGAAAAATAATAGGTATGCCAAGCCTTGAGCCGATATTTGCCGCAGGCACAAGCGAAGTCCTGATTTTCAGCGGCGCATAGTCAGTATGGTGCTGTATCACGTGCCCGCACTCATGAGCCGCCACACCGATTGCCGCCACAGACGTCGAGTTGTACACGCTGTCCGAAAGCCTTATCACCTTCCTCGTCGGATCGTAATGGTCTGTGAGATTTCCTCTGATATGCTCAATACGCACATCATTTATTCCCTGATTTCTCAAAATGCACTCGGCTGTCTGCGCGCCCGTCATTCCCGCCGAGCTCCTAACCTTCGCAAATTTACTGTACGTGGAATTTACCCTGAACGACGCCCACATAGAAAGCACAGCGCCAATCAGCACTAAAATATATGTCCAGTCATAATAAAAACCATATCCATACCCATACGACATAATATATCACTCCTTACTCGTTTTCAAATTTTTTAGGCAATTGCGAAACGTGTCCTCAACCGCCCAACATTCCCTCATCCAAGCAAATCTCCAACATTAACCTGATTACCAAGCAAAAACGTCTTTGTATCCATGCGCTTTTTGCCCTCAAGCTGCAGCTCCCATACTCTAAGCGCGCCTTTTGCGCATGCCACATCAAAACTGTCCTTTGACACAGATGTAACCTTTCCCGCCAAGTCTGCATTTTCGCTTTCTGCGTCTATTACCTCGCACCGCCAAAGCTTCAGGCTCTTCTTATTCCAAAACGTATATGCGCTGGGCCACGAATTTAAGCCTCTCACAAGCCTTTCTATAGAAACCGCGTCATTATTCCAGTCAATCCTGCCAAGCGACTTGCTCATCATTTTTGTATGGCTCGCAAGCGCTTCATCTTGCGGTACAGGCGTGATTTCACCGCGTTCAAGCTTGGGAAGCGTTTCCACTATGAGCTTTGCGCCAAGTCTTGAAAGCTTGTCAAAAAGGCTCTCTGCCGTCTCATCAGGCGCAATAGCCATGCTTTTTGCGGCAAGTATGTCACCTGTGTCAATTCCTTCATTCATCTGCTGGATTGTCACTCCCGTTTCCTTTTCGCCGTTTATGATGCACCAGTTGATGGGCGCTGCCCCCCTGTATTTTGGCAAAAGCGAGGCGTGGATATTTACGCACCCAAACTTAGGCATATCAAGTATTTCCTTTGACAAAATCTGTCCGAATGCCGCCACGACAAAAATATCAGCCTCAAATTTTTTAAGCTCCTCCACTGCATCAGGCGCTTTTATTTTTACTGGCTGAAAAACAGGTATGCCGTGTTTTACGGCGCATTCCTTTACAGGTGGAAACTGCGCCTGTCCGCTCCTGCCCTTCGCCTTGTCGGGCTGCGTCACTACTTCCGTCACAGTATGTCCCGCCGCCACAATAGCCTCCAGCGCGCCCACGGCAAAATCAGGCGTTCCCATAAAAATAATCTTCATAATTTAGTTTTCTTCCTCCACTGCTTCCGCGTCCATCAGTTCGCCCTCTACCTTTTCCACATAAAGATGCCCTTCCAGATGCTCCAGTTCATGGCAGATTGCCCTTGCGAGCAGCTCCTCACCCTCTATTTCAAAGGTTTCAAGCTTTTCATTCTGCGCGCGGACTTTTACATGATTTGGCCTCGTGACTACCCCTACTTTTCCAGGCACGCTGAGACACCCTTCGTTGCCCTTCTGTTCGCCGTCTGCCTCTATAAGCACTGGATTTATAAGCAGCAGCGGATCTTCCCCTGTAGTATCTATTACCACAATCCGCTTTAATATACCAACCTGCGGCGCGGCAAGCCCTACGCCGTTTGCCTCATACATTGTCTCAAACATATCATCTATCAAATCCTGCACCCTCGGGGTAATCTCCTTTACCTCCTTTGATATTTTGTTTAAAACAGGATCGCCTATTTCCCTGATTGTTCTGATTGCCATTTTTTAACCTCCATGCCGCCCTATGCGGCTTAATATGCTGCGCCTTTCTTAATACAATTAATGCGCGTTCTAATACGTATTCATAGGATTAAAGTCAAGCTGTACGCTCTCCTTCCCCCAGCCCTTACAGGCTATTATATTCTCAAGCATATCCTTTATTTCCACAAGCGCGCCATATTCGCTGTGCTTTATGTAAAATACTATTCTGTATATGTCGTTTATGCGCCCGACTGCCGCCTGTGAAGGACCTATTACGCCCAATTTCCGGCTTGAAAAACGTGCCCTTGCGGCATCTGCAAGCTCCGCGGCGCGCCCTTTTGCTTCAAGCTCGTCCGCCGATGTCACCAGAACCGCCAGCATATGCGCGGCGGGCGGATAATGCATCAGACTCCGATAACTCATCTCCTCCTCATAAAAGCCCTTATAGTCCTGCTTTGCCGCGTGTGTTACCGCATAATGCTCAGGCTGGTATGTCTGTATTACCACTTCTCCCGCAAGTGCGCTCCTGCCCGCCCTGCCTGCCGCCTGGGTAAGCAGCTGGAAGGTTCTCTCGCCCGCCCTGTAATCGCCTGCGTTCAGCGACATATCCGCCGCCAGAATCCCTACCAGCGTAACCTTGGCAAAATCATGCCCTTTCACAATCATCTGCGTGCCAACAAGAATATCCGCCTCCTCATTGGCAAATTTCGATAAAATCTGCTCATAGCTGTCCTTGCTCCTTGTCGTGTCCGCATCCATGCGCAGCACCCTTGCCGCAGGAAACAGCTTGTGCAGCAGCTCCTCTATCTGCTGCGTCCCTGCCCTAAAGCCTGAAATATATTTCGAGCCGCATTTAGGGCAAGCCCTTATCTGCTGCGTTTCATAACCGCAATAGTGGCATTTTAGTATGCTTGTGCCGTTATATTTATTTGCATGCTCCGACAGCGACACGTCACAGTGAGGGCATTTTGCCACATACCCGCAAGCGCGGCATGAAACAAACCCCGCGTATCCTCTCCTGTTCAGGAAAATCATGCTCTGTTCGCCTTTTGTAAGCCTGTCCCCGATAAGCGCATGCAGACGCCTGCTGAAAATCGAGCGGTTGCCCTCCCTTAACTCCTTGCGCAAATCCTCCACGTAGACCTTGGCAAGCTCGCCGCCCGCAAGCCTTTCATTAAGCTCATAAAGCTTGATGCTGCCATTCTGCGCCCTGTAGTACGCCTCAAGCGACGGCGTGGCTGAGCCCAAAAGCAGGCTTGCGCCCTTTATGCGGCAAAGCTCCTCGGCTACTTCCCTTGCGTGGTATTTTGGCATGCTGTCGCTTTTGTAGCTTGGCTCATGCTCCTCGTCTATGATTACAAGCCCCAGCCTTTCAAACGGCGTAAAAAGGGCTGAACGCGGACCTATCATTATATCAGTCTCGCCCTTTTCGGCGCGCTCAAACTGATCCGAACGCTCGCCCTGCGAAAGGCGTGAATTCATGACCGACACTCTTTCTCCAAATCTCGCGTAAAATCTCATCAAGGTCTGATATGTGAGCGCAATCTCGGGAATAAGCACTATAGCCTGCTTACCCTCTGCTATCACCTGTGCGATAAGCTCCATATACACTTCCGTCTTGCCGCTGCCCGTGACGCCATGCAGCAGATAAGTCCGCCGCTCTCCTGCCTTGAAGTCATTCATAATATCGTCCACAATCGCAGACTGCCTTTCGGAAAGGATTTTAACGCCGCCATTCTGGCGTCCCTTAGCTGCGCCCTTTGGAATGGGCATCCTGTATACGCTTTCCTGTTTTACCTCTATATGCCCCGCCTGCTCCAGTGCGCGTATCGTCTGCGCTGTGACATTGAGCTTTCCAGTGACTATGGACTGCGGCAGCTCACTGCTGACTGAAAGCTCCCTCATAAGCCGCGCCTTTGCCTTTTGATGCTTTTTTTCAAATTCGTCGCTCAGCCGCTGCGCCTCGTCTGCATCTGCCAGTCGGAGAATAGTCTTTTCCACTCTTTGCTTTAATTTCTGCCTGACTGGCAGGACTGTTTTCAGGGCGGCTATCATTGTCGAGCCGTAATTCTGCTTTATCCAGTACGCAAGCTTTATCGCGTCTGACCGTGCGCTTACCGCGCCTTCCGCAATGCTATCTATTTTTTTCAGCTTCCCCTCGTCATACTGCGCCGTGTCCGTTATTTCTATCACATAGCCCTTTATCAGCTTATTTCCCTTGCCAAACGGTATCATCACTGCATTTCCGACGCAGAGCCTTTCCCGCATTTCTTCAGGAATTATATATTGAAACGGTCTGTCAACGTTTTCATGCGATATGTCAACTATAATATTCGCAAATCTGCCTGTCATCTCTCCTCTAAAATCTCCCTGATAAGCACGCGCTCGTCCATAGGATATTTTACTCCTTTTATCTCCTGATAGTCCTCGTGCCCCTTGCCCGCAAGCACTATGATGTCGCCCTTCCGGCCATGCCTTATGGCGTATCTGATTGCCTCCTTGCGGTCACAAATCGCTACATATTTTCCGTCAGTCTTGTTTATTCCTGTCTTTATGTCCTCGATAATGTCCTGCGGCTCCTCAAATCTCGGGTTGTCTGAAGTTATTATCGTCAAATCGGCAAGCCTGCCGCTCACCTCGCCCATTTCATAACGCCTCAGCTTTGAGCGGTTGCCCCCGCACCCAAAAAGGCACACAAGGCGGTTTGGATTGTATTCCCTGAGCGTCGTAAGCAGGCTTTCAAGCGCCATGGCATTGTGCGCGTAGTCTATCATCAGCGTAAAATCATCGGACACCTTTACCATCTCGATCCTGCCCTTTACCTTCGCGCCCGCAAGCGCGTTTTTGATGTCATCCTCCTTTACGCCGAAATGGCGGCATATCGCGATTGCCGTGAGCGCGTTGTAGGCGCTGAATTTGCCTGGAATGTCCGTCTCTATTTCCATATTTAAAAGCCCTGACACCTTGAAATCTATGCCAAGGAAGCCCGCGCCCGTGACAAGCTTCAAACCGCTTGCCCTAAGGTCTGCTTTTTCGTCAAAGCCGTAAGTCTCAAGCTCGCAGGTATGCCCCTTGGTAACCTGCTCCCAGTGCTTGTCGTCGCGGTTTACTATGCCTACCCTGCACTGCTTAAAAAGCATTGCCTTGCATCTTATATAATCCTCGAATGAGGCATGCTCATTTGGTCCTATATGGTCTGGCTCTATATTTGTAAAAATGCCGTAGTCAAATATAAAGCCCTGTGTCCTGTGAAGCATAAAGCCCTGCGACGATGCCTCCATCACGACTACGTCACAGCCCGCGTCCTTCATCTCCTTGAAATATTTCTGCAAAGTGAGTGATTCGGGCGTGGTATTTGACGCGGGGATTGTTTTATCACCGATAATCGTCTCTATCGTGCCCACAAGACCTACCTTATAACCTGCCTTTTCCAAGATATATTTTACCAGATATGTCGTGGTCGTCTTGCCCTTTGTGCCTGTCACGCCTATGATTTTCATGCTGTCTGCGGGATTGCCGTAGAAATTTGCGGCAATAAACGCCATAGCATAGCGCGTATCAGCTGTCTTTATCACAGTGACGTCTGCATTTTCGCCAAGCTCCACGTCGTCGCTTACGACAAGCACCGCCGCGCCGTCGCGCACAGCCCCTGCCGCCGCGGAATGTCCGTCAAAATTTGCGCCCTTTATGCATATAAAAAGACAGCCCTTTGTCACGCGCCTTGAATCGTTTGCCACGTCTGACACTTCAGTATCTGTACTTCCCTTAATACACTCATAATCTATTCCCTTTAATAAATCGGCACATTTCATAGTAATCTCCCCCTATTCCTGAAAACCGCCTATCATTCTTTTGAGCATAAAAACAGTATCGTAAAAACATGCTTAATTTCAGTTAACATTCACTGCTCTTATATATCCTCTCCATTCTCCCCAGCGTAGCTGATGACTAGGATTATCATATATACTAATTTATGAACAAATACATATTACTGTGCCATATAACTATAAATCCTATTAAGAATACCATATATAAATTGTTTTATCAAGTAACAGAAATAACGGCATAATCATCTTTTCATAATATTGGAAAATGTTCCTGATAGTTCTTTTATTTTTTCGGCAATGCCACCATTTTTATCTTCAATTTTTTGAGCAGGGGCTTTAATTATCAATTGCTTCAGTCTTTTTTGTATAGCCATCCTTCCGTAAAAAAAGCGCCACTTTTGCATGTTTATCTGCGCCGCAAACCATGCCATTTCAGAATATGTCATTTTAAACTTAGGCAATAAAACACGCACTGCACTGCCTCCGTTTCCTCTTGCCATAAAACGCCATGGCTGCACGCTTGCCTGTCCAAAGCAAGTCACAGTTATTCCTCCACGTTCAAACACTTCTCCGTCAACATCATTAACTAATCTTATAATACTGTTTTGAGGATCGCCCGATGAAACATAAGGACACGAACCTCCTAAGTAATTGCTCTCCCCGCTTGATTTTCCGCCTGAAACAGTAAAAAATTTTTCTATATTGCCTTCTTCACCATAGGGAATATCAGGCAAATCACCATACAGAGGATAATCACTGATTACTTCGTCCGAAATTTCCTCAAGGCAAACAGTAGCTGTCAATATGGATTTAGTTATATTTTCTATAAATATATCTTGTACATCTTTTGAAAAAGAGGGTTGTGGCAAATATTGCTCTGGTGAAAATTCAGCCCAATGAGCCATTATTTTCGAAGCGCTTATTGTTGTCGCTATATTTGACTTCACTTTTTTCTTTTCCATAAATTTTTTAAACTGACACATTACTTCAGGCAGTTGTGAACCGTCAACCTCAACGCGCTTGCCTTTAAGTTTCTTAAATCCGTCATTCCAGATTTTAGCCATAAACACCTTATCATTTTTTTGCTGCGGACGATGTGCCTGTGCAATCATTATTGTAGTGTCTACAGCTGTTGGATAAAACAAATCCCCAGGCAGACTTATCATCCCAAGGACTGTATGTTTTCGCAAAAATTCCATTCTCCATTGAGCATTGTCATCATCTGCAAAAATACCTGATTTTACTACTACAGCCAACTGTCCCATTGTTTGTAATGAATCCATTGCCATAGAAATAAAATCCCTCTCTGGTTCATCAATCTGTGAAAACGGGGGATTAAGCAACGCTTTTGTAAATTTATTTGCCAAGCTGTCACTAACCTTTTTTTCAAAACAGCTCACGTTTTCTATATGGCTTTTCCCATCTCCCCTAAAAAACATATTTAGCGCCGCCAATGACCATACTGTCGGGTTCGTGTCAAAACCATATAAGGATTCCCTGATTATCTCTGGCGGTATCCCCATCTTCTTTGAAGTTTTCACCATTCTGTCAAAAGAAGCAACTAAAAAACCACCGGAACCACAGGCGATATCAATCACTTTGTCACTTGCATTTACATTTATAAGTTCAGCGCAATATTTTGTAATGTGTCTTGGCGTAAATACTATTCCCAATGAATTATTATCATAACCATACCTTATAAATGCCTCATATAATAATCCCAAAAAATCTGTATCTGTTTGTAATATAGATTTTATATTAAGCTTTTTGAGTAAAAATACTATCTTGCCTATTTTATTCGCAAGCCGATTATAATCACCAATTGTAAGCTTTAATGTTTCAATTAAAAGTTCCTTTTTACCATCTTCAAAATGATCCGTTGATTTGATAGCTGATGAAACCAATTCATTTATCGAATCTAATTCTTTGCCGTCTCCTATATTTATCTCCCCCCAATACAATGCAGTTATTACCGCGCCAAGGACTTTTGGTCTAAGTGATGGCTCTATTTTGGCAGAACGCAAAATAGATGACAATTCAATTGCTGTATCTATATAATCAGACACCTGAGGAATAGAAATCTCTGTTGTCCCATTGTTTGTGGCAATTGCGCCTTCTGTTTCAAAAACACTTGGAAAGCTTGTAAGCTCGTATCCTTTTGATGTTAACGCTTTCCATTCTTTCCCATTCCAAAAAATGGATTTAAATAAATATCCATGGTCTTCCTCACCTGCCACTCCCACTGCTATCCTAACATTATACTTCCCTTTATTATTAATCAAATCAGCATACCCCATAGCTTCTTTTACAGCAGTATCAATCTTACTAATATCATTTTTTGCCTCGACAACGATAATAGGAAGATTTCTTTTACACACTAAAAAGTCAGGCTTTGTTCCCTCCAATCCACAATCCTGGAAAAAGTCTTCTATTTCCTGTTCTTCCAGAAAATCCCCACCCTTTTGTGGATGTTTTATATTCCAGCCTTTCTGGGAAGCTATGGATCTAATCAAATATCTGCATCTGGATTCTGCTCTTTTTCCCCTTGCCATATATAATCCTCCAAAATTCTAGAATATATTAAGTATATCACAATTCCCATTTTCAAACAAGTGTTCAGTTTTCCAATTATTTCTTGTTATTAAAAATTTTCATTAAAAATACTTTATTACATTTAACGACACATTCAAACATTACTACCTTAAAATATATCATCTTTACGCAACATTTACAATACAAGCATCCACGTTTGTCCTATCAATGACAGAATTGCATCTATATTCCTGCCAATATTTTATAAAAACGCCAAAAACCCGAAGACAAAACATCTTCGGGTTTCTGTCATATATTTTCTTATGAGGGGGGAGATAGTGAGTGCTTCAACTATCTTAAAAATACTATAAAACAAATTTGTGTTCAAAATGTGTTCAAAATATAAACAAAAAATAAAATCACTGATAATATTTCATTACCATTTGGATTGACACGTTTCCTCTAAACTCATTTATATCAGGATAGTATGCCACCGAAAGCGTGATTGAGTTTTTGTCTCCCGTGTAAAGCTTTTCCGCCTCATCTTCGCCGAATTTCCGCGCAAGATACGCATTAAATTCGGTAATATCGCCAAAATATATCAGTTCAAATCGTGCATTTTCACCACAGCTTACAGTATATTTCCCCACATTTTTATTCGCGCCAAGTATTCTGCCCGACAAAAAGCTTACATCCTTTTGTGCAAACAGCGGCTTGGGGTTTCCATTGCCAAACGGCTCGAGAAGGTTCAATTCATCAATAAGCTTAAAATCCACATAGCCCATAGGCATAGGCACGTCAATCAGCACCTTTTCCTCAAAATCCTCCTCAGTGAGCGTACAGTTTTCATTTAACGCCCGTCTAAACGGTTCTATATTTTCCTCTGGCAGAGACAATCCTGCTGCAAGCTTATGTCCGCCGTATTTTGTAAAAAGCCCATTGCACTTTGTCATCTCGTCATACATATGAAACGCCTCTATCGAGCGCCCCGAGCCCTTTACGCCCTCCTCCGCGCGCGTGAGCACAAACGTGGGCTTGTTATATTTTTCACGTATTCTGCCCGCTATTATGCCTGCCAGACTCTCATGCACATCGGGCAGAAAAATCACAAGCACCCTGTCGTTTTCATATTCTCCGCTCTCTATCAGCTCTATTGCCTTGTCTACGCCCTTTTGGGTAAGCTCCTTCCTGCTGTCATTCATGTTTTTCAGGTTTTCGGCAAGCCTGACTGCCTCCGCTGCGCTGTCCGCCTTGAAAAGCTCAAGGGCGTTTACCGCCGTGTCAAGCCTGCCTGTCGCATTTAGGCATGGTCCCAAGACAAAACCAATCGTGTACGGCTTTATGCTGCCAGCATTAGTCTGCGTTACGTCCATAAGCGCCTTTAAGCCGACATTTCTGGTGTTTTTCATAAGCTCAAGCCCGCTCTTTACGATTATGCGGTTCTCATCTTTAAGCTCCATCACATCGCCTATCGTCGCAAATGCCGCAAATTCAAAAAGCTCAAGCCCAAGCTCTGTTTCCATCGCCATGTCCCAGCTTATGTTTTCCTTTTTGGCGATAAGCGCTAGTACAAGCTTATACGCTACGACCGCGCCGCATATTTCGGGAAAAGGATATGTACAGTCTGGCTGTTTAGGATCCGCCACTGCCGCCGCGGGAGGCACAAGATAAATCCGTTCGCCGTCTTTTTCCTCATACGGCACTTCATGGTGGTCTGTGACTATCACGGTCATTCCAAGCGAATTGGCAAGTTCAATCTGCGCTTTTGCCGCTATGCCGTTGTCACATGTCAGTATCGTGTCTGCGCCAGATTCCTTCGCCTCATATATAAGATTGTCATTTAATCCGTACCCGTCCTTTATCCTGTGGGGTATAACCGTGTCCACATACGCGCCGCAGGCGGTAAGCCCTTTATATAAAATATAAGTTGAGCATATGCCGTCAATGTCGTAGTCGCCTATTATACGGATATGCTTTTTCTCCGCCGTTTTTTCAAGCAGAATGTCTGCCGCCTTTTCGATATCCTTCAGCAGGTACGGAGAATACAAATCGGCTCTCGTGCCGTTTAAAAATTTATCAATATCCTTATCCTCTATTATGTCGCGGTTTCTTATTATGCGCGCAAGGACTGGATCTATATTGTACTTTGCGGCTATCGCGTTAAAATCCGCGCGTTTCGCCGCCATCATCCATTTGCTCATAAATTATCTCCATTTTGTCGCTTTAAAAGTCCTGCGACAGCTTTTTATACCGTAAACTCAACTATAGCGTCAGGCTCGCCGCCTTCATTGCACAGGGCTACCTGCAGCTTGTCCTCTGACTGGTGCACTATGGGCGTCAGAATATCACCGTAATGCGCCGCTTTTTTGTACTCCGCCCTAAGCTGCTTTATCTCCTTATGCGCTCCGTCATCGCCAAACGGCAGAAATTCCATAGCCATCTTGACATACTCCACATTGTTCACATGCCTGTTTGAATCTATCTGGCTTCGGCGTATCGTGATTTTATCCTCTGCCCTTCCCTCTCCCAAAAGCGCGATTTTTCTCGGCGCATATTCCATATCAATCCTTTCGCCCAGCGGATAGCCGTTCAAAATCTCCTCCGTGGGCTTGGCAGGGCGCAGCTTTTCCATATCTATCAATGTCCATATCGACGCCGCCTTTACAAGCAGCTCGCCGTCCTGCGCCTTGGCGGTAAAATTTCTATAGCCCAGAAAGCCCTTGAACTCATAGGGCATTGTCGTTATCCTGATTGTTTCCCCTATCTTCGGGCGGCGCAGCAGCACTATCTGCCATGAGCCCAAAAGCCATGCCAGATGCCGATTTCCGAGGTATTCCATTGTGATAGTCCCTTCTTGAGCCTCAAATGTTGCCGCATCCTGGAAACAGTCAAGCAGGGCGGGTATTGTCATCTTTAAATCAGGGGCTGTCGAGCTGTAGCCTACCCTTATGTCGTAGCTGTACATTTTTCATACATTCCTTTCATCAATTCAAAATTTCCCCGTTATGTAAAACCTGATTATGCCGAAAACCAGCAGATGTACCGGATATATCGCGTAAAAAAGGTATTTGTTCTGTTTTCCCCTTTTTCCATTGTATAGCTGTATCGGGATAAATGCAAGAGGGGCTGTCACTTCATAGGCAAAGGCAGTCACACCGGCTATATTGCGCACCCAGTCCTGAAGTCCCCTGCAGTAATAAAACATTATTATGAAAAATACGCCTTTCCAGTGATAATCCACTTCCATGTACTGACCTGCGAGCAAAAATACGGCTATGATAACTCCTTGAATAATATAGCCGAGAAAATACCGCAGCCTCGCCCTCCTGACCTTGTCAAGACACCAGAGCGCGCACAGGCCGAGCGTAAGCGTAAAGTAAACATTCTGGCCTTTAAGGTAAAACACGCTGCCAAATATAGCCATATCAAACGGTATCTCGGACAAAAATGCAAAAACCAGACACCTCAATATATATTTAGTCTGGCTTCTGGTGTAAAAGAATCCCTCCACCAGCAGAAAACAGTAGATTGGAAACGCAATACGCCCAATATATCTTTGAAGCCTGTACACCTCATATATGTTATTTTCAAGCTGCCAATAGACGGCTACGGCAAAGTGATCGATAATCATCGTGACTACCGCTATCCACTTTAACACAGCCGCGCTTATGCCAAAATTTTTTCCCTCAGCCATTTCACAATCATACCCTCAAACCAAAAACGGCTGCAAGGTTTAATTTCCTGAGCCGTTTTTGCATAAACGCTATTAATCTGCGGCGGTTTATCCGACCTGGAGCGCCGCCGCAGGCATTATTATTTCTTTTCAGCCTTAACCTTTGTCCTAAGCACATACCAGAGCGCGCCTGTAATGCATACTGACGAATAAGTACCGCACACAATGCCTACCATAAGCGGCAGCGCAAACTCACGTATCGAAGTCACGCCAAGCACAAAGAGAGCCGCTACCATTATGAATGTGGTGAGCGATGTAAATATACTCCGCGAAAGCGTCTGGCAGATGCTCCTGTTTACCAGCTCGTCAAGCTTATCCTTCTTGCCAATGCTCTTTAGGTTCTCTCTGATACGGTCAAAGATAACGATTGTCGCGTTGATTGAGTAACCGACGATTGTAAGCATGCACGCTATAAACGTGCTGCCGACAGATACCTTCGCAATCGCGTAAAACGCAAGCACTACAAGCACGTCATGAATAAGCGCCGCGACTGAGCTCGCCGCAAACCTGATATCGCTGAACCTGAACCAGATATAAATAAGCATGCAGATTGTCGCAATGATTACCGCTATTACCGCGTCTGCCTTCATCTCCGAGCTTATTGTAGAGCTTATCGTTTCCGCCGTTATCATATCGGGGTTTACGCCAAACTCGCTTACAAGCGCCGCGTCAAGCTCCTGCCTCTCGTCAACGTTGAGCTCCCTTGTCTTGAAAATAACCTCGTTAGTACCGGCAACCTTCTGTACCTGTACGGCGCCGTCGCCTGTCACATTGCTGAATACAGGCACTACCTTGCTGTCAATATCGGCAAGCGCCATATCCTCATTGAACGCCACGTTTGTAGACGTACCGCCCACAAAGTCAAGGCTGTAGTTGAGAGCCCTGCCTGTAGATGCGCTGTTTACTCCCATAAATACAAAGCCGGCTACAATTACCGCGATAGACGCGCCGAAAAATACCGCCTTTTTGCCGAGGAAGTTTATTACCTTTACCTCCTTTGCCGCTCCGTAAAGCTTTTCTCCCTTTAAGCCTACGGCATACAGCGACCTGAGCACAAGCTTTGTAATCACAAGCGCGGTAAACATTGAAAGCACGATACCGAGCGCAAGCGTGTAAGCAAAACCCTTTACAGTGCCCGAGCCTTTTATCGCAAGCACTACCGCCGCTATGAGCGTAGTCACGTTGCCGTCAACGATAGCTGACATAGCCTTTTTGAAGCCGTCATCAATCGAGCCTCTCACGCTCTTGCCTGCCGCTATCTCCTCCCTGATACGCGCAAATATGATGACGTTCGCGTCAACCGCCATACCTATGGAAAGAATAATACCCGCAATTCCAGGAAGCGTGAGCGTAATCTCAAACATATTCAGGCAGAGCACTATCAAAATCGTGTATATGATAAGCGCGATAACTGACGCAACACCTGGGATTCGGTAAACCGCAATCATAAATACCGCAATAATCACAAGACCTATCGCCGCCGCCATAAGGCTTGTGTTGATTGCCTCCGCGCCGAGCTGCGCGCCTACAACGTTTGAGCGAAGTTCCTCAAGCTCAAGCTTTAAGCCGCCGATACGGATCTGGCTTGCAATCCTCTCCGCCTCCTCGTAGCTGTCCATGCCTGTAATCTGCGCCTTGCCGTCAAGCAGCGCCGCCTGAACCGTCGGCACGCTTATAAAATCATTGTCATAATAAATGCCGATTGTCTCACTGTTTACGCCGCCGTTGTAAGCCTTTGTCGTGGCGTCGGCAAATTTTTTCGTGCCTTCCTGCGTAAATGTAAGGTCTACGACAAACTGGCTGTTGCCAAGAGAATCCTGCGCTGAGCCGCCCTGCGCCGTCTCTATGTCCGTACCCTCAATTACCGCGCTGCCCTCAGCTATCAGCTCATCCAGTGTCTTGTTGAGCGTGTAGCCTGTCTGTCCTGCGCCCGTATAGCTGTAGTTCTGGTTGCCCTCGCTGTCCGTCTGAGCGATAAAGTAAAGCGCGCCCGGTCTGCCCAAATCCTCCAAAATCGCATTCGCGTCTGAAACACCCGGTATCTCAATGTTGATGCGGTCAGAACCCTCCTGATATACCTGCGCCTCCGTACTGTACACCTCCACGCGCTTTTGCAGCTTGTAAATGGTGTCGCTCATATCCTCGCTTGACGGTTCCTTGTCGCCCACTACCTGATACGTAATGCTCACGCCGCCCGCCAAGTCAAGCCCGAGCTTAATCTCCGACGCCGCGCCCGCTTTTTCAGAGCCTATGCCCCAGACTGCCGTGTAACCCAGCCCAAGTATCACAAGCAGCGTGACAATCAGCGTCACAATCGCCTTGTTCTTTTTCATATTAATCCTCCATTCTTAAATATATACTTAATAGCTACTTCCAAAATCCAGAAAAACGCCGCCCTTGCGTTTTTTATTCGTTTAATGCATTTTTGAGCATAATCGCACACTCTATGCGCTTTTTCTGCAACTCGCAGCCTATGTCGTAGGCATCATGAACGTTTCCGTGGAAATTGTAGGAATTTGCCGCGCAGCCGCCGCTGCAGTAAAACTTCGCAAAGCAATTCCTGCACTTTTCCTTTGAATAGACATTGCACTCCTTGAACTCGTCGCGGATATCCGTCCTGACTATGCCGTCGTCAACATTGCCCATCAGAAAATCCTCGTTGCCCACGAACTGGTGGCATGGGTAAAAATCGCCCCAAGGCGTGACCGCCAGATACTCCGTGCCCGAACCGCACCCCGAAAGACGCTTGTAAACGCACGGACCGCCCTCTAAATCTATCATAAAGTGGAAGAAATTAAAGTCCTTCCCTTCCTTATGGCGTTTTATTATCTCCGCCGCAAGCTTGTCGTACTCCTCTAAAAGCTCTGGGATATCCTCCTCGCGCAGCGCATACGGCTCGTCCTTTGGCGCCACCACAGGCTCTACGGAAATCTGCTTAAATCCCAAGTCCGCAAGATGAAGTATGTCCGCGGCAAAATCCTTGTTGTAACGCGTAAATGTGCCGCGCACGTAATAATTGGTCTGATTTCTGCTCTCAGCCGCCTTTATAAGCTTTGGAAGTATCAAGTCATAGCTGCCCTGACCACCCGCCATTGGGCGCATTCTGTCGTGGATTTCCTTCCTGCCGTCTATGCTCAAAACAAGGTTTGCCATTTCCCTGTTGACAAATTCGAGTATCTCATCATTTAGCAGCACGCCGTTTGTGGTGAGCGTAAAGCGGAATTTTTTGTTGTGCGTTTTTTCAAGGCTCCTGCCGTAGGCAACCAAATCCTTTACGACCTGCCAATTCATAAGCGGCTCGCCGCCAAAAAAATCGACCTCAAGGTTTACGCGGTTTCCTGAGTTTGCCACGAGGAAATCAAGCGCCTTTTTGCCCACTTCAAAACTCATAAGCGCGCGTCTGCCGTGGTATTCGCCCTCGCCTGCAAAGCAGTATTGGCATTTGAGGTTGCAGTCATGGGCTATGTGCAGGCAGAGCGCCTTAACTACTGTCTGCCTGTTTTTAAATGCGTCTATGCTCTTTTCATAAATATCCTCCGTAAAGAGCTGCCCGGAGTCCCTAAGCTCATATATCTCGCCTGCAAGCTCACAAAGCTCATCTTCGCTTATTTCATATTTGTTTAAGTCAAGACTGTCCTTTAACACGGGCAATGCACCTTCCTTGTCGGCTTTTTCAAATTTATTCTCAACAATGCAGGCTATAGCATCATATGCGGCGTCATCAACTACATGCACGGAGCCGCTTTCTACGTCAAGGACTATGTTGTAGCCGTTGTTTTTGTACTGGTGTATCAATTTTTTTCGTTCCTTCCTAATATGCGTGTATCAGATAATGCGAAATTTCCGCACTTGCCGATTGTCCGAGTTTGCCTTCTCAGATATCTGATATGAATACGCACAAAAGATAAGCAGCGATTATTCGCTGCCTACCTAAAAATATTCTATTTCAGATGCCAAAGACTGATGAATTACTTTGTATTCTCACAGCTCTGGTTGCCGACTGTGCATGATGTCTTGCAGGCTGACTGGCATGATGTCTGGCATTCGCCGCAGCCGCCCTTCTTCATAGATTCCTTATAATCCCTTGTTGTCAATGTCTTAATGTGCTTCATATAAAGTGCCTCCTTTACCTAATACTCTGTGTAGTATAACACAACTTTCCTGATTGTGGAAGTCCTTTTTTATAAAATTTATCAACTTTTCAGTTTTCGTTTTTTCAACCGCTTTTCCAATCAGTCCGATACAGGCTCGTCTCGACAAGCTTATCGCCCTCATATCTGTGTTTAAGCGAAAAATAGGGACAATTTTCCTCCAATAAGCGGAAAAATATTTTGTCGCCCTCCCATATCGGCAGGTCATAAACGTCCTTTTTAGGCATCCAGACAAGCTCGCCCTCGTTACATTCCATAAGGCTGCCCTCGTACTGCGTTGCCGTGTAGAGAAACATATACTCGGTTTCGCACCTGTCAGATATAAAAGTCACCACTCCGCGCATGCGGTAATCAGTGAGCGTAAGTCCCGTCTCCTCCTTTACCTCGCGCAGCAGGCACTCCTCGGGGCTTTCGTCCTCCTCAAACTTGCCGCCTACGCCTATCCATTTGTCGTGGCTTATGTCGTTTTTCTTTTTTACGCGGTGGAGCATCAAATATTTGTCATCTTTTTCTATGTAGCATAATGTAGTCAAAAGCATACTGCCATGCAGCTCTCCTTTCTTCCGTAAACTGTTTTAAGCCTTGAAAACCGCCGCTTTGCTATTTTTGCGGTTGCTGCGCTATCTTATAAAATCAGTGCGTTCAAACGGCTCTCTTTCAGGCAAGCCGTATTTTTCCCTGCCCAGTGCTATACTCTTGATTAAAAACGCCATATTGCGCGCAAGTGTCCTCATTGTCTGCATGCCCTCGGCATCCTGCACCGCCTCTCCTGCATCCCTGCCGTGTACGCTGTTCCAGTATTGGCTTGACGCTACGGGCATGCCGCTGATTGTGAAATATTTGTTCAGCTCGTCAAAGGTTGCGGACAGTCCGCCGCGCCTTGCAACCACTACGCTTGCGCCGACCTTCATGGTCTTGTCAAAGCCTGTGCTGTAAAACAGCCTGTCGAGAAACGCTATGAGCGTGGCGTTTGCGGAGCCGTAATAGACGGGGCTTGCGATTACCAGCCCGTCGCAGGCTTCAAATTTAGGGGCTGCGGCGTTTACTATGTCGTCAAATACGCAGCTTCCCTTTTTATAACAGGTGTTGCAGGCTATGCAGCCGCGTATGTCCTGATTGCCGATTTGAAGG
>X301_European_Hare__coassemble_1064_pt1 | contig 21945 bp, 17 predicted proteins | sample X301_European_Hare__metabat2_low_PE_011 | metagenome-assembled genome bin X301_European_Hare
CAATATAATTCACGCCTGCTGATTTGCGGTCCATGCCCATTTTACGCTCGGGTAGCCCGCAGGGAGGAAGCAGACGGAAGTGCGGCTTGGCCGCGGAAAATGGAGGTAAAATATGAGCGTTATTTCAATGAAACAGCTGTTGGAGGCAGGTGTTCATTTCGGACACCAGACAAGAAGATGGAACCCTAAGATGGCTCCTTACATCTTCACAGAGAGAAACGGCATCTACATCATCGACCTGCAGAAATCAGTAGTAAAGGTTGATGAGGCGTACAGGGCGGTTTCTGATATCGTGGCTAATGGCGGCACGATTCTTTTCGTAGGCACAAAGAAGCAGGCTCAGGACGCTGTCCGCACGGAGGCGGAGCGCTGCGGCATGTTCTATGTAAATGAGAGATGGCTTGGCGGCATGCTTACCAACTTCAAGACAATCAGAAGCAGAATCGCAAGGCTTAGAGAGATTGAGAGGATGTCAGAGGACGGCACATTTGACGTGCTTCCCAAGAAGGAAGTTATCCAGCTCAAGAAGGAGTGGGATAAGCTTGAAAAGAACCTTGGCGGCATCAAGGATATGACAAAGATTCCCGACGTTATCTTTGTAGTTGATCCCAAGAAGGAGAGAATCTGCGTACAGGAGGCTCATATACTGGGTATTCCCCTTATCGGCATCGCTGATACAAACTGCGATCCCGAGGAACTTGATTATGTTATCCCGGGCAACGACGACGCTATCAGGGCGGTTAAGCTGATTGTTGCGGCTATGGCTGACGCTGTCATTGAGGCTAAGCAGGGCGAGGTTATGGCTGAGGAAGAGGATGCAGAGGAAGAAGCAGAGGATATTGCAGAGTAATTTTATTATAAATTTGGATTTATCAGGAGGTTTAATATAATGGCTATCACAGCAGCAATGGTAAAAGAGCTGAGGGAGATGACCGGCGCAGGCATGATGGACTGCAAAAAGGCTCTTAACGAGACAAACGGCAATATGGACGAGGCTGTAGAGTTCCTTAGAAAGAACGGACAGGCTAAGGCGGAGAAGAAGGCTGGCAGAATCGCGGCTGAGGGTCTTTGCAAAGTTCTTGTAGAGGGCAATACGGCGGCGGTAGTAGAGGTAAATTCTGAGACAGACTTTGTCGCAAAGAATGAGGAGTTCCAGAAATTTGTCACATCAGTAGCTAAGCAGGCGCTCGCTACTTCATCGCCAGATATAGACGCGTTCCTTGCGGAGCAGTGGAATGAGGACACATCAAAGACTGTCAAGGAAGCTTTGGTTGAAAAGATTGCGGTTATCGGCGAGAATCTTACTATCAGAAGATTTGAGAAGGTTACGGCTGAGAATGGCTGCGTAGTGTCATATACGCACGGCGGCGGCAGAATCGGCGTTATCGTAGAAGCTGACACTGATGTGGTAAATGACAATATCAAGGAAGCGCTTGTAAATCTTGCTATGCAGGTTGCGGCGCTCAGCCCCAAGTATGTTTCGCCTGACGAGATTTCAGAGGAATACAGGGCGCATGAGAAGGAGATTATAGCAGAGCAGATTAAGAATGATCCCAAGATGGCAGGCAAGCCTGAAAAGGTTATCGAGGGCGCTGTAAACGGTCGTCTTAATAAGGAATTGAAGGAGATTTGCCTTGTCGAGCAGGTATATGTCAAGGCTGAGGACGGCAAGCAGACCGTTAAGCAGTACATTGACAAGGTTGCAAAGGACAACTCTGCAAAGCTTTCTGTCAAGAGGTTTGTACGCTTTGAGACAGGCGAAGGTATTGAGAAGAAGCAGGAGAATTTCGCTGAGGAAGTTGCGGCACAGATGAGATAATCGGAGCTTTTCTTAAAATTAAATGAATTGTTAAAAACCCTTGCGGACAGCAGATATATGTTGCCTGCAAGGGTTTTATTTTATTTTGGAATCAAATGAGCTAAGTGCCTGCTGTACACGGTACACGCACGGGTATTTGGCAAATGCTGCAAGTATTGACTGACAGCGTAGGAGGGCTTTACAGTAATTGTATGCCTTTTCTCTCACATTCAGCAGCGTCTTCCTCGGTCCATATTGAGGACTGGACTTCACCGATATGAGCTTTCCTGAGGAAAAACATACATATGCGGGACTGTCCGATGCCGCCGCCTATCGTGTAGGGGAGCTGTTCGTCTATTATTGCTTTTTGATAAGGGAGCTTGGCGCGCTCGGGACAGCCTGCTTTTTCAAGTTGTGACAGGAGTGATTCTTTGTCAACGCGTATTCCCATTGATGACAGCTCAAGTGCAATGTCCAGCATGGGATAATATACGACTATATCGCAGTTGAGCGCCCAGTCGTCATAGTCGGGAGCGCGCCCGTCATGGGGCTTGCCGTCTGAGAGCTTATCGCCTATCTGCATAATGCATGCCGCGCCTTTTGCCTTTGCGATATAGTATTCACGCTCCTTTGGGGTGTAGTCGGGGAAGATTTCCTCTAATTCTGTGGTGGTTATGAAAAAGATGTCGTCAGGCAGCAGCTCGTCTATGTAATCGTACTGGATAGCCATGAATTTTTCAGTGTTTTTAAGGCATTTATATACGTCTTTTACTGTTGCCTTTAAGGTGTCGAGGGTGCGCGCCTCCTTGCTGATGATTTTTTCCCAGTCCCATTGGTCTACGAATATTGAGTGGATATTGTCGGTTTCCTCGTCACGGCGTATCGCGTTCATATCGGTGTAGATGCCCTCGCCGAGAGTGAAGCCGTATTTTTTCAGTGCGTAGCGTTTCCACTTGGCAAGCGACTGTACGACCTCAGCCTGTCTGCCGTTCTGTTCCTTTATGTCAAAGGAAACGGGGCGCTCTACGCCGTTTAGGTTGTCGTTCAGCCCTGAGAGCGGATCTACAAAGAGCGGCGCGGACACGCGCTCGAGATGAAGGTGCTGCGCGATCTGGTTTTGAAAAAAGTCCTTGACTGTCTTTATCGCTATCTGCGTGTCGTGAAGATTCAGCGCAGAGCGGTAATCGTTAGGAATGATTAAGTTTTTCATAGCGGTTCTCCTGTTTTATTTGTTTGATAAAATTACCAATTTGATTATGTCACTTTTTTGGGGGAAAAGCAATAGAACAGACTAAAGTTTTGCGATAAGCAATATTTAGAGTTGTAGGCGGCTTGTTTTGCTGTTATAATGGTAGTGCGTAAATATTTTATATAAAAATACGGAAAAGGGGTAAAACACTATGGAAAAAGTTACGAATGACATTTTTAATGTGGGCGTGAATGACAGGGAGATAACCCTGTTTGAGGGGCAGTATAAGCTGGAAAAGGGTATGGCGTACAATTCGTATGTTATACTTGATGAAAAAATTGCCGTTATGGACACTGTGGACAAGAGGGCGACTGATGAATGGCTTAAAAATCTGAAGGAGGCATTGGGCGGCAGGGCTGTGGACTACCTTGTCATACAGCATATGGAGCCCGACCACGGCGGCAGCATCATGGAGCTTATGGGGCTTTTCCCTGAGATGACGCTTGTGGGAAATGCCAAGACATTTACTATGTTAAAGCAGTTTTATGAGGTGGATATTGAGGGAAAGACTTTGACTGTAAATGAGGGAGATACGCTTTCCCTGGGGGCGCATACGCTGCAGTTTTTTATGGCGCCTATGGTTCACTGGCCAGAGGTTATGGTGACATACGACCAGAAGGACAAGGTGCTTTTCAGCGCTGACGGCTTTGGCAAATTTGGCACGCGTGATGCTGATGAGGACTGGACCTGCGAGGCGAGAAGATATTATATGAACATATGCGGGAAATACGGTATGCAGGTGCAGATGCTTCTGAAGAAGGCGGCGGGGCTTGCGATAGACGTTATCTGCCCGCTTCACGGGCCTGTGCTGAGCGAAAATCTTGATTTTTACATAGGAAAATATCAGATCTGGAGCAGCTATGAGCCTGAGGACGAGGGTGTGCTTATCGCATATGCGTCAATCCATGGACATACGGCGCAGGCGGCTGAGAAGATGAAGGAAATATTGGAGGAAAAGGGCGCGAAAAAGGTAGCGATTACGGATCTTTGCCGTGATGATATCCATGAGGCGGTGGAGGACGCCTTCCGCTACAGCCATCTGGTGCTTGCGGCGGCGTCATACGATGCAGGGGTATTCCCTGCGATGGAGAGCTTTTTAAATAAATTAAAGGCGAAGAATTATCAGAAGCGCACAATCGGCATTATCGAAAACGGCACTTGGGCGCCGACAGCGGGCAGGACAATGAAGGCTATGCTTGAAGGCTTGAAGGAGCTGAACATCGTTGAGCCTATGGTGACGATAAAATCTGCGATGAAGGCTGAAAACGTGGCGCAGATGGAGGAGCTTGCGGACAGCCTGTTGAAGTAGTGCGCAGATTGCGCTGGCGGCAGTAATTGACTGAAAGACAGCAGAGCAGAAGGCATGAGGGGTGAAGTAGTGTGCAGAATACATTGGTGTCGATATAACCATGATATTATTATTATGCCACCGCCATGTTAAGTGAAAAATAAAAAGAAAAATAAATTAATACAAAAGCACCAGTCAAAGCATGCAATAACGCATGTTATAATTGACTGGTGCTTTTTTGCTGCCGTGTTGGATTGGGTTCTTGTCTTGCTGCTTCCTGAAAAAAAATAGTTTGGCAGTATGCTAAATACAACAAGTGTCAAAATATAAATAACAAAAAAATTTAAACACCTTATTGACAAATACCTACAAGGGGTATATACTTGCTATTACAATATAGCGGCAGTAAAATGCAGGCGGCGGAGTGCCTTCATAATGTCCTGGTTTTAGGCTGTAAAAAAGCTTTGTAAATTTTTGCATATGCCGCAAGGAAAGGAGATATTCTATGGAAGATAATAAGGATATGATTAGAGAGGTAACTGACATATCAGCAGAGGGCGAGTGTGAGTGTGCCTGCTCTGGCAAGACAAAGGAGCGCGATCCAAAGGAATACAAGGATTTGCTTAACCGCCTGAACCGCATTGAAGGTCAGATACGCGGCATTAAGCGCATGGTGGAGAATGACGCGTACTGCATTGACATTCTTGTGCAGGTATCGGCGGCAAACGCCGCGCTAAACAGCTTTAACCGCGTGCTTTTGTCAAACCATATAAAAACCTGCGTCACGCATGATATAATTGAAGGCAAGGAGGAAACTGTTGACGAACTGCTTGCCGCATTGCAAAAGCTGATGAAATAGCCTGTAGGTATAATAATGTGCAAAATGCATAGAAAAAAGGTGACGGAAAAATGGAGCAATATAATGTTACGGGCATGAGCTGCGCCGCGTGCAGCGCGCGCGTGGAAAAGGCGGTGTCAAAGGTTGACGGCGTAAGCTCATGCTCGGTAAGCCTGCTGACAAATTCAATGGGCGTCGAGGGCACGGCAAGCCCCACGGCAATTATAAAGGCGGTTGAGGCGGCAGGCTACGGTGCAAGCCTGAAAGGCGCGAAAAAGGGACAGCCTCAGGCTCTACGCGAGCAGCAGGAAGATATGCTTGCCGACAAGGAGACGCCCGTATTAAAGCGCAGGCTCTGTTCGTCGCTTGTGTTTCTGATAATACTCATGTATTTGTCAATGGGGCATATGATGTGGGGATTTCCTGTGCCGAGGGCAATCGCAGAGAACCATATCGCAATGGGGCTGTTGCAGCTTTTGCTCACGATAGCAATAATGGTAATCAACCAGAAGTTTTTCATCAGCGGCTTTAAGAGCCTGTGGCATAAAGCCCCGAATATGGATACTCTCGTGGCGCTTGGCTCGTCGGCGGCATTCGTATACAGCACATATGCGCTTTTTGCCATGACAGATGCGCAGCTAAAGGGCGACAGCGTGGCGGTTATGGGCTATATGCATGAGTTTTATTTTGAGTCGGCGGCGACGATACTGACGCTGATAACAGTCGGGAAAATGCTTGAAGCGCGTTCAAAGGGCAAGACGACAGACGCCCTGAAAGGACTTATGAAAATATCGCCAAAGACGGCAAATGTCATAAGAAACGGCGAGGAGCTTTCAGTTGGCATTGAGGAGGTTGCCAAGGGCGATATATTTGTGGTAAGGCCAGGCGAGAGCATTCCCGTAGACGGGGTAGTGCTTGAGGGCGCAAGCGCGGTAAACGAGGCGGCGCTGACGGGCGAGAGCATTCCCGTAGACAAGGAGACGGGCGACAGGGTTTCGGCGGCGACCGTCAACCAGTCGGGCTTTATAAAGTGCGAGGCGACAAGGGTAGGAGAGGACACGACGCTTTCGCAGATTATCAAAATGGTAAGCGACGCGGCGGCGACCAAGGCGCCTATAGCAAAGATTGCGGATAAGGTTTCGGGGATATTTGTGCCGACAGTCATAACCATTGCGCTTATCACCGTGTTGGCATGGCTTGCGGCGGGGCAGAGCGTTGGCTATGCGCTTGCAAGGGGAATATCGGTGCTTGTCATAAGCTGTCCGTGCGCGCTTGGGCTTGCGACGCCCGTGGCGATTATGGTAGGCAACGGCATAGGCGCAAAAAACGGCATTATGTTCAAAACCGCTGTATCGCTTGAACAGGCGGGCAAGGTAAACGCGATAGCGCTTGACAAGACAGGCACGATAACAAGCGGTGAACCTAAAATAACAGATGTTATACCAATAAGCGGCGTTTCGCAAGAGCAGCTTTTGGAGCTTGCCGCGTCGCTTGAGCAGAAAAGCGAGCATCCGCTTGCAAAGGCAGTGCTTGAATACGCTAAGGAAAAGAACATAAAGACATTTGACGTGGCTGATTTTAAGGCGCTTGCGGGAAACGGGCTGGAGGCGTCTCATAACGGGGAAATGCTTTATGGCGGAAATGCCGCGTTTATGGAAAAAATGACGGAAAAAATTCCCGAAACGCTGCTTGACAGGGCAAGAGAGCTTTCAGATGAAGGAAAAACACCGCTTTTTTTCGCAAGGTCGGGCAAAATCGCGGGAATTATAGCTGTGGCTGACGTAATAAAAGACGACAGCAGGGAAGCGGTAAGGCAGCTGCAGGGCATGGGCATTTATGTCGCCATGCTTACGGGTGACAACGAGCGCACGGCAAAGGCAGTCGGAGAACAGGCGGGAGTTGATAAGGTCATAGCGGGAGTGCTGCCAGACGGCAAGGAGCAGGTGATACGTTCGCTAAAGGAGAGCGGAAGCGCGGCTATGGTCGGCGACGGCATAAATGACGCTCCTGCGCTCACGAGGGCGGACATAGGCATAGCGATAGGCGCTGGGACAGACATAGCTATAGACGCGGCGGATATAGTGCTGATGAAAAGCAGGCTTACCGATGTCTCGGCAGCGGTAAGGCTGAGCAGGGCGACGCTCAGGAACATACGCCAGAATTTGTTCTGGGCATTCTTCTACAATTCGATAGGCATTCCGCTGGCGGCGTTCGGGGCGCTTAATCCAATGTTTGCCGCGGCGGCTATGAGCCTTTCAAGCTTCTGCGTAGTGACAAACGCATTGCGGCTAAACCTGATAGATATTTACAATCCGTCTAAGGATAAAGTGCCAAAACAGCGCCATAAACACTCAGGACAAGGGATAAATTCAGACAATATAAGCAATCATGCCGTAAAAACGGTTTTGGAAAAAAAGGAGGAAAAAACAATGACAAAAACTATGAAAATCGAGGGAATGATGTGCGGACACTGCGAGGCGAGGGTAAAAAAGAGCTTGGAGGCGCTTGCGCAGGTTTCGTCTGCGGAGGTAAGCCATGAGAAGGGCACGGCTGTAGTGACGCTCAGCTCAGACATTTCAGACGATGAGCTTAAAAAGGCTGTGGAGGAGCAGGATTACAAGGTGGTTTCTGTAGAATAGCAAAGCATTAGGCATAGAAAGCAGGCGAAAGCTGCCAGACAGGATAATACATCTCATATATGCCCGCCTGCGTTTTGGCAGGGGCTTTATGAGATGTATTTTTTTATGGCAATGAGCTGAGTGAGCTGTCTGTCAATTTGCCGCATAGGTCAATATTGTGTGAAAAGTAAACAACACATATAAAAAATAAGAAAAAATTTATATAATATTGACAATCATATACAAAGAAATGTAAAATGTATAGTATATCAATTGGCTATGGTTTTGCGCAAAGGAGCTGTAATGGCGATGGATAGAAAAAATACTATAATGATAGTTGACGACGAGGAAATGATAAAGGCAAGGCTTAGGGATGTGCTGTCTGTTGAGTTTGACGTGGTTTCTGCATCAAACGGCAAGGAGGCGCTTGAGCTTTTGGCGGACCGCAAAAAAGACATAGCCCTCATTGTGCTTGACCTCATTATGCCTGTGATGGACGGATTTTCATTTATGGAGGAGTTCAGGACACATCAGGAGTACGCCAATATCCCCGTAATAGTGGCAACCTCAAACGAGGACGAGTATTCCGAAAAGCGCTGCCTTGAAGCGGGGGTATGGGATTTTGTCATGAAGCCCTACAATCCTGTCCTTCTGCAGTTCAGAATTAAAAACGCGCTTGAAAAGAGCCGCATGATTATAGCCGAGCGCGACGTTGTAACGGGGCTTTACACAAAGTTTAAATTTTACAATGAAGTGCGGCAGATGCTTGACGAATTGGGCGAGAGCCAGAAATTCGCCTTTGTGCGATTTGACATAGACCGTTTCAAGATGATCAACAATTTTTACGGCATAAGGGAAGGCGACAAGGTGCTTATAAGCATTGCAAAGGAGCTTGAACGCATTTCCAGGGCGTTTGATAATTTCCTTTACGGAAGGATTGAGAATGATATTTTTGCAGTCTGCATGCCCTACAAGGAGGAGAATATTGAGCTGCTTGCAAAGGCGCTGCAGATTAACGTGCGCAAGCTGAACAAGGACTACAATATAAAGGTTTCCTGCGGGGTTTACGTCATAAACGATTACAGCATAGACGTTTCGGAGATGTACGACAGGGCTAACCTTGCGGCGAAAAACTGTAAGGGCAAATTTGACGAAAACGTGGCTTATTATGACGAAAGCCTTATTGAAAATATGCGGCAGGAGCAGTATATAATCAATGAGGTCAACAAAGCGCTGGAGGAGGAGCAGTTTCAGGTCTACCTGCAGCCCAAGGTTAATCTCGTGACAGACCGCTCATACGGCGCGGAGGCGCTTGTGCGGTGGAAGCACCCGGAGCGCGGCATGATATCCCCGGGAGAGTTTATCCCGATTTATGAGCGCAACGGCATTATCGGCAGGTTGGACCAGTATATGTGGCGTCATGTGTGCATGCTGCTGCGCAAATGGCTTGACGAGGGCAAAAACCCCAATCCCATTTCAGTAAACGTGTCACGCGTAAACATTTACAATCCGCATCTGGTGGACATACTTAAAAATCTTGTGACGGAGTTTAGGATACCGACGCATCTGCTGAATTTAGAGCTTACGGAAAGCGCGTTTATGGAAGATCAGGACATGGTTATGCAGACCATGAGCAAACTCCATAAGCTTGGCTTTAAGATAATGATGGACGACTTTGGCAGCGGATATTCATCGCTTAATGTCCTGAAGGATATGGAGATTGATTATCTGAAGGTCGATATGAAGTTTTTACAGCAGGATACGGAGTTTAACGGCAAGGGCGAGAAGGTGCTCACGTCAGTTATCCGCATGGCGAAATGGCTTCATTTGCCGTCTATTGTTGAGGGCGTGGAGACAATCGAGCAGGTTGATTTCCTCAAATGCATTGGCTGTGAATACGCCCAGGGCTTTTTCTATGCGCGCCCTATGCCCGTTGAGGACTACGAGGAGTTTATCGCGCGCGAGGAGGAGAGGGAGGCAAAAAACGTCAAAGACGAGAATGCGGTAATAGTCAGCGAGCTGTGGAACACGCGTTCAAATGTCAGCATTTTCTATGATATGCTTGAAGTGCCCATTGCCATATACGAGTACAGAAAGGATAAGCTTGAGCTGCTTAGGGCAAACAGCAAGTATGAAAATGAGATAGCCTTTGAGAAGGACATCGGAGAGCTGGAGCTCCACCGCCGTATGGCGGTGGAGCGCGATATGCTGAAGGACGCGTTTGCAAAGATTGCGGCGGGCGACTTCTGCGAGCCTATGGAGTATGAGGTCAGCGATGATGTCTGGTACCGCATTACAGTTAAGCTGATAGGCAGGCGTTCAGATGTTATGATAATGATGGCTACGTTTTGCGATATAAGCGAATATAAGCAGCAGTTATTCAAATAACTGGCGTTATTGATTGACAAGTTTACAGCCGAAAAAGTTAAGCAGGCTTTTTCGGCTGTGTCATTGTATAAAGCCGCTGGAGGTAAGTAAATGGGGAAAATAGATACAATAATATTCGATTTGGACGGCACGCTGCTTGACACTCTGGAAGACCTGACTAATTCAGTCAACTACGCGCTGGAGCGCTGCCAGATGCCTGTCCGCACTATATCAGAGGTAAAGGGCTTTGTCGGCAACGGCATCAGGGTGCTTATGGTGAACGCGGTGCCTGATGGGGAGAAGAACCCGCGATTTGAGGAGGCGTTTTCAATATTCAAGGAGCATTATGCCGTTCATTGCAACGACAAGACGAGGGCATATGACGGGGTATGCGCTCTTTTGGAGACGCTTAAAGCAAAGGGCTACGCGCTTGCCATTGTGTCAAATAAGGTGGACAGCGCCGTGCAGGAGTTAAAGGAGAAGTATTTCAGCGCGGTCGGCGTGGCGATTGGTGACCGCGAGGGCATAAGGAGGAAGCCTGAGGCGGACAGCGTGCTGCTCGCGTTAAAGGAGCTTGGCAGCTCAAGGGAGCGCGCTGTGTATGTGGGCGATTCAGACGTAGACCTTATGACGGCGGCAAATTCAGGGCTTCCCTGCATAAGCGTACTGTGGGGCTTTAGGGACAGGGAATTTCTGCTTGCGCATGGGGCGAAGACCTTTGCGGAAAATCCGTCTGACATAATCAACATAGTTGATGATTTTGGGTGAAAATGCTAAAATTAGTTTAGTAATTTTGCAGCCGCGGCGCGGATTTGGAAAATATAAAATAACAGTCGGTATGGGAATGTATAATTGATTGAGCAGGAGAGTTGTGCTGATGAAAAAGATAGCTTTGGTAATGGACGGCTGGAAACGTTTTTTTACATATGCGTGGCCTTCGGGAATACTCCAGAGAATAAAGGAAAGTGATGAGGAGATAAACCTTTATATTTTTAGCAGCTCTGGGGATTGGAGCCTTGACACTGACTACAATATCGGCGAGTACAATATATATCGTCTTCCTGATTTCAATGATTTTGACGGGATTATCGTGGACTTAAATAACATTCGTTATCCAGAAGTGGTGGGGGAGCTTGCACAGCAGGTGCGAATGACGGGAAAGCCTGCGGTTTCCATATCAAATGAGCTGCCTGATTTTTATTATGTAGGCATTGACAACTATTCGGCTATGACTAACGTGATAAGCCATCTCTATGAGGCGCATGGCTGCAGTAGCTTTTGGTTTATCATGGGACCGCAGGAGAATTATGAAAATTCGATCCGCGTGAAGGCGCTTATTGATTTCCTTGACGGGCACGATATTCCTTACAGCGATGATGATTTTTACTTTGATTCTTATGAGTTTTCATGCGGCTACAAGGGATTTATGCATATGCTGGAGCGCATTGGCGACGGCGTAAAGCTTCCCGATGCCGTTATCTGCGCAAACGATAATATAGCGGTGGGAGTGCTTGAAGCGGCGGGCGAGAAGGGGTATAAGGCGCCGAGGGATTTCTGCGTCACGGGCTTTGACAATTTTGACAAGGCGAGCTACTACAATCCCAAGATATCCACGGTGGGGCATATCCGCGAGGAAGTGGGATATCTTTGCGCCGATTTGCTTATCAGGATATGGAAGGGCGAGAAGGTGGAGCGCTTTAATTATACGGAGTCCACGTACATATACTGGGACAGCTGCGGCTGTAAGGGCAGCGCTGGTGTTGACCAGATAGGTCATTCCAAGGGACAGATAATGTATGACATTGAGACTACAAGCTTTGAGGAGCAGGTGCTTGCGCTTGACTACGAACTTTTAAACTGCAAATCGATCAAGGACATTTCCATGTGCGTGGTAAACTGTCTGCCTGCGCTGAAATGCGACGCTATGTATCTGGTGCTTGACGACCATATAAATGATTATAAAAAAGAATTTGATTTTTACAACAATGGCATAATTGACGACAGCCGTTTCTGCGTGAAGGGCTATCCCGACAAAATGCTTGTCGAGTTTGCCTATGACGCAAGGCGCGGCTTTGTGGAGGAGAAGCGCACGATAACAAGCCTTTTTCCCATGTTTGACTATGATAAGGGCGGCACTGACTTTCTGTTTATGCCGATACATTTCAGAAATCATACCGTGGGTTATTTTGTTATACGCAACGCCATTTACCTTATGGAAAAACAGTATCTTTTCAAGGTGCTGAACGTGCTGACCTCCGCAATGGAAAACCTTCATGAGAAGGAAAGGCTGGAATATATGAATAAAAAGCTTGCCGATATGAGTGTGAAGGACTCAATGACGGGGCTTTACAACCGCATGGGCTATCAGCAGATTGCATGCAAGCTTTTTGAGGACAAGAAGAACAAGGGCGAAAACCTGATGATTATGTTCGTCGATATGGACAGGTTAAAGTACATAAACGACAATTTTGGGCATGAGTACGGTGATTATGCAATTCGCGCGATTGCGTCGGCGATATTGCGCAACTGCCCTAAAAATTCACTGCCTGTCAGGACAGGCGGAGATGAGTTTGTCATTATCAGCGATGTTTTAAGCGGCGGTGAGTATGAGGAGCTTGTCGGGCAGCTGCGCGGAGACATTGAGGCGGCGGCAAGGGATAAGCATTTTCCGTTTGAGCTGTCCTTCAGCATAGGCGCTGTGGCGACTGACATGACGACGGAAAAGACGCTTGACGAATATATAAGCATGGCAGACGAGATTATGTATGCGGAAAAGCAGAAAAAGAAAGCAAACAGGACAGAATAGCGGGGCGCGTGGATTATGAAGCTTTACGACAGGAAAAAAATTGACTGGGACAACGTTCTTTTTGATAACAGGGCGCTGTTCCTTTTGCTTGCACCGATTATAGTGGAGCAGCTTTTAAATTCATTTATGGGCATGGTGGACACAATGATGGTGTCTACTGTGGGGAGCGAGGCGATATCAGCCGTGTCGCTCGTCGATTCGTTTAACAACCTTGTTATACAGATGTTTTCGGCAATGGCGGCGGGCGCGTCTATCGTATGCTCACAGTATCTTGGCAGCGGCAACAAAAAGGACAGCAACAACGCGGCGCGTCAGGTGGTGCTTGCCGTGTCTGTCATTTCTCTGGCTTTGATGGTGATTTGCCTGGCGGGCAGGGAGCATCTGCTAAGCTTTATTTTCGGCAAGGTCGAGCCGGCGGTTATGCAGAACTCGCTTATTTATTTCCTTATAACAGTGATTTCATACCCTTTTCTTGCGCTGTTTAACGCTGGTGCGGCGTTTTACCGCGCGGGTGGCAATTCAAAATTCCCTATGAAGGTTTCAGTGGTGTCAAATGTGTTAAACATTATGGGAAACGCAGTGTTTATATACGTCTTTAAATGGGGCGTGGCGGGGGCGGCGCTTTCTACGCTTATATCAAGGATCTTCTGCATGGCGGTGATTTTTTATTGTCTGAGAAAACCGCGTCAGGTGATTGTCATAAGGGATTATCTCAAAATCCGCCCCGATATGCCGCTGATAGTGAAGATAATGGCGATAGGTATTCCCGCGGGCGTGGAAAATTCTATGTTCCAGTTTGGAAAGCTTGCGATACAGTCAACTGTTTCCACTATGGGCACTACTGCGATAGCGGCGCAGGCTATGACTAATATTTTTGAGAATGTGAACGGGATTTTCGGCATCGGCGTAGGCATAGGGCTTATGACCGTGGTAGGACAGTGTATCGGCGCGGACCGCCGCGAGGAGGCAAAGTATTATATTGTGAAGCTTACGGGTGTGGCATGGGTAGGAATACTTGCGTCGTGCCTTTTTGTGCTGGCGATAACCAGGCCTGTGACGTGGCTTGCGGGAATGGAGGGCGAATCCGCGGCTATGTGTTTTGAGATGGTAAAGGCGATTACCGTGGTAAAGCCGCTTGTGTGGGTCGGCTCATTCGTGATAGCTTACGGGCTGAGGGCGGCGGGTGACGTGCGTTTTTCAATGATCGTATCGACGCTTACCATGTGGCTGTGCAGGGTGGCGCTGTGCATTTTCCTCGTGAGGGTGTACCATTTCGGACCTATGGCTGTGTGGATTGGAATGTTTGCCGATTGGACAATAAGGGCGGTTATTTTTGTAAGCCGTTTCCTTAGTGGAAAGTGGTTAAAAAATAAGATTATTTGATAGAAAATATGGCATTATGACGAATGTTGTGGTAAAATAATTCTGGTAGAATTTTTCCTAAAAGGAGATGTAATTGTTATGGAAACGAAAAGTAAGTATATTTATGCGGATAAGAAGGAGCAGGTAAAGAGGGCGAACCGATTTGTCGTAATCAGCGAGCTTATCTACTTTTTCTTTGTGTTCCTGATTGTGTTTCTCGGCACGATAAGGGGCATACGTTCGGCGGGCTATACTTCGATAATCACTTTGATAACCGTAGTGACTATAGGTTTGTCGGTCTTTATGTATGTAAAGGATAAGGCGAGCGTTAAGCTGCGGTATGTCGTGGGCATAGGAATGGTTCCGATAGTGCTTATGCTTGCGCTTGGGTTTGAAAGCTACTATATGAATTTTATGGCGGTCATACCATTTATGGCGTGCATAATGTATTTTGACGAAAAGTTTTCACTGAAATTTTTCTGGATAATATCCGTAATACAGATACTTGTAACAACGGTAAAGGGCGTGACGGGCGCCATTACGGGAGATGCACTTGTTAATCTGGTGTGCGCTACGTTCGCAGTGGTATTCAGCATGGGAATGGTTTATTTTGTTGTGAGCCGCGCATCGCTTTTCACGAGCCACATGCTCGGCAGCATAAAGGAGGAGCGCGACGAGCAGGCGGTGATGATAGAAGACGTGCTGCATATCGCGTCTGAAATCAGGTCGGGCACGGACAATGCGATGGATATAGTGAGCAAGCTGAATGAGTCGACATCCGTGGTAAACGGCGCTGTTTCGGATATCTCAGAGAGCACGATGAACACGGCTGAAAATATCCAGACGCAGACTATGATGACGCAGAACATTCAGGAGGCTATACAGACCACGCTTGACGCCTCAAAGGAAATGGTTACTCTTGCAAATGAGCTTGAGGCTATGAACAAGCAGAGCATAGCGACTATGGAGAGTCTAAAGACGCAGGCGAAGGTGATTTCCGACACAAACTCAAACGTCGCGGGCTCTATGAAGAAGCTGCAGGAGAGGACAAAAGACGTAAAGAGCATTGCGGACACGATTTTTTCAATATCAAACCAGACAAACCTGCTTGCGCTTAACGCCTCAATCGAGAGCGCAAGGGCAGGCGAGGCAGGCAGGGGCTTTGCCGTGGTTGCCGACGAGATAAGGCAGCTTGCCGAGAAGACGCGCCAGGAGACAGAGAGCATCGCCGTGATAATAAAGGAGCTTGACACTAATGCGGAGCAGGCGGGCAGCGCGGTTAAAAACTCTATAGAGGCGACGTCAAAGCAGGACGAGATGATTGTAGAGGTTTCAGAGTGTTTCAGCGGGGTTAGCACGGACATAGAGAAGGTTACGGGAAATATTTCAAAGATAGACAGCATGCTCAGCTCACTGTCCGACGCTAACAACCAGATTGTGGACAATATAATGCAGCTTTCGGCTACTACAGAGGAGGTAACGGCATCTTCTGCGCAGGCGGCGGAGCTCAGCAACGACAACCTGAGAAACGCGGAGACGGCAAAGACGCAGCTTACCGACGTTGTGGCGCTTTCTTATGAGCTTGACAAGTATTCAAAATAATGTAAAATTAAGACAGCCCCTTTTAAGAGTTTAAAGGGGCTGTTTTATTGGCAGGCAGGGATTTATGTGGTTTTAACAGCGTTTTTTGTCGGATTTGCGCTTGATTTGGCGCTTGGGGATCCGCGCACTCCGATACACCCGGTATGTATTATCGGCAGACAGGTAAATATATGCGAGAGCGTTTACAGGCGGATTTTTGGAAAGCATGAAGTTGTGGCGGGGGTGTTTACCGTCATCACTGTGCTTTTTTTGTCAACTTTGATACCGTGTGTTATTTTATGGGCGGCGTATAGGCTGAATACGGTAGCGGGGGTGGCTGCGGAGGCTGTTTTGTGCTATTCGATGCTTGCCGTAAAGGATTTGAGGGATGAAAGCATGCGGGTTTACCATGCGCTTAAAGAGGAGGGGCTCTGCGCTGGCAGAAAGGCTGTGTCAATGATTGTGGGGCGTGATACTGACAGGCTTGATGAGAAGGGCGTGGCGCGCGCGGCCGTGGAGACGATTGCGGAGAACTTTTCTGACGGTGTTGCCGCGCCGATGTTTTATATGGCAATAGGCGGGGCGGGGCTGATGTATTTTTACAAGGCAGTGAATACTATGGACTCGATGATTGGGTATAAAAATAACAAGTATTATTATTTTGGACGGACGGCGGCGCGTCTTGACGATGTGATGAATTTTGTGCCGTCAAGGATTGCGGCGGTTATTATGGTAATTGCGTCGTTTTTTACAGGGCTTGATGTGAAAAATGCAGTAAGGATTTTCAGGCGCGACAGGCATAACCATACAAGCCCCAATTCGGCGCAGACGGAGGCTGTGGCGGCGGGGGCGCTTGGAGTGCGTCTTGCGGGAGACGCATGGTATTTTGGCGAGCTTTACCGCAAGCAGACTATCGGCGACGCGTTTAGGGAGATTGAGGCGGAGGACATTGTGCGCATGAACAGGCTTATGTATGTGTCGGCGTTTCTGGCGCTTATTATATTTGGAGGAGTGCGGTTATGTATCTGCATGGCGGTGATGTCTGCGGCAGGGAAGGCATTTTAGATTTTTCGGCGAATATAAATTTTCTTGGAATGCCTGCTGCTGTGCGGGCGGCGGCAATTAGAGGCGTTGAGGAGGCTGAAGTTTATCCGCAGGCGTTTAATAGCAAACTTGAGTGGAAGATTGCGGAGAAATATGCGTTAAAGCCGTGTGATATAGTGTGCGGGAATGGCGCGGCGGAGATAATTTTTGCCTTTTTTGGGGCGATTAAAGCGAAAAGGGCGCTGGTGGCTGAGCCGACTTTTTGTGAGTATGAGCGAGCATTGGCTGGGGCAATGGACAAGTGCGGGATTGTGCGGCATATGCTTACAGAGGAGAATGGTCTTGAACTGGGGGAGGATATACTAGATAAAATAACTGATGATATTGATGCCGTTGTCGTATGTAACCCGAATAATCCTACAGGGGTGATTTATGACAAGGGATTGCTGCTTGAAATATTGGAGCGCTGCAAGAGTATGGGGGTGTGGCTGTTTGTTGATGAGAGCTTTATCGAGCTGACAATGCAGTATAAAAGCGGCAGTCTTTTTGATATGATAAATAACGGAAGTTATGATAAGCTTTTTATTTTAAGGTCCTTCACAAAGCTGTATGCTATGGCTGGACTCAGGCTTGGGTTTGGATTGTGCGCCAATCAAGGGCTTATGGAGAGGGTAAGGGGGATACTGCAGCCGTGGAATATATCTCTGCCTGCGCAGTATGCGGGGCTTGCGGCGCTTGAGGAGGAGGAGTTTGCTGAACGTTCGAGAGCGGCTGTTGCTGCGGAGAGGGAGTATATGCGTGGCAGGCTTGACGGGATAGCGCGTGTATATGGCGGGGCGGCGAACTTTTTGCTGTTTTATGTTAAGAATGATGTCTTAGATGATAACGGCAGAGGGCATTTATATAACCAGTGCCTTGAAAGAGGAATATTAATTCGGGACTGCAGCAATTTTTACGGTCTTGGGTGCGGCTGGTACAGGGCTGCGGTAAGGTGCAGGGAGGATAATGAAAGGCTTATAGAGGTTTTGGGAGAGCTGCTGCAGAAGGTATGAGACACTCCAAAATATGTTGTGAGTGTTAATCATGGCAGTTTCAGAAATGCATTTTAAGTGGAAAGCTTTTTGGGCAAGGCAGGAGGATTTATGGGAAAGCCATTGATGATACAGGGAACTATGTCGAGTGTGGGGAAAAGCCTGATTGTGGCGGGACTTTGCAGGATAATGAGGCAGGACGGCTGCAGGGTGGCGCCATTTAAGTCGCAGAATATGGCGCTCAACTCATATATTACAGGTGACGGGCTTGAAATGGGGCGCGCACAGGCAATGCAGGCGGAGGCGGCGGGGATAGAGCCTAGCGTCTATATGAACCCGATTCTGCTAAAGCCGACTAACGAGACAGGCTCGCAGGTGATTGTAAACGGCGAGGTTTACAAGGATATGAGCGCGAGGGAGTATTTTGCGTATAAGAAAAGGCTTATTCCAGAAATAAGGTATGCGTATGAAAGGCTTGCGGCGGAGAATGACATAGTCGTGATAGAAGGAGCGGGCTCGCCAGTTGAGATTAATTTAAAAACAGATGATATTGTAAATATGGGAATGGCGGAGATTGCGGACTCGCCTGTGCTGATAGTCGGCGATATTGACAGGGGAGGCGTGTTTGCGCAGCTCTGCGGGACTATGATGCTTTTGGAGGAGAGTGAAAAAAGACGCGTAAAAGGGCTTATCATCAATAAATTCAGGGGCGACAAGACGATACTTGATTCAGGCATTGCGCAGCTTGAAAGGCTTGCGGGCAGGAGCGTGCTTGGCATTGTGCCGTATATGGACATACAGCTTGAAGATGAGGACAGCGTGACTGACAGGTTTAATGTGCGCAGGGCGGCGGATATTGATATTGCGGTGATACGTTTTCCGCATATTTCCAATTTTACGGATTTTGACATATGGGAGAATGTGGAGGGCGTGTCGCTCAGGTATGTGAGCAGGGCATATGATATTGGCAAGCCTGATATGATAATCCTGCCGGGGACAAAAAGCACTGTTGATGATTTGCTGTGGCTGCGCGAGAGTGGGCTTGAAGCGGCAGTGTTGAGACAGTATAATGATAACGAGTGTATTTTATTTGGTATATGCGGCGGATATCAGATGCTTGGGGAGGAGATAAATGATGCGGTTTCCGTTAGGGGAATGGGGCTTATTCCGATGGCTACAGTGTTTGAGGCTGAAAAGGAGCGTACTCGCGTGGAAGGGGTATTTAGAAATGTATCAGGCGTGCTGGCGTGCTTGAATGGGCTGACAATATGCGGATATGAAATACATATGGGACAAAGTTATGTGAAAAGCGGCGGGAGCATAATAGATAGCAAATGTTATTTAACGGAGCTTACAGATAATGTCACGGGCGCAAAAAAGACAGAGGGGTATTGCGGCGACAGGGTTTATGGCAGCTATGTACACGGAATTTTTGATAAAAGCGGGACAGTAGAGGCGATTGCGGGCGCGCTTGCAAAGAGGAAAGGGATAGAAGTGCCAAGCTTTCATATTTTGGATTATGGGCAGCATAAGCAGCAGCAGTATGACAGACTGGCAGATGTTCTGCGCGGGGCGCTTGATATGGATAAGATATACAGGATAATTGAGAGCGGAGTATGATATAGGAAAAAGCTTGTGTCTAATAGGTAATTACGGATTGGTCATTTTTCGTATTTATTATAGACGCTAAAGCGGCAGGAAGGAGTTAAAAATGGAAAACAGCGTTCTTGGCGCTGAAATGTCAAAGCTTGAAAGGATAGCGCCGAAGGATATTGAAAAGCGGAGTTTTGAGATAATTGACGAGATAATAGGCGCGGAATACCCCAATGCGGTGATAGATGAGCGCTATATGCCGATTATAAGGCGCGCAATTCATACGACTGCAGATTTTTCATATCTGGAAACACTGTGCTTTTCAGAGAATGTGATTGACAAGGCTCTTGCAGCAATAAATAACAAATGTACTGTAATAACGGACACAAATATGGCAATGGCGGGGATAAATAAAAGGCTGCTTGCAGAGTACGGCGCGGAGATTATCTGCTATATGGCAGACGATGAGGTCGCGGCACAGGCAAGACAGCGTGGGATAACGCGCGCGGCTGTGAGTATGGAAAAGGCGGCAAGGTTTGCCCAAAGCGGCAGAGAGCTTATTTTTGTGATAGGAAATGCCCCCACGGCTCTGGTGCGCCTGTATGAGCTTATCATGGATTGCGCGTTAAAACCGCAGCTGATAATCGGCGCGCCTGTGGGTTTTGTAAACGTGGTGCAGTCAAAGGAACTGATTATGCAGACCGATACGCCGTATATTGTGGCACGCGGCAGAAAAGGCGGCAGCAATGTGGCTGCGGCGATTTTTAATGCGTTGCTTTATATGAAACGCGAGGGCGGCGTTTTGTTTGAATAATTTGTGCGAATTTTTGGAACGGCTGAAAGATGGGGAAATTCAGGGAGTTTTAATTAAGATTGCGGTTTTGGAGAGTGGATTAGGGAGGTTAATATGAAATATGCAGGGGATTTATCTGAAAAAAGGCGCTAAGAAACTTGCCTGCGGTTATACTACGGGGACTTGCGCGGCGGCGGCGGCACAGGCGGCGGCGGTTATGTATTTTACGGGGCGGGCGCCTGAAAGCGTAAGCATTATGACGCCGAAGGGGATAAGGCTTACATTGGAGGTTCTTGAGCCATTTTGCAGTGAGGATTATGCAAGCTGCGCTATAAAGAAAGAAAGCGGCGACGACCCTGATATAACAAACGGAGTGCTTGTCTGCGCGGGGCTGACATTTAGGCATGCGGAAGGTGAAAGCGGCACAGATGCTGGCAATGGTGGGAGTGATGTCTTGGGGCTGCAAAGCCTTGAAAATAAAATAACGGTAGATATAGACGGCGGAAAAGGCGTAGGCAGGGTGACAAAGGCGGGGCTTGAACAGCCCGTAGGCGCTGCCGCGATAAACAGCGTGCCGCGCAGAATGATAACTGACGAGATAACGCGTGTATGCAAGGCAAATGATTTCGTCGGCCATGTGAAAGCCGTAATAAGCATTCCCGAAGGAGAAGCGCTGGCGCAGAAAACCTTTAATCCGCGCCTTGGCATAGAGGGCGGCATATCCGTGCTTGGCACAAGCGGCATAGTCGAGCCTATGAGCGAGCGTGCGCTTATAGAAACGATACGGGCTGAACTAAGCGTGAAAAGAGAGGAAAATAAACGCCTTGGGCGCGACATAGTCCTTGCCGCGCCTGGAAATTACGGCAGGAATTTTATCAGCGAAAGATATGGAATAGACATAGAGGACGCGGTAAAGTGCAGCAACTACATCGGAGAGCTGGTGGATTATGCAAATGAGCTTGGCTTTAAGCGGCTTTTGCTGGCAGGGCATATCGGAAAGCTTGTCAAGGTGTCTGGTGGGATTATGAATACACATTCATCAAACGCAGACGCGCGGCTTGAGCTTTTGGCGGCGCATGCGCTTATGGCGGGGGCTGATGCCCAAACCGGGCGGCGGATCCTTGCATGCGTGACCGCGGAGGAGGCGCTTGGAATACTTCGTGAGGGCGGGCTGCTGCCAGATACTATGGACATTATGATTAAAAGGATAAAGTATTACCTCGACAGGCGCAGCGGTACGACACAGATAGAGGTGATTGTCTTTTCCAATGAGTTCGGCGAGCTTGCAAAAAGCGATGGAGCTGATGATTTCGCCAGAGAGTTTTGCAAATGAATGTATGGGTAAACGAGGCGCTGGCAGAAACTTATTTGGACAGAAGAGAATACAACAGTCAGGACATGCAAGGACAGGAGTTATAGAGTTCGAGTTGAAATAGTTCTTTACAATGAATTAAATGGAGATTATAATAAAATTGTGCAACCAATACATATGTTATTAATAGAAGAAATAGAAACAATAAACACTATAAGGGGAACGGAATGGCAAAAGAGAAATCAAAGGCAGAAAAGAAACAGAA
>X301_European_Hare__coassemble_1086_pt1 | contig 20886 bp, 21 predicted proteins | sample X301_European_Hare__metabat2_low_PE_011 | metagenome-assembled genome bin X301_European_Hare
GTTATATCCTTCTATATGCTTGGGATATACTTTTGCCTGCGCGAGTTTTTCCTCAACATTGTCAGCAAGCGCCTGCGTCTGGCTTTTATTTGTGCCGTTAGTAATGACAAAATAGTCAGCCAGTGTGGATATTTCACTGATGTCAATAATTTTTATGTCCTCGGCTTTCTTCTCCTCCAGCGCGCTCACAATTATTTTTACTTTGTCTAAGCCTTCCATATTTGTATTATTATTCATAAGTCCTCCGTTTTATTATTTTTACTGTGCCTGCAGTGTTTTACATCAGTTAATTCTACTGTGCCCGCACATGCTTATAGCTGTTATATGTTGCCCTTGTCATATTGTCAATAGGATTATGTTTTTCTTCCAAAAATCGCAGGGTATTCCCCAATATCTTTTCCATAGCCTTGTCTATATCCTCAAAGGCAAGCCTGCGTATGACATTAAGTTCGGGAATAGGCTTGCGTGACGGCTCTATATAATCGGCTATAAAAATTATTTTTTCAAGCAGTGACATATTGGGTCTGCCTGTTGTGTGCCAGGTTATCGCCTTTAATATATCCTCATCATATACACCGAATTTGTCCTTGGCTATATATGCGCCAACCTTTCCATGCAGCAGATACGGGTGATTTTCTTCAAAAGTGCTGTATGGTATTGAATGTTCCTTACATATTTTTATTTTTTTGTCATTATCCATATTTTTGGCGCAGTCATGCAACATTCCTGCAATTTCAGCCTTTTTGACAAAATCATCATTAGATGTATCAGGATTGTACCTCATAGCCATCGACATTGCCGTATAAGCAACTCCAAGTGTGTGCTGATACCTCTCCTTTGTAAGATGCTTTTTTAAATATTTTTTTACTTTTTTCATGTTAATCCCCATTTTCACATTGAACATCAAATGCTCATTAGATTAGAAGTCTTAGGCAGCTTTTTGTTTGCTGCCTTGGAGTTCATATTTCTGTAGATTTTCAAATTCTTGTAAAAAATGCCTGCCCTTTGGCATTTTTTTAAACATTTAGGAAGTCTTAGGCAGCGTTTTTTGCTGCCTTAGAGTTCCTTAATGTTTTTTTTATATAAATTTTTGCAGAAAATATAATCAGCCACTTTCTTAGGGACAAGCCCGTCAATCGGCATATCATTCCTGACTCTGTTTCTTATCTTGGTAGAAGAAATATCGTACTTCGGAATGTCCAGATAAACAATGTCCGCGCCAAGCCTTGACAGTTCAGCGCCTTTTTGGCGTATTGACATTATATCATAATCATCACGCACTGTGCAGACAATTGTTGAAAGCTTAAAAATTTTTTCAGGCTTATACCAGCTTTCAATCTGAAAAAGCAGGTCTGCTCCAATTAAAAGGCAATATTTTACATCAGGATTTTGAGCCTTAAGCTCCTCCAATGTCTCAAAAGTGTATGTATTCCCCTTACGTTCTACTTCTGCCATTGAAAGCTCAAAATGCTCAAAATCAGAAATGGCAAGCTTAACCATTGCAGCACGGTTTTGGGCATCAAGCACATTTTGCTTCATATATGAATTGCCGCTTGGAATAAAAATAACCTTTTCAAGCCCAAGCCGTTCATATGCCTGCTGCGCTAACCAAATATGACCGTTATGAATTGGGTTAAACGTGCCTCCCATTATACCAACCATTTTTCCCCGATTTAATCCTTTATTTTTTACCACATATAGAATTTACACTGTAATCCCTGCGTTTAAATATAATTATTTTGGCAAAATTATCTTGGGCTTGTCCTTAAATGGCTTATAAAGCACAAATTTTTTGCCGATAACCTGAACTACCTGCGAATGTGTCCTCTCGGCTATGGTGTCCGCAACTTCATTAGGATCGTCAGCGCAATTTTTTAATATGCCAATCTTTATAAGCTCATGCGTGTTAAAAGCCTCCGAAATCGCCTCCACATTTTCAGGAGTTACAGACGCTTTCCCTACTTGAAATACGGGCTCTATATTCATTGCTAAGCCCTTTAAATATGATCTTTGCTTGCTTGTCATTTTTTCTCCCTTCTAAAGCCGTAATATCCTATCAAATCCGTCCGAATTTATGTGAAATATTTATTTATAATAATCAAATGAAAGCCCGTACATGCGGACAGTATCGCCGTCATTAATCCCAAGCGCTTCCAATTCATCTAATATGCCGTTGTCTTTGAGGAATTTCTGGAAAAAGATAAAACCCTTTTCAGAATCAATATTTGTATATCCAAGCATTTTCTCAATGCGGGGACCTTCTATTACATATTCATTATTTTTTTCATCAAATTCTACAGTATATGGCTCTGTGCCTGTTACAATATCCTCCTCCGGATTAAATTCAGGTTCAAATATTGTAGGCGGCTCATCAATCTGTGATAAAAGGTCGCTTACATAATAAAGCAGTTCATTTAAGCCCTGTCCGGAAACCGCTGAAATTGGAAATACTTTTATGCCTTTCGGCTCAAACTCATCGCGGATTTGTTGTATAGGATCCTCACCCGAGCCAGAATATATGACATCTATCTTGTTTGCGGCAATTACCTGCGGTCTCTGCGCAATTTTCTCATTGTATGCTTCCAGTTCTTTATTTATGGCGTAAATATCCTCTATTGGATTTCTGCCCTCCGTGGAAGCGGCATCAACCAGATGTATTAAAACATTTGTCCTTTCTATATGGCGCAAAAATTCATGCCCCAGCCCTACGCCCTCTGAGGCTCCCTCTATAAGCCCTGGAATATCAGCCATTACAAAGCCTTTGCCATTGTCCAAATCCACTACTCCCAGATTGGGGTTAAGCGTCGTAAAATGATAATTGGCTATCTTTGGCTTTGCATTGGTAACATGCGCAAGCAAGGTGGATTTGCCAACATTAGGAAAGCCTACAAGCCCTACATCCGCTATTACCTTTAATTCAAGGAATAAGTCAAGCTCCTTTGCAGGCTGTCCAGGCTGCGCATATTTAGGCGCCTGCATTGTTGCCGTGGCATAGTGCTGATTGCCGTTTCCGCCTCTGCCTCCCTTTAAAATCACAAAACGGCTGTTGTCACCTGACATATCAGCAATAATCTTGCCCGATTCAAACTCCTTTATAACAGTTCCCTCGGGCACTTTTATGATTATATCCTCGCCGTTTTTTCCACGGCAGTTTTTGTTGCCGCCGTTTTCGCCGTCCTGAGCGCAGTATTTTCTTATATGGCGAAAATCTGTGAGCGTATTCAAGCCCTTGTCAACCTCAAATATAACGCTGCCGCCAGTTCCCCCGTCGCCGCCGTCAGGACCTCCGTTTGGAACATATTTTTCACGCCGAAATGATACATGTCCGTCGCCGCCCTTGCCGCTTCTGACATATATTTTTGCTCTGTCTGCGAACATTGATTACCAACCTTTCTATTTATGCGAAAAGGCAAACTGTTACTTTGAACAAAAGGCTTCAGGCAAGGAAGCCTGAAGCCTTTTTGATTAATTCGTAAGTTTGTAGCTTATTTCTCCTCTACAGGATAGACAGAAGCCTGTTTCTTGTCTCTGCCCTTTCTCTCAAACCTGAGTATGCCGTCTACCTTTGCAAACAACGTATCATCTCCGCCCCTGCCGACATTAATGCCAGGGTGAATCTTTGTGCCGCGCTGTCTGTATAAGATGTTGCCTGCCTTTACGAACTGACCGTCTGCCCTCTTAGCGCCTAATCTCTTTGATTCTGAATCTCTGCCGTTCTTAGTAGAACCGACACCCTTTTTATGAGCAAAAAACTGAAGGTTTAACTTCATCATGGTTTTACACCTCCTTAATTTTAAGTCTTAGATATTTACTGCCGTATTGTTCTTCAATAGTCTGTAAACCCAATATCATAGAATCAACCAAAAGCCTTGAACCAGTGTTTATTTCATTTAAAAACCGACAGTCAATAAATCCTGCGATCTCATCGCTGTCTACCTCTATGTCTTCATTTGACAAAGCTTCAAGAGAGTTTATCGTATTAATAACCAGTATTGATATTGACGCGCAGACAATGTCACTGCCTGATTTCGCAAAGCCTGAATGTCCTTCACAGGTGAAACGCCTGTAGCTGCCGTTATTGGATTTATAAATTGTTACCTTAGTCATATATTAAGCGTTAATCTTATCAATCTTGACCTGTGTGTATGCTTGTCTATGACCGTTTTTCTTGTGATAGCCTGTCTTTCTCTTGTACTTGTAGACGATAACCTTTTTGCCCTTGCCGTGCTCTACGACTGTGGCTGTGACGGTAGAGTTCTCAACGTCTGCGCCTACTTTAAGAGAATCATTGCTAACAGCAATAACATTGTCAAAAGTTACAGTGCTTCCTGCCTCTGCATCAAGCTTTTCAACATTGATGACATCGCCCTCGGAAACCTTGTACTGCTTTCCACCTGTTGCAATAATTGCGTACATATTGCACCTCCTAAATAATTACTCGCTAACTTCGGTGACGCATATTAAATATTGCTGCGTACTTTTACCTCATTATGCGGCATACTCATATAGTATAGCATTCAAATTTTGAAAAGTCAAGCAAATATTGTTCATTTTCCAATAATTTTCCAACAAATTTCAAGAATTTTTCATTAGCAAAATCTCTGAATACAAAGCAAAATATACAAAACTAAGGATAATATATATTTACATACCAATCCTTAGTTTGTATATTTCATTAAAACACTATATTATAAATTATGAAAATCCACGTAAACCACTACATTTATGCCTTACATTAATGCTACTTAACCACTCTAACCCTAAACACACCGTCAATGCTGTTAAGCTTCCCGATAATCTTATCATCAGCCGCCTTCTCAATATCCATAAGGGTATATGCGTACTCTCCTCTTGACTTGTTTGTCATATCGCTGATGTTTATTCCGGCATCGCCGAATGCGGCTGTAAACTGTGTAATCATATTTGCGATATTCTTGTGCAGTATTGCCACTCTGCCTTCAGTAACGCATACGCCCATATTACATGCAGGATAATTGACGCTGTTTCTGATGTTGCCGTTTTCAAGATAATCCATAAGCTCGTCAACAGCCATCATTGCGCAGTTGTCCTCCGACTCCTCAGTAGACGCTCCAAGGTGAGGTATTACTATGCAGTTCTTGTGTCCTGCTGTAGTCGTGTTGGGGAAATCTGAAACATACTTTCTAACCTTGCCCGAATCAAGCGCCGCAATCATATCAGCCTCATTTACAAGCAAATCCCTTGCAAAGTTAAGCACGATAACGCCGTCCTTCATCTTGTTAATAGCCTCTGCGTTGATCATGCCCTTTGTACTGTCCATAAGAGGCACATGTATAGTAATAAAATCGCAGTTTGCATAAATATCATCCAAATTAACAACATGCTTAACTTCGCGCGTAAGCTTAAGTGCCGTTTCTACAGAAAGGAACGGATCATAACCATAAACCTCCATGCCAAGCGCCACAGCCGCGTTTGCAATTCTGCCGCCAATAGCGCCAAGACCGATAATGCCAAGCTTTTTGCCAGCTATCTCAGTGCCTGCAAATTTCTTCTTCTCCTTCTCAGCGTCTTTGGCAATAGTCTCAACGCCAGTATTATTCTCAACCCACTTTATGCCGCCTACAATATCTCTTGACGCGAGCAGCATGCCTGCGATAGCAAGCTCTTTAACGCCATTTGCGTTTGCGCCGGGAGTATTGAATACCACAATGCCCTTATCCGCGCATTTGTCAAGCGGAATATTGTTTACGCCCGCGCCCGCTCTTGCTACGGCAAGAAGGCCGTCAGGCAGCTCCATGTCATGCATAGCCGCGCTTCTTACAAGCACGCCCTGAGCCTGTGTGATATCGTCTGTTTTCTGATAGTTATCTGTAAATTTATCCAGTCCCATTTTTGAGATGGGATTTAAGCAATTATACTGATACATTATGCGTTTGCCTCCTCAAATTTCTTCATAAACTCAACAAGCGCTTCTACGCCTTCAATAGGCATAGCGTTGTAAATGCTTGCGCGCATACCGCCTACCGTCCTGTGACCTTTGAGATTTTCAAAGCCTGCCTCCTTTGCTTCCTTGACAAATTTAGCATCAAGCTCCTCGCTGCCCGTAACAAAAGGCACATTCATAAGCGAGCGGTCCTCTTTCCTTACTGTTCCCTTGAAAAGTTTGCTTTCGTCAAGGAAATCATAGAGAATTTTCGCTTTCTTCTCGTTAATTTCCTTCATCTTTTGAAGTCCGCCCATCTTCTTTATCCACTTAAATACTTTTCCGCAGATATAAATGCCGTATGCAGGCGGCGTATTATAAAGTGAATTGTTGTCCGCGTGTGTCTTGTATTTCAGCATAGTAGGCGTGCCTGGAAGTACGTCTTCCGTAATCAGATCCTCTCTGATAATAACGATTACAACGCCCGCAGGACCGATATTTTTCTGCACTCCGCCATAGATAACGCCATACTTTGTGACATCTACGGGCTCTGAAAGAAAGCATGAGGAAACATCTGCCACAAGTGTCTTGCCCTTTGTGTTGGGAAGCGTCTTGAACTTTGTGCCGTAAATTGTATTGTTTTCGCAGATATATACATAATCCGCGTCTTCAGAAATAGGCAGATCAGAACAATCAGGTATGTACGAAAAAGTCTTATCTTCGCTTGAAGCGATCTTGTTTGCCTTGCCGTAAATGCAAGCCTCCTGATATGCCTTTTTAGCCCACTGACCTGTAACGATATAATCCGCCACGCCGTTCTTCATAAGGTTCATGGGTATCATCGCAAACTGCTGGCTTGCGCCGCCCTGCAGGAACAAAACCTTATAATTGTCAGGAATATTCATAAGCTCTCTCAAATCCGCTTCCGCTTCTTTGATAATTGTTTCAAAAGCCTTTGAACGGTGGCTCATTTCCATAACGGACATTCCTGTTCCCTTGTAATCCAACATCTCATCTGCAGCTTCTTTAAGAACTTCCTCAGGCAAAACTGCGGGACCTGCTGAAAAATTGTACACTCTAGCCAATTTAGTACTCCTCCTAAATATTTTTATTATATCATCATAACTGTCCGACAGCCGACATAGCTGTGAAACACCAAAACACACCAAAAGCTCCTTAGAAAGAACAGTATGGCGTTTCACGGCTTATTATGCTTTACGCTGAACAGCTACATATTAACATATATGTGTTAAACCTTAAATTTTACTTGATAATTTGTTATTTTGCTAAATCATCCGCGTCAAACGCATCGCTTATGGGCGCGCCTGCGGGAACCATAGGAAATACCTTGTCGTCCTCCTCAATTACGCACTCAATTACCACGGGCTTATTTAAAGAAACAGCCTTTTCAAGCGCTGGCGCAACCTCCTCTTTCTTTGTTACGCGGATTGCTTCGCACCCCAAGCCCTCGGAAACCTTTACAAAGTCAACCTTGTCGGTAAGCACTGTCTGAGAATATCTCTTTTCATAGAACAAGGTCTGCCATTGTCTTACCATACCTAATACATGGTTGTTTATAATAATCTGTATAATAGGTATATTGTAACGGCTTGCCGTGGCAAGCTCATTCATATTCATTCTAAAGCAGCCGTCGCCCGCGATATTCACACAGATTTTGTCAGGTCTGCCTACTTTTGCGCCGATGCAGGCGCCAAGACCGTAACCCATAGTTCCAAGACCGCCGGATGAAAGGAACGTGCGCGGCTCTGTATATTTGTAGTACTGCGCTGCCCACATCTGATGCTGTCCTACATCTGTGGTGATGATCGCCTTGCCGTCAGTCACTCTGTCAAGCTCCTCGATTATATAAGGGCAGGTAAGCTTATCCGTATCATATTTAAGCGGATATTTTTCTTTTAATTCCTTTATTGTATTGTGCCATTCCTCATGCTTTTGAGGCGTAAGCTTGCTGTTGAGCTCTTTGAGCACGGTTTTTAAGTCGCCTATTACTGACGCGTCGGTCTTTATGTTTTTGTTTACCTCTGCGGCGTCTATGTCGATATGAAGTATCTTTGCATTTTCAGCAAATTTCTTGGGATTGCCTATTACTCTGTCGGAAAAACGCGCGCCGAGAGCTATAAGCAAATCGCACTGGCTTACACCGAAGTTTGACGTCTTTGTGCCGTGCATTCCCACCATGCCTGTATACAGCTCATTTTTTCCGTCAAACGCACCCTTAGCCATAAGCGTGTCACATACGGGCGCATCAATCTTTTCAGCAAATTCCTTTACCTCGCGTGATGCTCCTGAAATAATTGCGCCGCCGCCAAGATATATAAATGGTTTCTTTGCATTTTTGATTAAATCAAGCGCTACGTTTATATCATTTTCCGTATATGAGTTTTTGATTTCAGGCGGTTCAGGCTTTGCGGGTACAAACTCGCAGGTATTTGCGGTGACGTCTTTTGTAATATCCACAAGCACGGGTCCTGGTCTGCCTGATTTTGCGATTTTAAACGCTTTTCTCAGCGTGTCCGCAAGTTTCGTGACGTCTTTTACGATGTAGCCGTGCTTTGTAATGGGCATTGTGACGCCCGCTATGTCAACCTCCTGAAACGAATCCTTGCCAAGCAGCGGCAACGTAACGTTTGCCGTAATCGCTACGAGCGGCACAGAATCCATATATGCCGTAGCAATGCCTGTGACAAGATTAGTCGCACCGGGACCGCTTGTCGCAAGGCATACGCCTACTTTTCCAGTAGCGCGCGCATAACCGTCAGCCGCATGGGAAGCTCCCTGCTCGTGTGAAGTCAGGATATGCGTAATCTCATCTGTATGTTTGTACAGCTCGTCATATATATTCAATATGCTTCCGCCAGGATAACCAAAAACCGTGTCTACCCCCTGCTCCTTCAGACATTCTATAACTATTTGTGAGCCATTTAACAGCATAATATTCCTCCTTTTTCAAATTGATGCTGCTTTTCGCTAATCATGGAGGAATTTTCCTCCTTTACAAATTGCTGCTGCCTTTCGCCAATCATGGAGGAATTTTCCTCCTTTTTTAATATCAAGCCTTGTTTGAATTTTGAAGTATTGCGCCTCTGTTGCCGCTCGTAACCATCTCACGGTACCTTGCAAGATAACCTGTCGTGACCTCAGGCTCGCGCGGTGTCCAGTTTTGGCGGCGTTTTTCAAGCTCCTCATCTGATACTTTGAGATTTAAAGTACACTCGGGAATATTTATGGAAATTATGTCGCCCTCCTGTACAAGCGCGATAGGTCCGCCGACAGCCGCCTCAGGAGATACATGTCCGATAGAAGCCCCGCGCGAGGCGCCCGAAAAGCGTCCGTCTGTAATAAGCGCCACGGTTGAGCCAAGCCCCATGCCTGCGATAGCCGATGTAGGATTTAACATCTCGCGCATGCCAGGACCGCCCTTAGGTCCCTCATAGCGGATAACTACAACATCGCCTTCAACAATCTTGCCGCCCTTTATCGCTGCGATAGCGTCCTCCTCACATTCAAATACGCGCGCAGGACCTTCGTGGACCATCATCTCCTCGACTACGGCTGAACGCTTTACAACGCTTCCGTCAGGAGCAAGGTTGCCCTTCAATACGGCAAGCCCGCCTGTTTTGCTGTAAGGATTGTCGAGAGGTCTTATTACATTTTTATCTTTATTTTCGGCGTTTTTGATATTTTCGCCGATTGTCTTGCCTGTGACTGTCATACAGTCTGTGTTTATCAGATTAAGCTCTGTAAGCTCATTCATTACCGCATATACGCCGCCTGCCTCGTTTAAGTCCTCCATATATGTAGGACCTGCAGGTGCCAGATGGCAGAGATTAGGCGTCTTTTCACTTATCTCATTTGCAAATGAAATGTCAAAATCAAAGCCTATCTCATGCGCTATCGCCGGCAGATGAAGCATTGAGTTTGTAGAGCAGCCAAGAGCCATGTCCACGGTAAGCGCATTTAGTATAGCCCCCTTCGTCATAATGTCGCGCGGGCGTATATTCTTTTTGAGAAGCTCCATTACCGCCATTCCTGCGTGTTTTGCAAGCTTTATTCGCTCTGAATATACGGCTGGGATTGTGCCGTTGCCCCTAAGTCCCATTCCAAGCGCCTCTGTAAGACAGTTCATTGAGTTTGCCGTGTACATTCCTGAGCATGAGCCGCAGGTAGGACATACCTTGTTTTCAAACTCGCATACTTCTTCCTCAGTCATAGTGCCTGCTGCGTATGCGCCAACTGCCTCAAACATTGACGAAAGACTTCTCTTCTGTCCTTTAACCTTGCCTGCAAGCATAGGTCCGCCTGACACAAATACTGTCGGTACATTGATACGCGCCGCCGCCATCAAAAGCCCGGGAACATTTTTATCACAGTTGGGAACCATTACAAGCGCGTCAAACTGGTGCGCAAGCGCCATGCACTCTGTAGAGTCCGCTATCAAATCCCTCGTCACAAGAGAATATTTCATACCGATATGTCCCATAGCAATACCGTCGCATACGGCAATAGCGGGAAATACTACGGGCACGCCGCCTGCTTCCGCCACTCCAAGCTTTACGGCGTTTACTATTTTGTCAAGATTCATGTGTCCTGGGACAATCTCGTTATAGGAGCTGACAATGCCTACCATAGGCTTGTTCATCTCCTCCTCGGTAAAGCCGAGCGCATTGAAAAGGCTTCTGTGTGGAGCCTGCTGCATTCCTTTTTTTACATTATCGCTTTTCATTATAAAGTCCTCCATTCTATAACACTCTAAAATTAAAATGCTTAAATGCGTTCCGCGATTAAATCACCCATTTTAACCGTGCCGACCTGCTGAACGCCTGAGCGCTTACTCTCCTCCTGCGGCATAATATCGATTGTCCTATATCCTTCTTCAAGCACCCTCTTAACAGCGTTTTCAATCGCGTCTGCCTCTTTATCCAAGTCAAATGAATACCTGAGCATCATTGCCGCGCTTAAAATAGTAGCTATCGGATTGGCTATGCCCTTGCCCGCTATATCAGGAGCTGAACCGCCACTCGGCTCATAAAGACCAAATTTTGTATCATTCAGGCTGGCGGATGAAAGCATACCAATTGAGCCTGTCACCATGCTCGCCTCGTCTGACAAAATATCGCCAAACATATTTTCAGTCAGTATAACATCAAACTGCTTAGGATCCTTTACAAGCTGCATAGCGCAATTGTCAACAAGCATATGCTCTAACGTTACTTCAGGATAATCCTTTGCGACCTCCTCAACCACCTTGCGCCACAGTCTTGATGAGTCAAGCACGTTTGCCTTGTCAACGCTTGTGACCTTTTTGCGGCGCTTCATGGCTATGTCAAAGCCCTTTACTGCAATGCGCCTTATCTCATTTTCATTGTATGTAAGCGTATCTATCGCCGTAGTCACGCCGTCGATCTCCTTTGTGCTGCGCTCGCCGAAATAAAGCCCGCCAGTAAGCTCGCGCATGATCATCATATCAAAACCGCTGCCAATGATGTCATCTCTGAGCGGACAAGCCTCTTTAAGCTCCTCATATAAATACGCAGGTCTAAGGTTGGCAAACAGATTGAGCGATTTTCTGAGCTTTAAGAGCCCCGCCTCCGGTCTTAATTCGGGAGGAAGCTTATACCAAGGTGATGTTGAAGTATTGCCGCCGATAGAGCCCATAAGCACCGCGTCAGCCGCCTTTGCGTCTGCAATCGCCTCATCAGTGAGCGGCACGCCGCAGGCATCAATGGAAGCCCCGCCCATCAAAATATCTTTATAGGAAATTGTGTGTCCAAATTTGTCAGCCGCTTTGTTGAGGACCTTCTTTGCCTCAGCCACTATTTCAGGTCCGATGCCGTCACCTGGTATACATACAATATTTAAGTTCATTACCGACTATCTCCTTTTTATATCCATTATGTTTTTAATACGCTAAATTACTAAATAAATTTACACATATTAAATAATATTACATTCGACAGAAAATTTCAACCTTTATTTTTTAGCTATTTTTAGTAATAGCCAGACAATACAAAAGTGCCGCCCTAAAGCGACACTTAAATATGCTTTGATTATTTTTCAGGGAGCTCTACCTGCTCTATCGCCGCCTTCTTCATAGGAATACGGCAGTTTTTGTTGCTGCCAAATTCTACGATAACGTCCTCGTCCGTGACATCAATAACAACCCCATAAAATCCGCTTGTCGTAAGCACGTTTGCGCCTACCTCCAGCGAATTAATTGTCGCCTGCTTTCTTTTCTGCTCCTTTTTCTGCGGGCGGAAAATCAGGAAATAGATAACAACGCCCCACACGATAATCATAAGAATCATGGATAACGTGCCTGCCGCCGCCGTTCCCTGCGCCTGCGCATTCGCATCTGTCGCCGCCAATAATAAATTCATAAGATTAAATTCCTCCATTCTGTGAAAATCTGTCAAAACACATAAATATATCTTACACAATAAAGCCTGATACATCAAGTAAAATATTTCTAAATACCATAAAATACTTTCAAAAGTTCTTCAATATTTAAAACGCCTTTAATTACCGCTGCTGTTCATACCGTCAAGCTTTCTTTTTTTATACGCCGCAAACTCCCCATCGTCCAAAGCATCGCGTATTTCAGTCATCATAGTATTGTAAAAATAAAGATTATGCAGCACGCACAGCCTCATTCCGAGCATTTCCTTCGCCTTTAAAAGATGGCGTATATACGCGCGGGAATACCTTCTGCATGCGGGGCACTGGCAGCCCTCCTCTATCGGGCGGCCATCAAGCTCGTATTTTGAATTGAATAAATTTATCTTGCCATGATTGGTGTAAAGGTGTCCGTGCCGTCCGTTCCTTGACGGGTAAACGCAGTCAAAAAAGTCAACTCCTCTGTCCACCGCCTCGAGGATATTTGCAGGCGTGCCCACCCCCATCAGATAAGTAGGCTTGTCCTTTGGCAGATACGGGACTGTTTCGTCAAGGATATGGTACATCTCCTCATGAGTTTCTCCCACGGCAAGCCCGCCTACGGCATAGCCGTCCAAATCCATCTCTGAAATGCGCTTGGCATGCTCTATCCTTATATCAGCATAAACCGCCCCCTGGTTAATGCCAAACAGCAGCTGCTCTTTATTTATGGTATCGTCAAGCGAGTTTAGACGTTTCATCTCGTTTTTACAGCGTTCAAGCCAGCGCGTCGTGCGGTCTACGGAATTTTGGACATAGCCGCGCTCCGCCTTGCTTGGCGGGCACTCGTCAAATGCCATTGCTATAGTCGACGCAAGATTTGACTGTATGCGCATGCTTTCCTCTGGTCCCATAAAGATTTTCCTGCCGTCTATATGCGAATTAAAGTAAACTCCCTCCTCTTTAATCCTGCGAAGCCCTGCCAGGGAAAAGACCTGAAATCCGCCTGAATCCGTAAGAATCGGCCTGTTCCAAGACATAAATTTGTGCAGTCCGCCCAATTTTTTGATAATCTCGTCGCCTGTCCTGACATGAAGGTGATAAGTGTTTGACAGCTCTACCTGCGTGCCTATCTCCTCCAAATCAGCCGTGGACACAGCTCCTTTTATAGCCGCAACTGTGCCTACATTCATAAAAACGGGCGTCTGTATCGTGCCATGTACCGTGGTGACTGTAGCACGCTTGGCACGCCCCTCCTGCTTTAATAATTTATATTCCATAAACTTTTCTTTCTTTTTTAATATATTTTCCCAGACAGCTTATATTCGTCCAACGCATCAGTCCAAGCTGTCCAGAAACTCCTCCAGCGTAATGTCATTTTCCATAATTCTGCCCGCTGCTTCCTTGCCTACATACCTGAAATGCCAAGGCTCGTACTGAATGCCAGTGATGTATTCCTTGCCAAGCGGATAGCGGAGGATAAAACCGTATTCATCACAGTGCTCCCTGAGCCATATGCCTGCCTCTGTCTCGCCGAAGCCGATTTCAAGCGCCGAATATTTAGAGCTCACTATGTCAAGCGCAAGCCCGATCTGATGCTCGCTTGCCCCAGGCACGGTGACTGTCATTGACGCGATTTTGTACGCGTCAAGATATGAATAGCCTTTTTCCATATAGTAGTCGATTTTGCGGTTAAACAGCACTGTCTGCCTGTTGTAGTCCCTGTAGGGCGAGCAGATTTTTAAGTCAATGCCGTCCTTTTTTGCCGCCTGCATCATCTCCGTAAGCTCATCAATAATCCTTATGTCGCATTTCATGCTGCCTTTAATCGTGCCGAGCGTAAATGTGTAATCGTCAGGCACAGGATGCTGCTTATTCACAAGGACAAGCTGCCAGTCGTCTTTTGAAAGCTTTGACGAGGCTGCCTGATACGAAACGCCAGTTTCCTTAATCGCCTCATTTGCAGCCACAATATCATCAAGCGAATACTTGTCTATGTCATCAGAGGAAACGTCAAGCTCGCGGTTGTCATAGCCCTCGATTACGTCATCATCATCAATAACCTCCGCCACAGGGATATTAAACACGGTCGGGACATATTCGTAGCTCTCCTGAATAGCCACCCAGTCCTGCGTCATAAGCGCAGGCTCCTGAGCCTCTGGCGATAAATACGCAAAGCTGCTGCTCGCGAAGAAAAACAGTATGATTGCCATCACGCCCGCAAATCGCTTGGTATTGTGCGCAAAGTAGCTTGCTATATTATAAAATACCGTGATAAATACAATGCATGCCAGCAGCGGCAGCTTTAAAATCCTGTGCTGCCTTATACAAATATGCAGTTTATGTATAAGCTTATCCTTCCAAGTATTTTTCATAAAAGTCCTCCCTGCCGACTCATCGGCTCAAATAGGTGCGAAAACCGCTGCCCTTTGCGCTTTGGGGCGTAAGATTTAGAAATTATTCGCGCAGCAGCCAAAATATATGAAATATTAAAATATAAAAATACAATTACTCTTTATATAATATACCACAACGTTTTCTATTTTGCACTATGAAAACGCAAAAAAATGCAAAAAATTTCAAAAAGCTTGATTTTTAGGGGTAGTTTTGATAGGATATTCAGAGCAATATAGTATATATTGTACAATTATTATATTTATTTGAATTATATTTATCTGGAAGGAAGGTTTTTTCGTCATGGCGGGTTCAACTTATGGAAATATTTTTAAAATCACTACTTGGGGAGAATCGCACGGCGATGCGATTGGCGTCGTGGTTGACGGGTGCCCCGCGGGATTGGAGCTGAATGAGGGCGATGTCCAAAAGCTGCTTGACAGGAGAAAGCCAGGCGCTTCGCAGTTTGCCACGCAGCGAAAGGAATCGGACAGCGTCGAGATACTTTCTGGGATTTTTGAAGGGCGCACGACGGGCACTCCTATCTCAATGCTTGTGAGGAATACATCTCAGCGTTCGTCTGATTACAGCGAAATTGCGTCATATTACCGCCCAGGACATGCAGATTATACATATGACCAGAAATATGGCTTTCGTGACTACCGCGGAGGCGGGCGTTCGTCAGGCCGTGAAACAATCGGGCGCGTGGCGGCGGGCGCGATTGCAGAAAAGCTTCTTTTAGAGCTTGGCGTTACTGTTACCGCTTATACAGAGGCGATAGGCAATATACGCATTTCAATGGAGAATTTTGATATAGAGGAGGCGCGCAGAAACCAGACAGGCATGCCTGATAAAGCCGCCAATGAAAAGGCGGAGGAATACCTTAAAGCCTGCATGGAAAAGCTCGACTCGGCAGGCGGTATTGTTTCATGCGTCGTGAAGGGACTTCCCGCAGGCATAGGCGAGCCTGTATTTGAAAAGCTTGACGCCAATCTTGGAAAGGCAGTAATGTCAATAGGCGCTGTAAAGGCGTTTGAGATAGGCGACGGCTGCTCCGCGGCATATGCAAACGGTTCTGCAAACAATGATGCATTTAGAATGAACGGCAGCCAGACAGTTAAGGCTACAAACCACGCGGGCGGCATTCTCGGAGGAATAAGCGACGGCTCTGACGTTATTTTGAGGGCATATTTTAAGCCCACCCCGTCTATATTCCAGCCGCAGGAAACAGTAAACCGCTCTGGCGAAAATATCACGGTACAGATTAAAGGCCGCCATGATCCGATTATTGTCCCGAGGGCTGTCGTGGTGGTGGAGGCAATGACAGCAGTCACGGTGCTTGACCTGCTGCTCCAAAATATGACATCCCGAGTGGATAAAATAAAAGAATTTTACTCATAGTTTATAGTTTCAACACGCAAAATGCTCCTGCTCCGCAAACGCCCGTTCAAAATTACAGAGTTTCCCATTATAATATCAATCTAACCCCAAAAACAGCATGCAGGCTTTCCCGCCCGCATGCTGTTTTGTTTTATGCCGATGAAATTACAGTTCATGAAAAATAATGCAGTTTGCCTGCTTTATCTTCATCTCTTTTCCGTTCATTACCATACATTTATTTTCATAGTCAACTGTAAAGAAGGTCATTGTATTTGATTCATGGTTAAGCGACACTATATGCCTGTTGTCTGGGAAAAGAGTTGCGTCTTTGGGATACTCTCCGCTTATCGGCAGGCAGAACAGCTGCGAAAGCTCGCCCGTTTCCTCATTTATCTCAAACAGGGACACGCTGTTTTCACCTGCATTTGACGCGATTATATATTTCCCGTCATCTGAGATGTTGAGCGCGCTTGCCGCCACGCCCTGCTCCTCATATTTATTTGTCGTAGGAATTGTCTGCACCATATCAAAAAACGGCATACCGTTCTCCTCGTGGTAGCGGTAAACATCTATGCAGTTTTTCAGCTCGCTTATGACATACATAAAACGACCGTCCTCGGAAAATTTCAGATGCCTCGGCGCAGATTCCAAATCGCAGCGGATAATGTCCACCTGCTTTAATGTGCCGCGCGTGTGGTCTAAGCGGTACACATTGACATAATCTATCCCGAGATCTGCCGCGCACAGATATTTGTTGTCGCGCGTCATTTTCACGCAGCTTATATGCGGGCGGAAACTTCTCTCCGCCACGCTGCCAAGCCCCCTGTGAAACAGCTCGTCAGTGATGGCTCCCACCGCGCCTGTTTCCGAATCAAGCCTTAACACCGTGATTTTGCCGTCATGATAGCCCGCACAGAAAAGGTACTTGTCGCTGTAGTCCGTGGATAAGTAGCAGCCCCTCATGCCGTTGATTGAAGCGGCATTTACAAGCTCCAGATTGCCGTCTGGAAGGATTTTAAAGCTTTCTACGCCGAAATCCGTGATTGAGTACAGGAATCTGCCGTTGTGCGTGATTGTGACGTATGATGAGTTGGTTATCTCCACCTTTGATTTTTCTGAAAGCCTGCCTTTCTCAACATCAACGTCATATATTCTTATTCCGTGATTGTCGCCCATTGTGTAGGTTGACACATAAGCGACACACTTTGACTTTGCCATGATACATTTCCTCCTAAAAAATAGATAGCTTAACTTATACCTGTAATTTTATCACAACAAAATCTATTTGTTAATATTTTTTCAATATTATTTTTTTCTATTATTTTTTTATTTAAAATCCTCCACGACAAACTCAGGCGTTTCGTCTTTTATAAAGTAGTAGGAATTATAATTCGGTATCACTGCCGAACATTTGTCATTATAAATATATGAATTATAATCATAAGACCAATGGGCAAGCGAGCTGTCCGTCAGCGCTTCGGAAATCTGCCTGATCTGTTCCTTGTCAGTGTACGTAATCGTGAAACTATCCGTCTGAGCGTCTGCGCCTTCACCCTGAGTTGTATATTTATAGCCCGACACCTCAATATATTCCACGTTGTCCACGTCAAGCTCTTTGTTGTAATCAAAGCCGTATGACTTTGCAAGCGATATCGTATTGGTAAACTGAGGATATACAGGATAGTTCTGCCTATATTCGTCTGTATAATAAGAGAGCCTGCTGTATTCCGCACCTGTAAGGCGCTCCACCCTGATTCTAAAGACCAGCCGTCCTATCGGCATTGTGTTCATTATATCGTCAAGCGTAAGCTGCATATAGTCCTGCCTGTATGCCTCGATAAGCTGCCTGCGCTTCTCCTCCTCGCCCAAATCAAGCTCCACATTATAAAATAAATTTGATAAATATGTTTCTCCATCCACGTTTGAAATATCTTCATTGAAAATCGGTGTGATGCCAAGCTTATACTCTTCGTCCGCAAATACCTCACTCAAAAGCCTGTGTGTATCGGCATCATTTAAGTCAATGATGTACTGCCTGTAAATTGTCTTTCCGCGCGCAAGCTTATAGCCCAGCACTATGCTATGAAACTCACGATTCCTTGCATACTCCTCATACATCTCGTATGTTTCAAAATCGCCGCTGTCTTTTACCTGCAGCTTTTGGGCGGCAGCCTTTCTTGCAAGCTCCATCACGGCGGCATTATTTTTTAAATCAACATTTTTCAGTCTGTATTCACGCGCGCTCGTATAATGCCCATCATCATCCCAATAATCATAATCTAAAAGCCCGTCAATGGAAACGGCGCAGCCCTCAAGCTGTGTGTCAAGCGGCACATAGGTATCGTAGCCCAGCACGTCATACCTGAAAATTATTACGATAAGCGCCGTACATGCCGCGTTGAATAACATATGTTTTTTATTGTTAAACGCTGCCCTTATGTCAAAGCGGAAAATTATCCCCATTACGGCGGACATAATCACAAAACATAAAACCGTGCCAAACACAAACCAGCTGAATGAACCTTCTATAATCTCCATAAAGCATAAGCCTATCAGCAGCGACGCGGGAATGACGATAAGCGTCTTAATCACAGGCTCGATACACCTAAAGGCAATCGCCCTGCCTGCCGCCTCGGACGGTCTTTTCACATAAAGCGCAAAGCCAAGCGCCGCATATACAGCCGCCTGCAGGATAAAGGGCAGTACAAAGCCGCCAAGCGCGCCGTAGTTAAATGCCCTGTAGCTTATTTCTGCCGCCCTGTATGAAGTTTTTGCACCATTAACCGCGTCCATAAGCTGCGCGATAAGCCCAATCGGTGAAAAGCTGTACACTTTTTGCTCGCCTATTGAAATGCACGTCATAAAAAATTCATTGAAAAGGCTCTCCTTGATGATGAATATAATGACGCTGTAGGAAAGCAGCACGCCAGCGGCAATCAGGCTTATTATTATATTTCCCGTAAGGCTCACCGCCATTACTGCCACGCTGTACACCGCCAAAAAGCAAAGCAGCGCATAAAACGCATAACATACCGCATTTGCAAGCGCCTGTACCGTGAAAATGCCGTTTGCCGCCCCGATAAGCAGGCATATGGCGATATTAAGCGCGAACGGCGCTAAAAACTGCAGTATTCCCGACAGAAATCTTGCGGCAAACATTACTGTGCGTTTTACGGGCATGCTGTTATACGCATCTACCTGTGTCCTTGAGTGCAGCCAGCAGAAACCGCTTACCGCGCATAATACCGCCATCAGGCAGCCGCCGACTATCGCTCCCCCAACGCTGCTGCCGAAAAAATAATGCTCAAGGAAAATGGCGGGCGTATATGAATACCTGTCAGAATACTGCTTCATCGTGTCAAGTCGCATAAGCAGGCTCACATCCATCGCTATAAAGTACACTATAAATATGATTATCGGACACCATATCCTCTTTTTCCAGTCCTGCTTAATAAGCTTAAAAAATAAGTTTTTTGATGTCATAGCCGACTACCTCCGTTTCGCTTATAAATATTTCCTCGAGTGAAAGCGGAAGGATTTCCGCAAAAACAGGCTCAAAGGAGTTTACCTTCTGCATGATTTCTTCCTTCCGCCCTCTCGCCGTGATAATGCTAAGTGAGCCTCGCTTCTCTGATTTTACTGTGTTGAGAAGCTGCAGAAGCGATTTTTCATCTTCGGGGTTTTTGAATACGCACTGTACCGTGTGGATATTTAGTTTCATTTCCTCCAAGTCCTTCTGCATAAGCACTCCGCCCTGATGAAGTATGCCCACGCAGTCGCAGATGTCCTCAAGCTCCCTCAGATTGTGAGAGGCTATTACCGGCGTAAAGTCGCGGCTCGTAAGCTCTCCTGCAAATATGCTTTTTACCGCCTGGCGCATCACGGGATCAAGTCCGTCAAATGTTTCGTCGCAGAGCATGTATTTAGTGTTTGCGCATATGCCGAGGATCACCGAAAGCTGCTTTTTCATGCCTTTTGAAAATGTATTTATTTTGCGTCTTTTATCTAAGCTAAATTTTGCAAGCATATCATAAAACCGCGCCATGTCAAAACCTGCGTAATAATCGCCGTAAAACTTCGCCATATCCGCAGGCGTGGCGTTTGGCAGGAAATACTGGTCGTCTGATATATAAAATACCTCGCTCTTGGCATCAGGGTTTTCATATACGGGCTTATCGTCTATTGTGATAGCGCCGCTGTCGGGCTTTAACACGCCGCTCAGCATGCGTAAGAATGTGCTTTTGCCCGCGCCGTTCGTGCCGATCAGCCCAAAGACCTCTCCGTTTTTTATGTTTACTGAAATGTCCCTGACAGCCTCTATGCTGCCAAAGGATTTACTTATATTTGATGCTGTTATCATAACTTTTTCCTTTCCGATGCTGTTATGCATCTTTCCGCCATCTGGCGCAGCTCGTCAGACGTGATGCCCGAAAGCATTGCCTTGTCTATGCTTTTCTGCAGCTCAGCCTCTATCTCGCGGCGTTTGTTGTCGGCTGCGGCGGACAGCTCGCTCACGAAACTCCCCTTGCCCTTAATCGTGTATATATATCCCGTATGCTCCAGCGCCTGATATGCGCGCTGTATGGTGTTGGGATTGAGCGACAGCTCCATCGCGAGATTTCTGACCGAGGGCATCGGCGAATGTGGCTCCAGAGCCCCGCATAGTATCATCTGCTGAAGCTTTTCTATTACCTGCTCGTAAATCGGGCGTCTGTCCTTGTAGTCTATTAAAATCATGCCGTTTGTCACCTCCTTGCCAGGGTGTGCGCTCTCGGAAACTCCCAGCTCTTATTTTATAAGGCTTCAGAAATTTCCAA
>X301_European_Hare__coassemble_1100_pt1 | contig 20162 bp, 21 predicted proteins | sample X301_European_Hare__metabat2_low_PE_011 | metagenome-assembled genome bin X301_European_Hare
GATTCATGGTACAGTTATCAGGTCAGAGACTGTCCCATGAATAATTCAGGTTAATGATGATCCAATAAATGATTTTTTAGAGAAAGATAGTGTGTCATCGGCTATCATGGCTTTGAATGCAGATGACAGGCAGATTATTGTACTGTACTATTATCAAGAACTGTCTGTTAAGGAAATTGCCATAATCATCGGAAAATCAGAAAATACTACTATGCAACGCTTAAACAGGGCAAGAGGTAAAATGAAAAAAATTTTAACGGAGGCAGGATATGATCAAAAATAACATAAAAAGTATTATTGATTCGGAACTTAGGCAGATAGAACTGACAGATGAAATTAAAAATAATATCAAAAGCAAAGCTGTTTATCACACATCAAACCGAGCGTGGGGAAATCTTTGGAGAAGTCTTGCAGCTTCTATGGTAATTGTTGTTTTAGGAGGTGCCACTGTCTATGCCGGATACTACATGCTGAACAAAGTTCATGTAAATGAGGAAACATTGGCTGAACTGGATTCCATGCAGATTGTGCAGATGAATGAATTGGATGCTATACCTAATGAATATGGAATTGTTTATAAGGATTACAGCGATTATAACGCAGTAAAAGATGATTTAGGAGTAAAGCTGTTAGATACCGATCTATCCCATGATAACCCCTATATGCTGTGTCGGGTTATGACAGACATAAAAGATTTTGCAGTTATTACTGTGAACAATTTTATTCTGGGCGATACAGGCAATTACCAATTCATTGAAGCAGAAAATCGATATTCGTATAGTCATGGAACAGAGTTTTTTTCACCGGTTTCGCTAACTGTTGACTTAATCCTGAGTGAAGACCAAATGAGTAATGGCTGGGATACGGATTATCTTGGATTATATGAATTTGTAGAAAGTTACACGTCAGCTCAGGGTTATGGGGTGAATATTATACAGGACACAGTTGATGAGGAAAACGTGGAAGATTATGTTTCGGAGAAAGTGGCAGTTTTTGTGGCAGATGGTGTTCGTTATTCCTTAAAAGGAAGGGTTTCCATAGATACCCTAAAGAATATTGTCAATACAATGAGATAGCATATAGTATAAAAAATAAGCTGATGTTTCCTGGATAAAAAGAGGGGCTGGTGTATTCGTTTACCAGTCCCTCTTTGCTTTGAGCATATCAGTGATTTTCAACGCCTCTCTTTTCCCCTACATTTTCATTAGCTTGCTTCTTGTATCTTTGTCGAATTTTTCAAGCGCATAGCGATATGCAACACGCGGCATTTTTCGGCAGTTTTTTATCAGATATTCTTTTACGCAATCGGGATTTACCTGAGATAAGGATTTCAACATCCAGCCATATCCCTTTAAAACTAAATCATGCGGATCAGACATTAAACGGTCTGATATCGTAAATGGTTCTATTCCTTCATAATCATTTTTCAATATGGCAGGGATCAGAATAACCGCAGAAGCCCGTCTTACCCAAAAATCATTATCATCTGTCCACGCGATTATTTTCACAAATAATGATTTTTGCTGCCTTAGCAGTTCTCCAAAGGCATGTGTACAAAAATCGTCACAATCTCCCCAGCCTCTTACATAATCTTTCAGCCAGTGATAGAAAATATCATATGTTGATCCATTATAATGATTTTTCATTCGATATGCAAAGTCGAATGCAATTACTCCCAGTGCCCATGAATGCTCATTCAGTAACTCTTCGCATATGATGAAAACATTCTCAATGCTTTTGTCATCGATTTGCCTGAATAATTTAGATGATAATTTTCGCACATCCCTGGTAATAATATGTTTTCCAGAGGGAGTGTTTTTCTCAAGTTTTTTAATTTCTTTAATTGCTTCCCCAACAATTTTATTCATTTCATGCTCCTGTCATATACCATTTTTCCATTCTCAACCCGAACAGCAATCTGCCAGTCATCTTCATAAACAATGTTTCCCACAAAATTTGTATAAACCACATCATAAGGCGTTTGATGTTTAATTTTTCATCTCTTATCAGATTCCAGCAAAGGCTGAATACCCCCTTGGGATATTTTATCTCCCCGTAATACTATGCAGAGAGTATATCATAGACAGGTTATACTGTCCAGTATTCAAAAAGGTTTAAAAAATCACTATGTAAAGTAATGGCTGTGATGTATGGTGGAGAAAAGCAAAGCTGATGGGCGTGGTTATCTATTGAATGATTGGGATACTTGGTATTACCGAGGATTGTACATAAAAGGCTTGAATAAAAAGTACTTTTATGGCATACTATATGTAAGAAATTCTTACAATTTATTTATGAAAGAGGTATGTTTATGGATATGCAGGTTTTGACTGTTTCTTCAAAAGGGCAGATATCACTTCCAATCAGCATAAGGAAAATGCTTTCTATTAATACAGGGGATAAGCTGGTAGCGTATGCGTCTGGTGATGCCATTATGCTAAAGACATTGAAGATGCCTACGGTACAGGAGTTGGAGAAATCATTGGGTAAAGCGCAAAAATGGGCGGCATCAGTCGGATATGAAGAAAGTGATGTGAATGATATTATTAAGAGCGTGAGGAAGAGGAACAGGAAGTGAAAATTGTGTTTTTGATATACTCAAAGAAAAATCAAAATATGAGTGAGCGGTAAAAAAGTGGACAATTGGTTTGAAGTAGAAAAAATAGATACTGATACTTACGCAATCAGTGAGTATAAACATTGGGAGGAAACTCATAGTTACTTGTTATGTGGGACAAATAACGCCATTCTTATCGATACTGGATTGGGTGTTGCAAATATCAAAAAGGTTATAGACAGTTTAACGGCACTTCCCGTAATGGTTATAACTACCCATGTACACTGGGATCACATTGGCGGTCATAAGCATTTTGATAATATTGCAGTCCATGAAGCGGAAAAAGAATGGTTGTCTACCCAATTCCCTATACCTTTACAGGTTGTAAAAAGCAATCTTACTTGTAAACCCTGTAATTTCCCGACAGATTTTAACCCTGATGAATACCGAATATATCAAGGTGTCCCACAAAGAATATTTCGTGATGGTGACTGTTTAGACTTGGGGAATAGACTATTAACGGTTATCCATACTCCCGGGCATTCACCTGGACATTGTTGTTTCTATGAACAGGAAAGAAAATATTTATATTCGGGTGATTTAATATATCGCGGTTGTCTTGATGTCTTTTATCCGACAACAGATCCAAAACTTTTTAGACAGTCGGTAAAAAAAGTACAGCAATTAGACATAAACTGTATCCTGCCCGCACATCATCAATTAACCATTCCGGTTGATATAGTCAATCGAATTGCAACAGCGTTTGACAGCTTAGAGGATAGTAAGCAGTTGAGACAGGGGAGCGGTATTTTTGATTTTGGAGATTTTCAAATCCATATTTAAGTGCAAACTCCAGATTTGAACTGGAAATAATCAGTTTTTAAAGGGGTACGCAAACTATAACAGTTAGGAGTGGTGAAATGAACCGAAAATTAAGTGCCTTGTCTCTTTCATATCATCCCTTGACATCTACACCGTTTTTGAAAAACAATGACTATTGTGAGCTGCCGCCAAGCGATGCTCTAAGGCCGTATATCCGCTGCTTTTGGGGAAATGAGCATCCACAGATACGGTCAAAGACATCGAGACGCCTTGTAATTCCCGACACTTGCATGGACATAATCATCAAAGTCAATCATTCCAATCACACGATTGATGCCAGCTTTTGCACAATGGACGAGCATACCTACCAATCCCACGAGGCAACAGACGCAGCCGCCTCATCATCAATCTTCGGCATCCGTTTCTTTTTTTGGACAGCGATGCTGTTCAGTCCTGAAAGCTTTCGGCATACGAAAAACCAAGCATATCATCCAGACGGATTTTTTCAAGGCATCACAGCCGAGCTGACGGAAATTGCCTTACGTTTTAACACACTGACCGAAAGAGCGCGCACAGCGTAGGAAGTTCTTCTTCGCAGGCCTAATTCAGACCGCCTTAACTGTGATTTTATGAACGTAGTAGGGAGATGAGTCCATGTGCCAGGCGTTGATGGATATAATGAAACCGGAGATTGATGCAGCAATAGATGCGGCAGTGGATGCGGCAGTACTGCAGGAACGGAATGAAGCTAAAAAGAAAATAAAAGAAACAACAGAACATGCGATTAGAACAGCGGTCAAGAGTTTGAAACGTTTTAATGCAAGCGATGCAGATATAAAAAAGCTTTGATAGAAGATTACGGCTTATCAGAGCAGGAGGCTCTCTCATATCTGGAATAAAAATGTATTCAGTAAAAAGCAATTGAAAAATTAAGCAAAAGAGTTGTGAACATCATTGTTTTGACATAGAGACTGTTTCAAGTTTTGTGTAAACTCGTTGCTAAAGGGCAGAGCCGATTTTTTGGTTCTGCCCTTATAAAATTATTTTTATGATTTTTTTGAAGCAGATGTTTCAACATCAGGCACAAATTGGTCGGGATAAATCTCGCTTCCATTATATGCACAGACTCCCATACGCGGTGAATTACATACATCTAACAGGAACTCTTGCTCATCATCGTCCAATGTTTTAATGCAGTCTTCGCAGAAAAATCCATCGCCGTCCCACATATATTCAGCATGTACAGCCGCGGCGGGCTTTTTGCCGCAATTGCTGCACATGATAACTGGCGGATTGTTCCTTGAGAGAATTGTCAGCTTTTCTTTCTTTTGGGTTCCAATCCTGTAATCCTCGACTGATATTTTAAGCTCTGTTGTCGAGCCGAAATCATAATCATAATCAAAAGTCATTCCTGTGCGCAGGACGGTTTTGAGCCTGTGATTCATGTTCTCCGCAGGTTCGTAAAATCCGTCGTCATAAGGCGCAACCTCATAACTTATGCCGTCTATTTCAAATGCGCTTAGATGTCCGCAGCATTCCAGCCATATATCCCTCAGAAAATCATCCAAATTCATCAAAGTGGCATTTTCGCTTATCTCAATAAACATCCAATAATCCCTATCGTATTTTGCATAGATTTTCAAAAGAAAATATCCGCACTTTTTGGAGCCTTTTTCGCTCGACAGTTTAGACTGGCGCATACGGCATGACTTTAAATGCCTGCCCATATAACCAATTGCGTATTCGGTGCTGCAGTATTTACATTTTCCCTTTATTTTCTGTTCCATATGTACTTCCTTTCATTTGAATTTGAAATTGAAAAAATTAATTAGTGAACCGCGATAATCTTATGCTATCACTTAAACTGATTTATTTCAACATAATGCTGAGATATTTTTTGCATTCGCCCTTCACTTTAGCATTTCTGAAGTTCGCGGTTATTTATTATTTTGCGCAGCGACAGAAAATGGATATCATGAATAATAGGAGTGCGATACATATGAAGTCTTCTGAGAACATATGGAGGCAGAATCTGCTTTTAAACCCGCTATGATAGAGCTTCGAGAATAAGCGGGCGCTGTTAAATTTGATATTAAATCGATATGCGTATATTCGGTAACTGGCAAAAGGTTATCCATAAAAATATTTTCTGTACTTATGCCTTAATTTGATATATAATAAAGGAAACGCCTAAAACGGAGGATTATTATTATCATGGAACAAATGCAGATAAAAAACCTATACGACTTAACTGAAACAATCGCCGCGCCGCTTTTTGAAGGCGCGACATATCCGTGGGAGCTGCTGCCGAAAATCAGCGCATATATTGTCGAGCTGGGCAATACACTGCCGCAGGACAAGTACGAAAAGCGTGGAGAAAACATTTGGATAGCAAAATCCGCGACGGTAGCCCCTACGGCATACATAAACGGTCCCTGCATAATAGACGAAGACGCGGAAATACGCCATTGCGCGTTCATACGCGGCAATGCGATAGTAGGAAAGGGCGCGGTAGTCGGCAATTCCACAGAGCTTAAAAACGTGATTTTATTCAACAAAGTCCAAGTGCCGCATTACAATTACGTCGGCGACAGCATACTCGGTTTCAAGGCGCATATGGGCGCGGGATCGATAACCTCAAACGTAAAGAGCGATAAAAGCCTTGTCGTAGTAAAATCAAGCTTCGGCAGCATCGAGACAGGCTTGAAAAAAATGGGCGCAATGCTCGGCGACAACGTTGAAATAGGCTGCAACAGCGTTTTGAACCCTGGCACAGTGATCGGGCGCGGCACAAACGTGTACCCGACCTCGTCAGTGCGCGGTTTTATCAAGGCAAACAGCATTTTCAAAAAAGACGGGGTAGTCGTAGATAAAAATTGATAAAAATTTGACGAAAATACTATTTTTTAATTGCTATTTTTAGGAAATTGTGCGACAATATTTGTGTGTGTAATATTAATTTTGTAATCGAAAGGAGTTTTCACATGATTTATTCAAAAGAAGTTGAAGAAATGTGTACAGTTGCCCGCGACGGCAATCATGGCTGTGCGCCTATTCCCGAAGAAGCAAAATGGGTAAAAGCAAAAGATGTGAAGGATATTTCAGGTTTTACACATGGCATTGGCTGGTGCGCTCCTCAGCAGGGTGCATGCAAGCTTTCGCTCAATGTAAAAGAGGGTATCATTCAGGAGGCATTAGTTGAGACGATTGGATGTTCAGGCATGACACATTCGGCTGCGATGGCGGCTGAAATCCTTCCTGGCAGGACTGTTCTTGAGGCATTGAATACAGACCTCGTATGCGACGCTATCAACACGGCTATGAGAGAGCTGTTCCTCCAGATTGTTTACGGACGTTCACAGTCAGCATTCTCTGAGGAAGGCCTTGCTGTAGGTGCTGGCCTTGAAGACTTGGGCAAAGGTCTTAGAAGCCAGGTCGGCACTATGTACGGCACATTAAAGAAGGGACCTCGTTATCTTGAGATGGCAGAGGGCTATGTTACAGGTATCGCTCTTGACGCGGACGACAAGATTATCGGCTACAAGTTTGTAAGCCTCGGAAAGATGACAGACTTCATCAAGAAGGGCGATGATCCAAACACAGCTTGGGAAAAGGCGTCAGGTCAGTACGGACGCGTTGCTGATGCCGTTAAGATTATTGACCCGAGAACAGATAAGGAGGTAAAATAATTATGGCATTATTCGAATCCTATGAAAGAAGAATAGATAAAATTACCGAAGTTTTAAAGAGCTATGGTATTTCTTCACTTGAAGAAGCGGAAAAAATCACAAAAGACGCAGGTCTTGACGTATACGATCAGGTTAAGAAGATACAGCCTATCTGCTTTGAGAACGCTTGCTGGGCATACACTGTAGGCGCTGCAATCGCGATCAAGAAGGGCTGCAGAAAGGCTGCTGACGCGGCTGCTGCGATTGGAGAAGGCTTACAGGCTTTCTGCGTACCCGGTTCAGTTGCGGACAACCGTAAGGTTGGTCTTGGACACGGCAACTTAGGCAAGATGCTCCTTGAGGAGGAGACAGAGTGCTTCTGCTTCCTCGCAGGTCATGAGTCATTTGCGGCTGCAGAGGGCGCTATCGGTATCGCTGAGAAAGCAAACAAGGTTCGCCAGAAACCGCTCAGGGTTATCCTTAACGGTCTTGGAAAAGACGCTGCGGAGATAATCGCTCGTATCAATGGATTTACATTTGTTGAGACAGAGTATGATCCTTATACAAACACTGTAAAGGAAGTATTCAGAAAGTCTTATTCAGATCCTAACGGTCCTCGCGGCAAGGTAAACTGCTATGGCGCAAATGATGTATGCGAAGGCGTTGCTATCATGTGGAAGGAAAATGTTGACGTATCTATCACAGGCAACTCAACCAACCCTACAAGATTCCAGCATCCTGTTGCAGGTACATACAAGAAGGAGAGAATTGAGGCAGGCAAGAAGTATTTCTCAGTTGCTTCAGGCGGCGGTACAGGCCGTACACTTCATCCCGACAATATGGCTGCAGGTCCCGCCTCTTACGGTATGACAGATACTTTGGGACGTATGCACTCAGATGCTCAGTTTGCAGGTTCTTCATCAGTTCCCGCGCATGTTGAGATGATGGGATTGATCGGCATGGGCAACAACCCGATGGTTGGCGCTACGGTGGCTGTGGCTGTTTCGGTGGAGGAAGCGGCGAAGGCTGGAAAATTCTAAATACCAATAACAAAAAAACACAGGAAATGCTGTAATTCTAAGGAATTGCGGCATTTCTTTTTGTTTTATGGTTCTGCCGTAAGCATAAACTGGCTGGTGATATTTTGAGCTGGTAGCACCCGCGTAGCACCCGTATAGCACCCAACCGTAGCACCCAAAATTATGCCGTCTAAAAAAGACATCTGTGTTTGGCGGACATCTTTTTACGTTGTGATTTTTTTTCATTTCAAATTTTAACTTGTTTTAATATGAAAAATTTAATTCTTGACTTATCAGCGAGCATATTATAAACTAATACAGTAACTTTTACAAACATTCACAGGGCTTATGCATATGCTAAAATATTGCAAAGCTAATATAATCAAAAAAGGAGTATAATGGACAAATACGAGGCACTCAAGAAATATTTCGGCTACGACACGTACCGGGATGGACAGGAAACATTAATTGACGCTATCTTAAACGGCAGAGATGCGCTTGGCATAATGCCGACCGGAGCGGGCAAGTCGATATGCTACCAAATACCCGCACTGTTAATGCAAGGAATTACTCTAGTCGTTTCACCGCTCATTTCACTTATGAAAGATCAAGTCCAAGCCTTAAATCAGGCAGGAATCCACGCGGCATACATAAACAGCTCACTTACGGAAAACCAAATATCGAAAGCGCTTACGCTGGCATCAAGAGGACAGTACAAGATAATATACGTCGCGCCCGAACGCTTGGAAACATACGGCTTTTTGGAATTTGCGCGCGGAGCTGACATTTCCATGCTTACGATAGATGAAGCGCACTGCATTTCACAATGGGGACAGGATTTCAGACCGAGCTATCTGAAAATAGTGCAGTTTATCAACGTGCTTGGCAAACGCCCTATTATAAGCGCATTCACGGCGACGGCAACGGAAAATGTAAAAGAGGATATAGTCTGCGTATTGGGCTTGCAAAATCCTGAACTTCTGGTGACAGGCTTTGACAGGAAAAACCTGTATTTTGCCGTGGAAACTCCGTCAAAAAAAGACGCATACGTGACCGATTACATAAATGCACATGTAGATGAAAGTGGAATAATATACTGCGCCACTCGAAAAAACGTTGACGCTTTGTATGAAAAGCTGAAGCTTTCCCAGATATCCGTGACTAAATACCACGCGGGCTTGACAAATGAGGAGCGTCAGCTTAATCAGGAGGATTTTATCTACGACAGATGCCCTGTAATGATAGCGACTAACGCTTTCGGAATGGGAATAGACAAATCAAATGTCCGCTATGTTATCCACTACAATATGCCGCAAAGCATAGAAAACTACTATCAGGAGGCAGGGCGCGCGGGACGTGACGGTGAGCCGTCGGAGTGTATTCTGCTTTATTCGGCGCAGGATGTCATGATAAACCGCTTCCTGCTTGACAACAAGGAGCAGAATCCCGAAATGACATATGAGCAGAATGAGGCGGTTCGTGAGCGTGACGAGCAGCGTCTGCAGGCGATGAATTATTACTGTCTGACTACAGGCTGTCTGCGCGAATATATTTTGAATTACTTTGGCGAATACGGCAGCGGCGCGTGCGGTAACTGCTCTGTCTGCGGACAGGATTATGACACAGTGGATATGACGGAGCAGGCGAAAAAGGTTATTTCCTGCATATCGGAAACACGCGGGCGGTACGGAATAAATGTGATTGCGGGAACGCTCTCAGGCAATGACCGCGCAAAGCTGAGGGAATACAAGGTGTCATCATACCAGTCGTTTGCAAGCCTCAGCGATATGAATGAGGTCGAAATCAAGCAGCTTATCAACCATATGCTTGTGGAAGGAATACTCGATGTCACAAAGGACAAGTATGCGCTTTTGCGTCTGACAGGCAAGGCGCGTGACGTGGCAGGCGGACAGCAGACGGTTATTATGAAAAAGCCTAAAAACGCTTCTGTTCCTGCAGGAAATCCGCCAAAGGCATCAGCGCGCAGGTCAGACATACTAAATTCAAGAGGATTGGAGCTTTTCGACAATCTGCGCAGGCTGCGGGCGCTGCTGGCAAGAAAAGAGGCGCTGCCGCCATACTTAATTTTTTCGGACAAGACGCTTGTGGACATGTGCGTCAAGCTGCCGCTCAATATGTCGCAGATGCTCAATGTAAGCGGCGTGGGGCAGAATAAATATGAGCGTTACGGCGAGGAATTTCTTGATGAGGTAAAAAGTTTTACAAATGGCGTATGGGAGAAAATGTACTTTGGCGAAACAGTCGATGCTGCTGCCATGGTGACAGCTCAGTCTATGGCGAATGCCAAAAAGAAAGACTTTTATATTACTAATGAGCAGGCGCAGAATTTCCCGTATGCTGAAAAGTATTATGTTACGGAGATTGCGGAAAAATTGAACAATCTCAGAGATGCCGAAACAGTCAAAAAAATTTCAGGCGCGGAGATTTTCCGAAATATGCAGTCCAAAGGATATGCAGATGAAAAGACTATAGACGGCTTAAGGCAGAAGATTGTTTATGATGCGGGCAAAGAGGCAGGGCTTTTCATAGATATGCGCATGAGCAAAAAGGGGACAGAGTACGAGGACATTTTTTATAATGAAAAGGCGCAGCGTATGATAGTGGCGGAATATGTCAGAGAATAATGCAGATTTTGTTTAAACTCTACATTATTTAATAGAGTTTCACAAACGTCTATATTTATAGGTGTTTTAAAGGATTGAGGTAAGTATGAAAATAAAGAGAAATATTTTGGCGGGTATTGTGACATTGATAAGCTTGATAAGCTATGGCTGCGGATATAAGGAAGACGCTGTCGAAAATCAGTCAGTCACAGAGAGTGAAAGTACGGATTTTGAAAGTGTGGCAGACGAGGAAATCGTTTTTAAGTCTGCCGCGATTGAGGCGAAAACGCGGGAAATATTAGGAGCGCCTGATGGTTCGATAACGAAAAACGGTGTGCTTTACATTACTAGTTTTGAGATGGAAGATGAGTGCGCCGCGCCGTTTGAGGACTTGCAGTGGTTTCATAATTTGGAGCGCGTCGAGCTGAACGGGTGCGGCATTCAAACCTTGAATGGAGTGGAAAAGCTTACGTACTTAAAATATCTTTTTGTGCGCAATAATGATATTTCAGATATTAAACCCATACAAAATCTGACTAATCTGAAAGAATTTGACTGTGCGTACAATCCCATCAATAATTATTCGCCGCTTGGCGGTTTGGACAGATTGGAGGTTTTGCATATTGGCGGCAATACAAGTACGCACACCGATATCGCAGCGATTTCCAATCTGAACAGCCTGACCGACCTATATGCGGCAGAGTGTGGGATTGATGATATTTCCGCGTTAAAAAACCTTAAAAAGCTGGAATATCTTAACCTGCGTCGTAATCAGATTGATGATATCAGCGCACTTGCGGGGCTTGATAAAATCACGTATCTGGAACTTGGCGCAAACAATATCTCAGACATTTCACCGCTTGAAGGATTGGATTCTGTGATGAAGATTGATTTAAGCGATAATCAAATTTCCGATATAACGCCGCTTTACGGTTTAAACGTGATGGCGGAAATTAATTTGCGTGACAATCAGATTTCAGATGATGAGCTTGCGGATTTTTATGAAAAGAAACAGAGCGAGGCATATTTTACTGTAACGCAGAAGGGCAGGATTCGGGAGGATATGCCCGAGTTTACGTTTGAGCTGACGGCGTATTGGGATATGGAGCGTGGCTGCTATGCGCTGCAGTCTGTGGAGGTGCGCGACGGTGACGAGGCGTTGCAGACGATTTCCATACCTGAGCTTGCGCTCTTTGATGCAACATGTATTTACGATTCTATGAAAGATACGCTTGGCTTTGAGCTGGAGGACGTCAATTTTGACGGATATCTGGACATCAGGCAGTTTGATACGCCGAATGGCAATTACAGGCAGGAATGGATTTATCTTGTATGGAATCCAGAGAAATATATGTTTGAGCATGACGCACGCCTCAATGATATATCGCTTGCGGTTTTCGACCAAGAGAATAAGCTTATTTATGGAATGGAGCGCAGCGGGGCGGCGAATCATTATTTTTCAACATATCAGTATATTGACGGAGAGCCTGTAATGACAGAGTACACAACGCAGGAAGGCATTTGGCTTGATGACGGACAGGTCAAAGAATTTTGCGCCGCTGCGTCTGAAGGTGAGGAAAACACATACTATGATGGAAACTGGTGTTATGAGCATAATATGGAGCTTAATGAGGCAACTGGCAAGCTGGAAACTGTTTCAGAGGAGTATGTTTTTTATTACTATGATGAGGAAACGGATAAGGAATGTGATAAGTTTCATGTGGCTGTATCTTCTGAGCTTGGACAGCGTATCACACAGGCGAAGGAACATTAGTTTAAGGGAGTATAATATATGGACAGCAATTCATTTAATTCAAAAAGAATAGCATCAGGCTACGCAAACGACAGACCATTTATTCATTCAAGGGTGATTGACATAATCAAATCAGACTTAAAAATAACTGATAACTTCACAAACGGCATAGACATAGGCTGCGGCGCGGGACTTTCTTCAAAGGCGCTGAAACTCATATGTGAAAGAGTGACAGGCGTTGACATATCGGAGGAAATGATTGCTGCCGCAAAGGGCTTTTTAGGAGAAAACGGATATTGCTTTTTTCGGTCAAAGGCGGAGGAAATCCCTGTTCCACCAATGCCTTACGATATAGCGACAGCGGCGGGCGTTATCCCATGGGTGGACAGAAGGCGCTTTTTGTCAAATATGGAAAAGCTTTTAAGCGCTGGCGCACCGTTAATCATTTATGATTTTTGGATAACAGACAAAATGTATGATGATGTGCAAAATAGCAAAGCGTATGCAGACTGGTGGCACGATGAATATTTAAAAAATTACCCGAAACCGCCAAGGAATGAAGGTGTATGGACAAATGAAGATATATCCCCGTATGAATTTAGGCTTGAAACGCAAAAGGACTTTGAACTCACATACAAATTTGATAAAATTGCCTTTGCCAAATTTATGCTCACGCAGTCAAACGTAAACGCCAAAATTGAAGGCGCAGGAGCGGACAAGACGATAGTAAGCGAATGGTTTGACAAGACTTTGGAGCCAGTCTTTGACGGCGCTGAAAGGCAGTTGGTGTTTGCAGGGTATTATTGGTATCTGATAAGAAAGTAGTAAAAGGAGGACACACCACAAAATGACAATAATGATAGCGGAAGATGATGAAGCGCTTGCATTGGAAATCCTCTCTTTTCTCAAAAAATGGAAATATGAGGCTTTTGCCGTACAGGACTTTGAGAACATAACGCAGGATTTTACGCAAAATCTTCCACAGCTTATACTTATGGACATAAATCTTCCGTATTATGACGGCTTTTACTGGTGCAGTCAAATCCGCCGCCTGTCTGATGTCCCGATTATATACATAAGCAGCCGCAGCGACGACAAAGACAAGATAACGGCGATAGCCCAAGGCGGCGATGATTATATTGAAAAACCGTTCAGCCTTGATATACTGAGGGCAAAAATCGAGGCAGTCCTGCGCCGTACTTACCAGTATAAGGTGCGCGACCGTGTCTTTATCACGGATACGCTCTATTTTGACCTATCAAGTCAAGCATTGTACAGCGACGGAACGGAAATCGATCTCACAAAGTCCGAACGCCGCATATTGAAAAGTATTGTTGAAAACAAGCCGGACACAGTCACGCGCGACGAGCTTATGATGAGTCTGTGGAACACAGACGAGTACATTTCCGACGGCGCGCTCACAACAATTATCAGCCGCCTGAAAAGTAAGCTTAAGAGCGTGTGCGGGGATGAAATTATTTGCACGAAAAAGGGGTTGGGGTATTATTTGAGAAATGATGATAGAAAAATGCTGTAAATTTACAAGCGAATATATTGAATAATTTGCAGTAAATTTATATAATAAAAGTATAAAATAATATAAATTTATATTGAAAACGGAGGAATGAATATGCCAAATATTAAACCAATATCAGATTTAAGAAATTATACAGAAGTAATTAACGAGGTCACATATGGCAACCGAGTATATTTGACTCGCAACGGGCATGGGCAGTGTGCTATTATAGATATGAAAGAACTGGATGAGCTTGACAGGCAGAAGGCGCTATATCAGCTTATGAGCAAATTAAATGATGCTGAAATTTCAATACGTGAAGAAGGGACAATATCTGCTGATGAATTAGAGGTGGAATTAGGGGTGAAAAATTGAGGCGGATTGAATATTCACAAATTGTAAGGCGCAAACTTAAAATATTACGCGCCCGTTTGACAAATGAATTTGGAGCGGAAATATCAGAAAAATCTTTGAAAAAAATTATAAATGCAGTAAATGGACTTAAAATTTTCGCTGAAAAAGGTGTTTTGTTATCGGCAATGTATGATATAGAGTGTGATTACAGATATCTTTATATAGGGCATAATTATTTTTTCTACAGAATTGACGGCGATAGGATTATTATTGTTGAAATGTTTGGTGAAAGAGAGGATTTCATGTATAAATTGTTTGGTATTTCGACGACAGCACAGGAGACAATTGATTATTGGAATGAATAAATTATAAAAACGAAAGGAACAAAAAATATTATTATCAATGAAACATCACATAACAAGAGCCGTGGCTGCAATCCTGATATGCGCAGCCTACAGCCTGTATTTTATATATCTTGTAAAATCTGCAGATTTAAAATATCTGATATACATAGACTTTCTGATAATGCTCTGCGTCGCTGCGGACTTAGCGTATCACGCCTTAAAATATTTAAAGAGAAAATCCGAAATCAAATCCCTTCTTCAAACCGATGACATAATCTTCACAGAACTTGGAGAATTTGAAAACAGGGACATCACAGTGCACGATGTTTCTGTCCTCCAGCAAAGGCTTCAGCGTCAATATGACGGCAGCTTGGAATTGCAGGATTATGTCGCAAAATGGTGTCATGAGTTAAAGCTGCCGCTTTCCGTAAGCCTGATTATGAACGAAAAGCAAAAGGACACACAGCTTAGGGCTTCAATGCGTGAACAGCTTGAACGCATGAAACGCCAGACAGATATGCTTTTGCAGGGCTGCCGCCTTCAAAGCCCGATATTAGACCTTGACATAAAAGTGACACGACTGTCAGAATGTATAAGGATGTCGATTAAAAACAATCAGTTTTTTCTCATTCAGAAAAATTTCACAGTAGACGTAGGAGCTGGCTTAAAATCTGATGACGATACGCTGATATATACCGACGCGGGGTGGCTTGTGTATATTTTAGACCAGTTTATTTCAAACGCGGTGAAATATTCCGACAAGCCTGAGCCATACATAAAAATCTGGACAGAAAATGCGGATAAAAACAGTGACGGCGTGGCGTGCAGGGAGATTATTCTTTATATAGAGGACAACGGCGAAGGCATATCAGACAGCGACATGCGCCATATTTTTGAAAAAGGCTACACAGGCGCAAACCGTTGCAACGCGAAGTACAAGTCTACTGGAATGGGGCTTTACATGGCGGCAAAGACAGCAAACGCCCTCGACAGTGAAATAGGAGTTGAAAGCGTAAAGGGCGAATACACGCGTTTTTCCATAAGGCTTGAAAAATGTGGTGAGAACATTGTTTATTGAAGATATTATTGCATAATCAATGTAGTGACACGCCTTTTGCCATGTTGTTTGCAAGATTTTTTGCAATCTATCAAAATCCATTTAAATTTAAGCAATTTTTACAAATATTGCTTGACATAATTATACAGGATAGGGGTATAACTAATACGAAAAAAATATCCAAAAAATCCCAATTTACGCTGTAACTTTATACTGACAAGTGATATAATGTAATCAATAGAAGGTTCATTTCAATAACTTCTATGTGTTTTGAATACTAAACATCGGATTTTACAGCTTACATTCCGTCAAATACAGCAATTATCTGAAATCCGTGAAAAATAATCAGCAGCAGGCGTTAATTCTGCATTTGAGGCTGAGGCATGTCAGGAGGTGGCAGTATGGCATTGAATATATGGAATTCGATAAATAATACGTTTTTCCCGCCCAAAAGCGCGGTGGTCGATAAGCAGCAGAACCAAGTTCAAGGACTGCTCAAAAACAGGGCAGACAAAAACACGTCTGTTAAAGCTTTAAATAACGACACATATAATAATGGAAAAAGGTCGGCTTTCAAACTATACACGTCAAAGGGCACGCACTTGGGCGCGATAGCAAAGAGAGAGTTGGAACGCGCCAATGAAAAGACACCCGTACAGCGTGCTTTGGAACAGTTTAACAGGACAGTCTATATGGACTGGGAAAGCGCCGCTCAATATAACAAAATGAGCCTTCTGTCGCAGCTTTTCGTAAATAATGACAATGAACCCAAAGCTTTAAAAGAAGATGAGGTTTCAAAGATTGCTTCTGTTCAAAATAAAACAACGGAAACTGAGACAGATAAGGATAAAAACCAGAAACAGAATGAACCGGAAGCGGCATCAGCAGACGAAGTGGCAGGGCAGATCAGCAAAGGCTCTTTCATTTACAATATAGATGACGGTAGCTTTTATGTGCAGAAACAGGATGAAGACGGGAAGCCAGGCGCACAAAAGTACTGCAGCGTTAAAGACTTACAGGAAAAGCTTGGCTACGACAATCCTAAAGATATGTCCGTAAAGGATAATGAAGTGAGCTTTGACAAAGATTCCATATACAAGTTCACAGGCAAAGGTAAAAAAGAGCATACGATAATGTCGCGCAGTGAGGTTTTAACAGAAGACATTATAGGCACTTTTAATAATAAGCGCGACAGAGAAGCGGCAGAATACGCGGGCTTTTGGAGCGATTTGGCAAATGGTAAGGAGCATAGCCTTTACTCAAAATATACCAATGACGAAATCCGCGGCAGGCTTGCAGGCGCGGGCATACAGAACGGATTTTTTACCGTGACTGTCGGCGAGAGTTCGCAGACGTATTATCTTTCAGAGGATAAAGGTACGGCGGCGCTTTTTACAAAGGAAGAATACGACAGCAGGTATGATAAGCTTTCCAACGGGCAGATTTTCGGGCTCGAGCGGTATAACGAAGATGAGCAGAAAGGCGAGATGTTCAAGGCGGGGCAGACTGTGACCGTGGGAGGCAGGGATTATGTCTTGGACAAAAACAAGGGTATTGATATTGAATACGGCGCGGAGCTTTATTAAAGCACTCTGACGGTCGCTGCAATTATATTTTAATGAAAGGCGATGAGGATTATGAGTTATAATTATTCGGATTTTTACTCAGGATTTTCAAGAAATTCAAGGTGGTATTCGGACTGGTCGAATTATAACAACAGCGGCTACCGCAGGGCTATAAAGGATTATTACAACAATAGCAATAGCAGCAAGAGCAGCTCAAATACCAACACCACAACGTCCCGCAGAAGGTCAAGTTCAAGCAACGTCCTTGACAAGATTTTGTACGAGAAAAAATATCCGACAGTTTCCCAAAAGACGCAGGAGGCAAATTCAAAGCTGACTTCGGGTATTTCAAGCCTGAAAAATTCAGTTGCGGCGCTGCAGAATGAAAACACTTACAAAACAACGTCAGACAGCACGACAAGCGCGGCGGACAAGACAGTTTCCGCGGTGAAAGATTATGTGTCTATGTACAATGACGTGGTAGGCGCGGCAAAGAAATCCACGCTGGCAAGAAAAACATCACACGTAGCAGGCATGGTGCAGAGTTCGAGCGCAAACGCTGATAAGCTTGCGGAAATCGGCATCACGGTAAAGCGTGACGGCACTTTGCAGCTAAACGAGGACAAATTAAAGTCAGCGGATATTTCAAAAGTGCAGGAGCTTTTTTCAAAGGATAATAAGATAAGCTACGGCTCGACAGTAATGTCACGCCTCGGCTTTGCAAGTCTTTCATCAGGTACGGTACAAAGCGCGGGCGCAAGCAAAGACACAGCAGCAGATACGGACACAGACGACAAAAAATTGGCGGTGTCAGGCACTAATAGCCTCAAGGAGGACATCGAAAAGTTTACTGCCGACGATGCGTTTCTTGAACCTTATAGCGAGAAGTATGCGAGGAAGGCGTTTAGAGGGATTGACATTGACGGTATTTTTGCCACGACAAAAAGCTTTGTGGAACACTACAACAGCACGATCGACGCAGCCAAGCTCAGCACCAATTCCGGCGTGACATCAAACCTCGCGGCTCTCATGGAAAAGACGGCGAAGAACAAGGATAAGCTTGGGGAGTTCGGGATTACGTTGGACGAAAACGGCAATATGACGCTGGACGAAGACCGCCTTCGGAAATCCCAATTTCCGATTGAGAGGTTCTTTAAGGACTACAGTTCTTCAATCGCCACGAATGTGTCGCTGATCGACTACTACATGACGACGCAGGCCAATGCCGCCAGCGGCTATACGGCAAACGGCACATACAATACGCAGCAGGGTTTTAGGTTTGATGCTGCTATATAATAACGTACAGGGCATAAGCTGTAGAGTATTTCGCCCTGTTTTGTGAGTTTGATGCTACCATATAATAACATACAGGACACAAAACTGTCGCTTTAGCAAATAAAATTTTGCAAAGCGGCAGTTTTTTTGTCCATGAGCGTGTACTTCTTTCGCGGTTGTTGTATGCTAACTCTGAATGGGGAAGAAGCAACAGAATAATAAAAATAAAGGGAAAATTCTTGAAAATATATTGACACAGCGTCATAATAGCGTTACACTTTATATTGACACGATGTCATAATAAAACAAAGATACCAACGCTATGAAAAAAATATTAATTGCGGTATCTGCTGTTTGTCATGGTGTTTTCATTTGCAGCCAGAATCATTGTGATATCATCACATAGCTGTGTAATTAAAAACGAGGGGGAAACAGGATGCCAAAGGGATCGCCTGAACTTACAAATGCAAGAAAGGAAGAAATCATCAACGCCTGTGAAAAGCTCTATAAGACCAAAAGCTTCAAGGAAATCACCTTGAAAGACATCGGGAATGCAACCAGCTTTACCAGAACTTCGATCTATAATTACTTTCAGACGAAAGAAGAAATATTCCTCGCTTTGCTGCAGAGGGAAAATGAGCTTTGGATCGCCGACCTGAACCAGATGATGGAGGAACATAAAACGCTTACCAAGGATGAGTTTGCCGATAAGCTGGCTCGTTCTCTGGAGAAGCGGGAGCAGCTTCTCAAGATCATGTCGATGAATCATTATGATCTGGAAAGCAGCAGCCGGCTTGAACGGCTCACGGAGTTTAAGGTGGCATACGGAGGTTCCCTGCGGGCGGTAATGCGCTGTCTGGAACAGTATTTCCCCAAGATGCCGATAGCAGAGAAACAGCGCTTTTTGTATACTTTTTTCCCGTTCATGTTTGGCATCTATCCATATACTGTGGTTAATGAGAAGCAGCGGACGGCTATGGAGCAGGCGGGTGTGAACTATGTGTTTATGACGATTTATGAGATTACATACAACTGTGTGAAAGGTCTGCTGAAGGATTAAAAAGCAGTCAAGTCAGGAGAAAAGCGGTAGGATCTTCTATTTTACTGAAACAGGCAATAGTTTTTATGCAGCAAAAAAGTTAGATGAGGAATCAAAATGAATTGTAAAAGGAGGAGGGCTTATAATGAAGTATATGAATTTGGGGAAATCCGATTTGAAGGTTTCCCGTATCTGCATGGGCTGTATGGGGTTTGGCAACGCTGCCACCGGACAGCATAGCTGGACGGTGGATGAGGCACAGACCAGAGAGATTATCAAACACGGTCTCAATCTCGGCGTCAATTTCTATGACACAGCCATCGCCTATCAGAACGGCACCAGCGAGCAGTACGTCGGGCGTGCGCTTAAGGACTTTGCCAAGCGGGACAATGTGGTGATTGCCACCAAGTTTACGCCCCGAACGCAGGAGGAGATCGACGCGGGCATAAGCGGACAGAAACACATCGAGACTTATCTGGATAAGAGCCTTACAAATCTCGGAATGGACTATGTGGATGCCCGTGTTATAATAGGGACAAGTTAGAAGAAACCCAGTAAAATCAAGGGGT
>X301_European_Hare__coassemble_1101_pt1 | contig 20052 bp, 16 predicted proteins | sample X301_European_Hare__metabat2_low_PE_011 | metagenome-assembled genome bin X301_European_Hare
AAACAGTCAGGCTTAATACGCTTGATTATACCACATATGAACGTATTCAGGCAGTTTTGATAAGCGCGCTTGACAAGGCGGATTATGTGGAGATAAAGGGAATGAACGGCAATAAAACCAATCTCCGCGTGCAGCTTTGCAGGCTTAATGCGCCTGATAAGGAAACAAAATTTGAGAATTGCGTCGCAGACGTAAATATTCCAGTAGGCGAGGTTTTCACGTCGCCTGTGCTTGAAGGGACAAACGGCATCCTGCATGTGAGCCGCGTATTTTTGGACGAGCTCGAGTACAAAAACCTTGAGCTTGAGTTTAAAGACGGAAAAATCGCCGCTTACACATGCGCAAATTTTGAAGATGACGAGGAAAACAAAAAATACATCAAGGCGAATGTGCTGTTTAATTATGATACGCTCCCTATGGGAGAGTTTGCTATTGGCACGAATACCACAGCGTATATGACGGCAAAAAAATACGGCATAGCAAACCGTTTCCCTATCCTTATAGCTGAGAAGACAGGCCCGCATTTTGCAGTAGGCGATACCTGTTATTCAAGAAGCGAGGATGTGCGTGTGTACAATGAAGACGGCAAAGAAATTATCGCAAAGGACAACTCTGTTTCGATACTCAGGAAAACAGAACCGTCAAAGGCGTATTTTGGGTGCCACACTGACATTACGATACCGTATGATGAGCTTGGCTCAATAATCGCCTACGACTATGACAAAAACGCGTATCCTATTATAGAAAACGGCAGGTTTGTGCTTGACGGCACGCAGGAATTAAATAAAGCGTTTGAGGAATAAATTTTCCATAATAAGTTGACGAAAAGACTTATTATCAGTAAACTAAAAGAAGCAGACAGCTGTAAAGGCATAATGATAAAAGAAAAAAATATCAGTAATATGAAAATAATGGAACGGGGGTATATATATGGCACAGGTTGGAATTGTTATGGGCTCTGATTCGGATATGCCTGTTATGGCTAAGGCGGCGGATATTTTGGAGGAGCTTGGCGTATCGTATGAGATGACAATAATATCGGCGCACAGAGAGCCTGACGTGTTTTTTGAATATGCAAAATCCGCGGAGGAAAAAGGATTTAAGGTAATAATTGCGGGCGCTGGCATGGCGGCGCATCTTCCCGGAATGTGTGCGGCGATTTTTCCAATGCCTGTTATCGGTGTGCCTATGCATACGACTTCACTTGGGGGGCGCGATTCGCTCTATTCGATCGTGCAGATGCCGTCGGGCATTCCAGTAGCGACAGTGGCAATAAACGGCGGAGCAAACGCGGGACTTCTTGCGGCGAAAATTCTGGCAACATCAGACAAGGCGCTGCTTGACAAGCTCAAAGCATACTCGCAGTCACTAAAAGAACAGGTTGAGAAAAAGGATGCCAAACTAAAGGAGATAGGCTATAAGGAGTATCTTAAAAATAAATAATTATAATGCAGAATGATAAAGAATATCAGTTTTCTGAATGTTTATAAAAAGCACAGAGAAATCGTTTCTGCCGCAGACAGTGTGCGGTAAGGGTTTTATGTTCAGGCGATAAGCATTTGCGGCATGAAAAAGAATGGAGGTTTTTATGGATTATAAAAAGGCGGGTGTGGATATAGAGGCAGGCTATAAATCAGTCGAGCTTATGAAGGAGCATATAAAGGCGACAATGCGCCCAGAAGTGCTTGGCGGCATAGGCGGATTTTCAGGAGCTTTTTCCATGGAAAAAATCAAGGGAATGGAAAAACCGACACTCGTGTCAGGTACAGACGGCGTCGGCACAAAGCTTAAACTTGCGTTTTTGCTGGACAAGCATGACACCATAGGGATTGACTGTGTAGCCATGTGCGTAAACGATATAGCCTGCGCCGGTGGAGAGCCGCTGTTTTTCCTTGACTATATCGCGTGCGGCAAGAATGAGCCTGAAAAAATCGCGACTATCGTAAAGGGCGTAGCGGAGGGCTGCATACAGTCGGGCGCGGCGTTGATAGGCGGCGAGACGGCGGAGCACCCGGGGCTTATGCCTGAGGACGAGTACGATCTGGCGGGTTTTGCCGTAGGTCTTGTAGATGAAAAGGATTTAATCACAGGCGCGGATTTAAAGGCGGGTGATGTGCTTATAGGTATTGCGTCAAGCGGAGTGCACAGTAACGGCTTTTCACTTGTCCGCAAGGTATTTGAGATGACCAGGGAGAGCCTTGATACATATTATGACGAGCTTGGCAGGACACTTGGCGAGACGCTTTTAGAGCCGACAAGGATTTACGTCAAGGCTTTAAAGAGCGTAAAGGACGCGGGCGTGAAGATAAAGGCGTGCAGCCATATTACGGGCGGCGGATTTTACGAAAATGTTCCACGCATGCTTCCGGATAATATTCATGCAATCATTAAAAGGGACAGTTACGAAGTGCCAGCGATATTTAAGCTGCTGCAGCGCAAGGGCGGCATTGACGAGCGTATGATGTACAATACCTACAATATGGGCATAGGCATGGTAGTGGCGGTATCTCCCTCAGATGTTGATAAGGCTATGGCGGCAATTAGGGCAGCAGGCGAGAATTGTTATGTCATTGGTGAGACAAAACAGGGCGAAAAGGGTGTGACATTATGCTGAGAGTATGCGTATGCGTTTCGGGCGGCGGTACCAACCTGCAGGCTATTATGGATGCGATAGACAACGGCACTGTCACAAACACTAAGATAGTGCGCGTGATAAGCAACAACAAAGGCGCATATGCGCTTGAGCGGGCAAGGGCTAAAGGCATCGATGCCGTAGCAATATCTCCAAAGGATTTTGAAAGCAGGGAGCTTTTTAACGATGCACTTCTTGCAGGCGTTGACGAGGCTGAGCCTGACCTTATTGTTCTGGCGGGCTTTTTGGTGGTTATTCCGCCTAAAATGATAAAAAAGTATGAGGGGCGCATTATAAATATTCACCCTTCGCTGATACCGTCATTCTGCGGGACAGGCTATTACGGCTTAAAGGTACACGAGGCGGCGCTTGCGCGCGGAGTAAAGGTGACGGGCGCGACAGTCCATTATGTTGACGAGGGCACTGATACAGGACCTATAATAATGCAAAAGGCTGTAGAGGTGCTCGACGGCGATACGCCAAAGACGCTCCAGCAGCGCGTGATGGAACAGGCTGAGTGGATAATACTCCCGCAGGCAATCAACAGCATTGCAAATAAGAAAGAGCGTTAGAGTGAAAATGTTTTCCGGCAGGCAGCCGATAAAGAGCGGAAACAATCAGGCTTGCGCCCGCGCTGCGGCACAGGTCATAAAGCATACATATATAAATGAATTTGAACAAAGGCAGCGTAGAAATGGGGGAGAGATGAAGGTTTTAATTGTTGGCAGCGGCGGCAGGGAGCATGCGATTGCGGCAAGCGTGGCAAAAAGTCCAAAGGTAGACAAGATATACTGCGCGCCCGGCAATGCGGGCATAGGCCAGCTTGCGGAGTGCGTGCCGATAGGCGCTATGGAATTTGATAAACTTGCGGCTTTTGCCAAGGAAAATAAAATAGACCTTACTATCATAGGAATGGACGATCCGCTTGTCGGCGGAATCGTAGACGTATTTGAGGCTGAGGGGCTGAGGGTTTTCGGACCTCGTAAAAATGCGGCCATACTCGAAGGCTCGAAGGCATTCTCAAAGGATTTGATGAAAAAGTACAATATACCTACAGCGTCATATGAGAATTTTGATGACGCGGACAAGGCGCTCAAATACCTTGAGACCGCAAGCTTTCCTATAGTGCTGAAGGCTGACGGGCTTGCGCTTGGAAAGGGAGTGCTTATCTGCAATACGCTTGACGAGGCGCGTGACGGCGTCAAGTCGATAATGCTTGACAAAAAGTTCGGCGCAGCAGGCAATCAGATGGTTATCGAGGAGTTTATGACAGGGCGCGAGGTATCGGTGCTGTCGTATGTTGATGGCAGGACTATCAAGACCATGACGTCAGCCCAGGACCATAAGCGCGCGCAGGACGGCGACAAGGGCTTGAATACAGGCGGAATGGGAACATTTTCGCCGAGCCCGTTTTACACGGCTGAGGTTGACAAGTTCTGCAAGGAGCACATTTATCAGGCGACTGTAGACGCTATGGCGGCAGAGGGCAGGGAGTTCAAGGGCATTATATTTTTCGGGCTGATGCTTACTCCGAATGGTCCGAAGGTGCTTGAATACAATGCGCGTTTCGGCGATCCCGAGGCTCAGGTAGTGCTGCCGCGCATGAAAAATGACATTATAGATGTAATGGAAGCCTGCATAGACGGCACGCTTGACAAGGTGGATTTGCAGTTTGAGGACAATGCGGCGGTATGCGTAGTGCTTGCAAGCGACGGCTATCCGGTAAAATATGACAAGGGCTTTGAGATAAAAGGCTTGGAGCGGTTTGACGGCAAGGAAGGATATTATTGTTTCCACGCGGGCACTAAGCTTGACGAAAACGGCAGATTTGTCACAAACGGCGGGCGCGTGCTTGGGGTGACAGCGACAGGAGCGGACTTGAAGGAAGCGCGGGCAAACGCGTATGCGGCTGCTGAATGGGTGAAATTTGACAATAAATATATGCGGCACGACATAGGCAAGGCCATTGATGAGGCGTAAATGATGAAAAATCTGTGCTTACGCTTTTCATGGCTGATTTGCGTGCACAGCGGAAATGGAGGAATTATTAATGAAGAAGAACAAGAGATGCGGATTAAGGCGCGCATTAGCCGCTGTTATATTTTGCGCCGTGCTCGGGGCAGGAACAGTGTGCAGTGCGGATGAGGGAAAGGTAGTTGCCGCGGGCGCTTACATAAGGGCGGCGGCAGATGCGTCAAGCGCGCAGCTTGCAAGCATTAAGCAGGGCGACAAGGTAGACGTTATAAGCAAGACTGTAGGAAGTGACGGCAAAAACTGGTATCAGGTTTGGATAAACGGCGCAGAGAAGGGATTTATAAGAGCAGATTTGGTAGAGGTAAAGGACGACGGCTCTATTGCGACATTAAAAAATGACGACGCCAATGCGGCAAATACAACATCAGCCGCCGACACATCGGTGACATCCACAGACGCAAGGCGCGCTACGGTATCAACAAACGGCACGCGTATCAGAAAGGGTGCATCTACAAACGATGATGTGATAGCCACTGCAAACCGCGGAATGGTGCTTACCGTGACAGGCGAGGCAAACGGCGCTGACGGCAAGGTATGGTATCAGGTGACTTTTACATACAATGACAGGGAGATAACGGGCTTTATCCGTTCGGACCTGGTAACCTTTGATGAAGTTGCACCGGATGAGGCGGTGTCAAACATTACAGGCACAGAGGAGGGCGGCGAGCAGACGGAAACGCCGTCGGAGGAGCAGCCGCAGGAAACAGAGCCTGCGGAGGATACGCAGCAGCCGGCAGCGGCCACACAGGTAGTACAGTTTTTGAACACAGATGCAAAGCCTTATATTATGCCGGGCTTTGTCCTTGTTGACATTAAAGTAAGCGAGGAGGAAAAGGTAAAGGCATGGAAATATAATGATTATGTTATCTGCTATGCTGATGTAAATGGAAGCCAAGGCTGGTATCTTATAGAGAATTTCTCAGATCCGCAGAATTGTGTTGTACAGAAATACGCGTATGCTGATATAACAGAAAATCCTGACGGTTCGTCAGGGAATATCCTGCCAATGGTAGTGCTCGCGGTAATAATCGTTATCCTGCTGGCAGTGATAGGCGTGATGTTCCTAAAGCTCAGAGATTACAGCGGCGGGTATGAAGATGATGACGAAGACGACGATGATTACTATGGCAATGAAGATGACGAGCTCGAAGATGAAGACGAAGAACCCGCGCCTCAGCCATTGCGCCGTCCGCAGCCGTCAAGACAGGCTCCGCAGCCGCAGGGACAGTCACAGCGCCGCCCTGTGCCGCAGCAACAGGGACAGCCGCAGCGCCGTCCCGCCCCACAGCAACAGGGACAGCCGCAGCGCCGTCCCGCCCCTCAGCAGCAAGGGCAGCCGCAGCGCCGTCCGCAGCAGCCGGTTTCAGACGGTGAGATGAGAAGACGCCCCGAGGGAGATGGCAGAGTAGTGACAAGGCCAAACAGTCAAAGACCGTCAGGCGGGCAGACATCTCAGAGAAAAAACCAGCAGGGACAGCCACAGCGCGGCAAGTCAAAAAATAATTCAAACAATGGACAGAACGATATGGACTTTATTGACATCTAAAATATAAAAAAGCGTCGCCTTTAAATTTGGCGGCGCTTTTAATTATTTTTTCCAAAATAATTAAAAAATTATAACCTACTTGTATGTGTAAAGACGTTGTGCTACAATTTATATAACAGTTACCGGTTTGATGAAGGGAGCGTGGTTAATAATGTTTATAGAAATAGATTTTAACAGTGACGAGGCATTATACCTGCAGCTGCGCAACCAGATAATAATCGGGATAGCTACCTCGCGTATCCAGGAAGGCGATGCGCTTCCGTCGGTAAGGCAGCTTGCGGACACCATAGGAATAAATATGCATACTGTAAATAAAGCGTATTCTGTGCTAAAGCAGGAGGGCTTTGTCAAGGTGGACAGGCGAAAGGGCGCAATCATCGCGGTTGACGAGGATAAGCTGAACGCCTTGGAGGAGTTAAAGAGCGAGCTTCGCGTATTATTGGCGAAGGGAGTGTGCAAAAATGTTTCCCGTCAGGAGATACATGCGCTTATCGATGAGATTTATGAGGATTATGAAAATATTGATTAATTGGAGGATTTAGCAATGCAGCAGTTTACGGATAAGGCTCGGGCAGCGCTTCAATATGCGGCAAAGACGGCAAAGGAGCTGCGCCAGAGCTATATCGGCAGCGAACATATACTTGTCGGGCTAGTCAGGGAGGGCACAGGCACGGCGGCAAAGGTGCTTGCGGACAATGGAGTTGACGAAGGCCAGATTATTGAAATGATAAGGGAGCTTATCGCGCCGGAGGGAAATGTCTCTATGCTTGAGCGTGACGGTTATTCGCCGAGGGCGTCACGCATATTGGAGGAGAGCCATAAAATAGCCGCCAGATATAAAAGCAGCCTGACAGGCACGGAGCATATTCTGATTGCCATTATCAGGGAAGGCGAGAATGTAGGCCTCAGGCTTTTAAATACAATCGGCGTAAATATACAAAAGCTTTATTTAGACATAATGACGGCAATGGGCGAAGACACAAACCAGCACAAGGATGACCTCAACAGAAATAAAAACAAGAAGAAAAAAGACGGCAAAACAAACACGCTCGACCAGTACAGCCGCGATTTGACACGCCTTGCGGGGGAGGGCATGCTTGATCCTGTCATCGGCAGGGAAACAGAAATAATGCGCGTCATACAGATACTTTCAAGGCGTACAAAGAATAATCCGTGCCTTATAGGAGAGCCGGGCGTCGGCAAGACAGCAATAGCGGAAGGACTTGCGCTTAGAATTGTAAACGGGGAAGTGCCGGATACCATTAAGAATAAGCGCGTGGTAACGCTTGACCTGGCTGGCATGGTGGCAGGTTCGAAATACAGAGGCGAATTTGAGGAGAGGATAAAAAGAGTCATCAGAGAGGTAATAGAAGCAGGCAACATATATCTGTTCCTTGACGAAATCCACACGCTTATTGGCGCGGGCGGAGCGGAGGGCGCGATTGACGCCTCAAATATACTAAAGCCGTCGCTTTCAAGGGGAGAGATACAGCTGATTGGCGCGACAACAATTGCCGAGTACAGAAAATATGTAGAAAAAGATGCCGCACTTGAACGCCGTTTCCAGCCTGTAATGGTGGAGGAGCCGACGCAGAATGAGGCGATAGAGATACTTTCGGGCATAGCCTATAAATATGAGGAGCACCACAAGGTCACGATTACGCCGGAGGCGATAGAGGCCGCGGTAAAGCTTTCCGACAGATACATCAACGACAGAAACCTGCCCGACAAGGCGATAGACCTGATAGATGAGGCATCAGCGGCGATACGCCTTAAAAATATGAAGCAGCCCGACAACCTGAAGGAAATGACAGAGCGCATAAGGAAATATGACCTTCAGATAGAGCGCTCAATAAAAATGGAGGCATACACGCAGGCGGCGGAGCTGCGTCAGGCGCAAAAGGAGCTTATCAAAAAATATGATAAGGCGTTTGAAAAATACGAGAAGGTTCAGAATGAAAAAAATCTTGTCGTGACCGAAAACGATATAGCCGAGGTTGTGGCAGGCTGGACAAAGATACCGGTAAAAAAGCTCACCCAAAAGGAGAGCGAGCGCCTGCTAAAGCTCGAATCAATACTTCACAAGCGCGTCATAGGACAGGAGGAGGCAGTCAAGGCAGTAGCGCAGACTATGAAGCGCGGGCGCGTAGGGCTGCAGGATCCAAACCGCCCCATCGGCTCCTTCCTGTTTTTAGGCCCTACAGGCGTGGGAAAAACAGAACTCTCCAAAGCGCTTGCTGAGGCGATGTTTGGCTCTGAAAACGCGCTTATCAGGGTAGATATGTCCGAGTATATGGAGCCTCATTCAGTGTCAAAAATGGTGGGCTCGCCTCCAGGCTACGTGGGCTTTGAGGAGGGAGGCCAGCTCAGCGAGAAGGTGCGCAGAAATCCATATTCAGTAGTGCTTTTTGATGAGATAGAGAAGGCTCACCCCGATGTTTTCAATATACTTTTGCAGGTGCTTGACGACGGGCATATCACGGACTCAAAGGGCAGAAAGGTAAGCTTTAAAAATACCATACTGATTATGACCTCAAACGCGGGAGCGCAGCGCATTATCGATCCCAAAAACCTTGGCTTTGCAACTGTAAAGGACGCTGACGCGGACTATAAAAAGATGAAGTCAAATGTCATGGATGAGGTAAAGCGCATTTTCAAGCCCGAATTTATAAACCGCATTGATGAGATTATGGTTTTCCACGCGCTCACAAAGCAGGATATGAAGCAGATTATCACGCTTTTGTCAAAAAATCTGTGCGACAGGTGCAGCGAGCAGATGGGCATAGAGCTGACGATTACCAATACCCTGAAGGAATATATTGTGAAGAAACATTCTGATTTAAAAATGGGCGCAAGACCGTTAAAACGCGCCATTCAGAACGTTATAGAGAACGAGCTTGCTACGGCTATTCTTGAAGGTAAGGTAAAGCCAGGCGATAAGGTTTCCGCGGGCGTGCGAAATGACAAGGTGACATTTACAGTAAAAAATAACTAAAAAAATTGCCACAATTTCATATGGAAAAATGCAAAAATATAGTATATACTGGATATACAAAATAAAATCATTTGTTGAGGAGGACAAAAGAAATGGCAGTTGTTGAGGAGCTGCTGCGCTCAGAGAGCGACGGCAGCATAAGCTTTGGCAATCACAGCCTTGCAAGCAAGGCTAAGCTGGAGGATTATGAGCATGCGGGCGATATATACAAGGTAAAAACCTTTCGCGAGATGACTAAGCTTGAAAAGAACGGCTTGTTTTTATATGAATCGGTACCAGGCACATCAGTACATGACTTTTGTGAGAACGAACAGGGAATTTCCTTTGCAGCAGAGGGAAACCAGGACGCTCAGATAACGCTTGGCGTCAGTGACGACGCGGAGTATGAGGTTATCGTCGACGGCCAGAGCGCAGGCGTTATGAAGACGAATCTTTCAGGCAAGCTGAGCGTAAGCGTAGAGCTTGAGGGCGGCAAAGAGGTGTCCGTAAAGCTCATCAAAAAGTAAATATAAATAAAACAAATAAAACAAACAAGCAGGCCGGTGAGTACGCTGCGCTTGCTTGTTTTTATGCATATATACCAGAAACGGAGGAGTTTAATGGCTAAGGGCAAAATAACCACGGTATTCTTCTGCCAGGAATGTGGACACGAAACATCAAAATGGTTAGGCCAGTGTCCCGCCTGCAAGAGCTGGAATACGCTTGTGGAGGAAAAAGTAAGCGCAGGGACAAAGCATACGGCATCAAGCGTGCGCATATCAGAAGCGTCAAAGCCCATAGGAATAGGTGAAATATCCTTAAAGGAGGAGGAGCGGCTGAAAACAGGCATAGCTGAGCTTGACAGAGTGCTTGGCGGAGGCATAATGCGCGGCTCGCTTACACTGGTGGGCGGAGATCCGGGCATAGGCAAGTCAACCCTGCTGCTGCAGGTGTGCAGACAGCTTTCAAACGCTGGCAGGCGCGTGCTTTACATATCAGGCGAGGAGTCGTTAAAGCAAATAAAACTCAGGGCGACGCGTATAGGAGACTTTAGAGATGATATGCTGCTTTTGTGCGAGACGAACCTTGCCATTATCGAGGAGGCAATAAAAAAAGCGTCTCCGGAGGTCGTCGTCATAGATTCGATACAGACAATGTATCAGGAAGCGGTAACGTCAGCGGCGGGCAGCGTGTCTCAGGTGCGCGAGGCTACAAATGTATTTCTGCGCCTTGCCAAAGGGATAGGGATAGCAATCTTTATAGTGGGACACGTTACAAAGGAGGGGACTGTGGCAGGTCCCAGAGTGCTCGAGCATATGGTGGACACCGTGCTTTATTTTGAGGGCGACAGATATGCCTCATACAGAGTGCTTAGGGGAGTGAAAAACCGCTTTGGCTCTACGAATGAGATAGGCGTATTTGAGATGAGAAGGGAAGGGCTTATCGAGGTTGAAAACCCTTCGGAATATATGCTCAGTGGAAAGCCTGTCGGCGCAAGCGGCTCAGTAGTAGTCTGTTCGGTGGAGGGCACGCGCCCCATTTTAGTGGAAATTCAGGCGCTCGTATGCAGGACAAACTTTGGCATACCAAGGCGTCAGACTACGGGAACTGATTTCAACAGGGTAAACCTGCTTATGGCAGTGCTCGAGAAACGTTTAGGGCTGCAGGTAGGCGACTGTGACGCATATGTAAACATAGCAGGCGGCATGAAAATCAACGAGCCCGCAATAGATTTAGGCATAGTAATGGCGCTTGTGTCAAGCTTTAAAAACCGCGCCGTTGACGACAGGACACTGGTATTTGGCGAGGTCGGGCTGAGCGGTGAGGTGCGCGCCGTAAATATGGCGCAGCAAAGAGTGCAGGAGGCAAAAAAGCTCGGATTTGATACAGTGGTTTTGCCGCGCGTGTGTCTTGACGGACTCGAAAATACTGACGGGATAAAGCTTATAGGCGTAGGCGGCATAGGCGAAGCGATTGACCTTATATAATCATAATAAAAACGCCGAAACATAAATGCCTGTTTCGGCGTTTTAGCAGGGGCGGCAAGAATCGAACTCGCGTTAACGGTTTTGGAGACCGCTGTTCTACCATTGAACCACGCCCCTATGCTCACCAACGGATTATAGTATAGCACACATCAGATATAAATTGCAAGTAAAATTTAAAAATATTGTAAAAAATATCGTAAAAAATATAAAAATTCTTATTGAAAAACATATCAAAAACATATCATTAGCAAGCTTGCAATAATCGGCTTTTAATGATATGATAAAATTAGATTTTTGGCGATACTACTGTAGAAAGAAGGGTGGTTAATTTGGCGGGGTTTGATAAGGACGAATTTGGGCATAAAATTTTGTCAATGTACTCTGCAGCCCGTGAGAATAATTACGTGCTTCGGCTTGACGAGGAGCAGATTCAGGAGCTGAAGGCTATGTACATTGATTTATACATACCTGTGGAAAATCTGAGCCATTATGATGACGCTAAGATAATGCGCAAGCTCATGACAGCGATAGTTTCAATTTACAAAATGGATAAGGATCCTATGAGCAATACAGGCGATGTGGTACAGCTTGTCAATACGGTAAATTATGACGGCAGATATATGTATCTGCGGTTTGCCAAATTTTCTCCGATGAGGCTCAAGCGCTTTGAGCTTGGCATGTCCAGGGAGCAGCTTGCTGAAAAGATAGGCTATGGCATATCCACGGTGAGAAACTGCGAGGATTTTTTATGCGATTTGTCAAGGCAGCCCGAGCAGCTTGTATATAAGCTTGCCAAGGCGCTGCAATGCGAGCCTGAGGAGCTTCTTTCAATAAATTAAATCAATATATGGAGGTTTTTGTATATGGGTTATACATTTTCAGAATTGGAGATAGACGCGATAGGGGAAATTTCAAATATCTGCCTTGGAAATTCGGCATCAACGCTTAGCAAACTGTTGAACAGGAATATAGATATCACGCCTCCCAAGGTTGAGATTGTAGAGAAAAGCGAGTACACAAGCGATGTCTCGTCAGAGAAGGTGTTTGTAAAGGTTAGCTATGTTGAGGGCGTTATGGGGTGCAGCATACTTATGCTTGAAGAAGACGATGCCAAGGCGATAGCGGATCTTATGATGGGCAGCGACGGTCATGGCGCTTTCGCGCAGATGGAGTTTGGCGAGCTGCATTTGAGCGCCGTGTCGGAGGCTATGAACCAGATGATGGGCGCGGCGGCGACGTCCATGAGCATTATGCTTGACAGAAAGACGGACATTTCCACGCCTGAGACAAAGCATATGTCAAAGGGACAGTACATAGGCTATGAGTTTCCCAAGGAGGATAAGCTTGTCAAGGTAAGCTTTGTCATGACTGTGGGGGACGTGTTCAGCAGCCCTATGGTGCAGCTTTATCCCCACGATTTAGGCAAGGCGATAAGCGATCTGTTCCTTATCAGAAAGGCTAAGGCGAGTGTATAGTGATAACCAGGAAACGTCTTGTGACATTGGCTGAGTTCATATACAGCTTTATGAAAAAGCTTGAATTTGACCATGTTTCTTCTTTTGCGGGCAATGCGGCGCTGTTTATACTTATGTCATTTTTCCCGATGGTAATGTATATGGTGTCGATGTTTAAGTTTCTCCCGCTTGATGTAGGAATGTTGTCGTCATACATACTTAAAATCATGCCTGAGGCGCTTACTCCGCTTTATAATCAGGTGGTGGAGGAGGTATATTCGATAAGCACGACAAGCATGATAAGGTCATTTACAATGCTTGTCACGCTTTACTGCGCGTCAAAGGGCGTATATGCCGTGATTGTGGGTATGAACGCGGTATATGGCATACGCGAGAGCCGCGTGAAACCGCTGCTTTATCTGCTTGCGATAGCGTATATGATTGTGTTTTTTGTAATGCTGGGGCTTACGATGGTGCTTATCGTGCTCGGCAACAACATTTTCAATACGCTGCTGCGCTTTCTGCCTCAGCTTGGGGCTTTCCACGGGCTGTTTAAGTATGGGAAGTACATATGCATGCTTGTAATCCTTGTATTGTTTTTCCTGCTTATGTATATGAACATACCCAACAGGAAATCAAAGCTGCGCTATGAGATTACGGGGGCTGTTTTCTCTGCGGTGGCATGGCTTGTTTTTTCCTGGGCATTTTCTTTTTACATTACGAACTTTGCGCACTATTCAGTCACGTACGGCAGCCTTGCCACGACGGTTATTTTTATACTGTGGCTTTACGGCACGATGAACATTGTGTTTATAGGGGCGGAGATTAATGTGGTGCTGCGCAAGTATGCGGAGTACGGATATAACCATAAGCGTGTCTATGACTATTATATGGAAGAATACCAGGGCGATTTAAAGCTGACACTGATAAAATAGAATTGAACAGGATTCAAATAGGAGATAATTAAAAAACGCAGGCCGTTTTGAGGCTTGCGTTTTTTAACTGTTAATGATTATTACATATGCTGAGGAAATGTATGCGTCCTGATCCTCATATATAACGTGTGTCCAGCCGTTGTCAAGTATTTCAACTATTTCAAAGGTGGTTCCCTCATCTACAGTGTCCAGCACCTTGGCATCTTCCGTGGGAGCGTTTCTGATATTTACGCGGGTAGAGGTCTTTCCCTTTTGATGCGCTGCAGAAGCGCTGTCCTGTAAGCCCTGCGTCTGGGTCTGGGCAGTGTCTGCCATTCCCGCGGTTTCATCTGCCGACGCAACTGATATTCCTGCATCGGGAGGCACTTCGATTATGACGGCAGCATTTTCTTCCGAGGTATTTACATATCTTGGCCTTGTCATAATGCATACTATGAGGACGCATATTGAAAACGACATCATGACTATGATGCCAAGAAGTATTCTGTTAAGTGTAGTCTTATTCATATACCATTCCTCCGTTTCTGTCGGGATTTGCCGTTTTCATTATTTTATTCATTACAATAGAAAACTTTCAGAGCCTATTTTTTATTGATGGAAACGGCATTAAGGCAAGATGTTGTGAAAAACAGCTAAATGGAAAAATAATATTTGTGATTATAGTATAGCCTATGATGGGCGGCTTGGCAAGAAATCACACGAAATGTAAGAAATTGACTATTTTTATTAACATAATTGTAATATAATCTTATTTTATTAAAAAGCCTATTATGCTTTTGCAATGGGCGCCGGCGCTGCAAGGCTGATAAAAAAGGCGCCGTCTGTGTGCGGCGTCTTCGTATATTATATAAATTATAAAAAGCTGGCAACGGGAATCGAACCCGTGACCTCCGCACTACCAATGCGACGCACTACCGACTGTGCTATGCCAGCTAACTGACAGCGGCATCTGCCGCTGCCACCGAGAAATATATTATCATAAATATTGCATTGTGTCAATTATTTCATAAAAGTTTCCAAAATGCTTCCAAAATGCCAGATGGCTTATCAGGTGTCGCTTGGCGGCGGGGTGTCATCTGGATTTTGGGCGGCAGTTTGGGTTTCAGCTGCCGCGGCTGCACGCTGCTGCAGTTCTGCCGCCTGCTGTAGCAGCACGTCCTGCGCGTTTGGCGCAGACATAAACGTAGCGTTGTGGGGACAAAGCTGTGTAGTTTCATCTATAGGCATTTGTCCTGCCGCCAATTCATCTTCTCCGTCAAGAGTGTCTGTATCGTCAGTGTCAGCAGCGGCAGTATCATTTGTCTGATTTGTCAAAACGCTTGCAAGCGATGCGTACTCCAGCCTTGTAGGAATATGTTCCACAATTGATGTCTGCTTAAACGGACATTCCTCCGTGGCGGTAAGCCCTGAATAAGCGCATATATTTGAGTAAACATGGACATCGCAGTATTCCGTGGGCACTGTGCCCTCTGCGAAATATTCCGTTTTCGTGCAGCCGTCACATACGCCTGCGATAGGCAGCCTGCCTGACTTTGAGCAGACTGTAGCCGTGACAATACCGCTTGGCATAGTAAATGATTTATACTCGAGGTCTGCGTGTATCTGTGACATTACCTCGCGCCACAGTGTTTTTGAAAGGTTCTGTTCTGCGCTTGATGTGAGCTTTTCGTTGTTGTCATATCCTGTCCAGGTGGTCGCCGTATAGTATGGCGTATAGCCCGCAAACCATACATCCTTGCTCGATGTGGTAGTGCCGCTCTTGCCCGCTATAGCCATATTCGGGAAGTTGCATCTTGTGCCCGTGCCCGAGGTGATAACGTCCTGCATGGCGCTGGTAAGGAGCCATGCCGTGGTGGGCTTGATGACCTGCGAGGTAATAGGCTGAGTATTGTCAATCAGTACATTTCCGTTATGGTCTATGACCTTTGTATAGAGCTTTGGCTTGATATATGTGCCCCCGTTTGCGATAGCGGCGTATGCGGCGTTTAGCTCAATGTTGCTTACGCCGTCCGTGATGCCGCCGAGCGCGAGTGGCTGTCCTATGTCGGAAACTATAGTGCCGTCATTTTCCACGCGCCGCTCGACAAGAGTGGTAAAGCCGAAATTCTGCAGATAGTCGAAGCCAAGCTGCGGCGTTATCTGCGTGAGCGCCTTGACGGTGACGACGTTTGCTGACATTTGTATCGCGTAGCGGTAAGAGAGAAGCCCCCTGTACCCGTCTTTCCAGTGGTTTCTTACAGGTTTTCCATTGGCGTAGGAAAATGGCGCGTCATTCTGCACTGACGCAAGCGTCTGTCCCGCGCTGTCCAATGCGGGAGCATACGTAGAGAGCACCTTGAAGGTGGAGCCGGGCTGCCTTACGGTATTTGTAGCCCTGTTGAGTGTACGGCTCGCCGATTTGGCGCCGCGCCCGCCAATCATCGCGACTACATAGCCTGTAGCCTGATCCTCGACTACAAGCGATACCTGCGGCTGTATGACAAGCGAGACATTCTCGCCGTCAACCTTGTCGCCCTCGGACATAACTGCCGCCTTGTATTCCTCTATAGCGGCGTAGGCATCCTCCTGTGACGAATAAATCATATTGAAGTTGGAATTTGTCTGCCTGAAATATGTCCTGAACATTTCGGAACTGTGGTTTTCCTTTGTGCCGTCAGCCTTTTCAATAGTGAGGGCATAGCTTAAATGCCATTTGGAATTTTCGGGGAAATTTTCCTCGTTGCTGTATATGTCGTCACAAATTGACTGTATTTTGGGATCCTGCGTGGTAAATATGCTTAAACCGCCGCTGTAGAGCACATTGTAGGCTTGTGATTCGTTGTAGCCCTTTATTTCCATAAGGTCGTTGAAGACCTGTTCGGTCACGGCATCCTCGAAGTATGTATAGACCGAATTGTTTGAAATTTCTGCGTTGGTTTCTGCTATTCTGCTGTACACGTCGTCTGCCATTGCCTCGTCGTACTCTGCCGGCGTGATAAATTCAAGCTCCTTCATTTTGTCGAGCACGTCCTTGCGTCTCTTGGCGTTTGCTTCGGGATTGGATATGGGATTTAGCGCCGTCGGCCTCTGGGTGATCGCGGCTATCACGGCGCACTCCGAGAGAGTGAGCTGATAAGTCTCCTTGTTGAAATATCTGCGCGCCGCGGCTTTTACCCCAAGCGTATTCTGACCGAGGTTTATGGTGTTCATATACGCCTCGAGAATATCCTCCTTTGACATCTTTTTTTCAAGCTCGACCGCAAGATACTGTTCCTGTATTTTTCGCTTTATTTTCTGGATGTCGCTCTCATTTGTCCAGTTTTCAAATACATTGTTTTTGATAAGCTGCTGTGTGATGGTGGAAGCTCCCTGCGAAAGCTCGCCGCTCTCAAATACTGCGGCGCCTGCACGGATAATACCCTTGATATCGATACCGTTGTGGGAATAGAAACGCTCGTCCTCTATGGCGACAAAAGCGTCTGCAAGATCCTGCGGAATTTTGCTCATATCTTCCTGGCTTCGGTTTGAATTGGCGGCAACAAGCTTTGTCATCTCATTGCCCTCCGCGTCATACATAACTGACGCAAAGCCCATAGGCAGAACCGAGGCGGGATCGATGTCGGGAGCAGAGTAAAGAATACCCTTGAACACGCCGACAGCAAAGCACGCTCCTATCACACCAGCCGAAATCACTGCCAGTATAAGCAGGCGCAGAAGCATTACAAAAAACATTTTTTGGAATTTTATAGATTTTGAAGTAAGGGATTTTTGGATTTTATGTATTCCCCTTTTCCCGTAATTCATAGAATCACCTCCGTCTGGAAATCCTCTGCATGGCATATGGAGCCGCATGCTTGGAGTATCTCATTGCATTATTCCATATATTATACCAAATTAGCAGGATTAAATAAAGATTTTTTTTCCAGTTTATTTATTCTTTATTTATGACAAAATATTTACCTTTTATACAGTTATGTGGTAAACTGTTTGAAAATAATAAGACTGCGCGCTGCAAAGACGGTTTTGCGGGCGCTTTAGCATCTGTGAGGAGGAGTGTCAGTGCCTGATGAAAATATAAGGCGGCTTATGCGGGAGACGACTGCAGAGCTTGTTGAGAAGAAATCGCGCTTTATAGCGACTGTGCGCCCTGTGGCTGACGAGAATGAGGCGGCAGCTTTTATTGATGAGATGAAAAAGAAATATTATGACGCGCGCCATAACTGCTCGGCGTTTGTGATAGGCGACGGCGCGCAGCTTACGAGGAGCAGCGATGACGGCGAGCCGAGCGGCACGGCGGGCAGGCCTATGCTGGAGGTGCTTTTGGGCAGCGGCATACGCAATGCCGCTGCGGTCGTGACAAGGTACTTCGGAGGCACGCTTCTTGGCACGGGAGGGCTGGTGCGCGCGTATTCGGGCGCGGTCAAGGCGGCGCTTGACGCGGGTGAGGTCAAAACACAGCATTTTGGTGTTAAGCTTAAAATAAAGGCGGATTACAACAGCATAGGAAAAATACAGCATATTCTGTCAGGCAGGGGAGTAAGCGTGGAGGACAGCGTATATGCGGCTGACGTGGAAATGACGGCCATTGTCCCGGTAGAGGAGTATGACCGTCTTTGCAGGGAGCTTACTGAGGCGACAAGCGCGAGGGCTGGGCTTGAGGAAATAGAGCGCCTTTACTATCTGGAATAGCAGGCCTGGATTTTCAGCCAGGTTCTGCTATTCGGGAGACGCCTACGTATATTTCCGATATTTTGTACCAGGTAGGGTAGTCAACTATGCCTGTGGCGGGCAGGCCGAACACTCTCTGGAAAACCCGCACTGCCTCCGCTGTGCCGCTGCCGTATATGCCGTCTTCATCTATTTTGGGTATGGCAGGGTAGTTTTGCGATATGCGGTTAAGCTGCTGCTGGAGCTGCAGCACCTTCTGTCCTGATGCGCCAATGTTTAAGTCGTAGCCGGGCCATGACGAGGGCACGCCGGAGATATACTGGCTGCTGTTTATATACATGTCGTTTCCATAATAATACCTTATTATTTCGATTGGCGTGTAGCCCTGGTCGCCAAGGTATTTGCTTCCCCATTGCGATAAGCCGCTGCAGGTGGTGCGGCTGCCGTCGCAGTATGATGTGAAAATGGGCTGTTTGACACCCGGGCGCGAGAGGTAGTTTGCAAAGATTGTGTCTACTATGCGGCTTACGTTTTCGTATATGTTCCTGCCGTATATCCATTTCTGGTCGTAGGCTGTAGACGACGTGATTGTAAAATTGTAGCCCTGGTTTCTGTACCATTCCGTATATACCCTGTTAAGCGTGAAGGACATTATCGCAAGCGTGTTGGCGTAAATGGTGTTTTCAGGCCATGTTGCGTAGATTTCGGAGGAAACGACATTTTTTATATAATCAGTGTAGCGCACGTAATAATTCGGGGCGCCTGAGTCCTGCGGCGGGCCGTCATGCACTATGACATATTCGGGGATAACCACGCGGCTGAGCACGATTTCGCCCGATTCATCGGTGGGCTTTATCTCGGCCTCGGGAATCTTTGGCGGATAATCGCCGTAAAGGGTGTGGTCGGGAATAACTACGTTTTCCTCCGCGCTTTCTGAGCCTTCCTCCTCAATCGGCGTCATTGAAATCGGCTGTATGGCGTTTACCTCGGGAAGTATCTCCGTGCCTGACACTGATACGGGCTCGTATCCCGGGGCAGTGACAGTGATGTCATATTCTGAATACGGCTGCTGCGTACTGTCGGGATTGCTGCTGTAGGAAATATTCGGCGCGGGCAGCGATACTGTCTGCGTCTGCCCTGATGAATCTGTGGTGAGCGTTTCCAATACTGAGTCGGGAGCGCCTGTGAGCGATATTGTAATAGTGGCATTTGATACAGGTATAAGCCCCGTGGAGGCGGTAACGTTTTCGGTGAGATTGCCGGAATAGGAGGGGCTTTCTGCTTGCTTTATTTTTGACATAAAAAAACCTTTGCATATATTTTTATTAATATATGTAAAGAGCCATGGCTTTGTGACAGTAACAATAGAAAGCACCTCTGCGGATGTTCTATTGTCATGAATAAAAAAAGCACAGCCATAAAACTGTGCTTTTTATGTATGGGTTGATTATACGGCTTCGTCAATGACCGTGCCTGCTGCAGCCTCCGCAGCGGGAGAGCTTGAATCAGCCTGCGTCTTGTCTGTGACTGTGCCGTCGGTCTTATCGTCTTTCTTTAAAAGCTCGTCAAGCACGGGATTTGTGATGCTGGATTTTCTGGGCTTGTCGCTTAAAAGCTCGTCTAAAACCTTGTTGCTTACTTTGCTGACGGTCTTTCTGGTGCTGTCATATGTGTAAGTGCAGGCATGCCTTGACTTTGATGAGCTTGAGCTTGAAGAGCTCTTTGAACTGTCCGTTTTGCTTGAAGAAGAACTCTTTGAATCAGCCTCCATAGTGTCGAAATAAGAGCGCATAAGCTTTTTGTATGAGCCTGACTTAATCATCGCGGAATCGCTGAACGCGC
>X301_European_Hare__coassemble_1109_pt1 | contig 19897 bp, 14 predicted proteins | sample X301_European_Hare__metabat2_low_PE_011 | metagenome-assembled genome bin X301_European_Hare
GATTTGCCCACCATAAATATCAAATGCAACATTTTATTTCAAGTGTTGCATTTTTATTTATGTTTTATTCAATATTATTATACCACATTATAAAATAAAAAAGCCGCGGCAGAAATTTGCTCGCCAGATGCCCGGAACCTGAATCTGTTTGAACACTTTAAAATATAGGATTGGTAGGAGAATGTGCGCGGAGTGAAAAAAATCTTGCAATGAATATGGTAATTGAATATAATAATATTAGACAAAGCAGGGCTTTGTAATTGGGAAATTTTATTGAATATGCACAAATGGAAGGGAGAGATTAGTATGTATCATATTGTTGCGATTGAACGCTCTTACGCCAGCGGCGGGAATGAGATTGGCGAAAAGCTGGCGAAGGCTCTTGGGTATAAGCTGTTTGACAGGAATATCCTTATTGAGGCGGCGAAAAACCTTAATATTTCCCCGCTTTATATTGAAAATCTTGAGGAAACAAGTTCGGGAAGCGTTATTTTCAATCTCTCCAAGGCATACAAGAGAAACGACACTGACGAGAACTCGCGTCCGCTTGCCGAAAAGCTTTTTGCGGAGGAGAGACACATTATCGAGCAGGCGGCCAACGAGGGCGGCTGCGTGATAGTGGGGCGTGCGGCAAGCTATATACTTCGGGACAGGGAAGACTGCCTGCGCGTCTTTGTGAATGCGGAGAAGGAACACAGAATACAGCGCGGCATACAGCATGAAAAGCTTGACCGCGCCACGGCTGAAAGCACGATGAAAAAGGTGGATAAGCGAAGGAAGGGTTTCTTTAATTCAGTCACGAACTGGGAGTGGGGCAGCCCCGATTATTTTGAAATATGCATCGACAGCGGAAAGCTCGGGATTGATTTGTCCGTAAAGCTTTTGGAAGCGGCTGTCAGGGGTTAGGCTGAAAATGGGCTCATTAGTTAAATCTGACGGTAAAAACAATAATATCGAGGTTTTTGAAAGGCTGCCTGTCCCGAAAGCGGTCATGACAATGGCTGTGCCTACTATTATAAGCCAGCTTATTGTGCTGATTTACAATATTGCCGATACGTTTTTCATAGGGCGCACGAATAATCCACATATGGTGGCGGGCGCGTCGCTTATACTGCCGCTGTTTAACATTACGCTTTCGCTTTCGGGGCTTGCGGGCATAGGCGGCGGCGCGCTTATATCACGGCTGCTTGGCGAAAAGCGGGCTGACGAGGCAAGGAAGGTTTACAGCTTTTGCGTTTATCTGGGGATTTTTTCAGCGGCGCTGTTTGCCGTGCTTGTTTTTGCGTTTATGCGTCCGCTGATGGGATTTCTCGGCGCGGGGGCTGATACATACGCTTACGCGAGCGGATACGCTTTTATGGTAATTGTCTGCGGCGGCGTGCCTACTGTGCTTTCAAACATACTTGCCAACCTGATTAGGAGTGTGGGCGAGTCCAAGAAGGCGGGCTTTGGCATTACTATGGGCGGGCTTATCAATATCGCGCTTGATCCGCTGTTTATGTTTGTCCTGCTGCCTGACGGCATGGAGATTTTCGGGGCGGGGATTGCGACTTGTCTTTCAAACTGTATTGCGTGCGGTTATTTTATTGTGACGTTGTTTAGAATGAAGGGCAATTCTGTATTAAGGCTCTGCGCTCCGTCAAATCTGCCTATGAGGAAAAATCTTCTTGCCGTGTTTTCCGTGGGCGTGCCTTCAGCGATTTCGACACTGCTTTTTGATATGGATTATATCGTGATAGACCGCCTGATGTCGGAGTACAGTGATATTGCGCTTGCGGCTATTGGGATTGTGCTTAAGGCGGAGAGGCTGCCGCTTAATGTGGGAATTGGCATCTGTCAGGGTATGATGCCGATTATTGCGTATAATTATTCGGCGGGGAATTTTAAGCGTATGAATGAGACAAGGCTTTACTCGCTGAAGCTGGGGCTTGTCTGCGCGGCTGTGAGCATTGCCTTGTATCAGATTTTTGCGGGGCAGATTATGAATGTGTTTATTGATGATGCGCAGACTGTGGCGCTTGGGACTGGTTTTTTGAGGGTAAGGGTGCTTGCCACTCCGCTTATGTTTTTGAGCTTTTTCCATGTGTATTTGTTTAATGGGTTTGGGAAGGGCGGATATGCGCTGTTTCTTGGTGTTACCAGGTGGCTTGGGTTTAATATTCCGATGTTGTTTCTGCTTAATTGGATTATTGGCATGCAGGGGATTGTTTGGGCGCAGGTTACGGCGGATATTTTGACGGTGGCTTTGTCGTTAGCTGTATATTGGAATTTTCAGAGAAAGAGGTTTGTGGAGGGGGCGGAGGATATTTTGTAATTTTTCAAATTAAATGCCCCATTGCAAGCCTGATATTTCTAGGCTGCAATGGGGCATTTATTGTCTGGATTTTAGTCTGAAATTCTGTTTAATGTAAAGTCGTCTACGGTTCCCCAGCTCTTGGGATTGCTTTTTATGCGCACGCCGATTGTGAGGATGCCGTCGATGACTTTTATTTCGGGGATTGTCGGCTCCTGCCAGTTGGCGTAGCCTGACAGTGCAAATGGCGTTGTCTGTTCGCCTTCGCTTGTGATGGCGTAAAGCTCCATTTCTGCGTCTGGAGTGACGTCGCCGCCCTGGGCATAGGCTATGAGCTGGTAAGTGCCTGGCTCTAAGCCTGTAAGCTCCTGCTCGATTGAAAATTCCATGGAAGCCTCTGACCAGAAGTGGAAGGCAATGTCGCCTGAGTGCGCATCGTCTGTCTTTTTCTGGAAGTCTGTGGGGTTGTCAGCGCCTTCGTAGGCTACTTTCCACATTGAGGTGTCTGTTTCCTCAAAGCTTGGATTTTTTATATGGTTTAGCATTTCCACCTTGACGTGGCAGGTGGTTTTTGTGCCGTCTTCAAGGGTGCCTTCTATTTCGTAGCTGCCGCTTGTGCCTGTGTCAATTGCGGCAAGCTGCGCTTCGTCCCATTTTACTGCGGCTTGTTCATTTGATGCGCGGTTGTTATATACTACGTCTATTTTTTCGGGCAGGGTGAGCGCGCCGCCTACGTCCGCCGTGATGTAGGTGTCGGGTATATAGTCAATTGCAAGCGGGGCTGTTGAGCCGTATTTTAGGTATTTGAATACGTTCAGAGACGCGAGCGGGTGTCCTTCAAAGTCGAACATTGCCTGATTGTCCCATGAGCTGCCTCCGTAATACAGTCCTGCGTCGTCGGGATCATATTCGGCGGAATAGCTGCTTGCCCAGCCGCTGCCGTATTTTTCCCATATGGGGGAATTGTCCGCGTCTGCTTTGCCGACGGGTATCCATGCACCCTCCCAGTAGAATACGCCCATTACGCCTGCCTCATTTGCGGCGGCGCATATGTCCCTAATCATCGTCGCCTGACTCTGCACGCTTGCGGCGTAGCCGTCAACCAGATCTCCCTCGCCTGATACGCTGTTGCCCGAGCCGTCGCCATCCTCGGAGGTGTAGCAATATGATGTTTCCATGATAGCGACTTTTTTGCCGTAGGTGTCTTGTATGTTTTTTGCTACCTCCTGCATATTTTCCATAGTGCCGTGCCAGAACGGGTAATAGGACATGCCGAAAATATCGTAGTCAACGCCGTAGCTTAACAGGTTTAGGGCGGTTTTGTTTATATTGTCCGCCTGTTCTATGTTTGTGTAGTGAACGGCAATCTGAATGTCTTTGCCGTATTGCTGCGATACATCGCGCACCGCCTTACTGCCTGCGCTTAAAAGCTTCATGACGCTTGGCATAAGCGTTTCGCCTGCCATACCATTGTTGATTTCGTTGCCAATCTGCACCATTCCCACGTCTACGCCTGCGTCAAGCAGCTGGGTGAGACTTTCTTTGGTATAGTCATAAAGCGCGTCGCATTTTTCATCCGCACTCATGCCCTCCCATGCCTTTGGCGCAAACTGCTTTTTGGGGTCTGCCCAGAAATCAGAATAGTGGAAATCAATACACACCTTCATGCCGTACTCTGTGGCACGCTTGCCAAGCTCTATGGCTGTCGCCACATCATTGTTGCCGCCGCCGTAGCCGTTGCCGTCCGCGTCATACGGATCATTCCACACGCGCAGGCGTATATAGTTTATGCCTGACTGGGCAAGCGTCATAAATATGTCCTGCTCCTCGCCATCGTAATTGTAATAGGTCACTCCGCTGCGCTCCTCCACAAGCACGGAAGAAACATCCATGCCGCGGATAAAGCTGTCAGACAGGCCGGGTATCGGCTCTATATAAATATCAGCTTCCTCCGAACTATCCGGCAAAGGAAACATGGTGTTTAATGCTTCTGCTTCTTCCAGTTGTGCATTCTCCTGTGGCTGCGCGTCTGTTTGTGGCTGCGCTGTCTCTATTTCTGACTGTGTCTGCCCTTGCGGCTGCACGTCAGCTGTGGATCCGCTTTCTGCCCCGCCGCAGCCTGATACTGAAGATATGCAAAGAGCTGCCGCTGCAAATAGAGCTGTTAATTTTCTGCATGACCTTTTCATAGATAAAAGCCCTCCTTTTTTTCCCATAATCAACGCCTAAGCCTTCACGCTCGACGCCGTTATTTTTAAGCTGCCTGTAAATTCCGCCGTGCCAAAGCCATTGGGAAGCAGGAAGCAGTCACCCTTACTGATATATTGCCCGTTGATTAGCCCGTCACCTTCTATGACATTCATAATAAGGAACGGATATTCCTGCTCAATTTGGGCAAAGCTGTCAATTTCAAGCGTCCACTGCTTATATTGCCCACAGCCGGGAAGTGGTAAAGCGCTGCCAAACGCATTGTCAGAATTGCCAAAAAGCTCTGGCTTTTCTGTCCACAATGCACCAAGGCTTTTGCCTGCACAGCGGCCTTCTTTTATAATACCTCCGCTGTGCCAGCCGGCTTCCGCCCCGTGACCGCCCGCAGCCTGCTCGGAAGCACTGTAATTTTCTCCGTCGTCTGCCTCCAGCTCGGATACAGGATTTACAAACAGGATTTCGCCCTTTGCATTTGTGCTGTTTATGCTGAGTGTCCTGCCGTTTGTCGCCATGACCTCCTTATACCAGTAAGCGGAATCCTTGGCGATTCTTTTCTGCGTGGCAAAGTCAACATACACCATGCCAAAGCGGTCGCTGTAGCCCTTCTCCCACTCGAAGTTGTCAAGAAACGACCAGTGAAAATATCCCCTTATGTCAACGCCCTCATCATTTGCGCGCTGCAGATTTGAGATATACTTGTCAAGGTAATCAATCCTGTTGTAATCGTGTACGCGCCCGTCCTCTGAAACCCAGTCGTTTGCCGCCATTCCGTTTTCCGTGATGTAAATGGGCATCTTATAGCGCTCATAGAGAAACTTCACTCCCCAATACATCGCCTGCGGCTTTACCAGCCAGTTCATGGCTGTCTTGGGCGAGCCTTTAGGATTTTCAACGTGTTCGGGCTTGCCGTCTTTTCCGCATTTTATTGGGTGTCCATTATAAAGATTTTGTCCCATAAAATCTATCGGCTGATGGATAAGCTCCATGTCCTCATCTGTAATCTCGGGGAGATAATCCTTGAACCTTTCAAGCCCTTCCTCGGGATATCGGCCCAGAAATACAGGATCGGAAAACCAGCTTGTGTTCCATGTCCAGTTGTCTATCGGCTGGCCGCAGCCAAAGTATAAGCTCTTTGCCGCCTCTATGTCCTCCTTGCTGTCCGTGTAAGGATAAGGCACATCGCCTGTCGGCGCAAATCCTATCTTTATCGGGCGCTTAGCGTATTTTCTAAGCTGCTTTACGGCTGTCCCGTGCGCGCGCAGGACATTGTGCGCTACCCTGAAAACGGCACTCGGCGCAAGCTTTAGCCCCGGGGCATGTCCTCCTGTGAGATAGCCAAGTCCGATAAAGCACTGCGGCTCATTGAAGGTGACAATATACTCCGACAAATCGGTGAAGTTTTCCGCCACTACCCGCGCGTACTCGCCAAAATAACCTATCAAATCCTCATTCAGCCAGCCGCCCTTGTCCTGCAGCGCCTGCGGCAGCTCCCAGTGGTACATTGTTATGTAGGGAGTTATGCCGTTTTTTATCATTTCCTGCATCATGTCGCGGTAGAGCGCTATCGCCTTTTCATTTACCCTGCCCGTGCCCGTCGGCATAATGCGCGCCCAGCTTATCGAAAAACGGTACGCTTTTATGCCAAGCAGACGCATCATCGCAAAATCTTCCTTATATCTGTGAATGTGGTCGCACGCGACGCTCCCGTCATGCTTCTCGTACACTCCGCCGCTTTTTGCAAACTCGTCCCATATGCACGCGCCTGCGCCGTCGTCTGCGTCACGTCCTTCTATCTGGTAAGCGCTTGTCGCCACGCCCCAGACAAAATCATCCTTAAACATAAATTTTTCCCTTTCCCTGTATGTTTTTTATCCGCCGCGTGGCATCTGCTAGCTTTGATGCCCTGAGGCGCTTATTATAGCGTTATTTTACTATAGCCTGATTTAGCGTGTCAATTATTTTATGCCCTGCATATTAATCTGCATTGCTCGCGGCAATCTTAACGCGGCTCCACAGGTTGCTGATCGTCTTTCTCGTCTTTTCGTTGTATTCAAATACCTCGTCCATATCATTGTCCGTCCTCGGAATATAGGCATCTATGCCTTCAAAATCGCCGCCCTCGCCTGACAGTACCTCCATGACTTCTTCATTTGCCGAAGTATAGCCCACATAGCTTGAATTATCATATGCCCCCTCATAGTCGCAGGCAAAATTCATAAATGCGTGGGCAAGAGCAGGATTTTGGGCATTCGCGGGGATCACCATGGCATCGGACCAGATATTTGTGCCCGTCTCGGGCAGATAAAAGCCCATGTCCTCATTTTCGGACATCACATAAGTCGCATCTCCCGAGTAAATAAGCCCCAGAGCCTTTCTTCCCTGTGCCATATTGTCGATAATCTCGTCTGTCACAATCTCAGGCTCCATCGTCTGCACGCACTTCACAAGCCAGTCAAAGGCTTCCTCAATCTCGTCCGTATTTTCCGTATTCATGGAATACCCCAGAGCCTTCAGCGCCATCATAAAGCTGTCGCGCTCGGAATCATACAGATAAATGTCACCGCGGTATTTTTCATCCAAAAAGATATTGAAGCCCTCGCGCTCCAAATCCTCCATGTCAACCTTCGTCTTGTCATACACAATGCCGACAGTGCCCCAGAAATACGGCACGGAATACTCATTTCCAGGATCATACGGAAGATTTTTTACAGACGCCGTCAGGTTATCCAAGCCGTCAAGCTTTGACAAATCCAGCTTCTGCAGATACCCCTCCGAAATAAGCCTCTGTATCATATAATCACTCGGAACAAGAATGTCAAAGGATTCACCATTTGCAACCTTTATGTACATCTGCTCATTGGAGTCAAAAGTCTCCAAAACCACCTTCGAGCCTGTCATCTCCTCAAAGTCATTGATGATATTTTCACCCGTGTACTCGCCCCATGTATAGATGTGCAAGGTCTGCCCCTCAAAAGGGCGCTCTCCCGAATCGCCGCCTGCCTGCAGGAATATTACCAGCGCAGCCAATGCCGCTAAAACCGCCGCCGCGGGCATCAAGACCTTCCGTTTTTTTATTTCGTCAGAAGTTTTGCGCTTCGCCGCTACAGCAGGCACTATATTTACCAGCACCAGCACAATCGTGATAATGACTACCATCAGGGTAGACGCCGCATTGATGCTTGGATTGACGCGCTTGCTCATGGTGTAGACCACCATGCTTAGGTTTTTCACGCCGCCGCCCGTCGCAAAATATGAGATGATGAAATCGTCAACTGACATAGTAAACGCAATCAGCGCCCCAGCTACAATTCCAGGCGTAATCTGCGGTATGATAACCTTTGTCATCGCCTGCAGGGGCGTCGCTCCCAAATCCATCGCCGCATCAGCCACATTTGGATCCAATGAGCGGATTTTCGGCATCACCGATAAAATAACATATGGTATGCAAAATGCAATATGCGCAAGCAGCATTGTCATATAGCCTTTGTCTACCCTGAAAGTGATAAAAAGCAGCATAAAGCCGATTGCCGTCACAATCTCGGGATTCATCATGGGAAGATTATCCACCTGCTCCATAATATTGCGGATCACCTTTTTTGACTTGCTAAGCCCTATCGCTGACACAGTGCCGACTACAGTTGACACCAGTGTCGCTATCAAGGCGACCGAAAACGTCGTGTACAATGCCTCCATCATTGTCCTTGACTCCAGCATGCGCTCATACCACCGCAGCGAAAATCCCGTAAAGCTTGTAAGCGACCTGCCGTCGTTAAAGGAAAATACAATCATATATATAATAGGAAGATAAAAGAAAGCAATAATCAAAGCCATCAGTATCTTTCCTGCCAAACGTCTTCCTTTTTTCATAAAAACCTCCTTTGCTGTCCCCGCTAAGCCTGCATAGGCAAAATCGTCAGAAATTTCTTTCAGCCTGCCCTCCCTGGTTTTTGTTTTCAAGCCTGCGCACCACTGCCATAAGCAGCATCATGATAAACGCCATGATCATCGAAACAGCGCTGCCAAAATTCCACTCGCCCACTGTAATAAACTGGTTTTCAATCATATTTCCAATCAGGAAATACTGCCCTCCGCCCAAAAGCTTTGGAATAAAGAATGAGCTTACCGCTGGCAGAAATACAAGCGTAATGCCGTTTACCACTCCCGGGAGCGACAAAGGCAGCGTAACGCGCGCAAATGTCTGCATAGGATTTGCGCCCAAGTCCGAACCTGCCTCCAGCAGCGCCCCGTCCATCTTGCAGAGTGATGTATTAATCTGCAGAATCATAAACGGCAGAAAATTATATACCATTCCAAGAAGAACTGCGCCCTCAGTATAGAGCAGCTCCTTTCCGCCTGGCATAAAGACGGACAGTATTCTCTGGATAAGCCCTCCCTCCGTGAGAAGTCCAATCCATGCGTATGTCCTCACAAGCATATTGATCCACATGGGAATCGTGATGCAGAGTATAAGCCCGCTCTGCAGCTTTTCCCCGCACCTCGATATAAAATACGCCGCGGGATATCCTATCAAAAGACATATAACCGTCGTCTTAGCCGCAATCCACAGCGAACGCCACAGTATCTTCAAAAAATCCTTGTCGGTAAAAAAAGTGATATAATGCTCCAGTGTGACAGAAAATGAAAAAATGCTGTTTCCAGGCTTTGTAATTGAATAAAACGCAATCAGCGCCATCGGAAGCACAAGCATAATCACTGCCCACACAATATATGGAATTGCAAGCTGCGAAAATTTTTTCATATACTAATCCTCCTAATGCTCCTGCGAATTTGTGTCCTATACACAAATTTGCGTGTGAGATTTAGAAATTCTTCATGAAACGCGCTTTAACGTGAGCTTTTGGAATTTCTTAATTATACAAGAAGTCTTGACATTACATGAATATCCTCTGGGAAAAATGTCAGCCCGACCTCCTGTCCTTCCTCCGTATAGTCTGTGGTATGTATCTTAAATTCGCGTCCTGGCGTCCAGAATGTTATCGGATAGATTCCCTCTGTGATAGTGTCAGGATCAAAGTCATAATCAACCGTGATGTCTACCAGCTCATTCTCATTGCTCAGCTTCCATGCCTGCGCATTCGCCCATGTCTTGATGTCTACGTCAAGCGCCTGCGACTCCTTGATTTCATCAACCGTTGTCATAAAGTTAAACGCCATCACGCCTTCATTTGCCTTTTCATTTCTGACAAACGGCTGGTTTACCACGTGTATGGTGCGCTCTACGCTCAGACCGTTTGACGTCGAAAATTTGACAGGATAGTCCCCTTCCTTTTCCTCCAGCTCATACTCAATTTTGGCGATTGAAATGTACTCGTCACTGGCAGGATTCCACGCCTGCGCGTTTGAGCGGGCGATAATCTCCTTATCATCAAGCTTTTTCACATCTTCGATATCCACATAAAAGTCTGTGGCGCTCATCTTTTCTTTTCCATTGTCGCTGACCGCGTCCCTGTTCTGCGTCACGTGCATGTTTACCGTTACCTTCGTGCCCGCAACAGTTTCGACCATAATCTCATAATGTACGCCTTTAAACAATACGCTGAGAACCTCGCCCGTCATCTTGCCTTCCGCCGCGCCGACAATGTCGATATCCTCCGGGCGGATAACCACGTCAACGGGTTCATTCGGCTTAAAGCCGTAGTCCACGCAGTCAAATGTTATGTCGTCAAAGCGCACCTTGTAATCCTCTATCATCGTGCCCTGAATGATATTGCTCTCGCCGATAAAATTAGCGACGTAGCGGTTGGCGGGCTCATTGTAAATCTCCTGGGGCGTGCCTATCTGCTGGATTTCGCCGTTTCGTATCACGACGATTTTGTCGGACATAGTCAGCGCCTCCTCCTGATCGTGCGTGACAAAAATAAAGGTAATGCCTACCTCCTGCTGAATTCGCTTCAGCTCGTACTGCATTTCCTTGCGGAGCTTTAAGTCAAGCGCGGCAAGCGGCTCGTCTAAAAGCAGCACCTTTGGCTCATTGACAAGCGCGCGCGCGATTGCCACTCTCTGCTGCTGCCCTCCTGACAAAAGCGTCGTATTCTTTTTTTCGTACCCTTCAAGCCCGATAAGCTTGAGCATCTTCATTACCTTCTGCTCTATGACGTCCTTGCCCATCTTCTTGATTTTGAGCCCAAACGCGATATTTTCATATACGTTCAAGTGCGGAAACAGGGCGTATTTCTGGAATACGGTGTTGACCTCCCTTTTATAAGGCGGTATGTCATTTATCTCCTGCCCGTCAAAAATCACCTGCCCCTCGTCGGCGTTCAAAAAACCGCCAAGAATACGCAGCAGCGTCGTCTTTCCGCAGCCGCTGGGGCCTAAGAGAGTCACAAACTCATTTTCATAAATATCAAGGCTCACGCCCTTTAATACCACCTGATTGTCAAAGCTTTTTACAATGTTACGAAATTCTATCAGTTTTTTCTCCCGCATCTGATGCCTTCTCCTCTCTGGGTTTTATGTGTTTTTAAATCTGATGATGCTTTTTACCTGTCCTTTTGACAGGATGCCTGCCTTTGAAAATCCCTGTAGTTGTTATACACAATCTAATACAGGAAACTTTTTTAAGCCTGGGCATAATTTTCAGCCAAACCGTTTCCGAATCAGCTTAATATATTCTAGCAAAAGTCTAGCCAAAATGCAATTAATAATCACCGCTAAGCGCTTTTTGTTCCATCTCACAGTTATTGACAATTTTTATTGTCATAACGTCAGCGAATATTGTAATTCATCTTCCTTCATATGAGCGCAAAAAGGGCACATGGATTACAGCCAGCGACTGTTTCATGCGCCCTTATGCGTTTGCCCAATGCTATCATTATATCAATCATTATGTTACATTGCAATGAACAATTTTGCTTTTATAATTTTTTATTTCTCTGATACTGCCTTGAAAGCCTCGTCTAAGTCCTCGATTATGTCGTCGATATGCTCTGTGCCGATTGAAAGCCTTACGGTGTTTGGCTTGATGCCCTGCTGCGCTTTTTCCTCGTCGCTAAGCTCTGCGTGGGTGGTGGTGTAGGGGTGGATTACCAGCGACTTTACGTCGGCTACGTTTGCAAGCAGCGAGAACAGCTCGAGGTTGTCTATGAAGTCCTTCGCCTTCTGTTCGCCGCCTTTTATCTCAAATGTAAAGATTGTGCCGCCGCCGTTGGGGAAGTACTTTTTATAGAGCCTTTGCTGCTCGGGATCTGTGGTTACGGCGGGGTGGTTTACTTTTTCCACAAGCGGATGCTTTGAGAGATAGTCAACTACCTTAAGCGCATTTTCAACGTGGCGCTCTACCCTGAGTGAGAGTGTTTCCAAGCCCTGCAGGAATATAAACGCATGGAAGGGTGAGAGCGTCGCTCCTGTATCACGCAGGAGTATGGCGCGTATTCTGGTGACAAACGCCGCCGCGCCTGCCGCGTCGCAGAAGCTTATTCCGTGGTAGCTTGGGTTAGGCTCTGTGAGCTGCGGGAATTTGCCGCTTGCTTTCCAGTCAAATTTGCCGCTGTCCACTATTACGCCGCCGATTGTCGTGCCGTGGCCGCCTATGAATTTTGTCGCTGAGTGTACTACTATGTCTGCGCCGTACTCGATTGGCCTTACGAGATAGGGCGTTGCAAAGGTGCTGTCCACGACAAGCGGGATGTTGTGTCTGTGGGCGATTTTGGCGATTTCCTCTATGTCGGACACCTCTGAATTGGGATTGCCGAGCGTTTCTATATATAATGCCTTTGTGTTGTCCTGAATCGCGTTTTCAAAATTGCTTACATCCAGCGGATCTACAAATGTCGTGTTTACGCCATAGTCTACAAGCGTATGGGCGAGGAGATTGTATGTACCGCCGTAAATGTTTTTTGCGGCTACGATATGTCCGCCGTTCTGCGCGAGGTTTTGTATGGTGTATGTGACTGCCGCCGCGCCTGACGCTACCGCAAGCGCCGCTATGCCGCCCTCGAGCGCTGCCATTCTCTGCTCAAATATGTCCTCTGTGGGATTTGTGAGCCTGCCGTATATGTTGCCTGCGTCCGTGAGGTTAAAGCGCGCCTCCGCATGCGCGGAATTTCTGAATACAAATGACGAGGTCTGGTAAATGGGGACTGCCCTTGCGTCTGTCACTGGATCGGGGCTTTCCTGTCCTACGTGGAGCTGAAGTGTCTCAAATTTTAGGTTTCTTTCATTATAGGTTTTTTTGCTCATAATTTTCTCCGTTTCCGTCTGAATAATCAATAATCAGGCTGATATAAAATCTGCTTTCACAGCATAAAGCTGTTTGAAAGCTTTAATAAATTTAATGTGTTTTAAATTTCGACGTCTTAATTTGTTATATCATAACCCTTTATTCCTAGTATGTCAATAGGTTTTATAAAAATTATTGCATCATGACGCATATCACGCCAGGCAGAACCATCACTTTTTTTCTTGATTTGCAGCTGTCGGGCTCTGTCTGCTGATTTGTATTGTCAAATTCCTGCTGATGCGGGGGAGTTTGCGGCTGTGGTGTTGTCTGGTTAAATTCCTGATTGTTTTTCTGCATAAGTTTTCTTCCGTTTCTTAATAACGGTTATTATATTTAAATTATCTAAATATATTGTTGTTTTTCATTTTTGATGCCCTTGTGTTGGCGATGATAGGTTGTTGTTGCTTTTTGGTGGAGGTATGAAAAATGTTATATATTTTTTATTATAATATGGTAATTTGTATAAAACAAGCGAATATGTTGGAATAATTTTTAAATGTGATATAATGTTGAAGGTGGGTGGGTGTCAGGTCGCCCGAACAGTGATATATATCCCCCTGCGGACATCGCTTGCGCTCAGTGTGAAGCGTAGCGGTACTAAGCTCAACGGCGCTGTAAAAGGAGCTACGCTTTTACAGCTTGTTTCGCTAAGTGCCGACGCTTCACAAGGTCCTTTGGGGATATATATCACTGTTCGGGCTAGGGTTTTGGCAGTTTCGTGGATATGATGATTGTTTGGATTGGAGTGACGGTTGCTAAACTTTAACCAGTAATGTAGAATTTTAGTAGAATGGACATAATAAGCGGCGTATTGCGTCACGGATTGTTGTATTGAAGCGTGTCGCGTTTTTGTATATTTTGCTTAAATTTGGACGGTCTAGAGGTCTAGAACACATTTCATAATTACCTAAATAGTATATAATGAACAGATATTATAATGCAAGTGTGAAAGTATTTGTAGTTATCAAGGTAAGACTACAGCTATTTTCATATTCAAAGGAGATTGCTTTATGAAAAGAATTGCGTTGATTAATGATTTGTCGGGGCTGGGGCGGTGTTCGCTTACGGCGGCTATTCCTGTGATTTCTGCTATGGGGGTGGAGGCTTGTCCGCTTCCTACGGCTGTTTTGTCGGCTCAGACGGGGTTTGAGAGTTATTTTTTTGATGATTATACTGATAAGATGGGTGTTTTTACTGATGAGTGGGCGAAGATGGGGGTGTGCTTTGACGGGATACAGTCGGGGTTTCTTGCTAATCCTGCGCAGATAGAGAAGGTATTGGATTTTCTTGATGTGTTTCAGAAAAGCGGTACGCTTTATCTGGCGGATCCTGTGCTGGGGGATGGCGGGGTTAAGATGAAGGCTTTCAGCGGCGGGCTGCTTGACGGTGTGCGCGAGCTTGTGCGGCGTTCAAGCGTCTGTACTCCAAATCTTACGGAGTTGTGTCTGCTTGCGGGAGATGATTATGACACTATTGTCAGTTTTGCTGCTGATGATGACTATAATGAGCGCATCTGCGAGGTGGCGCGCAGGCTTATAAGCTCTGCATATGGGAATCAGACTGTGATTGTCACGGGAATTATACATCGGAAGGACAGTGCGGCGTATGTGGGTAATCTTGCTGTTAATGGGAGCGAGAGTTTCTATTTGGAAACGCCTTATACTGGCAAGAGCTTTTCGGGTACGGGGGATTTGTTTGCGGCTGTGATTTGCGGGGCGATGGTTAAGGGGCTTTCTGTTGATTGCGCGATGAGAAAGGCGGCTGAATTTCTGCAGCCTGCTATTAAGGAGGCATCTGCTGAAAATATTGACCGTAATTATGGCATCTGCTTTGAAAAATATCTGCGCCTGCTTATGTAATTGTGCAGGCGCAGAGCTGTTCAGACAAGCGTTATAAGTCAGTCTTAAGCTTGGCAATAAGCTTTCGTGTGCTGTATGCACAATTGCCTGAATTTATTGGCTGGCTGAGTCGCTGCCATATTTTATATCGCATATTTAGATAATGCGCATTATTGCTGATTGACTGGTATAAGGCTTGGCTGCTTTATCATTCCGTAAATTGCGGGGGCGTCTATTATTACAGCTACTGTGACTGCGCTGTCCTTTTCAAGCGTAAACTCTGCGCTGTACTTTGTCCAGCCGTCTGCTGACGGGAAGATTTCCTTTGAGCCCAGCGCCTCGCCCTGCTCATTCTTTACATAAATTCCCGCCTTTACATTTGTAGTGTTATCCCCTTGATAATAAACTGAAAAGCTGTATGCGCCTTTTGAAAGCTTGGCTGTCTTCTGGCTTATTGACAGCTTAAAGTTGCTCTCGGCTTTAAAGTATATGTAATTTATGGGGATAATCGGCGGTATTTCGCTTATCTCCTGCCGCATTTCAAGAGTCAGGCTGTCGTCCTTCGCCTCCTGCTCGATATTCCAGTCCTCGGGAAGTCCTTTGAAAATATTTTCAAGATCCGCATTGGCAAGAAGGTTGCTTTGGCTGTCTTTTTCTACAAAGCTTATCTTTAATTCTACCGCTTCCTTGCTTTCGGAAAGCTTTCCTTTTATGACACATGTGTCACTTGTGTCTGTCACGGATGTGGGCTCCCATATGACTTCCTCGCGTTCAAGCCGTCCGTCATATTTGAGCGTCCTGATTGTTTTTGGCAGATATTCTGATATGTCGCTGCCTTTGGGGATCTCGATATCGGAGGGCGCGTATATTTTAGCCGTCTTGTTTACATCTATGCTCATAATGTCCGTATTAAACGCCTTTAGCCCGAGCGTAGGCATGCCTTCGCTGTCTACGACTCCCATACAGTAACCCCAGCCGTCCTCGTTTTCATCACTCGGTCTTATGAACGGCTCCCAGTAAAAAACACCCATTCCCATACCGTTACTTACGTGGGCGGCTATGCTCATTATCAACTCCAAAACCTGCTTTTGCGCCGCGCCGCCTGCGGGAAAGCCTGAAATTCTTTCCTGCTCCTCGCCAAACATGTTATCCCTGCTCCTGCGGTATGCGTGCGCCATTTCTGCCACTATCAGCGGTCTTTTGTAACGCTCGGCGAGATTTTCCATTGAGTTTTTCAAGTCATTGAAGGTGCCGTGCCAGAACGGATAGTACGACAGTCCGATTATGTCAAAGTCTGTCACGCCGTGCGCGAGCGCGTTGTCAAACCATTCTCTGAAATAATAGAACCTGCCGCCTTGGTCCAGGTGGAGCATTATCTTTGTGTCCCACCCCTTCTGCGTCTCCCTGACTGCGCGTATTCCCGCATTCAAAAGTCCCGCAAGCCCGTCCCAGTTTGAGGTAAGCCCGTCGGGCCAGAGCATGCCGCACCTTATCTCATTGCCAACCTGAACCATATCGGGATATGTGCCGTTTTCATCAAGCGCCGCGAGAACTGATTTTGTATAATCATGTACCGCGTCCTCCAGCGCCTTTCCCGTCAGGTCTTTCCATTCGAGCGGCTTATTCTGCTGCCCTGGATCCGCCCAGTAATCAGAATAATGAAAATCAAGCAGAAATCCTAAATCACGCGACTTTATCTCCTTCGCCATCTGCTTTGTGTACTCGAGGTTGCAATATCCGCCAGACTCCTTTACGTTTTCGGGATTGTTCCATATGCGGAGCCTAGCGTAATTAAAGCCCTGCGCCTTGCCGAAGTCAAGGATATCAACCTCATTGCCGTCAAAATCATAATATTTGTGTCCCCTGTCCATCATCTCCATGTGTGATGAGATGTCCATTCCCTTAATAAACATTTTTTACCCGCCTTTCCGATTTCACTGGGATTCTGCTGAAAATCCGTATATACTGCGTAAACAGAATGTCCTGTTAATTTATTATATACCTAAATCACGTTTTCCTCAATTTTTTATCCAAAATTTTCTTTTTTGTGCGCAGCTTAAATAAAATCGGGGCAAAAAACATAAGGCTGTCGCACCAGGGAACATAAATACAAGATATAGCATTGTTTAATCCAGATACAATGCCATATCTTGTATGCATAATCCTTATTGCGACAGCCTTATGTTTTTATTTGGGTTTATTATTGTTCTTCCTCCTCAAGCCTCTCCTCAATATCATTCACAGGCTTTTGCAGGCCCTCTATTTTGATATTGTTTTTCTCGGCGTAATCCCATAACGCCGCATGGATTGCCTCCTCCGCAAGCAGCGAACAGTGTACCTTTACAGGCGGAAGTCCGTCAAGCGCCTCCATTACCGCCTTGTTTGTCACCTGCAGCGCCTCCTGTATAGTCTTGCCCTTTACAAGCTCGGTCGCCATGCTGCTTGTGGCGACTGCCGCGCCGCAGCCGAAGGTTTTAAATTTTGCCTCCTGAATAACGCCGTTTTCGTCGATATCGAGGTACATGCGCATTATGTCGCCGCACTTGGCGTTGCCTACCGTGCCTACGCCGCTCGGATTCTCTATCTCGCCTACATTGCGCGGATTGTTGAAATGATCCATTACCTTTTCACTGTACATATTTTCATTTCCTTTCTAAAAAACATTTAAACAAAGCATCTGCAGGGCTCTATGCCTGCTTCTTCATAAAATCCTCATAAAGCGGTGACATTGAACGGAGTCTTGCTACTATCTCCTTTAATTTATCGACTGTAAAATCAATCTCCTCTTTCGTGTTTTCCGCTGAGAGCGTGAGCCTCAAAGAGCCGTGGGCTATCTCATGCGGAAGTCCGATTGCAAGCAGCACATGCGACGGATCGAGGGAGCCAGATGTGCAGGCTGAGCCTGACGACGCGCATATGCCGTTCTGGTCTAAAAGTATCAGAAGCGACTCGCCCTCGATAAACCTAAAGCAGAAGTTTGCATTGTTTGGAAGCCTCTTTACCGTGTCGCCGTTAAGACGCGTATAGGGTATCTCGTCCATAACGCGTTTTATCAGGTAATCCCTGAGCTCTGTTTCCTTTTTCGCGTTTTCTTCAAGCTTTTCCTTGGCGATTTTTGCCGCCGCGCCAAGGCCGACTATGCCCGCCGTGTTGAGCGTGCCTGCGCGCCTTGAGCGCTCCTGTGCGCCGCCATGTATAAATGAACCGATGCGCACGCCTTTTCTGATGTACATAATACCTATGCCCTTGGGAGCATTAAGCTTGTGCCCGCTCGCGCTCAGCATGTCAATATTCATCTCATTTACATCGATAGGAATATGCCCGTATGCCTGAACCGCGTCCGTATGGAAAAGTATGCCATTCTTTTTTGCAAGCGCGCCTATCTCGGCTATCGGCTGGATTGTGCCTATCTCGTTGTTCGCTGTCATGACCGTGATTAAAATTGTGTCAGGGCGTATGGCTTTTTCAAGCTCGTCAAGCCTGATAATGCCGTTTTCGTCAACGTTTACGTATGTCACCTCATAGCCCTGCTTTTCAAGGTACTGGCAGGTGTGGAGTACGGCATGGTGTTCTATCGTCGAGGTTATGATGTGCCTGCCCTTGTCCTTGTTTAGCTCTGCCGCCGCCTTTATCGCCCAGTTGTCGGACTCGCTGCCGCCCGCCGTAAAGTAAATTTCATTTGCCGCCGCGCCTATTAACTCCGCCGCGTTCTTTCTCGCCTCGTCAACCGCGCTCATCGCCTTGCCCGCAAAGCTGTATATTGCGGAAGGGTTTGCGTACTGCTCGCAGAAATACGGCTTTATCTGCTCAAAAACCTCCTCGGTAACACGCGTTGTCGCCGCGTTATCCAAATAAATCATTGTCTTTTACCTCTTTTCATTTAATATTATTATATATTGCGCCAATTTGTTATCCTTAATTCATATATGATTATGGGGTATTTATGCCATAAAAAATGGAAAAACGCCCTGCTATATAACATACGAATTAGCCGCTTTTTCCTGCTCTATGTCGAGTAAATCCTGTATTGTCGTCGTATCTATGACATTGTTCACCGCGTCGTAAATGCGCTTATATATCTCCACTGTGGCGCACCTTCCGTCGCGCTCGCAGGGAAGGGCATTTTCGACAAGACAGTCAACCGGGGCAAGCGAACCTTCCGTGAGACGCAAAATCATTCCCACGGTATAGTCCTTTGGCGGGCGCACAAGCTGGTAGCCGCCCTGAGCCCCGCGCGTGCTGCGCACATAGCCCGCTTTATTTAATACGGCGATAATCTGCTCCATATATTTTTCTGAAATTTCCTGCCTCGCAGCTATGTCCTTAAGCTTGACTGTCTCACCAATGTGGTTAGCCAAATCCATCATTATCCTTAAAGCATAGCGGCCCTTTGTAGATATGGTCATGTGACGCCTCCTTGTTTTATTAATTGGGAATCTGCGCCCTTATTACAGAAATATCCTACATATAGATATATAGCACTTAATTCCTATTATGTCAATAGGGTTTCTATATATCTGTGAAAATTAAGAAATTTTAACTTAAATACAAAGAATTAAAACATCTCCCTGATTTGCCGTTTAACAGCCTTTCTGGAAATGCTGTAAAGCGTCTTTTTGCTCTTGTAGGACTGCCGGTAGGTCTTGAAGTTCACTGTATGCCCCCGATACTCCGGGCGTTCTAAAATACCGGCTACTGTTCATTTATTCCAGTTATAGGGATTATCCGGCGGGGCATTTCTTGCCGCCCTGCCCGTCTGCTGAAAATGGATAGTCGGCGTTATGACCTTTTCCTCTTTCAGAATATGGGCAATCTGCGTCGGTCCGTAACCCTCTAAGCATAAGCTGAAAATCCGGCGCACCACTTCTGCGGCTTCCTCGTCCACAATCCAGCGCTTTTTGTTGTCCAGGTCTTTCATGCAGCCATAGGGCGGGTTGGTACAGAGGTGTTCCCCGGCTTCGCCTTTGGACTTCATCACGGCGCGGATTTTCTTGCTTGTATCGCTGCAATACCATTCGTTGATGATGTTAAGAAATGGGGTAAAGTCATTCTCCTGCTGGGTCGCACTGTCCACGCCGTTGCTGATCGCGATAAACCGCACGCCCTTTTCGGGAAAGAGAATATCCGTATAAAGACCCACCCGCAGATAATCACGCCCAAGACGCGACATATCCTTAACAATCAAGGTCGCCACTTCGCCATTTTCGATTTTCTCCACCAGTTCCGTCCAAGAGGGGCGGTCAAAGTTCGCCCTGGAGTACCCGTCGTCAGTATAATGGCGGATATTGGCGTAGCCCCTTTGCTCAGCATAGCTTT
>X301_European_Hare__coassemble_1121_pt1 | contig 19172 bp, 16 predicted proteins | sample X301_European_Hare__metabat2_low_PE_011 | metagenome-assembled genome bin X301_European_Hare
TTGCTACAGTGCATCGTGCAGAAAATACAGAGAATGAAGATAAACTCAGCAAAGTCTTAAAGGCATTTGAGGAGTTTGAATTTCCTGTAATTTTTCCGGTACATCCAAGAATAAGGAAATTTGTAAATTATTTGATGGAAAAAAACGGATATTCAAATATTTGTTTTGTAGAACCGCTGGGATATTTGGAAATGCTTTTTTTTACAAACAATTCAATAAAGGCAATAACTGATTCCGGAGGACTTCAGAAAGAAGCGTATATAATGCATAAAAATGTTGTCACATTAAGAAATCAGACGGAATGGGTGGAAACTTTGGAGGGGAATCATAACATACTTTGCGATATTGATAGTAAACGCATAATTGATGCTGTCAATATGACAGATATTGATGAAAGATTTGATGATTCTTTATATGGAAATGCAGATGCGGCAGAAAAAATGTGTAGTATTATGTTTGGCCAAAATCAGAAGGGAATACTATGATACTGAAATGTACTTCGTTTGAACAGATGCATAGGGAAATCACAGATAGAGATATGCCAATTATTATATTTGGTGCAGGTGTTATTGGCACTGTGACGGTTCCGGAGATTTTATGGCAGTATGATTTATTGAATCGTGTATTGTTTTATGTTGATAATTGCAGCAGAGAGCAAGGAAAAAAGATTTGCGTAAGAAATGCAACAATAAGTATTGAGTCTGCAGATAAGTTAAGCGAAGTCGGAAAAAATGCGGCTGTTATAGTAGCGATTAGCAGATATGCGGAAGTATTGAAGCAATTAGAAAACATGCAATGTACTAATGATATGATTTGCTATGTTATGCCTATGATGTGTATACATAATTTCTGTAACGATGTTTCAAAGGGAACTCCTGTTTTGACAAAGGAACCTATAATTCCCAAAAGAATCCATTATATGTGGCTGGGGAAAAAGCCGATACCGGGCAGACTTCAAAAATGTATTGATAGTTGGAAAAGATATTGTCCTGATTATGAAATTATACGATGGGATGAATCAAACTATGATATATCAAAATGTAATTATACTAAGCAGGCATATGAAGCTGGGGCATATGGATTTGTGCCGGATTATGCAAGATTGGATATTTTGTATCAATACGGCGGCATTTATATGGATACGGATGTTGAAGTTATTAGAAGCTTGGATGATATGCTTTATCAGCGGGCATTTTGTGGAGTGGAAAAATGGCAGACAATTAATTTTGGCGGATGCAGTGGTGCAGTAAAGGAGCATAGCGCAATAGGGGAATTTTTGGACGAAAGGAAGAATCTTTCATTTTATAATGAAGATGGCAGTCAGAACAGGAATACATGCGGATTTTATGATACGAGTATAGCTATTAGTAATGGATATCAAATAAATGGAACAACACAGAATATTTTAGATATGAATATTTATGCGTTTGATTATTTTCATCCGTATGATTACATATCAATGAATGCAAATATTACGGATCATACATATTCTGTTCATTGGTTTAATGGTGGGTGGCTTGATGAAAATATGAAGTTAGCTAATGAAAAGACATCGAAAGAATATGAAACGGTGTATAAAATATGTTTGAGCAATTAATTAGCAAAAAGGAGAACACCCATTATGAACTTTGAACTAACAGCCTCAATGATGTGTGCCAACTATGGCAGCCTTGAAAATGAAGTAAAAGCGCTTGAGGAAGGAGGCATTGACTCATTCCACATAGACATAATGGACGGTCGCTATGTACCCAACTATGCGATGTCTTTGAACGACATGAGCTACATAGCATGCGCGACGACAAAACCGCTCGATGTCCATCTCATGATAGAGCATCCAAACAATACAATATCTCTTTTCCTCGAAAATCTCCGTAAAGGCGACACGATTTACATCCACCCCGAAGCAGAATACCATCCGTCCACCACCCTGCAGAAAATAATAAACGCGGGAATGACTCCTGGCATAGCGATAAATCCCGGCACATCAGTGGAAACGGTTATGGAGATGCTCCGCATAGTAAAAAAAGTTCTCGTCATGTCTGTAAACCCAGGCAACGCAGGTCAGATGTATCTTCCGTATGTGGGTAAAAAGATAACCAAGCTCCTTGCTATAAAAGAGGATATGGATTTTGAGATATACTGGGACGGAGCGTGCAGTGCGCAGCGCATTTTAGAATACGCACCCAAAGGAGTAAAGGGCTTCGTCCTCGGCACGACACTCCTTTTTGGCAAGGACAGGCCATACGGCGAGACACTTCAGAATATACGCGAATTAAGATTTTGACAGGGAGACAGTATGAACACAGCACTTCTGCTCTCGGGCGGCACGGGCTCGCGCCTCCCGTCAGATGTACCCAAACAATATATACACGTCAAAGATAAAATGCTCATCACATATGCACTTGAAACACTGTCTGATTCCCCATTCGTCGATGCGATACAGATAATATCAGATAAGAAATGGCGTGAAGCGATAATATCAGATGCCGGGAAGTATAATATTCCTACAGACAAGCTGAAGGGCTTTTCGGATCCGGGCAAAAACCGTCAGACATCGATATTAAACGGAATGAAAGATATCCTGCCATATGTGATCGATGATGGGGATACGATATTCATCCATGATGCCGCCCGTCCGTTGCTCACCCAAAAGCAGATAGCGAATTGTTTTAATGCGCTTAAAGACCACGACGGCGTTATGCCAGTGCTGCCAATGAAGGACACAGTATATTTAAGCGAAGACGGTGACACTGTATCAAAGCTTTTAGACAGGGAAAAAATATTTGCCGGGCAGGCGCCCGAGCTTTTTAATTTCAAGAAATACTATCAGGCAAACATAGCACTTACGCCAGATGATATAATGAAAATAAACGGCTCAACCGAACCCGCAATCCTTGCAGGAATGGACATAGCAATGATAGCAGGCGACGAAAACAACTTTAAAATCACTACACAGGCGGATTTGGACAGATTTAGAAATATTATATTTACTCAATCTAATAATATGTTGTATAATAAAAAAAGACAACAATAACCATAATTATTTATATTTATAATTTATTTATAATTCTGCCGCGCAGATTGATGCGCAGAGATGAGGGAAAATGAAAGCATGGGTACTTCACAATATCGGCAGCATAAGCTATGAATATGTCAAGGAGCCCCAAATTGGTGAAAACGAAGTATTAATAGCCGTGAAAGCCGCAGGTATATGCGGCTCGGACATTCCGCGGATTTACCGCGACGGCGCGCATCAGATGCCGCTGATACCAGGACACGAATTTTCAGGAGAGGTGGTGGAAGTCGGCAGCAAGGCAGACAAAGGCTGGCTCCATAAACGGGTGGGCATATATCCGCTGATTCCCTGCAAAGCGTGTCCCCCCTGTCAAAAAGGCGGATATGAAATGTGCAGGCGCTACAGCTATCTGGGTTCGAGGCGTGACGGGGGATTTGCCCAATATGTGGCAGTGCCTGCGGATAATCTAATTGAGCTTCCCGACTGTGTTACATATGAGCAGGCGGCGATGCTGGAGCCTATGTCGGTTGCAGTCCATGCGATGCGCAGATTTCCAATAGAAAAGACAGCTGCTGTCACGGTATGCGGCCTTGGCACGATTGGAATGCTTCTTGTCATGCTTTTGAGGGAGCGCGGGATAGAGAATATTTTTGCCATTGGCAATAAAGACTATCAGCGCGGGACACTTTTGGAGCTTGGCATTGGGGCGGATAACTATTGCGACAGCAGTGATGAGGACGCGGCGAAATGGCTTATGCAGCGCACAGACGGACAGGGCACGGATATATTTTTTGAGTGTGTTGGCAAAAACGAGACAATATCGCAGGCGGTCAATCTGACAGCTGCGGGGGGCAAAATCTGTCTTGTGGGCAATCCCTATACTGATATGCTGCTTGAGAAACAGACCTACTGGAAAATCCTGCGCAACCAGCTCACCGTGGCAGGAACATGGAATTCCGCTTTCTTTGTAAAGGAAGGCAGCGGCATTAAAGAGGATACGGATTGGAATTACGCTCTGCGTTTACTGGGGCAGAAACGGATCGCGCCTGAAAAGCTGATATCGCACCGCTTTGGGCTAGAACATTTGGACAAGGGTTTTGGCATAATGAAAAATAAATCTGAGGATTTTTTAAAGATTATGGCTGTGTTGTAATTTTCATCTTGCGCAATCGGGAAAATCATTATAGAATGATAGTACAGCCGCAGCAAACGGTCGCGTCTTTGCGCATTGCAGAGATGAGGAAAGTCCGGGCTCCACAGGGCGGAATGCCGGATAACGTCCGGTAGAGGCAACTCTAAGGATAGTGCAGCAGAAATAAACCGCCAAACGCATGCTTTTGCATGCGTTTTGGTAAGGGTGGAAAGGCAGTGCAAGAGACTACCGCCTCCTTGGTAACGGGGAGGGCATATGTAAACCCCATTCGGAGCAAGACCAAATAGAGAGCGACAGGCTTGCCCAGCCTGCTTTCAGGTAGGTCGCTTGAGATTATCGGCAACGATAATCCTAGATAGATGACCGTTCGCAGAGGCTTTTGCCTTTGCCGACATAACCCGGCTTATCGCTGCGGCCAAAACATTAAGGAAAAAACATTAAGGAACTCTAAGGCAGCAGAAGACGCTGCCTAAGACTTCCTAAATGTTTAGGAAAAACGCAGGGACGGCGTTTTTCCTGAATGATTTAGGTGTCTTATGAAGTTGGAAGATGAGAGTTGGTGTGAAAAATACTTTTAGGGCGTCAAAATATGTCGCATAAGAGGTATTGGGCTTCATATATTTTATATTTAGCTGTTAAAGTGGTATGAGGGATTAATATTAAAATAATGGGACTGGTTGACAGTTCCTTTTTGATGTTATAAAAATACTATAAAAATTATGAAAATGCATTATGGACTTTAGGCGCGAGAGAGGATATGAAAAGGAAAATTTGCGCTGCGCTTGTGGCAGTGGCTGTTGCGGTAATAATATCAATATTTTCGGTAAATGTGAATGGATTTCATATGGCAGTTTTTCCAAACATTGGACTGGCAGATTTGCATACGCCCGCTAAAGCCATTGAAGCATATGCCGTAAGCGTTGATGAGCCTGAGGGCGGAAGTTTAAAGCTGCGCCTGGTGTGCGGAATTGCAAAGAAAAGTGTAGTAAAGGTATTGATGAGGGAACACGCTGGCAGCGGATTAATCTGGCGTATGGACAGCGGGCGGTTAATAATCGCGTCGAGCAGGCATCTTTTAATGGAAGATGTTGACGCAAGTGTCATTTTTTGTGACGGTACACAGGCGCAGGCGAGGATTTTAGGATATTCACAGCAGTATGACGTTGGTTTTCTGTATATTGAGACAAAAGAGCTTTCCGAAAGCACTCTGCGCAGGATTAATGCTGTAGTGCCGTTTTTGGATGATATTGAAGGAAGCGGACAGGTGAGGAGCGCTTTTTTGGGCGAACGCGCAGGCGCTGACATTATACAGCTTGGCGTGAATTTGGGCGATGGCGGTCTGATTTTTTCAAAAGGGTATATTATGGCGGCGGATTTTTCGCCCGTGTTCAACTGTTTTATGATACAGACAAAATGCTATGCGCGCGCGGGAATGTCGGGGGGCGGAATGTTTGATGAAAGCGGACAGCTTATCGGTATGATATCAGGCGGAGATGTGAGTGAGGATTCATTGTCAAAGGAAAGTGAAGTAACCTACAGCCTGCCTGCGGGCACGATAGAAAATGAATATTTGGCAATCTTACGGGATTTTTCCGATGACTAAAATGATGAAAAAGTTAAATTATGAGTTATTAAATATGCTTTTGCAAATACCTAATGAATACAAATAGAAAAGAGGAAAACAATGGTAAAACCGCAGAAAATGGGACGAATTTCAAAGACTGACGCGTACTTAAACTGTGCGGAAAATTTCGCATACAGGAGTACATGCATAAAGCGAAAGTACGGCGCCGTAATTGTCAAGGACGACGCCGTGATATCAACAGGCTACAACGGTTCGCCGCGCGGCTTTGAAAACTGCTGTGACATAGGCGATTGTCCGCGGATACGGAAAAACATGCATCAGGGCGAAGGTTATGCGATATGCCGCGCCGTGCATGCGGAGGCGAATGCGCTTTTAAACTGTTCGCGTGAGCAGACTTTGGGAGCGGATTTGTACCTTGCAGGCATAAACCCCGATGATTTGTCGGTTCACAAGGCAAAGCCGTGTCCTTTGTGCGCGCGCATGATTATCCAGGCAGGCATAAAAAATGTGTACCTGAGAATCGGCGAGGGCGCGGACAACTATGAACGGATAAGCGCGGATAAGCTTGAATGGTATGTGGAAGAATAATTTTTTAAATTATTCTTAATTTATTTTTAATAGGTATATTTATGGCATTTTCATGGTGTTTGTGATATTATTAAAAATTAAGGGTAAAGTTTAAATTATTCAGGAGCCTGAAAGCTTCCGATAAATAGAAAGGTTGGCGGTTTAAAATGACAAAGATTGATATTTTTTCAGGTTTTTTAGGAGCGGGCAAAACTACGCTCATCAAGAAGCTCTTAAAAGAGGCGCTCGACGCGTCAAAGGTTGTTTTGATTGAAAATGAGTTTGGCGAGATTGGCATTGACGGCGGCTTTTTGAAGGAATCGGGCGTGGAGATAAAGGAGATGAATTCAGGCTGCATATGCTGTTCACTTGTGGGCGATTTTGGCACATCGCTTGCAGAGGTGCTTAAAAAGTACCAGCCGGAGCGTATACTGATTGAGCCGTCAGGCGTCGGCAAGCTTTCCGATGTCATGAAAGCAGTTCAGAAGGTGGACACTGATGTAGAAGTAACGCTCAACAGCGCGGTAGTAGTGGTTGACGCGAATAAATGCAAAATGTACGCAAAGAATTTCGGCGAGTTTTTCCTGAACCAGATAGAGCATGCGGGCACTATTATTCTCAGCAGGACAGGCGATATAAGCGAGAGTAAGCTCAATACGGCGCTTGAAATCATACGTGAGCACAACAGCAAGGCGACAGTAATCACAACGCCCTGGGAGCAGCTTGACGGCAGGCAGATACTTGAGACGATTGAAAACGCAAAGGATTTAGAGGCGGAGCTTATGGCGGAGGTTGCGGCTATGCATGACGAGCACGAGCATCACCACCATGACCATGATGATGAACATGAGCATCACCACCATGACGATGAGCATGGGCATCATCATGACCATGACGACGAGCACGAGCATCATCATCACGACCATGACGACGAACATGAGCATCATCACGACCATGATGGGCATGAACACCACCACGATCACGATGAGCATGAACATCATCACGACCACGGCGACAGCTGCACGTGCGGCTGCCACGACCATGACCACGAGCATCATCACCACCACGCTGATGAAATATTCACAAGCTGGGGCTTTGAAACGCCCGCTTCCTATACAAAGGAACAGCTTGAAGAAATACTTGAAAAGCTTGATGATGAGAAAACATACGGCTCTATACTCCGCGCGAAGGGAATGGTTTCATCAGGAAACGGCGTGTGGCTGCATTTTGACTATGTTCCCGGCGAGAGCAGCGTGAGAGAGGGCGCGGCGGAAGTTACTGGCAAAATCTGCGTGATAGGCGCCGAGCTCAAAGAGGATAACCTGAAAACTCTGTTCGCGCAGTAAAATATCAAGAAGCTCCAAGTCTGCAAAAAAACACAATCAAAGAGTTTTTGAACAGGCTATATAAGTTGCAGAGAGCGCAGTCAAAGAAAACGGAGGTATTACTTTGAAACCTGTATATATAATAAATGGATTTCTGGAGAGCGGGAAGACGGAATTTATATCGTACACGCTTTCACAGCCCTATTTCCAAATCAGGGGCACTACGCTTTTGATTTTGTGCGAGGAGGGCGAGATAGAATACGACGAGGACATTCTAAAATCAAGCCGCACGGTAGTCGAGGTAATCGACGAGGAGGCGCAGATGACCTCCGCGAATATGGTGGAGCTTGAAAAAAAACATAAGCCCGAGCGCATTATAATAGAGTATAACGGTATGTGGAATTTCAAGAACTTAAAGCTTCCGTGGCACTGGCGCGTGGAGCAGCAGATTACCACGATAAATGCCGCTACCTTCCAAAACTACTATACAAATATGCGTTCCCTTCTCGCCGAGATGATTAGAAAATCTGAGCTTATCATATTTAACCGCTGCGACGGCTTGATGGATCAGCTCAGTGGCTTTAAGCGCAACGTAAAGGCTGTATGTCCGCAGGCGGAAATAGTGTTTGAGGACAAAAACGGCGAGGTCAATCAGATATTTGAGGAAGACCTGCCTTATGACTTAAAGAGCCCGACCTTGGAGCTTGATGATTACGGATATGGCATTTTTTACCTTGACGCTATGGATAATCTGGACAGGTATATCGACAAAACAGTCAAATTCAAGGCGATGGTATTAAAGCCAGAGGGCAGTGATGACAAATATTTTGTGCCGGGGCGCATGGCTATGACATGCTGCGCTGACGATATGGCATTTCTTGGCTATGCATGCAAATACGATAAATGCAAAGACCTCGAAAACAAGCAGTGGGTAGACGTGACAGCTACAGTCCACAGAGAATACTGGAAGGACTACAATGGCGAAGGACCTATTCTTCATGCCGTAAGCGTGACCGATACAAAGAAGCCTAAAAATGAGGTTTTGAATTTCTCATAAAAATCCGTTGAGCCGTTTTAGGGGTTCAGACAGATACAATATGAGGCTGCCATACTTAAAAATTTACTATACAAAATATTTTACCTGAATATGCTGGTTATAAAATATTTTGTGTGTATTTTTGTGTGGCAGCCTTATTTTATTCATTATATATAGAAGAATTGCAAAGTGCGTTTTATGTTGTTCACATTGTCTTCAATGCTGTTATAAAAATATAAAACAGCATAGTCAGATTTTTGAATTTATATGCCTTCTACAGCAAATCTGTATCGCTGTATTTTTCTTCGCAGTATTTGCAGCGATAAATCTCCTTCTTTTCATCAGTAAGCACAAAAATATGCGGCAGCTCCTGCTCAATTGACGTAATGCAGCGCGGATTTTTGCATTTAAGCACATTTTTTATTTCCTTTGGCAGAGAGAGCGGGAGTTTCTGGACAATCTCGCTGTTTTTGATGACGTTGACCGTGATATTGTGGTCGATAAAGCTCAGTATGTCGAGGTTAAGCGTGTTGATGTCGCACTCAACCTTTAAGATATCCTTTTTTTCCATTTTTTCGCTGCGCGCGTTTTTGATAATCGCCACGGTGCAGTCAAGCTTGTCAAGCCCCAAATGCTTGTAAATGCTAAGGCTTTTTCCAGCCTTGATATGGTCGAGCACAAAGCCCTCCTCAATTTTTCCGACATTTAACATAGGTAAACCTCCATTTCAATAAAAAATCAAATTCGGATATTTCAAATATCAGTTTTTTCAATACCAGACATCAAACCTTAATCTCAAGCAGAGTCAAGAGCAGCGCCATTCTTACATACACTCCGTACTGTACCTGACGGAAATACACAGCCCTTGGATCGCTGTCCACCTCTACTGAAATTTCGTTTACGCGGGGGAGCGGGTGCAGCACGATCATGTCATCTTTTGCAAGCTTCATTTTTTCCTTGTTGAGAATATAGTAGTCTTTTAAGCGCACATAATCTTCCTCATTAAAAAAGCGCTCTTTCTGAACACGCGTCATATACAGGATGTCAAGCTCAGGCATGACGTCTTCAAGCTTTCTGGTTTCACGGAAAGGGATATTGCGTTCACGCAGCATTTCTATTATGTATTCGGGAATTTTCAGCTCGTCAGGCGATATGAACACGAAATTGATGTTGTCGTATCTTACCAGCGCATTAATCAGTGAATGTACCGTGCGCCCGAATTTAAGGTCGCCGCAAAGACCGATTGTAAAGCTGTCAAGGCGTCCTTTTATGGCGCGTATGGTGAGCAGGTCAGTGAGTGTCTGCGTCGGGTGCTGGTGTCCGCCGTCTCCTGCGTTGATTACGGGAATTGACGAATGAGATGCGGCTACCATTGGGGCGCCTTCCTTTGGATGGCGTATAGCGCATATATCCGCAAAGCAGGAAATAACGCGGATTGTATCTGATACGCTCTCGCCCTTTGCGGCTGATGACGAATTGGCGTCGGAAAAGCCGAGCACCTTTCCACCCAGATTGAGCATGGCGGCTTCAAAGCTGAGCCGTGTGCGCGTGCTCGGCTCGTAGAAGCAGGTCGCAAGCTTCTTGCCCTCACAGGCGTGAGCGTATTTTTCGGGATTTTTCTCGATATCTTCGGCAAGTTCAAAGAGCCTGTCAAGCTCCTCAACCGAGAAATCGAGAGGTCGCATTAAATGTCTCATAATTTACCTCTTTCTGCGCTGCCATTAAGCAATACATAAGCGTATTAACAGTCTGCGGCGGCAGCGCGCGCGCAGAACTGTCGGCATAAAAAAATAAGAGAAAAACTCTCTTATCTTTAAACTAAAATATAAAACGGAAATACAAAAATAAGAATGAAAAATACACATATCACAAGCAAGATATTTATTATACAAGTACAAAAGCTTTGCCATAAAATCCTCCAAGCCTCATGCAGAAACAATTTTCATTCAAAATGTATATTAATATGCTTTTGATATAATATCACATTAGGAAAGATGTTGCAAGCAATATTTTTTCAGAGTAACATTTCAGAGTAACATTTATTGTTTGCAATATTGCTTGACAGACCAGTGTAAAATTTGATATTAAACCAAATAAAAAAACTTGTCAAATATGGCAAATGGTACTTCGGTCATTATCACATGGACAGAAACATATCGGATAATGAAACGCTCCTGTATGATGCGATTTTAAAGGCGGGAGATGAACTGCCAGATTTATAATATTTAGGGTTCATTTCCTGAAATAAGTATGTTATAATGGGTTCAGGCTTGACGGTCTGAGCCTTTTGCCGTCTAAAACGCAAAAGCTGCGTAGACGGCATGGATAAAATATGAATGAAAAGATTGATATGGCATATTCATCAGAAATGGAGGATTAAAATGGCTGACGAAAGGATGTTCAAGGAGCGCAAGAGGTGGCTGTTTTTCGGGCTGCCCTTTACTTTTACGGTGTATAATATAAAGGAGGACGTTGTCACTCTCAATTCAGGCTTGCTGAACACTGAGGAAAATGACTGTTACATGTACAAAATACAGGATGTAACATTAAAGACATCGCTTGCTGAGCGCATGTTCGGGCTTGGCACGGTTGTCTGCTATACAGGCGATACCACCAATCCGCAGCTTGTGATACAGCACATCAAACATTCGCGCGAGGTAAAGCAGTTTATCCTGGAGAAATCGGAGGAGGCAAGATTAAAGCGCCGCACAATGAATATGCTTGACATAGGCGCGGGAGATGACAATGGCGCAGACGAGGATTGACGAACATTATTTGAGCGATGAACAGCGCGAGGCAAGGCGCAGGCAGCGTATACTTGAAATGCGCCGCAGGAAAAGGCGTCAGGAGCTGATAAGAAAATACGCGGTACATATAACGGTTGCGGCTGTAGTCTGCATAGTTGCCCTGTTTATCGGGGCAAGGGCGCTTATACTGAAAATAGCGGGAAGTGCAGACAACGGAAATGCGCGGAATATGGTAAACAAGATAGCAGATCTGGAAAGTTTTCAGACAGAACTCTCACATATAGAAGTTGAGCAGGCGCAGGCGATGCAGACAGAAGATGGGCAGGCGCAGGCAGCACAGACAGAAGATGGGCAGGATATTGTGTCCCGGACAGAAGACACTCAGACACAGGAAGCCCAGTCAGAGAGCGTTGAGCCAGAGGCTGCGCGGCAAAACAGCAAAAAAAATGACACAAGTGTCAATGTATCGGCAAGCATTATAAATCCGCAAATGGGCGTTGACGTAGAAAAACTTGTAAATGAGCGCATAGCAGGCTTTAATGAGCAGTATATAAATCCGCTGGGCGGACTTATAAGTCATGAGCCGCCCCTGTCCGCTTCCGCCACTGACGCAACGGAGTCATTTGGCGCGGACATAATAAGTGAAAACGGAGTACTTATAGATGTAGAAAATGGCACGATAATAGCCCAGCGTGACTCAAGGGCGCGCATTGTCCCCGCCTCAATGACAAAGATACTCACAGTACTGGTTGCGGCGGAGAGCGTCACAAACCTTGACGATACATTCACAATCACGCTTGACATTACGGATTACAGTTTTGTCCACGACTGCAGCAACGCGGGCTTTTCAGTGGGTGAAAATGTGACAGTGCGCGATTTGTTTTACGGCACAGTGCTCCCGTCGGGCGCTGACGCGGCTCTGGCGCTTGCCGTTTATGTGGCGGGCTCTCACGAGGCGTTTGTGGAGATGATGAATGAAAAGATAGACGAGCTAGGGCTGTCGGACACTACGCATTTTACAAACTGTGTCGGGATATATGATGAAGACCATTACAGCACGGTTTATGACATGGCTGTCATATTGAAAGCTGCCGCCGACAACAGCTTTTGCAGGGAGGTACTGTCGGAGCATATATACACGACGACGGCGACTTCGCAGCACCCTGACGGCATAGAGCTGTCAAACTGGTTTCTGCGCAGGATAGAAGACAAGGACACTCACGGCGAGGTGATCTGCGCCAAGACTGGATATGTCGTGCAGTCAGGCAATTGCGCGGCAAGCCTTGCCGCTGACGCTGACGGAAAAGAATACATCTGCGTCACGGCAAAATCAACTAGCAGCTGGCGCTGCATTTATGACCATGTGGCTCTCTACGAGCGCTATCTCTGACGAGAATACGCTCAAATAAAAGCCCCGCGGCAAACCAAAACGGCAGAAAATCAAGGCGTATCAGCCCTCTGACGTGCCAGCGGCTGCGGCTGTAATCCCACGGGCGGAGCGAGTGATTTTCAAGCAGGCTGCCGCTTGCATATTCCCCGCAGAATATAAGAAGGGCATATATTGAACCCCTGACGACGGGCGAAAATTTCCGTATGGCAAAGAACAGCGGCTTAAAGAGCGCGGCGCACCCGTATATCGGGAACATATAAAGCGATGTCTGCCCCATCAGCTGCATTTCACGCCGCCGCAGCGCGCCTATCGCGGTAAAGACGATTTCAAGGCACCAGCCTGCGACGCCGCATTTAAGAAAATCTTTGACAATAATTTTAAAAGGTAAAGGAATAATCGTTTTTCTCATATTATGAGCATAACCGATTGTCCTTTACCTTATTCATTTACAACGTTAATTTTGTTCCGCTTTGACGCACTATTTGTTTAATTCGTTTACGGCTGCCTGATATGCCGCATCAAATGTGGTAACATTTACCGCGCCCGATACGGGAGTTTTGTATAGCGGGGTAGGCTTGTTAAATTCTGAAAAATATACATAGTCTGACGTAGCGTTTATATTTGTGTAAATGCCCTGCGCAACCACTTCCATATTTGAGCCGTCTCTCATAATGCGCCTGAGTTCAGGACTGCTTTCGGAGGTCTGGTAATATATGTACGTGTCGGTCACGTTGATTAAATCTGTCTTTACATGGTCGAGCAATGTCTTTGTGCCGTCATTCAGATTGAGCCTTACGAGCGAATAGTTGTCGTGTATGTCGATGCCGTACACGATATTTCCCTCTACGATTGGCATATAGATGTCTTCATTTGATATGCGCCTTGCGGAGCCTGTGTTTAAATCGAGCGTCATCAGGTGCAGGTCGTCGCCGCTGTTAGGGTAATAAAAGGCATTGTTATAAACGCTTACCGGAAGAATATCGGGTTCAAAGAACACGGTCTTTTCGCTGCCGTCAATCCCTATTTTGTTCATAGTGATGCTGTCGTCCGTGCAGGTATAGTAAACGGAATTGCCCGCAAGCGTTACATATTTGCCGATAATCCTGTCAAGACATTCTCCGTCGCGGGGATTTTTGCGCTCCGCACGGTATACGCCTGTGGTGCTGATAAGGAAACCAAGTCCCGCTCCTCCGCCTGAGCCTGTCTGATAATAGTAGATAAAATTGTCGTCAGCATTCAGGCTGCTCACTGATACTGCGACAAGCTTTTTAATATCGGACTCGTCAGCGTTCATGCCATAGAGAGTGTTGCTGTCATAGGGATTTGCAAAATACACATATCCGTCGCGCTCGCAGAACAGTCCGCCGTTGTAAAGGTTGCCCGCCGTGTTGCCGACAGTGTCGGACGGATTTTCGGGTATGCGGTTTCTTATGTGGTTAAAGATGACGGCGCCGACGCACAATGCTATAACGACTGCAATGATGGAAACGGTTACGATTTTATTTTTCATGTTTTTATCATTCCCTTTCTATTTGTATTTTCTAAATATATATTATAATTTAATTTCAAATAAAAGAAAAGATATTTTTACAAAGTATGGCAGGTGTGGTATACTTAATATTGTAGCAGACGCAAAGCGGCAAAAAGGAGGAAGAATTTAATGGACTTATCTGAAATAAGGCTTGAGCTTGACAAGATAGACGAGCAGATAGTAAAGCTCTATGAGGAGCGCGTGGAGCTGTGCAGGCAGGTTGCCGATTACAAGATAAAAACAGGCAAGCGCGTATTTGACAAAGAGAGGGAGCAGCAAAAGCTTGACACGCTCAGCGCCCTTACCCACAGTGATTTCAATGCCCAGGGAGTACGCGAGATATTTGAACAGATAATATCGATCAGCAGAAAGCTGCAGTACCGGATACTTGCCGAGCACGAAAAGGCGGGCAGGCTTTCTTTTATAGAGATGAATGATATAGACGTGAAAAAATGCCGCGTGGTTTTCCAGGGCGCGGAGGGCGCATATTCCCAGGCGGCGATGCTTAAATATTTCGGAGACGAGGTAAACTGTTTCAAGGTGGACACCTTCAGGGACGCTATGCTTGCCATTGACGAGGGCAGCGCGGATTTTGCGGTTCTTCCGATAGAAAATTCCTCCGCGGGCGTGGTAAGCGAGATATACGATTTGCTTGTCGAGTTTGAAAATTACATAGTGGGCGAGCAGATCATAAAGATAGAGCACTGTCTTTTAGGCGTGGAGGGCGCGGCAAAGGACGACATCACGACTGTGTACTCCCACCCGCAGTCGCTTATGCAGACCGCGCATTACCTTCAGGACAAGGGCTGGCAGCAGATAAGTATGAAAAATAACGCCTTTGCGGCGAAAAAAGTCGCAGACGACAAGGACAAAACGCAGGCTGCAATCGCAAGCGAGACGGCGGCGAAAATCTACGGCTTGAATATACTTGAAAAAGGGATAAACGATTTAAAGGAAAATTCGACGCGTTTTATCATAGTCACAAACCAAAAGGTATTTTCAAAGGAGGCGACAAAGATAAGCCTCTGCTTTGAGGTAAACCACGAGAGCGGTGCGCTCTACCACGCGCTTTCGCATCTGATTTACAATGGTTTAAACATGACAAAGATAGAGTCAAGACCGCTTGAAGGCAGAAACTGGGAGTACCGCTTTTTCCTTGATTTTGAAGGAAACATGGAGGACAGCGCCGTGAGGAACGCGCTCAGGGGACTTCGCGAGGAAACGCGCAATATGAAGATACTTGGCAATTATTGATTTTGATTTATGTTATGAAATAAAAAGGGTGAGATTATGGCGTACAGGACTTTTGCCGCGATTGACATAGGCTCTTATGAGCTTGCCATCAAAATTTTTGAGATTTCAAGTAAAAACGGGATAAAGGTTATCGACCACATAATGCACAGGATAGAGCTTGGCACGGATTCGTATTATACGGGCAAGATTAGCAGCGAGCGCATTGACGAGCTGTGCAGGATATTGAGCGAATTTACAAACGTGATGGAGTCGTACAAGGTTGACGATTACAAGGCGTACGGCACGAGCGCCATAAGGGAGACAAAAAATTCCGTGATACTTCTCGACCAGCTCCGGACGCGCACGGGCATAAAAATAGAAGTCCTCAGCAATTCGGAGCAGCGTTTTCTTGATTACAAGTCTGTGGCGTCTAAAGTGCAGGCATTCCAGGACATAATAGGCAAAAGCACGGCATTTATCGACATAGGCGGCGGAAGTATACAGCTTTCACTTTTTGACAGGGAAAGCCTTGTCACCACGCAGAATATGCGCCCGGGCGTACTCCGTATGCGTGAGGAGCTCACGAGCATATCACACCGTTCATACCAGCTTGAAGACTTGGTTGAGGAGATGCTCTGTGACCGTTTTGAGAGCTTTATGAAAATGTTTGTGGGCGATAAGAAAATCCAGAATGTTATTCTCATAGACGATTATGTTTCGCGGGTGCTCCGAAAGAGCGCGTTTAAATCGGACAAAAAAGGGTATATAGAGGCGAAGGACTTTATAGCGCTTGTGGACTCTCTAAAGGCGCGCAAATCGCGTGAGATTGCGGAGGCACTCAAAATTTCCGAAGAAAATATACAGCTTCTGCACTTGTCGGCGCTTATGCTTAAATATATGCTTAACGAGCTTGACGCGCAGCTTTTATGGGTGCCCGGGGTGAGCATTTGCGACGGCATGGCGTATGAATATGCTGAGAAAAATAAGCTTTTCAGCGATACGGATAAATTTGCGGTGCATGATTTTGAACAGGACATACTGGCGTGCGCAAGGGATATAAACCGCAGGTATTCAGGCATAGAGCGCAGGACAAATGAGCGCGAGGAGCTGTCGCTTGCTATTTTTGACCATATGAAAAAGCAGTGCGGTCTTTCAAAGCGCGACAGGCTTCTGCTGCAGCTGGCGGCAATTCTCAGCGAGTGCGGCAGGTACATAAGCCTGTCGAACGTGGGAATGAGTGCCTACAATATTATAATGGCGACGGAGATTATCGGTTTGTCGCATCTTGAAAGGGAGATTGTGGCAAACATAGTAAAATATATAACGGAGCGTTTTGAGTACAATGAGATTTTGGGGCGAGTCACGACGCTTGACAGGGAGGCTTACCTGAAGATAGCAAAGCTTACGGCGATACTTAGGCTTGCCGAGGGGATTGACATCAGCCACAAGGGAAAGTGCGATAAGATAAAGCTTGCAAATAAGGGCGAAAATATGGTGATTACTGTCGAGACAAACGCGGATATGACCTTGGAGCTTGGATTTTTTTCAAGGTGCGGGGCGTTTTTTGAGGAGGTATTCAATATCAAGCCTGTACTAAAACAGAAGAACAGTGATTTGTAATAATATGGAGGCAGTGTGAAAAATAAGTTTTTTACACGCAAATATATGCTTAGGGCACAAATTCGCAGGTGCATCAGAAATGGGGGATTAAAATGGGAGAGATAGATTACAGCAGACCTGAATATTATCTCAACAGGGAGCTGAGCTGGCTTGCGTTCAACAGCCGCATACTTGGCGAGGCGCGCGACAAGAGCATACCGCTTTTTGAACGGCTTAAATTTTTGAGCATTACGGCGTCAAACCTTGACGAATTTTTTATGGTAAGGGTGGCATCGTTAAAGGATTTGGTGAACGCGGGCATTACTAAGCCTGATATTTCGGGGCTTACGCCGCTGCAGCAGCTTGACAGGGTGAATGCGGCGACGCATGAGTTTGTGGGTATGCAGTATTCGGCATACAACAAATCGCTATTGCCGCTTCTTTCGCAGAACGGGCTTATGGTGGTGGAGTACCACGAGGATCTTACGGACAAGGACTGTGCGTTTGTTGACAGGTATTTTCAGGATTACGTCTATCCCGTGCTTACGCCTATGGCGGTGGATTCGTCGCGCCCTTTCCCGCTAATCAGAAACAAATCGCTGAATTTGGGTGCGCTTGTATCAAGAAAGACAAAGGGCTCGGCGAGAAAGCTTTTGTTCCACAAAAAGGCTGCGCAGGGCAGGGAGCTTGAATTTGCGACTGTCCAGGTGCCAAGCGTAATACCGCGCATCGTGGAGCTGCCAAGCGCTGATGACGGCACGAAGCGTGTGATACTTCTCGAGCAGGTGATAGAGCGCAATATGGATAAGCTGTTTCTGAACTATGACATAGAGTGTGTGTTTCCGTTCAGAATTATGAGAAACGCGGACTTTTCGCTTGCAGAGGAGGACACTGAGGACCTGCTAAAGGAGATGGAAAAGCAGCTGAAAAAAAGGCAGTGGGGGCAGGCGATCAGGCTCGAGGTGGAGGACGGTATTGACAAGCGGCTGCTTGACATTATCAAAAAAGAGCTTATGATTGACGAGAGGGACATTTACAATATCCCAGGTCCGCTTGACCTTACGTTTCTTATGAAAATGTATGCGCTGCCGGGCTTTGATGCGCTAAAAACGGAGCAGTACGTGCCGCAGCAGGTGCCTGAGCTGCCTGCGGGAGTTGACATATTTGAGCAGATTAAAAAGCATGATATTCTGCTGCACCACCCGTACCAGACATTTACGCCTGTGGTGGATTTCATAAAGCAGGCGTCGCGCGATCCGAATGTGCTTGCGATAAAGCAGACGCTATACCGCGTGAGCGGCAATTCGCCGATTATTGCGGCGCTTGCGCAGGCGGCGGAGAACGGCAAGCAGGTGTCTGTGCTTGTGGAGCTGAAAGCGCGTTTTGACGAGGAGAACAATATTGTCTGGGCGAAGATGCTTGAAAAGGCGGGCTGCCATGTTATATACGGTCTTGTCGGCTTAAAGACGCATTGCAAGATTACGCTTGTGGTAAGGCGAGAGGAGGAGGGCATACGCCGATACGTTCATCTTGGCACGGGCAATTACAATGACGCTACGGCAAAGCTTTATACGGACCTTGGACTTTTGACCTGCGATGAGGCGATTGGAGAAGATGCTACGGCTGTATTTAATATGCTTTCGGGGTATTCCGAGCCGCTGGGGTGGAATCATCTTGCGCTTGCGCCGCTGTGGTTAAAGGAGAAGTTTCTTTATCTTATAAACAGGGAGAAGGAGAATGCGGAAAATGAGCGACCGGCGCGGATTGTGGCGAAAATGAACTCCTTGTGTGACCCTGATATAATAAGGGCGTTTTATGAGGCTGCGGCCGCGGGTGTGAAGATCGAGCTTATTATACGCGGGATTTGCTGTTTGAAGACGGGTGTTGAGGGGACTAACGGAAATATTGAGGTGCGGTCGATTGTCGGGAATTTTCTGGAGCATGCGCGTATTTTCTACTTTGAGAATGCGGGGAGTTCGGAGCTTTACAT
>X301_European_Hare__coassemble_1126_pt1 | contig 18955 bp, 15 predicted proteins | sample X301_European_Hare__metabat2_low_PE_011 | metagenome-assembled genome bin X301_European_Hare
GGGTTATTAAGCAGATAAAAAAACCTTACGCCAACAAAAAAATTTATATATTTTATGAAAATAATATATCTAATATGCGGAATTTATGTTAAAATAAAAAAAATATCAATTGTTTTTGTGTAATTGTTCAGGGGAGTCAAAAAAGTGTAAAAAGGAGGTAACGTATGAAAAAAGTAACGATTCAAGACATTGCGGCGGAATTAGGGCTTAGCAGGAATACTGTTGCGAAGGCGCTAAACGGCGGAGTAGTGTCGCCGCCGACTAAACAGGCGGTAATCCAAAAGGCATGGCAGATGGGATATGCAAAGCTTGACGAGCGGCTTCTCGATGAGGTTAAGACAAGCTACAGGAGACCACACACAGGCATAATACTCGTGCTGTCAAACCACAATCAGTCAGTATTCTGGAACAAGGTGCTGGCGGGCATCAGCACGGCGGTAAGCGACGAGGGATACCGCATGCAGCTTCATGTAGTTGACGACGAGGATTATGACGGCGAGGGAGTGCGCAAGCTGATTGCAGATGATGTAAGGGGCATCATCTTTTTGAGCGTATTTCCCATAAGGTTTGTCAGGGGCATAAGCAAGACGGGGCTTCCGCTGACGTTTTTCAACAGCCCGGTAAACGCGCAGGAATACATAGAGCTCGGCGATGTCGTAAATGTAGACGGTTTTTATTCAATGAACAGAATGACAAATTATGTCATAAACAACAAGGGCTGCACGAAGCTCGCCTACATTGGCTACGCGGAGGGCTCGCGCATGGTGCAGGCAAGATATCTTGGCTTTTTAAACGCCTGCAACCAGAACTTTATAAATATTGATGAGGCGTTGCAGTTTACCCATCCTTCAAATCAGGTGAGCTTCAGCTATGCTATGGTTGAGGAGGTTATCAATAAGCTTCCGTACATGCCTGACGCCATAATATGCGAAGATGACGATGTGGCAAAAAATGTCGCCCTTGCGCTTTTGCAGAAGGATCCCAAATATGTCCAGTCTACAGTGATTACAGGCTTTAACAATGTTATTGAAAAGGACTTTTTCAAGAATGACATACTGACGGTGGAGGTCAGAATGGAGGAGCTTGGAAAGCGTCTGGTGAAGTCCGTAATGGACAGGGCTAAAAACCCAAGCATGGATGTTACATTTACTACAATAATAGCATATCCGATATTAAACTGATTTGAAAACTTCATTTGGGACAAACTAAAGTTTATGGATAATTTATGCGCCATGGAGGATTAATGATAATGGAGTATAAGATAGTTACGGACGGCTCCTGTGATTTGCCGCCTGAGCTTTGCAGAAAGAAGGATATTACGGTAGTGCCGTTTTACGTGTCCTTTGACGGTGAAAAGTATGAGAAGGAAATAGTCGAGATGCCAATCAGGAAGTTCTATGACAAGATGGTGGCGGAACCTACGACGTTCCCCAAATCGTCAATGCCGTCGGTTCAGGACTACGTAGATGCTTTTACGCCAATCCTGCAGGATAACAGGGCGATTATCTGCATCTGCATCACGACAAAGTTCAGCGGCTCTATGCAGTCTGCGTTAAACGCAAAGGAGATAGTGCTTGAAAGCTTTCCCGGCGCGCGCATTACAGTCATTGACGCGACAATAAACACAGTGCTGCAGGGCTTATATGTGCTTGAGGCGGCGAAAATGCACGAGGCAGGCGTGGATTATGACAGGGCTGTCAGCGAGCTTGAAACTATAAAGAGCACGGGCAGGATATTCTTTACCGTAGGAAATATCGACTACTTAAAGCACGGCGGCAGGATAGGAAAGCTTGCGGGACTTGCAGGCTCCGTGCTCGGCATACGGCCGCTTATCACGCTAAAGGAAGGTGAGATATTTCCGTCGGGAATAGCCAGAAGCCGCAGGAAATCCCTTGACAAGGTTTATGAGCTGCTGCTGGAGTATTTGAAGGAGCTCAATGCGGATTGCGCGGATTACAGCCTTGCCGTTGGCTTTGGCTATGATAAGGACGAGGCTGTGGAGTTTAGGGACGGCGCTGTTGAGCTTTTAAATTCAAAGGGGTATTCCATTGCTAAGGAGGAGCTCCCGATATATCAGATAGGAGCGACAATAAGCGTGCATACCGGACCGTATCCGCTTGGGTTTGGCATTATTAAAAAGGCGCGGCTTTAGATTGTCAATTTATTAATATCAAAAATAAAAGCCCCGACGGTTTGACTTCCGTCGGGGCTTTTTGTGTTAAGAGAGCGCTTTTAAATTTAAAATTACAGCTTAAACATATGGATATCATCTACAAGGGTGTGAACCTTCTGCTCAAGCTCGTCAACTATGCTGCCTGAGTCCTCTACAAGCTGTGAAAGCTCTGCAGACATAGCCGCTGTCTCCTGTGTCATTGTCGCGTTGTCCTGCGCAAGATTGTTGAGCGTGTCGAGCGCGTTTGTGACGCCTGAACGCTGCCTTTCGATATCGCTTGTCATATTGTCGATAACCCTTACGGCGGTTACGCAGTTGTCAAGCTCCTTGTAAAGATGGTTGAAACATTCCTGCGTATCTGATATGCAGTCCACCTGCAAATCCACGGCGCCGCTTATCTCGCGCATAATCTCGACTGACTGTGAGGCGTTGCGGAGCAGGTCGTCTACAATCTGGCTTATCTCCTCTACTGAGGCTGTTGACTGTTGCGCAAGCTTGCCGATTTCATCAGCGACTACTGCAAAGCCCCTGCCTGATTCGCCGGCTCTTGCCGCCTCAATGCTGGCATTGAGTGACAGCAGGCTCGTCTGGTCTGAAATCTCATTTATAAGGTTAGCAGCCATCTGGATTTTCTGCACGGATTTGTTTGTCGCCTCTGTCTGTTCGTGCATTGCCATTATGTTGCTGCGCGTCTTGTCGTTTGCGTCGATAAGCTGGTTTAATGTATTCATTGACTTTTCACTGAGCTGCTTCATGTCGTTTGCGTTTTCGTCAAGGGTTTTGACCTCCTGCCCTGTCTTGTCTATGCTGCTGCCCATTACATCTGCCTCGTTTGAAGCGCTGTTTGTCGATGATGCCTGCGAGTTTACGTTGCTCGCGATAGAATCAACCGCGGTCGAAACCTCTGAGATGGAGCTGCGCATATTGCCGAACATCTTTTCAAACTGTTCAAGGGCGCTGGTAACGCCGTCGACAACCTCGTTGATATTTTGAAGGAGCACGCGCGTATTGTCCTGCGCCTTCATGAGGGCGTCAGCCATCTGTCCTATCTCATTGTTTGTCTTGATGCTGATTGAGCCTGTCAGGTCGCCCGTGGCGAAGACGTCAGCATATGTGCGCATATCCCGCAGGGGCTTTACAAGCTGCCTGCTGTAAAGGTAAGCAAGCGCGAGCGCAATTGCCAGCACGGCTATAAATACGATGTCAACCCTGAGAAGAAGGGCGTGGTATGTCGAGTCAAGCTGCTGCCTTACCTCAGCCGTAGCGAGATCAATATCGTCTATGTAATTGCCTGTGGAGATTACCCAGCCCCAGGGCTCAAAAATCTGTGAGTAGGCAATCTTAGGCGCTACGGTCACGCCGTCGGATTTGGTGAAATAAAATTCATTGTAGCCGCCCTTTTCTTCGCTCTGGCATACCTGCATGATTGACTGGACAATCTTCACGCCGTTGGGATCTGTGAGGTCGTAGCGGTTATTTCCTTCGTTTTCGGTAAGGATTGGATGCATGACAAGGATATAGTCAGTATCGTCAATCCAGAAATATCCGCTCTGGTCGTCGCGGTAGCGCATAGAGCGGACTGTTTCCTTTGCGTCATACTTTGCCTCGTCCTCGGTCTTTTCGCCCGCCGTATATTTGTCATATTCGCTCTGCAGTACAGAGATGGCGTTCTGCACCTGGGATTTAATCTCCGTGTTATAGCCTTCGTTTACCGCTTTTTCATATGTCTCATACGCATCTGACGTGAGGCTCTTGATTGATAGGACGGCATTTGCGTCGATACAAAGGGCTGTGATTACGGAAATAATAAGGCAGAGCCCCATTATTGCTGTAGTCAGGCTTTTTTTCTTTCCGCGTTTTTCCTGTTTCATCTTTTTCACTCCTTATCTTTATTGGACATTATAATAACATCTTTTTTAATTTTACTATTATAATTGGTAAAAATCAATATATCATTGTATTTTTTGCCGATATTTGTTGTGTTAATGCACAAAGGCGCATGAGCTTTGGGTGGCGGAAAGCACCGGGGGGCCTGCGGGGCATATAATAATAGTAGTTATAATGGAATTGCGGAGGCGACGGATATGCTGCTGTTTGTGAAAATTAAGCGGGCGCTTGCAATGGCTTTTGGGCGGCTTGCGGGAAGGCTGGGATACAATATTTCCAGTGAAATGTGCATAAAGGATATGCTTACGGGGCTGCTGAACAGAAACTATTACCAGCAGAGGCTTGAATGCTATAAGAATGTGGGGAAACATTCGATTGCCTGTGTATACTGCGACGTAAACGGGCTGCATGAGTTAAACAATACAAAAGGCCATGAGGCTGGGGACAGAATGCTTATTTTCGTGGCTGAGACTATGCAGAAGCAGTTTGGGGAGGAGCATACCTACAGGATAGGCGGAGATGAGTTTGTAGCTTTTGCGCCTGACGCGGCATATGACGACGTGGAAAAGAGAGCGGCGCAGATTAAGAGAACGCTTGCGGAAAATAATTATTATGCTTCGATTGGAATAAGCTGGTCGTTAAGCGGCGCGGTAAAGGATATATGCGCTCTTGTGGAGCGCGCAGAGGAAAATATGTATAAGGATAAGCGCAGGTACTATCAGGAAAAAGACACCGGGAGAAGAACGGCGCGCAAAACGCCCGAGAGAAAATGAGCAGCATTTTTCTGATAAAAACATCATTAATTTTATAGTGTGATTTTGGCGCTGAGCTTAATATGAAAAAAGCGTAGAAGAAAATGCAAAAAGTACTGTAAGGAAGGAGATTGCGCGTATGAACAGTATCAAGTCAAAGCTCGTCATTCTGGGGGCGGTTTCCATTATATGCACTATAATACTTGGCGTGACGGGCATTTATATCATGAACAGCAACAATTCAAACAATCAGGTGCTGAATGATATAAACAATATTAATCTGATGCAGTATGAGGACAAGTCCGAGGAGATAACGTTCCTGTATGATTTGGAGCTTAGCCATTATGACAAGATAGCGTCAAACCTTGGCTCAATGAACGAGGCGGCGGCAGCGGCGCTGGACAGCAGTACGGGAAAGGACTACAGCGCGGACCTTGAACATGTGGCGGAGAACATTTCGGCGGCAGCAGCAAACACAGACGAGCTTAGGAAGCTGCTTGAGGCGCGCGGCTTTCAGCAGGGCGCGGGAATGTATGATGCATACCTTTCGGGTGACGAGGCATTAAATGCGGCGATAGCGCAGCTTGACAATGAAAACAGCTGGTCGGATATATTCTGGGTTGAAGCAGACCTCTCCACACTCGAAACGGTTGAGATAGAAGGAAAGACATACCGCAAGGCGACATTTAGCAGTACGCTCCCGGCGACAAGCAGACGCGACACCCTCATAGTGCGCGTCACAGCCACGGGCGTTGATTATGCAGGCGACATAAACGTAGTAAACATAAAATTTGACGATACCAAGGCAGACATAGGAAGCTTTGATACCGATGCGCTCGCAAACTCAATGGGAGATTCCTTCACGGATTTAAAGCTTTCAACCTTTAACGGCGAGGACTGCGTATATTTCAAGGGTGCGTTTGTGAACACGGGCGGCAATGCGCAGGAGGCGCGGCTCACCCTTCCGATAAAGGCGTACAACAATACGGATTACGAAAATTTTTCCGTAGACATATATTTTGAGGACACCCAGACACCGGTAGTAAATGTTTCCGCGGCGCTGAATGACAAGTATGATTTTAAGGGAAATCTTTCAAAGGCAAACTCGCTTTTTGAGGAGTACAACAAGCTTGTCGCGGAGGGAAACGGCACGGGGACATATCCTGATGACATAGCGGCGGTGCTGGGAGAGATGAAGGAGATGGCGCCGTATTATTCAATGCAGAAGGATTTGCAGGAATCCATTTCATCAGGGCTTGACGCTAAGATAAAGGCGCAGCAGGCGATAGTTGATTATGACGGCGAGATACTTGCGATAAAGAGCGAAAACAATGAGCTGAATGAACGCCTGACAAATGACACGGCAGGCGTGCGCCAGCAGATAGAAGACCAGACGGCGCTGCAGAAGACGACCATGTCCGTGCTTATATACGCGGTATTTATAGTGGGCGCCGTGCTTGTGGTGCTGCTTACATTGTTTGTGATAGCGTCAATACAAAAGAGCATTAAGGCGTTTGAGGAAACACTGTCGCAGATTTCCCAGGGGAATATCATGGTAAAGGCGCGCACGGACAACCATGACGAGTTTGACGGCTTTGGCATGTCGCTCAATGCTATGACTGACAAGCTTGCGGAGGTAATGAGAAACGTAATAGGCTGCGGCATAGAGCTTAACAAGAGTGGCGCGGAGCTTGAGCAGATGTCGCAGAGCTCGGGGCAGACCTCGGAGATGATAGATAACGCGATTTCTGAAATAGCGAAGGGCGCGGCTACTCAGGCGTCAGACGTCGAAACTTCCACAAACGAGATAACGCATCTTGGCGAGCTTATGGAAAGCATGAACGCGGACATTGCAGAGCTTGACGACACCTCTGTCAATATGAAAAACGCAAGTGACGGCGTAGTCTTGATACTTAACGAGCTTAGCGCCTCAAATGCGCATATGACGGACAGCATACATAAAATCGCGGATCAGATAGCAAAGACAAATGATTCCGTAAAGGAAATCGAGGAGGCTGTATCGCTTATATCTTCGATTGCCGACCAGACAAACCTTCTTTCGCTCAATGCCAGCATAGAGGCGGCGCGCGCGGGAGAAGCGGGCAGGGGCTTTGCGGTAGTGGCATCAGAGATACAGCAGCTTGCCGATCAGTCAAACAGCTCGGCGGACACTATCTTTAAGGTTATTTCAAACCTTATAAACGACTTTAAGGAAACGCTTGAAATAATGGACGAGGTAGGGAGAGCGACAACGGAGCAGAATGAAAACCTCATAAAGACGCAGCATCAGTTTGAGGTAGTAAACAGCGGCATTTCCCAGTCAAGGGATAAGACGGAGGTTATCAGGAAAGCGATAACCGAGTGCAATGGCGTGAGCGCGGCAGTTTCGCAGATAATGATGAGTCTTTCGGCGATATCTGAGGAGAACGCCGCCTCAACCACGGAAACCGCCTCATCAATGCAGCAGCTTAACGGTACTATATCAGAGCTTTTGGGGGAGTCGCAGACGCTGCTGTCGATATCATCACAGCTTGAGGAGGATATGAAGTTCTTTAAGCTTGACATATAGAATATATTTATGCGGTATTGAGGATAAAGGGGCGCGCGGCGCCCCTTTGGCGTTTTCGGCGCGCAGGCATTCTGTCTTTCTCACTTATCTTTATCAAAAAGTGTGGCAACTATTTGATTAATATGCTAATATATAAATAACGCACCAACGCACCAGCACACATAAAACCGGTCATAAAATAAATAATAACGAAAGGTATGGTAAACATATGTCAAGTGTCAGCATTGAAAGCCTGATAGAAAAGTTCGGGCTTACTAATTTAACTCCGCAGGTGGATATTTCAAATATCAAAATCCAGCAGCCCGACATAAACAAGCCGTCTCTGCAGCTTGCGGGATATTTTGAGCATTTTGAGGAATCAAGGGTGCAGATAATCGGGTTTGTCGAACATTCTTATATCGGATATATGACGAAGGAGCAGAAGGAAAAAGTCTTTCCAAGGCTTCTTACGGACAAGACTCCCTGCATAATCTTCTGCAGGAGCCTGAAGCCTGACGATGTATTTCTCGATATGGCGATAAAAAATAACGTGCCGCTGCTGCTCACGGATAAGCCGACATCAGCGTTTATGGCTGAGATAATCCGCTGGCTCAACGTAAAGCTTGCGCCCTGCATATCGGTACATGGCGTGCTTGTGGATGTATACGGCGAGGGCGTGCTTATCACGGGAGAGAGCGGCATCGGCAAGAGCGAAGCGGCGCTGGAGCTTGTAAAGCGCGGACACAGGCTTGTATCTGATGATGTAGTGGAGATAAGAAAAGTGAGCGACGATACACTGGTAGGTTCAGCGCCCGACGTCACGCGCCATTTTATAGAGCTTAGGGGCATAGGCATAATAGACGTCAAGACGCTTTTCGGCGTGTCAAGCGTTATGGACACGACAAACATAAATCTTGTAATCAGGCTCGAGGACTGGGATAAGGAGAAAAAATACGACCGTTTAGGTCTTGAAGAAAACTACACCGAATATCTTGGTAATAAGATAGTGTGCCACAATATACCCATAAGGCCGGGGCGCAACCTCGCAATCATCTGTGAGTCGGCGGCGGTAAACCACAGACAAAAGAAGATGGGCTACAACGCGGCGCAGGAGCTTTACCACCGCGTACAGAGCCAGCTTGCAAACCCGCGCGGAGAGGACGATTGATCCTACGCTGCAAACTGGCTTTGAAATAACACGAGTAAAAATAAAATCAAAAAGGAGAAGGTTATGAATAAATACTGTTTTGGAGTTGATTTAGGAGGCACTACGGTAAAGATAGGTCTTTTTGACCCCGAGGGCTCTGTTCTGGAAAAATGGGAAATCCCTACAAGGAAAGACGACAACGGCAACAATATCCTGCCCGACATTGCAAATGCGATACTCGGCAAAATGGCGGAGATGAATATTACGCGCGATTCCGTCACAGGCGTAGGCATCGGCGTGCCGGGGCCTGTAGACAGCGACGGCGTGGTGCACAGGGCGGTAAACCTTGGCTGGGGCATCATGAACATAAACGACGTGCTCGGCGGTCTTCTGCAGCTTCCCGTAAAGTCTGCAAACGACGCAAATGTCGCGGCGCTTGGCGAGATGTGGTGCGGCGGCGGAAAAGGCTGTAAAAACATGGTGCTTGCCACGCTTGGCACAGGAGTAGGCGGCGGCATAATAGCCGAGGGCAAAATCCTCACGGGCGCTATGGGCGCGGGAGGAGAGATAGGCCACATTCATATGAATGATGACGAGCAGGAGGAATGCGGCTGCGGAAATTACGGATGTCTGGAGCAGTACGCGTCTGCTACGGGAGTAGTAAGGCTTGCCGCAAGAAAACTGGCAGCAGTGACTGACGACAGTGTTTTAAGAAACGTAGAGCTTAGCGCCAAGGCAGTGTTCGACGCTGTAAAAGCGGGCGATAAGGTAGCATGCGAGATAGCCGAGCAGTTCGGCGAATACCTTGGCAAAGGCCTTGCGATGGTAGCCTGCGTGGTAAATCCCGAGGTAATCGTGCTTGGCGGCGGTGTGTCAAAAGCAGGGGAAGTCCTGTGCGAATATGTATCGAAGTATTATGAAAAATATGTTCATTTTGCAAGCAGAAAAGCCGAGTTCCGCCTTGCCTCGCTTGGCAACGACGCAGGCATTTACGGAGCGGCAAAGCTTGTGTTAGAGTAGGTGGGATTGTTTTTTGGACAATAAAGCGTTACAGCGCTTGGCGCAGAAATTAAAGATTTTTTTACCGCCTGAAAATATTTTCACAGACGAGCCGATGTCAATGCACACGACATTTAAGGCAGGCGGCGCGGCGGATTTGTTTGTGGAGATCAAGTCGAAAGAGGAACTGTCAAATGCCGTAAAAGCGCTTTCGGAGGAAGGCATATTGCTTTCTAGCGGCGGATTTTATCTTCTTGGAAATGGCAGCAATATTTTAGTGAGCGATAAAGGGCTTCATAAGCCGGTACTTCATATCGCAAAAGAGTTTAACAAGATATTTTTGGATAGAGATAAAGACGGCAAAGGCGGAACGCTTACCTGCGAGGCGGGCTGCACTCTGGCGGCAATCGCGAAATATGCGCTTGACAATTCGCTTGCAGGCTTCGAGTTTGCGGCGGGCATTCCAGGCAGCCTTGGCGGTGCGGTTGTGATGAACGCTGGCGCATACGATGGCGAAATGAAGCAGGTGGTAAAAAGCGTGCATCTTATGACAGAGATAGGGAATATTGTAGAAAAAAGCGCTGATGAGATGAAGTTTTCTTACAGGCATAGTCTTTTAAAGGAGGAAAGCTTTATTGTGCTTGATGCCAATATAGGCTTGTCAAGTGGAAATTATGAAGATATAAAGGCGCGGATGGACGATTTGGCGTATAGGCGGCGTGACAAGCAGCCGTTGGAGTATCCGAGCGCGGGTTCGACATTTAAACGCCCCGAAGGGTATTTTGCGGCAAAGCTCATTCAGGATGCGGGGCTTCGTGGCTTTAGCGTCGGAGATGCGCAGGTTTCAGAGAAGCATTGCGGTTTTATTGTAAATAAGGGTAATGCCACGGCATCGCAGATATACGCGCTTATAAAAGAAGTGCAAAGGCGTGTCAGGGAAAGCTCAGGCGTGGATATTGAGACGGAGGTCATATGCCTTGGCGAGTTTGAGTGACATTGACATTGGATAACGGAGGCGAGCGGCGATGAGATTTGTAATAGTGACAGGCATGAGCGGCGGCGGAAAATCCACGGCTATGAAAATGCTCGAGGACGCGGGCTTTTATTGCGTGGACAATATGCCCGTGGCGCTGATTGAAAAGTTTATGGAGCTTATTTCAATGCCCGACAGCGACATTCAAAAAGCCGCTCTCGGGCTTGATGTGCGCGCCAGCCAGTCATTTGCGGAGGTAAATGACATTGTGACGGGGCTGAGAAAAAATTATACATTTGAGATACTTTTTCTTGAAGCGTCTGACAATGTGATTTTAAAGCGTTACAAGGAGACAAGGCGCGTACACCCGCTTTCCATAGAGGGCGATTTGATGAGCGGCATAAGGCGGGAGCGCGAAATGCTTTCAAGCATAAGGGCGCAGTCGGAGTATGTCATTGACACGACAAACCTTCTCACGCGCGAGCTGAAAGCCGAGCTTGACAGGATCTTCGTGCAAAATCAGGACTACAACAGCCTTATGATAAATGTAATGTCCTTCGGTTTTAAGCATGGCATACCGCAGGACGCGGATCTTGTCTTTGACGTGAGGTTTCTGCCCAATCCGTTTTACATTGACGATTTGAAGCAGAAGACAGGGCTTGACAAGGAGGTTCAGGACTATGTGATGGGCTTTAAGGAGGCGCATATGTTTCTGGACAAGCTCACTGACATGATAAGCTTTCTCATACCAAACTATATTAATGAAGGTAAATATCAGCTTGTCATCGCGATAGGCTGTACGGGCGGACAGCACAGGAGCGTGACGCTTGCGGGTGAGCTTTATAAACGCTTGAAGGACAAGGGAGACTATGGGCTCACGCTGCGCCACAGGGACATTAAGTAATTTATGAAAGATAGACAGGCAGAGGGCAGGGCATATGTCATTTTCAGGAAATATAAAAGATGAGCTGGTAAAGGCTGAGGGATCGGCAAGGCACTGCAGGATAGCGGAGCTTGCCGCTCTTCTTGTATATTCGCGCTCATTGAAAAATTCACGAATAGAGCTACAGACGGACTCTCCGCTTGTGGTCCAAAAGAGCAGGACGCTTATAGAGCAGCTTTTCAATATAAATATAGATGAAATAAATGCTGACTCTTGCGTTTATGGCAGGGACGCTTCGCAGAAAATATTTCAGACAATCAAGCATACGGAAAACGCTTTGACAGTCAATCCGATTGTGATAAAAAGCCTGTGCTGCAAGCGCTGTTTCCTGCGCGGGGCATTTTTGAGCATCGGCTCTATGAGCAATCCCGAAAAGGGGTATCATCTTGAATTTGTGTGTGATGATAAAAAGCAGGCGGAGCAGATTATAGAGACACTTTCAGTGTTTGACATTTCGGGTAAGCTTGTTCTCAGAAAACGCTATTATGTAGTATATATAAAAGAGAGCGAGGAGATAGTCGAGCTTTTAAACGTCATAGGCGCCCATATGTCCCTTATGAATTTGGAAAATCTGCGAATATTAAAGGATATGAGAAATTCCATCAACAGGCGTGTAAACTGTGAGGCGGCGAACATCACAAAGACTGTAAACGCGGCATCTAAGCAGATAAAGGACATTCAGTATATAAAGGAGCGCTACGGCTTTGACAGACTTTCCGACAATTTGAAAGAAGTGGCGCAGGCGCGGCTTGAATATCCGGACGCCACATTAAAGGAGCTTGGTGAGCTTTTGACGCCTGCAGTCGGCAAATCGGGCGTAAACCACAGGCTGAGAAAGCTAAGCGAGCTTGCCGAAAAGCTTAGAAGCTGAAAAACCATAAGACGGCGGAGGGAGACTTTGAAACAGCGTAAGGCTTGTTAAGCAGGCAGTACAGAAGTGGGGTAAAATAATGGGGAACTTACAGAAAAATAAGAAAGCCCTGTTTATCGTAAACCCGTATTCGGGCAAAGGGCTTATCAAAAATCATATTTTAGAAATAATTGACATAATGGTAAAGGCAGGGTATGAAATGACCGTCTATACCACGCAGGAGCGCGGCGATGCGATACGCGCCGTAAAGGAGCGCGACGCGTCATATGAGCTTGTGGTGTGCAGCGGCGGCGACGGCACGCTTGATGAAATTGTCACTGGAATGCTGCAGTCGGGTTTTAAGACGACTATAGGATATATTCCTGCGGGCAGCACAAATGATTTTGCAAACAGCTTAAAACTTCCCGCAAGCATGAAGAAAGCAGCGGAGATTGTCGCAAGCGGTGAGATTTTCCCATGCGACGCGGGACTGTTCAACAACGACATATTTGTGTATATTGCGGCGTTCGGGCTTTTCACGGAGGTGTCATACGGCACTCCGCAGGAGATGAAAAATATGCTCGGTCACATGGCGTACATTCTCGAGGGAGTAAAGCATTTGCAGAACATAAAATCCTACCATATGAAGGTAGTCTGCAAAGACGGTGGGGCTTCGTCAACGGAGAAGACTATCGAGGACGATTTTATATTCGGAATGGTGACTAATTCGCTTTCAGTTGGCGGATTTAAGGGAATAACAGGCAGGAACGTTCTTTTAAATGACGGTCTTTTTGAGGTGGTGCTTATAAAACGTCCGAGAAATCCCATGGAGCTTAATGCGATACTCAGCGCGCTGGTGAGCGAGAAATTTGACACAAACCTTATGTACAGCTTTAAAGCAGGCGAGCTCTATATTGAAGCGCAGGACGAGGTGGCATGGACACTCGACGGAGAATTTGGCGGAAAGCACAGGACGGTCACGCTTAAAAATAAGCAGAAGGCTATAGACATAATGGTTAAATAGCGGATAAAGCGCAAAATAGTCCTAAAAAGACCTGTTAAAAAATTGACATTTGGCAATATTAGGGATATACTATTTTTATCGGTAAAAACAGCGGATCGATTAAATCTAATATTAAATGGAGGTTGGTTTCAATGTTAGTATCAGCTACAGAGATGCTTAAAAAAGCAAAGGAAGGCCACTATGCTGTAGGCCAGTTCAACATCAACAATCTTGAATGGACAAAGTCTATTCTGCTCACGGCACAGGAGTTAAACAGCCCTGTCATTCTCGGCGTTTCAGAAGGCGCAGGCAAATATATGACAGGCTTTAAGACAGTTGCCGCAATGGTAAAGGCTATGGACGAGGAGCTTAAAATCACGGTTCCCGTTGCGCTCCATCTTGACCACGGCACATATGAAGGCTGCTACAAGTGCATTAAGGCAGGTTTTACATCTATAATGTTTGACGGCTCTCATTATCCTATCGAGGAGAACATCGCAAAGACGACCGAGCTTGTTGCGGTAGCACACAACTTAGGTCTTTCAATCGAGGCAGAGGTAGGCGCAATCGGCGGCGAGGAAGATGGCGTTATTGGCATGGGCGAGTGCGCTGATCCCGACGAGTGCAAGTCAATCGCTGATTTGGGCGTAGATATGCTTGCGGCAGGCATCGGCAATATCCACGGCAAATATCCTGCAAACTGGGCAGGTTTAAGCTTCGAGACACTTGACGCTATCCAGCAGAAGACGGGCGTTATGCCTCTGGTTCTTCACGGCGGCACAGGCATCCCCGAGGATATGATTAAGAAGGCTATCTCACTTGGCGTTGCAAAGATTAATGTTAATACAGAGTGCCAGCTTTCATTTGCTGATGCTACGCGCAAGTATATAGAGGCAGGCAAGGACCTTGAAGGCAAGGGCTTTGATCCCCGTAAACTCCTCGCTCCCGGCGCAGAAGCTATCAAGGCTACAGTAAAGGAAAAGATGGAGTTGTTCGGCTCAGTAGGCAAGGCGTAAGCTTTTGAAGAGTATAATAATGAAATTAAAACAGGACAAGGCGGACAGAGCTTTGTCCTGTTTTTCACTGCCCTGCTTGTCGGGAATATTCAAAAAATCTTTTACAGCGCAAATATCAGCTTCGCAATCACCGCTGCAACAATAATTCCTGCGGGAATAGCAAGCTTTTTAAGCATCCTGATGATTTTTTTATTTCTTGCTTTTTGGAGCCTTTTCTTTTTACATGCGTTCTTATTTGCAGCCTTGCCCGCGCCTGTTTTTTTGCTTTTACTGTTTTCAGGTGTGCCTGTTTTGGGCGTGGAACTTTGTCTGCGCTGCAATCTATTTTCTTCTGTCTTTAGCTGCGGCTTTTTATATATTGCAAGCGCACTCTGCCACCGATTCCGAAGTTCATCGCGCTGCTCAGAGAGGGCAAGCGATTTTTCATTTATTTCCGCGACAGTTTCTTCAGTGTATTTCCCGCTTAAAACAGGCGCAATGATATCAAGCCGCTCAATGCCGCTTTCGATCGTGTTTTTGCTGTAGTGCAGTCCCTGAAAATGTTCCAGTCTGCGCTTTAGCAGCGTGAGGTCTTCGCTTATCTCATCAGTGTCGTTTGTGCCGACAGCGCTCTTTATGCCTTTGCGCGGGTTGAGGCAGACGAGGTGCCAAATGTTGCTCGTTTTGTCTGGATTATCCCTGAATATGCGGATAGCGCGTCCGCGCATCTGGTTGCTAAGCATAAATGAGCCGACAAAACTTGCCAGTATCAGTGAATTGACGCATGGAGCATCCCATCCCTCGCCGAGCAGTGATTTAGTGCCGATAAGCGCCTGCATATGACCAGACGTAAAAATATCCGTGACCGCGCCTGTCAGGAAGTGCGCGTTGCCGACAGCATTGACGCTCAGATATTCAGTTTCGGGAAGTGAGCCTATAGTGGAGAAAGTGACCTTGCCATCATTGCCTACAGCACTCAAAAGTGCTTCCTTTGCGGCGGCTGGAATAACGACAAGCGTGCCGCATAATATGCCAAGCTTTAAACCGTCAGCGTCAAAAGCGCGGCGAAGCTGTTCAAAAAACGGCAGCACGCCAAGAGCGTTTACGTCCTGAGTTTCGTCGCCGACCGCACGCTCATAATCTCTTTTGATGTAGTCAGTGAGTATAAGCAGGCGGAGGTCTTTTCCCATTGCGGAATATTCGTGGGCTGTGATGCTGCGTATACTGTTTGCCTTGCCGATTGAGTTTGCGAGAAGCTTTTTTGACTGTTCGGTATTGCTTTTTGCCAGCAGCCGCTCGACTTCTGCCTCCTCATCGGCGGTAGGATAGTTAAAATATATGTAATCCTGGTGCGGACAAAGGCTTCCTTCTTTTACAAGTTCAGGGATAGTAATTTCGACATCAATTTCGCCGCACATATTTGTGTAGCGTTTCCAGAGTGACGGCGTGGAGTCATAAGGCGGCGTGGCGGTAAGCGCGATAACCTTTAAATCACCGACAGCGTTTTTTACTTCCTCGAGTGCTTTCCACCATTCCGTGCGCAGGTGGTGACATTCATCGAGGCATAGTACGCCGACAGCATTGTCTTTGAGCATGGCAAAAATGTCAAAGTTGGAATAGTCTTCGCTATTACCGTAAGAAGTGTCGATTAGCGTGTCGTCATTGTCAGCTTCATTATCGTTATTATTATCATTATCTGCGTTTTTTAAGCGTTTAACTGCGCTATGGAGCGATTGGTAGGTAACAATGGTAATGACGCGCGGCTCTCTTAAATCCTGTGACAGATAATCCTGCGGTTTTAAACCATCGGCAAGAAATGCTTCTGCGATGCGGTCTACCCATTGTTCACGTATGGTGATGGACGGCGTAAGCACAAGAGCAGGTTTGCCGAGACGTTTTATCAGTTCGATTCCGAGCGTGGTTTTTCCCGAACCAGGGGCTGCCACTATATGCACGCGTCCATCTTCAAGATATTTCATTGAATTTTCAAGCACCCGCGCCTGATAATCGCGCCAAGTGCCTTTAAAACTTAGTATTCTGTCGTAATTCATTTTTCCTCTCATTCTGCCGATTTATCGACCGTGTTATTTTCAGTGTCTTCTTTTATTTTATCACTCCCGACAAGTGGCATAAAGCACTATTAAAAACGCGCCGAAAATAAAAAAAGCTTTTGCTATGCACTATATCATTAGATATGGCAGATGACAAGTGTTTTGGAGAAAATATATGCTGAAATGTAAAAATCAATATACTGTGTCGGAAATAAAAAGTTGTCGAACAATAACAGTTATGGTAATATATTCAGGTAAACAATAATTTATTTTAACGCGCAATGAGCCAAGCGTCGTGAGCATACGAACACTTGGAAAATGCCGCGATAGTCAAATACCCTGCAGCTTTGCTTCGTGTCGAGCTTTATATCAAATTACAGCGTGGTATTTGACTTGCATTTTGTATGAAAGAAAGAGGGAAAAAATATGTTTCAGCTTAACAACTTTTTAAACAACCAGAATATGAAGGTGATTGCTCAGAAAGGTCCCTTCCGTGTATTTGAACATGAGAGAGATTTGAGCGTAACGCCGTCAAATGCTGTGGCAGCCTACTATGCGTCACAGATGAACGTCAGGAAATTTTGATGGCGCCCACTATATAATAACATATGTTACCGAAGCAATGGCGGTAACGGTCAAAATAATAGCAATGACAGGTGGCGGAGCGTTTGAAACGGGCAAAAGCACGGCTGATAGGGAGGCAGATAAATGCTCAAAATATTCAACAGTATGCAGCACTTTAAAAACATAAACAAGGAGGCAGACATAACGCTTAAAGCATTTGACAATAAATCCCGACAAAACTCTGATCTGCTCGATTTTATATCAAATACCGCCCTGCCGTTATTTAAGGAAGGAAAAATAGAGGCTATCTGCGCATTGCAGGAGGCGTTTGCGTTTGAAGGCGAAAAGGAGTTTCATATTGAAATTGCAGAGGCTTATGTGAAGCTGCTGGCTGAGAATACAGTAAAGGGCTTGATTTACATTTCTGAAAACTGCCGCAATTCCATGTACGGCTATTTTGATTTTAAGGGAAATGACTGGAAAAATACAGATATGTCAAGAAAACGCTTTGAACATCTAAGCTGTGAACAGTATATTGCTGTGTTAAAGCTTGGCACATTCCATTCAGACGGCTATTGCCGCCAAAGGTGCATGGAGGAGCTTGCGGCTTATTCGGGTACGCTGCCGTTTCTTGTACTGCGAATGAATGACTGGGTGAAGAAGATAAGGAACAGGGCGTATGTCCTTGCGCTTAGACAGCTTGAACGCTGTGACATATATGAGCTTTTATATTCTATTCCTATGCTCGATAAGCTGAGAGGCTCAGGAAGGCGTGACGGGGAATATTTACAGAAGTTTGAAGAACTTTTTGCGCAAGGCATCATCAAAAAAATGCCAGAGCTAGAGCTTTGTGAAGTGCATACATATGAGGCTGCGATAAAAAATGCTGTCTACCGTTTTATAAATAAAAATCGACTGTTATCCAATGAGGCGATGGAAACGCTTTTGGGCTGTGAGAAGGAAAGCTACGGAAAGCGTTTGATAACGCTTGGTATTTTTAAACATTACGACTGCAGCTTTGCCCAGATACAAAAATATCTTGAAAATAAAAGCGCTGTGGTGCGCTACGAGTCGCTCGTCTATTGGTATTATACAAAGGCAAAAGAGCCTTGGGAGGGCTTGGAGCGGCTATTGATGGATAAGACGAAAAGGATAAGGCTTGAAACAGCGTATATTCTCAAAAAACATGATGTGCTTGAGCCGATAGAATATTACAGGGGGAAGCTTAAAGAGAACGTGGCCGCGGCTGCTTTGTATGGCATAGGCGAACAGGGAAAGCAGGAGGATATAAGCCTGCTAGAGCCGTATCTTGAATGTAGCGATGAGCGCTTGGCAAAGGCTGCGCTGTCGTCATATTTAAGCCTTGCGGGTGAGGAGGGAGCGGATATTTGCTGGAGATATCTGACCAGCGAACAGGCAAGCCTCAGAAAAACAGCATATCTTGCAGCCAAACGTCATAATATCCATTACGGTTCTAAGCGCCTATATGATGAGATTTTGAAAAGTAAAAATGAGATGGCAAAGAACTATCTTATAAAGCTTATAGGCATAGAGCCGTCAACATGGGAACGCCTGCCGTATCTGTTAAGGCTGTGGGGCAGCAGCAGTCAGGCAGCAGAGCAGAATATGCAAGCCGTTTATGCTGCTATAAGCAAAAGAAGTATGTGGGCAAAGGTAACGCGTGAAAATGCAGAGGAAATAAAACAGGCATTGGCAGATATAGAATATTCTGTAAAATATAAGGATGAGTACAATCAGATAAAAAAACAGATATTATTTGAATTAAAGCATGTGACGGTTTAGAATTTATTGCTTTGCTGTAGGCTGTTACGCCATGCCGAATATTTATCATTTATTTTTTGGTAAAAATTTGACAACGGATTAAGAACAAAAAAACAGATGTTATTCTAGAATAAGAATAGCATCTGTTTTTATATTAGAAAATTTTTATGCTTATCAGATAAAAGCTCATCAAATAACTAATATTTTTTATATTCGAGCGCCGCCTCGATAAATCCTCTGAAAAGCGGGTGCGGCCTGTTGGGGCGGCTCTTTAATTCGGGGTGCGCC
>X301_European_Hare__coassemble_1128_pt1 | contig 18859 bp, 16 predicted proteins | sample X301_European_Hare__metabat2_low_PE_011 | metagenome-assembled genome bin X301_European_Hare
CATAATCCTCCGGAATGACTGTTTCCGTCCCCTATCATTCGGGGATTTTTCTAATGCGGATAAGTCCAACAAGGGTGCAGACAAGGGCAACGGGTTTCCGTCCCCTATCATTCGGGGATTTTTCTAATAAATTACATCATATCAGAGTACGAGTGTGTTGAGGTTTCCGTCCCCTATCATTCGGGGATTTTTCTAATGAGGCGTGGGAGTGTAACGCAACAGTTAGAACCGGTTTCCGTCCCCTATCATTCGGGGATTTTTCTAATACTCTCCCCCGCAGCCCTCTAAATATAAGCGTTAAAAGAACCATCTGCGGGGGAAAAGAAATTTTTAATAAATTTGAGAATAAAGACTTGGCAAATTGCCTCTCAAAGCCTTGATTTACAATGTGCGCGGCAAAACCGCATTATTGTATGCTTATCCTGCATACACCCATCTGTACTGTCCTGCCATCATAATTTGTACATTTTAAAATATGCGGCGATACGCCATATTCAGTATCTTTATAATGTTTATGCGCCCTTGACACTCCAGTCTTTTCAAAAATCTTCTTTGCGGCTTCAAGCCCGTCTCTTTTTCCATACAGCGGGTACAGCACCGTCTTTGACGCAAAACCGCTGCCGCCGCCTAGTATGACTGTATTTGGCTCATACTTTTTGACGCTCTTAAACGCCTTTGCAAAATTTTGATAATATTGCTCCGCAAATGCACCGACTGCCTTTAATATGCTTTTGTCGTCCCAAGGGCAAAGCTGTGTGTCAACTGTTATTGTAAATTTGATATCCGTGTTCGGCTTTATACATTCTCTGAGCATCGGCAGGCTGTTACTTGTCCCGTCCGTGTGCTGTTCTATGCTTTGGCAGAGTACCAAATCTTTTGTTGACAATGGCTCACTGTCGCTTACTATCAGACCTTGCAGGCAATCATTTACAGCATCATTCGGTCGCGTATCTTCCCTTTTGAGCGTTCGGTATGCCTTTGCCTCGATCTGCGATGTTTCTTTTTGTAAATAGCTGTTTTTATTAGCCTTTCTGCTGTCATCTAATGATGCACTTATCTGTTTTTTATCCGCAGCGTACTTACCACTCTCCTGAAGTATATCAAAAGCCAATAATACAGTGCGCAACATTCCCTTTATGGAAGTACCGGGAATATATGGATTGTCATAAGCATCTTTTATGCACTCCATGACTTGAATCCGCTTTCCCTTTTCCGTGACAATATTGTCACAGACAAGAGAATATTTTATAAACGGCTTTAGATCAATGAGATTTATATTCTGGTCTCTAAGCCAGTTTGTGAGATTATCTCTATTATTATACAGCAGAAATTCTTCATAGGCACTTGCTTTTCCTCGTCTTTGCAATTCGCCGTAAAGACGTTGTATGTCAGGTATTCCTACTATATTTTTATTAAGGAAAACATACTCTTTTTTCCCGATTTCTCTCCCGCTGCCCACAAATACAGGACCTACTGTGCGCAGCGTCACATGGTACTCTTTTAAATATTGTTTCATATCCATCTCCTATTTTGCTGATAGCAGCCCCTATTAAATTGGAAAGCTTTGCTCTTACGCTTATATTTATATCGCGATGAACATTGGCTTGGCATACCTGTATACGGAATGGCTGCCCGCCCCGCATGACACGTCATAGACATCACCCTCAAATCTGCTGCTAAAGCAAGAGCCTGATTTAAACACATATAAATCCCTTTTGCGCATCTGCTGCGACGCATATGTGTCTGAGGCAATAAACCCGCTTCGTTTGATAAGAAGATACTGCGAATCAGTAACAGCTTTTTCAAGCTCATCATCACGCGGAAGGGCTGCTGACAACGTCATATACTGCTCTCCTGCCGTTTCCATACGTTCGGCAAGCTTGGATGGCAGCTTTTTTTCATATGGAGTAAAACGCCCAAGCCCTGATGAACGTTCTCCTCCCAGTCCGCTGTATGACAGTGCATCCATTAAGCCGTCAATCAGCTCCTTGTCTTTGTCCGCGCAATACCCAAATATTATGTATAAGCCATTGCCTTTATTAAAATAATACAGTCCTACTCTGTACGGCGTTGTCTTGTCTTCTCCCCTGATCGACGCTGATGTCTTCATATCAAAATGCCCCAATTTATCTATGCCGTTCTCTTTCATCACATCATACCGCCCAGCAAGGTATTTCTCCAGAGACTCCGCAGGAATGTATTTAAGCTTTTTATACGCTTTTTTCACTACTGAATTGCCCTGCTCAATCTCAGCTTCTATCCTTTTCATAGGCTTGGGCAGAAAATATGTATCTGTTTCGCCTACATATGGAAACGCATCGGAAAACAGCATTTTTCCCTCCTTTGCGCCCTCCAGAAGCTCATCAAAGGTTTCCTTGCCGCGTTTCAAGGCTTCATGGCACAGCGCTGAAAACAGTGTATCTGCCGAAAATGTATATTCCGCGCTTTCAAGCGTCTTTCTGCCAAAATGCACAGCCGTGTCAAAAATTAATCTGTAAACCGTATAATTCACGCTTCCACCTCTTTCAGCGCCTTGTTGCACTGCTCTATGACTGCCGCGTCAACCTCTCCTATGACAACATCCGCGTTGAGGTTATTGAAAATAATCTTTCCATAACCTCTTGAACCGCTGCCGCCTATGTAATCATACTGTAAAAGCTTAAATCCCTCTGAAAGTATTTTCATATCTTCCACTATCTCATCTTCCTTTTCCGCCTCATACATAATATCAAGCGGAAATTTTGAGCCTCGCACTGCTCTTTCTATCTGCCTTGGATTTGCAACCGCTGTCATTCTGTTTATCGTGTTTTCAAATTTAATCTCTGTCAGGCTTTGCAAGCCATGCTGCCTTAATTCGTCCTCATTGCTCAGTATCATATCCGATATAAGCACTCTGCTGCGCTTTACATGGTCCTTCTTGGCGCATCCAAACAGCCTTGTAAGACATTCTGCGTCATCATCAGGTTTCTTCACATCATCATTGTATTCTTTGGCAAGCAATGTCCTCATTTTTCCCTTTAATGAACTGCCTGGGATCATGGGCAGATTGCTCCTCGTGTCCTTTACTATGGGGGAATCGACTGCGCCGATTGCCGCGTATGCTGATGAGCCTCCTATGTGCATGCCTGTTTTCAGTTCTATTTCACCTGTGATCTGTATTTTTGCGTACATTAATTTTTCCTCCTGTTTACATATCTTTTCCGCCATTATATTTGTGGAAAGCGACTAATGCCTCTATATACCGATTGAACAGCATAAATCTTTTCCTGCTGCCTTTTATGCTTTTCAAAAATTCAATAAGTCCCGCTTTTTCTACCAAATTTTTAACTGACTTATCCCTGCCTGCCTCATAAAGAAACCTTACACGCAGGTATTCAATCCGCGAATTGATATCCGCGCTCAGTTTGTCCTCTTTTTGATTTATGACTTCATTATAAATGTCTGCTGTCATGCTTAACAAATTCCTGATTTTTGAGGTCGTTACCATAGGCTCTTGCTTTCCTGTACGCTTATTAATCATGCCCTTCAGCTCCAAAATCACTTTTTCAGCCACATCCACATAATTTTCCTCAGTTATATTCAGTGCCATTTATTTCTCCTCCTTATCTCTGTGAAGATACACATATATGATTATTGCAGTCTCCAATTGTCTGCAGGAATTATCGTTCTTGATCCATTGATACATATTTCTTGAAAACTCGCGGTAGTTTTCTTTTTGAACCGCTGCCGCCTCTTTGTCAGGTTCTAGCCGCGACAGAAGATATACGTATCTGGCAAAATTGATTTTTTCCTTTCTTCCCCGTATGAGTTCCAGAAGGTTGTATAGGAAATTCTTTCCCCTGTCCTCTGAGGTGTCAAAGAAACTGCTTATGACCTTTAATTTCTCATCCAGCACCTTATCTTCAAATTCCTGCCATTTGTATGTATCTGTACTGAAAATCGTCACCGCGTTTTTCTCAGGAAGCTTCTTTGAGGCGTCCTCCATATCCGCGACTTCTGTGGCTATCACGCTGATAGGATAGCTTGAATGGTATATGCCAATGCCTGCCGACAGCGATAATGTCCCCTGCGTGTACCGTTCAAAATTGCGCCTTACCTCCACCGCAAGTTCAATAACCTCATTCCAGGAGCCCACTATAAAGAGGTCGTCGCCGCCCGAATAGCATATGGTCGCGTTGCGCTTCTTTACCGTCCTGTCTCCAATGCCGTACCGCGGATTTTTGAGCATATCATTGATGTACAGCTTAAAAAAGAGTGATAGCTGCCGTGACAGCGTCGCGGTCCGCGAAAGCGTGACATATTTGTTTTTGTTGGCGTGGTTTTCAAATCCCGACACAAATGTCTGTCCTAAATTGTCCACATCTGCACGAAGCACGGCTATCCTTTCTATTCCCTCCGCCTCGCTTGCAAGCGCGCCAAAATCCTTTCCTGATGTATAGCTGCCCACCCAGAGCTTTGTGGCTATATGCTTTCCTGTATACATTTTATTTTTGCTGTATGCACGCACAAAACAGTCGTCATTTTCCATTTTGTCTTTTAGGCTTTCGTTATCGTCAGAGCTGAGATAATATCTGTCGGGCAGGGGAAGCTTGTCCTCGCCGCCTTTGAGCGAAACCGTAAAAAATTCGTCGTACAGAATATTTTTTGAAAATTTTTCCATTGCGCTGCAAAGCGGGCAGACGCCCTCGCCGTTCACTTTTCCAATGCGGCGGCATACCGTGCACTCTCTTGTGTAATCGTCCTGCTTTTGCGTATTAAAGCCGATTATGTCCTGCGCCGTGTACCTTCTGCTCTTTTTTCCCGAAATGCTGTTCCCTATGGTTTTGAATATCTGTGAGTAGCTTCCGTCGGGAATGTTTTTCAAGCTATTTGTGCTGCACTCGGCATACCCGTCCGCCACATACAAATCTGTGGCAAACTGCCCCATCAGCCATTTGTTTAAGCCTGCGTTATAATCCTGCAATATCCTTTTTGAATTTTCCGTATTGGCAATCAGGATATAACAATGCCCGCCGCCCGAATATATCAGGTTCGCCCTCGACAGGCAAAGCTTATCCAGCAGGCTGTCTATGATGTGCTCCATCATTATTTCAAGGTAAAAAGACCGCGCGCGCAGGGTTTTCAGCGCGTTTTTGCTTGAAATGGTGTAAATGAAATCCTGTATGCCTGAAATGTCCATAGAATAGAGCAAAAAAGCATTTTCCCCATAAAAGCTCTCGGCGTTTATGTAAAGTGTATTTTTATAGTCAGTTATATTTTTCTCCTGCAGATATTGGTATATGCAGCTTGCGACTGCCGCCGTCAGCTTTATGTGGTCGTAGAGAGATATATCCGCCATCTCGTGCTTTGCCGTAGACGACGGCACGAATGAAAGCGTCGCCTCCATAATTTCAAGCAGAGAGTTTACGTAGCTGCTACTCCAGTCAATTCCGCGCAGATTGTCCAAAATCCTGTCCTTTATGCCCGCATAAAAGCTTTCGCCAAAATACTGCTTTTGGTCGGTCGGATAATTTATGCCTTCGTTTATGTCAAGCGTTTTCGGCTGATAATAAAGCGACTGGCTATTTCCGTTTAAAATATTGAATACGCTCTGCAGGGGCGCTGACGCTTCAAATCCATAATCATCAGAACCGCTGTCTCTCCTGTCCGCTGCCGAAGCGATATTGTCCGCGATATAGACTATATACGCCAGTGCGCTGTCTTCTATTTGAGCGTGTTTGAGTGCGCCCGAATGGTGGTACAGCACTGAATCAAGCACTGCCTTGTCGCCCAGCCCTACTTCCTGCTTTAAGAAGTCATACCCGCTTTCGCTGTGTTTTCTCTTGTCATCACCCTGTCTGTAAATCACTTTGCCTATATCGTGCAGCAAAGCCCCGACAACAAGCCTAACCTCATCATCTGTCATTTCTTGTCCTCTCTTTCCTTAATTCTTATTGCGCCCATTCCTATTGCGGTCTTGATGCCTACTCCCGAATACTCGCCAAATTCCGCCAAAAGCCGCGCGTAACGCGCCATTGTATCCGTGCCTGTGATTTTTATGCTTATCTCGCCCTTAAATGCTGGAATTTTTGTGCCTTCAAGCGGAAAATATGCCGTCCGCAACTTATACTGCACAATTTGACTATGTTCTATAAGTTGTCCAAGCGTGTCTTTGTCATACATTTCCATTGATGAAAATGCACTGTATTTATTCATCAGACTTTGGTAAACATAATATAAATCCGGAAAAAACATATAGCCACCGTTACTCTTAAACGATGTCGGCGTTATAAACTCAATGTTAAGATAATGGCGGCTCTCGCCATTGTAGAATTTATCAAGCAGTTCTTTCTTCTCTTTTGTTTCCAGTTCTTTTTTTAGTATCTTTACTTTTATGTCTTTTTTAGTTATGGTAAACTCTTTAAAGTCCGCGCTCAATAGCGGACTGATTATATTTTCATAGCTTTCTTCATTTAATGTGCTTATATTCCATATCTTTTTACCGTCTGCTGTATCTATGTACTGGCTGTATGGCTTTAAGCCTTGCTCGTGAAGCGTTTTGGCATAAGAAGCATCTATATTTTCCATTATCACGCCCTGTAGATTTGATGACTGGTATATTCCAAAAGATGCGTCGTCAGTGGATAATTCGAGTCTTAGTTTTGCTAACATTCGTATATTCCTTTCTAAATTCGGTTGTGAAAAGCGGGGATTGTTTTTATTATAGTACAATTTTATAACTATCTGCATAATTATTCAAGCATTAATTATATAGTCTTGGGACATTCTCTACAATAACTCACACTCTTAAATCATAACCATATTCTTCAAAAATACGGGCACGCCATATACAACCTCTACCACTTCGTCTGCATATCGGGCTAATGACTGGTTTATGCTGCCTAAAAGCTCTATGTACCTAAGAGTTTCGCTGTCGTAGTCCATTGTGTCGGAAAAGACTTCGTTTGTGACAATTACAAGGTTTGCGCTTTTTTTAATCAGACGCTGTATTCCTGACAGTATCTTGTTTTTCAAGGCTTCGTTTGTCCTTTCGGCGGGCAGTTTGCTGTCGTCAAACATCTCGTTTGCCAAGAGGTTTGACAGACACTCGAGCAGGATATTTTTTCTTTGCCCGTCTGCAAAGTTTAAGCACTCTGTACTGTCCAAATCCCTGTATATTTCCAGAGTATCGAAGCGTCTGCCCGCGCGCTGCTTTTTGTGCTTTTCCACACGGTCTTTTCCCTCATCGCCGAATGGCTGCATTGTGGCTATGTATATTGCGTTTTCATTTGACGGGGTAAGGGATATTATTCTTTTTTCGGCGTATTCTGATTTTCCGCTGGCGCTGGCGCCTGTGACTAGTATGAACATTTTTTCATTTCCTTAACTTTTTTATCTGCGGTTATATATATTCCATTCATTCCTTGCGACGGAATATTTTACCTATTGCTGCTGTTTACTACTGCTGCTGTTTATTACTGTTATCCACGCTATTAATTCATGGTGTTTTTCAGATTTCCAGCCTGCCAGATGGCATTGCAGGTTTTCGGATTTAGTTTGAAATTAAAGAACCCTGTAAAAAATAATTTACAGCATACAGGCAATCGCAAGCAGCATTGCAAGCTCGCTTACCTGCAGATACCAGCCTGACAGGTCGCCTGTCGTGCCGCCAAACTGTTTTTGGGACATTTTATAATAATACAGGAAAGCAGAGCCGCATAACAAAAGCATTACTGCCCCAATTAACTGATTTATCGCCAATGCCACAGATATTATTATCACAAGGTATATCAAAAGCCCCGCCAGCACTGCCCGCTGTGCGCTTGCTTTTTTTACCTCCGCTAGTGAACTTTTCGCCGCATTATTATGTGCAGCGCTTGGAAAGGTTATGGCGGCTATGGCGCTCGTTGCTCTTGAAAGCGTATATGTGAGAGGAATAAATGACATTTGTGTCATATTTAGCCTTGCTCCTATTTCATAGTACGCCCCGAAATTTAAAAGCATATATACGCAGCACCATATCACGGCAAACGCGCCCACATGCGAATCCTTCAATATTTCAAGCTTTTTCTCACGGTTTCCGAATGACGATAATGCGTCGATCGTGTCCATAAAGCCGTCCATGTGAAAGCCGCCTGTTATAAATATAGGAACAGCGGCGGCGACTGACGCAAAAAATACAAATGAAAAACCGCATTTTTTATATATGGCAAACCATAAGATTTCTATCGCGCCTATTACCGCGCCTACTATCGGAAAGCACAAAAATACATACCGCATATCTTCCTCTCGGTATTCAAGCTGGGGCATCGGTATTCTTGAATACATTGAAAATGCCAGACATAATGTACGCAAAAACTTCATTTTTCCCTCATTTATCTGTTACTGCCGCTGTAATAACATTCTTCAAATCCTTATATCTTCACATTATCATTATTATCGCAATAACATTTCTTAAATTTTTACATTTCTCTATTATAACTCAATAATATTTTCCAAATCCTCTGCACATGCTGCTGCCGCAACGCATACACACAATTTTATTTCTGTGGCATATACGGTTCAAGCTTTATATCGCCAAAGGTATGCGCCGACGTATATTCCGCATATGCCGCGTCCAGCAGCGGAAACAGCATTGCCGCGCCTGTGCCCTCGCCAAGGCACATATCAGCGTGAATGACTGCTTTTTTGCCTAATGCCTCGAGCACATATGAAGCCGCTGGCTCTTTTGACGCGTGTGATGCAAGGATATACGGGCTACATTCAGGCACCATTTTTACTGCCGCAAGCGCCGCCACTGATGATATAAATCCGTCCATTACTATCGGCGTGCTGTAAAGCATCCCGCCTATAAACGTGCCTGCCATTGCGGCTATGTCAAATCCCCCAAGCTTCTGCAGCACTTCAAAGGCGTTTTGCGGATTTGGCTTATTTATCTCTATGGCGCGCCGTATCACGAATATTTTTCTCTCAAAGCCTTCGTCAGAAAGCCCCGCTCCTCTGCCTGTGAGCTCTGTCGGCGCTCTCCCCAGCAGCACGCTCGCCATTGCGCTTGAGGTTGTGGTATTGCCTATGCCCATTTCGCCTGTCGCTATGATTGATACTCCCTCGGTTCTTAATCTTCCAACCATATCAACGCCCGTCCTTATCGCAAAACGGCACTGCTCCGCGCTCATTGCGGCTCCTGCTGCGATATTGCCTGTGCCGTTTGCCGCTTTTTTGGTGATTATATTTTCATTTCCAGAGTCTGTAATCATTCCGACATCTGCAACATATACGTCAGCGCCAACGCTCTTGGCAATTATATTGATATTTGCCCTGCCGTCTGCCATGCTTTCGGCAACGGAAAAAGTGACACTACTGTCAGATTGTGCCACGCCCTCGCTCACTGCCCCATTGTCTGCGCAATAGACTATTACTGCTTTTTTTTGCAAGTCAAATTCACTGCTGCCATATATTCCCGCAAGCTGCACAATAAGCTCCTCAAATATTCCTAAGCTGTGCAGAGGTTTCGCAATGCTGTCCCACTTTTGGCGCGCCCTGCGCATTGCGGCCTGGTCGGGAGTTTTTATCTTTATATAATCCATATCTGCCTTCCTTCAAAAATAAAATTTATCATAAATAACTGCAAATGACTTCCCGCACTTTCTGATTAAAGCTCTATCCCCAGTCTGGCGCTTACCCCTTTTTCATACGGGTGTCTCTGGCACTTCATCTCGGTAATATAATCCGCCTTTTCCATAAGCTCGTCTGAAGGATTTCTGCCTGTAAAAATCAGTTCCGTGTTACCTTTGCACTTTTCAATAAGACTAGACACAAGCGATTTGCCAACAAGCTCATTCTGGTACGCCGACATAAGCTCGTCTATGATTATCATGTCAAACCATCCATTTACTTCATTATACATAAATTTGCCTGCTGCATTATTAGATTGGCTGCTATTGGCTAAATTGCCGTCTGACGCATCGCTTTTGTTTCCTATCGCATTTATAAGCATCTCGACCGTTTCATCATTCAGTTTTCTCAGCTTTTCTTTTTCACTCACAGTCATTTTCCATGTAAAGCCATAAGGATTTATAACAGCCTGCACGGTTATGTTTTGTATATTTTTAATTACCGAAAGCTCGGACGATTCCCCTGATTTCATCAACTGCACAAAGCATACTTTTAATCCTGCTCCCGCCGCCCTGACCGCTGCTCCTATTGCTGCTGTAGTCTTGCCCTTGCCGTCGCCGCAATAAATATGAAACAAGCCTGTATGTTTTTCATTCATTTTTATATACCCCTTGTTTGTCCCAGCTGACACTCAAAAAGACACTAAAATACATTTAAGTCAATATCAAATCAATAACCTGGGAATTTACCTTCAAGCCTTCCTGCATCTTTCCAAAAATGCTTTGATAAAGCTTGGGTTTGAATAATAGTAAAGATGAGCAAAGCCTGCAGACAAATCTCCCCTGCCGTCTCTGCCTTTTTTATGTATGCAGTCCCACTTTTTATTGCTGAACGGCTTTTGCGCCGTACACTCGGCTCCGTTGTCCGTGCTTTCATAATAATGAAATTCATGTCCTTTTATGCTCATTCCTGTCTGTCCGTCAGTAATAGTTACATATCCAAAATGCCTTGAAAGCTTTCCCTGATATGCCGCTTTTGCGTCTATTACGTCTGCCATTTTCCAGCTTTTTCCTTCCAAATCCTCCATATAGCCGTGAAGATACAGGAAACCGCCGCACTCTGCAAGGCATGGGATATTTTTGTCCAGTATTGCTGTTTTTATTGCGGAGAGCATTTGCGTATTTTCGCTGAGCTGTCTTGCGTAATTTTCAGGATATCCACCGCCAAGCAATATTCCTGCTGTGCCGCTTGGAAGGACAGTATCGTGTATGGGGCTGAAATATTCAAGCTCCGCTCCAAAGTCCTCCAAAAGGCTTAAATTGTCCGCATAATAAAAGCAAAATGCCTCATCTTTTGCGACTGCGATTTTTACCCTTGGTTTTTGGCTGCTTCGGGACAGGGCTGATATTTCTGACACATCTGTCATTTTGTTTTCTTCTACTTGGCAAGGCGTTTGCGCGATTTTAAACAGTTCCTCCAAATCAAGCGTCTGTTCAAGGGTTTTTGCAAGCATTGCAAGCTTTTTATCTAAATCGTCAATCTCATCTGGCAGCATTAAGCCCAGATGCCTGCTTGAAAACACACATTCATCAAGCACTGGAAGATACCCGAGCACCTTTATATTGAGCTGCTCCTCCACTATGCCCTTCAGTATCTCAAACATACCCTTAGAGCAGCGGTTAAATATTACCCCTTTTATATTGCTGTCTGCCCTATATTCGATAAAACCTTTCAAAAGCGCCGCCGCTGACAGGCTCATTCCCTTTACGTCTGCCACAAATATGACAGGTGTGTCAGTTGTTCTCGCAATGTCATAACTTGATGCCGCAGCTGACCTGCCCGCAAGACCGTCATAATAGCCCATAACGCCCTCTATTATGGAAATATCGCGCCCTTCGGAATGTTTTTCAAGCAAATATCTGACAGTAGTGTCATCTGTAAAAAACAAATCCAGATTAATGCTTGGCACTCCGAGTATTTTTGAATGAAGCTGCGTGTCTATATAATCAGGACCGCACTTAAAAGCGCCGACCTTATATCCTTTGTCTGCCAGCAGGCGCATAAGCGCGGCAGTCACTGTGGTTTTGCCGCTTGCGCTGGTTGGCGCGGCTATCATTATTCTTTTTCCCAATTATCTGTCCATCCCTTTTATCGTAATATTCCAATTCAATACGGCAACACCCTTACTTCCTTTGTTATCCGCCTCATACCTTTATCTTTCATCATAATATTCCCATTCAATACGATAGCGCCTTTCAGTATAATCTTAAAGCGTTACTATCATAACTGGATTTTCTCCCCTCATCATGTGGTATGACGATATATTTTCTGTCCGTGATATCTGCATTGTGACAATCTCCGCGCCATCAAGGCTTTTTTCTTTTATATAGCGGAATATTTCATTTTGGGTTTCAAGGGTGACTGCGTTTATCACTATGCGGATTTTAGGATTTTTCGCGTACAGCAAATCGAGTATTTCCCTCAAGCTTCCGCCGCTGCCGCCTATAAAAGCGTGCGTAGGCGCAGGAAGCCCTTCAAGCGCCTGCGGCGCCGCGCCGCGCACTATGGAAATATTGTCGCATGCTGCCTTTCTTGCGTTTTTCAATATAAGCTCTGCCGCATCTTCCTTTTTTTCTACCGCATATACTTCGCCTTTAGTCAGGTAACCTGCGCACTCCACGGCTATTGAGCCTGTGCCCGCGCCTATGTCATACAGCACGGCGTCAGGCGTAAGCCTAAGCTTTGAGATTGACACGGCGCGCACCTCCTGTTTGGTCATCGGTACTTTTGTCCGCTCAAAAAAATCATCCGGTAAGCTGTAGACGCGGTTTGGCGTTTCGATTCTCCGTTCTATTATAAATGAAATCAAGCCTTTCCTGTCAAAATTAAGGAAATCGGATGGAGCGCCTGTGTACAGCTGCTCGTCATCATATGAAATATTAACCGCTATGTGCATAACGCTGTCCTTAAAGCCATAATCAATAAGCTTTCTGCTTATGGCGCGTATGTCATCGGCATCTGATGCAAGGCAGAAAAGCTTATCATTAAATCTAAGCCTGCTTATCAGACTGCTTTTCCTGCCGTGTACGCTGCAAAGTGCCAAATCCTGCCACGCAATTCCAAGGCGCGCCGCAAATGCCTGTACTGTGGTAATCCCTGGTATCGCTTCAATATGCCAGTCCTCTGCCGCGGCGTTTTTATTTTTCATATCAAAAAATGACTTCGCTCCGCTGTAAAAGCCCGTATCGCCCGAAAAAGCAACTGCCGCGTTTGTTATTTCTGCATGGTTTGAAAGGTATTCGATGATTTTATCCGCTGCGTAAAACGGCACTTTTTTTATGCCGCACCAGTCAACGGCTTTGAGCGCACGGTCTGAGCCAAAAATAATCTGCGCGTTTTCAAGGCATTTCGCCGCCTCAATCGTAAGCTGTGAGCGTCCGCCGCCCATACCGATACCGACTAATGTAAGTTTTTTGCACAATTCCTCGTTACAGCCTGCGTTTTCCTTATCAGTGTCCTGATTTATATACCTGCATACAGTTTCAAGCGTTTCTTCAAGCGAAAGCCCCTGCTCATCAGGACGTTTTATAACCACGCAAATCACGCCGCTTTGTTTTGCGGCTTCAAGCTTTTCATAGTATCCGCCCGCTTTGCCTGTTTCCTTGGTAAGAAGGAATTTCGCGTCACTCAGTCTAAGCATAAGGCGGTTTGTTTCTGTGTCAAACGGACCTTGTAAAGCGTAAATTTTTGAGCCTTTAATTCCTGCCCTTTCGCATACGCCTACTGCCTCCGTATTTGGAAGTACACGCACATAAAGCCTGTCTGTGTCATTAATTTTATCCGCGAGTTCGTACAGTTCCTTGCTGCCTGTTGTCACAAATATATTGCCGCTTGAGTTATTCAAGTATTGTACAGCCTCATCAAGCGAGTTCACATATATGACACTGCTGTCATTTTTGCCTTCTCTATTTTGCGGCGCGTCACGCAGACAGCGGATAAATTTTATAGCACATTCATCACATGCTCTTTTTATATTTTCTGACACTTGTGTCGCAAACGGATGCGTTGCGTCTACTGCAAGCGTTATGTTCTGCGACTTAATAAAGCTTATCATCTCCGCCTTGTCCATGCGCCCTCTGCGGACCGTAATATAGTCCGATTTTACGCCTTCCGCAAGCATTATGTCCTCGCCGTATTCTGTCGCCACGGAAACTATGCTGTGTATTTTTCTTTCCGCGAGCTCGCACGCAAGCCTGCGCCCTTCGCTTGTGCCCGCAAATATCAATAGTTTACTCATTTTCTTTCACATTTCTGCGCTGCCTTATTAAATACAATGGACTGCGGCAGACAGCGCGCAGACATAAAGCCCACAAGCCCACGATTGAATATTTTGCGATTGAATATTTTGATGGAATATTTTCATTTGCAATATTTGTTTCCCGCCTATTTAACGCTTAAATACGGTTTCATATAACCCCGCGGCGTCACCATTTTTCCATTAATTATCTTTGTTGTCGAATTGCCGATATACACTGTGGTAAACATATTTACGCTCTGCTGCCGTAACCCCCCCAATGTGCATACCCTTACAGACGTGTTTTCCCTGTCAATATTTTCGACAATGCCGCACACGGTCGTATCAGGGATTACATTCAGGAGTATATCGCACGCTCTTTGAAGGTAATCCCGTCTCTTTCTGCTTGACGGATTATAAAGCACTATGCCCATATCCGCCGACGCGCATGCCATAAGCCGCTTCTCAATAAGCTCCCACGGCGTAAGTATGTCGCTGAGGCTTATAATGGCAAAATCGTGCATAAGCGGCGCGCCAAGATATGCCGCCCCGCCGTTTGCCGCCGTCACGCCCGCTATCACTTCAAGCTTTATTTTTGACGCGCCCCCGCCATTTTTCATTTTGTCAAGCACCTCATACATGAGACCTGCCATTCCGTAAATTCCCGCGTCGCCGCTGCTGATTACGGCTACTCTGTGTCCCTTTAGCGCCTCCTCAACTGCAAGCTGGCAGCGCTGCGCCTCCTGACGCATTGGCGTAGTGAGGTAGCGTTTTCCTTTGAAATAATCCTCAATCAGCCGCGTATATACCTGATAGCCGACGATTGTGTCGCACTGCTCCAGCGCATTTATGGCGCGCACTGTAAGCATGTCGTATGAGCCTGTCCCGATGCCTACTATATACAGCTTAACGCTGTCGCCAGTTTCTCCGTCTGTTTTTATTTCATCAGCGCTTAAATCAGTTAAAGCTTTCATTTTTTTATACCTCATATTGTGGCAGGAATAATTTCAACGTATTTCAAAAGCCCAGCTTTATTTTTCTTCTGCCTGCCGCAAGCGTCATTCCGTCTTTGCAGGTCTTTCTAACCAAAAGCTCATCTGCCCCCGCCGCCATTGCCGCGCGCTCGCATACGTTGTCTGCGCCGACTGCTTTTGACACAAAATCTGACTGGGCAAATTCTCCCTCCTGCCGCATAAGCGTCTTCGCGGAAAAAGTCTTAAATTCCCAGCTGTATTTTTCACACAGCGCGATAATCCCCGCCTCATCTGCCTTCTTATCTATTGAAGCTATGCAAAAAACGCTTGGAAGCGCCAATGAGTTTCGGCACAGCTCGCTTAAAATAAAGCTTTCAAGCTCCTCCGCGGTTTTTCCTCTTTTGCAGCCTATTCCCAGTATCAAAGTCGGTGGGTACAGCTGAAGGGTTTTGTCGGATATTATGACATTAGTGTCACTTTTATGCAGGACAATTTCCTGTGCTGCACTGCCGTCGGCTGCACTGCCGTCGGCTGCACTGCCGTTTCCCACGCTGTCATCAAAATACACTCCACCACCCGCATACATATCCACAGCCATGCCGTCAAGAATATCAGCCGATACCTTTTTTGCCTTTTTCAAGTCCGACAGCCCCAATCCATTCCGAGACGCAAATACGTCAACCGCAAATTTTTTATTTATATCGGTAGCCGTGGTTATGACAGGTACAGCGCCTGTAATCTCAGCCACAATCCGCGCCGCGTCGTTTGCGCCGCCCATATGCCCTGACAAAAGAGGTATGACATAGCCAGCGCGCTCATCAACCACAAGCACTGCGGCATCTTTATCCTTGCTTTCCACATACGGCGCTATGGCTCTTACCGCTATCCCGCAAGCGCCTATGAAAATCAGCACATTTCCTTTTTTAAAGCGCTCCCTTGTCCATTCGCCAAGAGTATATTCCGAGCCGTTTTTATATTTTGCACAATGCTCACACTCGGCATATTGAGACAGGCTGCCGCATATCCTGTCACCCAGCATAGCGCCGTTTTTCGTAAAGCTTATAATGTGTATCATATCTTCTCTAATTACTTCCTGTATTCTGTAGTGAAATTAGGATTATACAGGTCGCTTCTTCTATAATTTCCATGCGTCACCACGTCCCCTACTATGATAAGCGCCGTCTTGCTGATTTTATTTTCACTGACAGTCTCGGGCAGCGTGTCTACCGTACAGATAAAGCTTTTTTCATCTGCCCAGGTCGCCTTGTAAACCACTGCGACAGGCGTATCCTTATCATATCCGCCGCAGAGCAGCTCCTCCTTTACCTTGTCCGCCAAGCCTGCGCTCAAAAAAAGCACCATTGTAGCATTATGCGCTGCAAGCAAACTCAAACGCTCCTTTTCAGGCACAGGCGTGCGCCCTGCCATACGCGTGATTATCACGCTTTGAGCCACATCGGGAAGCGTGTACTCTATATTTAACGCAGCTGCCGCGCCGCAAAATGAACTCACCCCCGGACAGCTCTCGTACTGTATGCCGAGCTTGTCCAGCTCGTCCATCTGCTCACGCACTGCGCCATAAATGCTCTGGTCGCCCGTGTGAAGCCTGACTGTCATTTTGCTGTCCTTCTCCGACGCCTTTACCGCCTCAATGACCTCCTCCAGCGTCATTTTGCTGCTGTCATATATTTCACATTCTGTTTTTGCATAGTTTAAAAGCTCAGGATTTACGAGCGATCCTGCGTATATGATTACGTCAGCCTTTTGCAGCAGCCTGCTCCCGCGCACGGTGATTAAATCTGCCGCTCCCGCGCCTGCGCCTACAAAGTAAACCATTCTGCGCCTCCGATTTATTTCCAATATAAATTATTAATTTCAATATTATCATCTATATATTAAGATTACAAGGTTTATGACAGGTCTTGCCCGTCACGTTCGGCTGAATGCCACCCATTGCCATTCGCGCTTATCCTTACAGTAAAGTGTACGCCGCCTTTCCATCGGGCATTAACTGCTGTAGGGGCATAACTCCGCATAATAAGTACATACCCAATACTGCCGATTAATAAATAAAAAAACCGTCCAAAATATGACGGCGTATATCCTTTTCATACCGCTTATATACTTCTCCCTCTGTTGTCTGAGCCTATTGCATATACAGGCAATTCCTGACGCGTTTATTTTTAGGAAGCTTATCAATAAATTTATTATATGCCCTGTATGCGGCATTGTAAAGCATTTTTTGACTGTTGCGATTCGAGTTGATTTTAAAATTTAATTGCATAACAAAAAGAAGTTAGCAAATGATTCATCTAACTTCTTCTTGTTTACTTGCTTGTTTTATTATTTTATCTATTCCCAACTTTCTTAATTACATATGAGCACCACCTGGTATAAAGAATGTCCAACCTTCTTTATGAGCACCATGACCACTCTCCATAGACTGAATATGCTTAATCTCATCCTGCGTAAGTGTAGGCTCCTGTGCTCCAGGTACTGCAGGAAGTACAAATAAGCCAACTGTTACGGTATTAGAAACTACATTGTCATAACTATCTGTAACACCTATCTTATAGACTTCTGCACATTCTTTTTCTGCTTCAATAATGAAATTATTATATGTGTCATAAGGATAATCACCACTGTTACCAAACTGTACAGTATCATTATCATAATCAGAAACAATAAAGACTACTCCTCTATTCGGGTCAAAATCACCTATACCCATATCTGCCCACGGATTATTTACAGGAAACATCACGCTCTGTCCAACATACATAATAATATTATATGTACCATCTCCATTGTTGATAATCTGCGGCTCTGGGCTTCCCTGCTCATCATGCGTAAGAATATAATTACCAAATAAGTCAAACTTCGTAGGATCTGCTACTGCAGGTGTAAGCACTTCCTCTGCCAGCTCCGCTGCGTTGTACGCATCAGGCAGCTCCTCTGCATACGCTGTCACACCACTCATAGCTGATGCTGTCACCACTGCTGCCGACATGAGCGCCGTCACCTTTGCTGCTGTTATCTTGTCTAATGACTTAATACTGCTTTTCATAACTTACCGCCGTTTTTTGTTTTATACTTTATTTAATTGTTTATTTGGTTTATTGTTTCTACTTCTTCTATCATTATATGTATCGGCTGCGGTACATATTTAGGGTTTATTTAAGATAAGAAAGCACTTCTTCCTCTGAAAGATTATAATTCTTTTGCAATGCTTCCTTAATTTCGGCATTTCCTAAATTCAAGCTATGAAGCATTTCGACTGCTACTTTAATTGAGCGTTCTGTGGTTTCTCTTTCGACGCGTTCTGTAGTTTCCCTACGTTCCTGCAATACTGCTGTATTTACGACCTCTTCAATCTCTGGTTTCATTATCTCCATTAACGCCTGACACATATCCTCATCTCCCATCTTTAATTCTTCCACTATATTTTTATTCGCCAATGCACTCACTTCAAATATGGCATCTATCAGTTCCCTCTCATTCTTACTTCTTACATTCCTCGAATATTCAATGGCTTTTGCCATTTCCTGTTTTGTCACCTTATCAGACAGCAGATTAAACCATTCGTGATTTTCATGAGTAAGCTCTTTTCCTACGACTATCTGTGTCGGAAACTTTAACCTGCTTTCTATGTAATATATCCCCTTGTATGGATTTGATACAATGTATCTGTTTTCTTCAAAATACTTGAATAATACAACGGGCTTTGATTCGCGTATCAGTGTGACTGATACTTCATCAAACTTTACTGCATTAATACTTTCACCATATGCTTTATATAAGTGTGCATATCCCTGTGTCTTTGCCACATCATCTATGGACAGTGAATCCCTCGCTGATTTGTATTCGATTATGTTATGCTTCCTAAAGAATTTTCCTATCTCATTTTTGATGACCACGTTCTTTTTCTTTTTTATTACCAGGCAGTCTATCAGCAGGGGCTTTCTGTTAAGGTTATGTTCCCTCTCAAATTCCAAGTCGT